>JAANMX010001806.1_pt1 | contig 23177 bp, 22 predicted proteins | sample 7279681 | NCBI WGS metagenome assembly JAANMX01 (sample SAMN14094542, study PRJNA606508) | bioreactor metagenome | isolation source: A lab-scale SPAN reactor treating ammonium-rich wastewater day 351 | place: Ireland: Galway | collected 2018-01-01
ATCATCATCAGCAGCGGCCTCGGCCTGATGGCCATCGGCCAGCGCAAGCGCTCGTAACCGCGCGCACCACCGTCAATCCAACGGCAGGGGCCCCTCCGGGGGCCCCTTTCTGTTCGGGGGAGGAAGGATGAGGGAGGAGCCGGTACAGTACCCGGCGGGTATCTATCTGGCAGAATCGGGGAATGCACCGCGGAGCGGATGCCAGCAGGGGGAGATGATGCAAGAGCTGACCGGGGGCGAGGCCGCCGTTCATACCCTTCGCGCGCTGGGCGTGGAGCACGTCTTCGGCATCGTCAGTGTCCATAACATCCCCGTCTACGACGCGATCCTCCGTCTCGGTGGGATCACCCCGGTGGCCGTCAGGCACGAGCAGGGCGCCGTACACGCCGCCGATGGCTATGCGCGCGCCACCGGCAGGCTCGGCGTGGCGATCACGAGCACCGGTCCGGGGGCAGCCAATGCCATGACCGGGCTTTTCGAAGCGGGCTTCGCGTCTTCGCGAGTCCTGATGCTGACCGGTCAGGTGGAGAGCCGCTACCTCGGCAGAGGCAAGGGGGTCCTCCACGAAGCCGAAAACCAGGCGCCGATGCTGCGCACCGTCACGCGCCGCGTCGAAAGCGTGCGCTTCCCGCGGGAGATCCCGGGCGCCATTGCGCGAGTGGCGGGCGACATCATGACCGGCCGCCCGCAGCCGGGCGCCGTCGAAATCCCCATCGATCACCAGTACGCGAAGGCAGACTTCGACATTCCCCACGTGGAGGCGTGGCCCCGGGTGCAGCCCGGGAAGACGGAGATTGCCGCCGCCGCAGCCATGCTCGCGACGGCCCGGCGTCCCCTGATCTGGGCGGGGGGCGGGGTGCTCACGGCCGGGGCAGAGGCCGAGCTGCAGCAGCTTGCCGGGTTGCTCGGGGCGCCCGTCGTCACCTCTATCAGCGGCCGGGGTGCAATCCCGGAAGACCATCCTCTCGCCCTCGGGCCGCTCTCTGCCCACCCGGCTGTCGAAGCGGTGATCGCGGAGGCCGATGTCGTGCTGGCAGTGGGCACGCGCTTCCAGTGGAACGAAACCCGCAACTGGACGCTGCGAATCCCTGGCCAGCTGGTGCACGTGGATGCCGACGCTGGCGTCATTGGGCGCAACTATGCGCCGGCTGCGAGCGTGGTGGGCGATGCCCGCCTCGCGCTCGCGGGTCTCCTGAAGCAGATCCCTGGCAGCCAGGCAGACCCGGGCTTCGCCGAAACGGCCCGCACCGCCCGGGACGAAGCCCGTGCCGCCATCCGCAGCGACATCGGGCCGGACTACGCCGCGATTATGGACGCCATGCGCGACGCCCTGCCGCGCGACGGCATCGTGGTGCGCGACGCCACGGTGCCGGCCTACCTCTGGGGGAACCGCATCTTCCCGGTCTACGAGCCGCGGACGTCGATCTACCCCTCGTCGGCCGCGATTGGGCCCGCGCTCCCACTGGCCATCGGGGCTGCGATTGGGACCGGCCGGCGCGCCGTCGTGATCCAGGGCGATGGTGGCTTCATGCTGAACATTGCTGAGCTTGCGACGGCCGTGCAGTACAGGGCGCCGGTGGCGGTGTGTGTGTTCAACGACGGCGGCTACGGGGTCCTGCGGAGCATCCAGGCGCGGACCTTCGAAGGCCGTCAGACGGGTGTTGACCTCGCCACGCCGGACTTTGCGGCCGTTGCGCGGGCAATGGGGATGCCGGGGGAGGCGGTGCGAGGGGTCGAGGAGTTCAAACCGGCGATCGCCCGCGCGATGGCAGCCGATGGTCCCTATCTGCTGGACATCGGCATGGATGCGCTGGCGCCGATGGCAGGTTTCGGGCGGCGATAGGGGGCGAGGCGAAGGGCTGGCGGACATGCGCTGCGGCAAGTAATTAAGTGCGCACGCACTTTACTGTCCGGCCTCCCCAAGATATTGTGCGTGGATACGCATTTTGGAGGCCGGGCCATGGCCGGGGCTGCCACTCGCACCGCAGTAATCCCGGAACGGGGGAAGCACGACAAGGAGGGGCGCCGCCTGGCCCTGATCGAGGCGGCGGTTGAGGTGTTCGCCGAACAGGGCTTCGATGCCGCCACCACGCGCGAGGTGGCCGCGCGCGCGGGATGTTCCGAAGGGCTGATCCACCGTTACTTCGGCGGAAAGCGCGGGCTCTTGCTCGCGGCCATCGAGGAGAAACACGCGGCGCTCGCTGCAGGCCTCACGGAGCTGGTGGGCGCGGCCGGCACCATCGAAGAGAAGATCCTGGAGCTAGTCTCCCGGCCACTCGAAGTAATGTGGGAGGCGCGGGCCTTCATGCGGGTGGCAATCGCCCAGTCAATCGTGGACCCGGAGATGGGGCGGAACATCGGCAAGCTGGTGACGGGGTTGCGTGTGGCCTTCATGGCCGAGCGGCTCGCGGCGCACCAGCGTGCCGGCAAGATCCGGCCCGAAGTCGATGTTCGCGCCCTGGCCGAACTGATTTCAGGTGTGAGCTTCTCGCTCGGGTTCATGGAACAGGTGGTTTTCGGGGAGGGCCGGGCAACGTTTGACCGGCTCGCCCGGGAATCGGCACGAATAATCTGCCGGGGCATCCTGCCGCCGGGAGAAGCAACACTGCAAGTGGAAGGCGGAACAGAGTGACGGCTCGAATTGAGTACAAGTACATCGTCGCCGTGGTGGTGGTCTTCGGGCTCTTCATGGAGCTTCTCGACATGACCATAGTGAACGTCGCCATCCCGGGCCTGGCACGGGAGTTTGGCGCTTCGGCGACGAAGATCGAGTGGGTGATAACGGGTTACCTGCTCGCGCTGGCGGTGTTCATCCCCATCAGTGCGTGGGCGGGCAGCCGGTTCGGTACCCGGCGGGCGTTCATCTTCGCACTCTCGGCCTTCACGCTCGGGTCATTGCTCTGCGCTACAGCATGGAATGCCGAGAGCCTTATCGCATTCCGCGTCTTGCAGGGGATGGGAGGCGGCATGGCGGCGCCGGTGGGCACCACCATGCTCTTCCACGCCTTCCCGCCGGAGGAGCGCTCCAGGGCTTCGGCGCTGCTCGCCGTGCCCGCCTCGGTTGCGCCCGCCAGTGGACCCGTGCTGGGCGGCTACCTGGTGGAGTACCAGTCCTGGGAGTGGATCTTTCTCATCAACGTCCCGATTGGCGTGGTGGGCACCCTGGCGGCCATCTTCCTGCTCAAAGAGTACCGGGAGGAGAAGGTGCGGCGGCTGGACCTGCCGGGGTTCGTCCTCTCCGCCGCCGGGCTGGCCTCCCTCTTGTACGGCCTGGCGGAGGCCGGCCAGCATGGCTTCGACGATAGCAGGGTGCTCTTCTTCGGCCTGGGAGGGCTGGCATTGCTGGCGCTGTTTGTGGCGGTGGAGCTGCGCTCCCAGGAGCCGCTCATCGACGTGCGCATCTTCCGAAACCGGCTGTTTACGGCCAGCGCCGGGGTGCAGATGGCGGGTATGGCGGGTTTCGCGGGAGCCCTCTTCCTCTTGCCGATCTTCCTGCAAATGCAGCAGGGGCTGTCGCCGTTCGAGTCCGGACTGGCGACTTTCCCCCAGGCGATAGGCGTCCTGATGCTGGCGCCCCTGGTCGCACGCCTCTACCCCCGGATCGGGCCTCAGCGGCTGATGCTCGCGGGCGTCGCCGGCGGGTCGCTGACAACCTTCATCTTCATGCGCATGGATATGGAAACCACCGTCTGGTGGGTGCGGGGCGTGATGCTTGTGCGTGGCATGAGCTTCGGGATGATGCTCATCCCCCTGCAGACAGCCACTTTCGCCACCATCACACCCGGGAAGCTGGGCGAAGCCAGTGCTCTCTTCAATATCGTCCGGCAGGTGGCATCGAGCTTCGGGGTTGCCCTGCTTGCCACCGTCCTCACCAGCCGCCTGATCGCCCACAACGCGCAGATTGGCAACCCCCGGACAACGGATGGCGCGGTGTTCGCCTTTCACGATGCCTTTCTCGTGGCGGGGGTGGTGGCGTTGCTGGGCCTTATCGCCGCGGCATTCGTCAGCGACCGTGAAGCAGCTCCGACTATGCGCCGCACTGCCGGGGCCGAGCCTGTCGCCTTCCACTGAAGGCAGGGCTATGGCTGCAGGAAGAGCATGCCATTTGCATCCAGGATCCCGTGGGCGCCTGTGACGTACCACTGATCCGTGCCCGCTGACCCGTCGGCAAGGCCCGTTCGGCGGTTGGTGGCCACGGCCTGGGTCTTCGCACCGATCCCCGCATAGGAGAGGACAGACCAGGGAAGCTCGGAAGGCTGACCCGTGGCCGGGTCGAGCGCGAGCACGTCGACACCAACCATTGGGGTCCCGGCCGCATCGTCGAGATACCAGGTGGGATGGCTTGCGGCAATGGCCCCGCACTCCGCAAAGCCGTAGACGGTGAGCACGTGCGCGCGCAGCCGGTGCCGAAGCGCCCTGCGAAGGTGCCTCGGGTAGGGTCCATGCGTGGTGACGAACACGTTCGTCCGCGAATCACGGAGGGCGCTGGCGACAGGCGTGTCGCGGTCGAGCATGGCAGCAGCCCGGCCGGCATCGACCCAGGCGAAGCCGGGGCGTTCGTTGCGAAGCAGGTGAGCGATCTCCTCGTCGTCGGCCGGTTCACAGGCTGCGGCCGGGGCGCCGGCCTGGAGTGGGGCGAGCAGGGCAATGACGGCCTCCCAGCTCCCCGGCGGGCGAATGGCAACCAGCCGGTCCTTCGGCTCAAGGGAGAGGAAGGCGGCGAAAGCCATGGCCGCGCTCATGAGCGAAACCTGGGAATGCCAGGCAAGCCCGTCCCTGCCCGGGAAGGCGATCGCGGGCCGGGCGGCATCGGCCATGGCCGCCGGGCGCCCGGCAGGGGAGCCCCCTTGTTCAAGCCAGGGGCCGGGCGCTTCCCCCGGAACACCGGCCATGTCCGAAATCACCAGCCCGGCGCCGAACTCGGCCAGGGCGGCCTGATCGGGGCCGTCGAGCAGAAGCAGCGTGGCGTTGGCCCGGAGCAGGCCCAGGAAGAGAGGGGCGAATTCCACTCCCGAAGTCAGCGCCAGGGCAACTCGCGGCGGGCTTTCCGGGAAGCGCGCCCCGCAAGCAGTGGCAACGCTCTGGCATGTGGCATCGAGCTCGCTGAAGGTCGCGGACTCGTCACCGCGGATGAGCGCGGTGTCATCGCCATAACGGCGGGCCCAGCGGTTGACAGTGAGCTCGTAGATGGCCACCCGCGGCGCGGCGAGGTAGCGCTGGACCCCATCGGGCCAGTACCAGGACGGCAGCAGCCCAAGTGCCTTACCCATGGCTAGCCACCCCGCATCACCTGGCCTTTCCAGCCCACCGCCAGGTTCTCGCTGTTTATGACGGTGGCGTCGATTCTCAGTGCGGAGCGCAGGGCATCGGTGGCGCGGGAAAGCGTTGCCCATGGCCGCGTGACGCCCATTGCGATGCGGATGCGCGCCGGGCCGGCGTGCTCGATCTGGAACGGCTGGCCCATGAGTTCGGGAATCGTGTCCAGCGCTTCGCGGATGTCTGCCGGGGCGACGATCCGGTCCTCCAGCACAACGGAGTCGGAGAGGCGTCCGTAGAGCTCGATTACAGGGTCCGTGCGCCCGCAGGGGCATTCGCCCGGCACGATCGCAGCCACGTCCTCGGTGTTGAAGCGGATGTAGACCGAGCGCCCGCGCAGGAGGTTGGTGACCAGCGGCACGCCGCGCCGGCCCGGGGCCAGGAGCTCGCCCGAGACCGGGTCGATAACTTCGACATAGTGCAGGTCGGCAGATATGTGGTGGCCGCGATGAGCGAAGCATTCGCCGCCGCCGAACATGCCATCGCTCGAACCCCCGCGCTCAAAGATATCATCTATCCCGGTGCGCTCTATGACATACCGGCGGTAGGGCGCGGAGAGGCTCTCGCCGGCGCAGGCGATGTAGCGGACACTGGCAAAGACGTCTCGCGCATCCGCCTTGCGGCAGTCGCACTCCTCAATCATGCCGCGCAGCACGGGCGCCGTGAGCAGGATGTGTTCGGGGCGGTGCGCGGCCACGGCATCAAGGAAGTTGGGCACAAACCGCGGGGCGAAAGTGCCCCAGGGGATGACGGCCTCGGCGCCCAGGGCGGTAAGGCCGCGCGTATCGAGGAGCGCGAGTGCGTGCCAGGCGGGGCTGAGAGTGAGCACCTTCATTCCCGGCCGCACGCCAACGATCCAGAGCTCGCGCAGCGAGTTGAGGAGGCTGCCGCCCCGCAGGTCCGATGGCGTCAGGAAGGCAAAGGTATTGAAACCCAGCGTGCCCGAGGTCATGACGACATTGCTTAGCCGGCGTCCGCCGAGCGCCTCAATCCCTATCTGGCCCGTGCCAGCCGCACGAACGGCGCCCGCTACATCGGCCTTGCGAATGCTGGGAACGCGGCGCGCATACTCATCGAACGAACGTACAGGCTCCGGCGCAAGGCCCGCCTCGGCGAAGACACGCTGGTAGAACGGCAGGTTCGCTGCCGCAAACCGCACTGCCCGGTTGAGCCCCCGCAGCTGGCGCCTGGCCATCTCGGCCGGCGGGAGGACCTCGCCGGCGTCGAAAATCTCCTGGGCTGATGGTGGGATTCTCACGCCAGGCACCGGAAGGGCCGGCTGGACCGGCCGCAGGAGCAGAGGCCCCGCTCGATGGCCACTTCGACGTTGGCGAGGTAGCGCTCAACGCTGGTTCCCCGCAGAAAGCGGTTGGTGATGCAGAGCGACCCCTCTCCAACCGCGACTGGTTCGCTCCCCTCAACGGGCGCCACTTCGACCCGGTAGTGGCGGGGGTCGGCGTGGAGGGCGCCCGACTCGCATTGCGCCGCGAAGAACAGCGCCGGACCGGAGCGAAGCAGGAGGCGCACGGGGAGGCCCAGCTCGCGCTCCCAGGACGCGACCTCGCGGGGGCCAGCAGCCTCATCGTCGGGACTGACAGCGAGCAGCCGGGTCCATTCGCCGATCCGGGCGCGTTCCTCGGCAACGCGGCGCAGGAATACCGGCATATGGGCCGCATCCACGATCGTCACCCCCGGCCGGAGGTAGCGAAGGACGTGGAGCGCACGCGAGGCGAACTCTGGCAGGCCGTCGTTGCAGATCGGGACGGCCCCCAGGAGGTCGGCTGCCCCCTTCTCAAGGTGGGGCACGTAGCACCACGACGCGAAGAGCGTGAGCGGGCTTGCGCCGTAGTCGTAGATGAGAACTGTATCGCCCGCCGCGACTCCCAGCGTCTTCCAGGCCGAGCCAAGGGCGCGCGCCGTCGCGGCGATGTCTTCGCGGGTGAGAGCGAGGTAGACGGGCGCACCATCCGCAGCCTGGATAACAACCGCGGGCTCAGCCGCCGCCGAGCGGCGGCCGGCAAACGGGTCGTGCTCGCGCTCGGCGTGGGTGGCCAGCTGGTGCAGGCCGGCGGGCGTGGCGGGCATCAGGAATCGACTCTCATCACGGTGTGGTCGAGGCCGATGAGCATTCCCGCCACGAAGGATCCGCCCGCCAGCACGAGGTTCGCCCACGCCAGGAAGTCGATCCAGAACACGGCCGAGGTGAGCCGCGCCTGGAACGGTTCGAGATCGGCGGTGGTGTTCGCCGGCTCCAGCCTGCCGGACAGGTGGGGCCGGAAATAGAGCGTCATGATGAGCCCATTCACCACGAGAACCACCCAGAAAAGAACCATGAAGAACAGCGCCCAGCCGTAGCGCGTGTCCATGAGCGAATGGTCGATGAAGAACGTGTACGGGGTCGCCAGGTCGAGGTCCCCCGCGCGGCCGAGGAGCGCATACCCGGTGGCGCCCACCACGACGAATGCGAACCAGGAGACGACCGTGAAGTCGAAGCCGATGCGCTGGCCGACCAGCGCCGACTGGGCGGGCGGGATCCCCTTCTGGGCGCGATGAACGGGGATCTTTATCCACAGCCCACCAATCGTGTAGAGGCCCATCACGGCGACATGAATGCCAATGAGCGCCTTGTCGAGGCTGTCCAGGGTCCGGGCATCTGCAGCCGCGGTGAGCATTGCCGCAATCACTGGCGAACACCCGCCCAGGATGAGACCCCCGGGCGTGAGAGGGTGGCGAGAGGGGACCCCGGGCGGAATCCCCCTCGCACTCGACGCATTCCCCCTTGCGCATGCGGCGCGGCGCCGCCTTCGCCGCTAGCGGGCGGCAACAGTTTCCCGTTCCCGCGTTGAACCCGCCGCAGCTCCACCGTGCCAGGTCGCCATATGGTCGGCGATGTTCTGGTGGTAGGCGCCCTGCGTGTAGTACTTATCGTAGAAGCCCGTCTCCAGGTGGTGCGCCTGGAACCAGAGGGTCATCTGCATTGGGTCAACGGTGGCCGGGAAGCGGCCGTATGTGTTCCAGATGTATTCGCAGAGAACCTTGGTCGCTTCGAGGCACCAGTCAGTCGTCTTCGGCACCTGAAGGTCGAGCGACTGGCGGTTGGCAATGGGCGAAGGCCCGCCCTTGTAGATGCCGCTGCGGCCCCATTTCGCATCGTAGATTGCCTGCACGGCATCCGACATCGAGCGGTAGTACGGCGGGCAGTAGGCCTCAAAGAGGCCGTCCAGCCCAACGGGGACAGAGGCGGGACCGGGACCGGCCCAGTCTGGCGAGGCCGCCGGGCCCTGCTTCTCAGGCTGGTAGAAGCGGAATCCCAGCCCCGGCGTGAGCGGCGTGCCGCCCATCACAACCGGCCCGGCCGAGCCGCCAAAGGCCCAGCCGCCGAGGCCCATCGCCTGGGCAAGGAGGTACATGTTTTGCGCCATGAACGACTGCTCAACGTACGTTGTCGCACCCGAGGCCATGCTCTCCAGGCCGGAAAGGCGGTAGGCGCGGGTCCGGTCGAGCAGGCCCGCGTCGGCGAACTTCTTGAGCGGTTCAGCGTTGCCGTTGATGTCGTCGTACACGTAGCAGCGGTTCGGCTCGTCCATCAACAGCATCATGATGTTGATGTATTCCCAGGTAACGTCGGTGATGGGCGTGAAGAGCGTCGTGCCAGGCTGGTTGACGTCCCACTGGTTGAAGGGCAGTGTTATCGGCGTCACCATCGGAATGTTGAGGCGGCCATCCACGATCTTCACCGTGTTGGCGCGGAATGCCGTGATGACCTTCTCCCAATCGTCCTCCGTCTCGAATTCGGCCGTCTTCTCGGGCAGCTTGTCGCGCATCTGCACGTAGTAGGCGCCTTCATCGTTGGTGAAGAACATCTCCGTGCCGTGGGAGCCGCAGGGAGAGCCATAGGTGCGGCCGGTGAACTGCAGCATCGTGTTGCCGCTGCAGCTGGCGCCGCTGGCATCCGAGAAGGGCAGGTCGGAGAGGTTCAGCCCCGACAGACCCGTGGAAGCCATGACGAGCATCGCCTCTTCGATCTCGTCGAGCGGGACCGGCGCGTTGGGAGACTTGTAGGCTGCTAGTCCACCGGGCATCTCGGCGCCAAGCGGAAAGCGCCGGGCGCGACGCTGGAAAATGGCCTGCATGAGCGGGTAATTCCAGGCCTTGCGGATGTTTTCGGATTCTCGTACCGGGCGGTCGAGGAGTGCTCGAACCACAATTCCACCTCCTGCCAGAATGGGTTGGGGCCATGCGCCGGCGCCCGATGAGCAGTAGGCGCCCGCGTTGCGCCCGATGGCGCGGGTAATCTAGCACATGCTGCGGGCCATTGCTATCGCACTCATTGGATACAGCTATGGGCGCTCGCAGGGGGTGGCTGAATTCCCCGGTGGCCCCCGGGCGCCAGCCTCGCGCCTGCGCTCTATGGCGCCAGCACGGCGTTCACGGCCTGGCTCACCCGGGCAATCGAGCCCCAGTCCCGGTCGCTGGCGCTGAGCACGGCAATCACATAGGTCGCCCCGCCGCGTTCGACGAACGCGACGTCATGTGTGATGCCATCCCACGTACCGGTCTTGTTGCCCACAAGCGCCGTGCCGGGAAGGCCCGCCGGGATGCCGTCACGGATTCGCTGGCCAAGCAACAGCGAGCGCATGTGATCACGGGCCTCGCGGTCGACCCCTGTTCCGCGCACGATCGCCTCCATCAGCAGCGCCATGTCGCTTGCTGTTGTTGGCAGGTCGCGCGTGTTCACGGAGGTACGTTCGAGCCCTAGCGAGGCCAGGGTGGCATCTATCGCATCCGGGCCAAGCAGCCGCATGAGGGCGACCGCGCTGACATTGTCTGAAAACGTGACCATCGCCTCCAGGGCAGCGCCGACCGTGAGAGCGCCATTCGTTTCGCGGGGCCACTCGCCAAAGGTGCCCAGGTCTTCGCTGAGGTCGCTCTCATCGAGCAGGAGCGGCGCATTGAAGTCGAGCAGCCCCTGGCTACGCCGGCGCTCGGCTTCGTAGAGGATCGCGAGCTTGAACGTGCTTGCGGCGTAGAAGACATGGTCACCGTTCACCCGGGCGGTGAGGCCGTCGTCCAGGCGCCTGGCGACCACGCCGAAACGCCCGGCTTCGGCGCCCAGCACATCAAGGATCGCTGCCTGCAGGCGAGCATCCTCGGCGGCCGGGAAGGCCGGCGAATGGACGGCCCGCGCTTCGTCGCCCGCGCCTGTCTTATTCTGCTGCGAAGCGCCACTGGCACGTGAGCGGCCCGGGGTATGATCCACGATCGCGTCCGCGAGCACGAAACCAAGCAGCCCCAGCGCGAGCGTAAAGGCCGCGAGTGCGGCCATGAAGAAAAGGTCCCACACCTCTGAGTGGTGGGCCTGGTGGGCAACGCGAAGCGTTGCACGGCGTTGCATCGGTCCCTCGCAGCGCGCTCCACGAAGGAGCGCGGCGCCACCCGATGCGATTGTAGGGCCGATTCCATCACAGACAATAGGCGATTATGTAGTTCAGAGACTCTCGCTGGATCTTTTTGCTCCCACTTTCTAGTATTGGCCGACTCCAGCAGAACGGCAGTTACGATCGGCGTCATCGGCAGGAGCCTGTGTATTTCGTCTCGCTGACCGCCCGCAACGTCTACACCCGCAAGGTGCGCTCATCGCTCACCGGCATCGCCATCGCCATCAGCATCGCCGTGGTGGTGACCATGGGCGTGCTCACGCACAGCCTGCGGCGAACCGCAATCTCGATTCTGCGCACGGGCGATGCCGACTTCTCTGTGGCTCAGAAAGGCGTCTCCGACGTCATCTACAGCTCAGTCGACGAGAAGGACGTGGACCTCATCGGTTCTTATGAGGGAGTGGAAAACGCCATCGGCGTGCTCGTCGACATGACGAAGCTCGACGAGGACCACCCCTTCTTCCTGAAACTGGGAATACCCCCCGGCGACCTGGAAGCCTTCGGCGTGCAGATCGTGGCCGGGCGCAAGTACGAGCCCGATTCGCAGACCGAGATCATGCTTGGCTACCGCGCCGCCCGCGATCTCGGCAAGACCATCGGGGACCAGGTCGTCATCGACGACGACACCTTCGATGTCGTGGGCATCTACTCCACCGGACAGGTGTTCGGCGACGCCGCCTCCATGATGTCGCTGGTGGGGGTTCAGACCGAAGAGCGCAAGCCCGGTGTGGTGACGCTCGTCTTCGTCCGCGCTGTGGAGGGCGCCAACCTCGATGAGATCAGGGCGCGAATCGAATACGACCGCCCCGAACTGGCAACCGTGCGTACCGAATCGGAGTTCGGTCGCATCGACCGGAACCTCGAGCTCATCAGCGCCGCGAACATCGGTGTATCCGCCCTGGCGCTCATCATTGGTGCGGTCTCCATTCTCAACACCATGGTCCTCAGTGTCTTTGAACGCACGCGCGAATTCGGCGTGCTGCGCGCCATCGGGTGGTCGCGCATGCGCGTCCTCCTCTGCGTGATGATGGAGGCGCTCGTGGTCAGCCTCACCGGCGCAATGGTGGGCGTTGGCGCGGGCTTCGTTGCCGTCGAGATCCTGGCGCGTTCGCCGGACCTGGTGGGCGTTTTCCAGCCGGATTACCCGGGTGGTGTGTTTGGCCGGGCGCTTGCCATTGCCTTTGGCATGGCCTTCGTTGGCGCCCTCTATCCTGCGGCGCGAGCAGCCCTGCTCCGCCCCCTGGATGCCATCCGGCATGAGTGACGGCGCCGGCCGGCCACCGGCAATCCAGATATTCGACGTGAAGAAGTCGTTCGATCACGGGCTCGTCAACGCCCTCAACGGCGTTACGCTCACGATTGGGCAGGGAGAGTGGGTCGCCCTGGTTGGTCCTTCCGGCTGCGGGAAATCGACCCTGCTCCACCTCCTTGCCGCCCTCGACTCCCCCACCTCGGGACGCATCCTCGTCAATGGCAACGACATCTCGGGGCTGCCGAGCCTCAACCGCTACCGGCGCTTCGAAGTTGGGCTTGTCTTTCAGCTCCACAACCTGCTCCCAAACCTGACCGCCATCCAGAACGTCGAAGTAGCCATGTTCGCCAACGGCCTCAAGCACAGCGAACAGGGCGAGAGGGCGCGCAACCTGCTCGCGGCCGTTTCTCTCTCGCACCGCGAAAAGGTGAGACCGCCAGGACTTTCCGGTGGCGAACGCCAGCGCCTCGCCATCGCGCGGGCGCTTGCGAACAACCCCTCCATCATCCTTGCCGATGAGCCCACCGGCGCACTCGACTCCGCTTCCGCCGAAACGGTGCTCGACCTTTTCCGGCGCATTCGGAACGAGCGCGGAGTCACAATTCTGCTGGTCACGCACGACCGGGAGGTGGCCGCTGCCGCCGACCGCATCATCTACATGCGCGATGGGCGCATCGTAGAGCCGTCGCTCGCCGCGCCGGCCGGATAGTCGCTATTCCGCGGGCAGCGCCGCCAGGGCGTCCGGGAGCTTCGCCTTTCCCTCATCGACGGCGAAGAACGCCTGGGCGCCGATCGCCTGGTCGGCCGTGGGAATGGCCTGCTTGAGCAGCTTCGCGCCGCTCTCAAGTTTCGCCGCAACCTCATTCAAACCCGCAGCGAAGGCGCTGAACCGGTCATCGGGTGGTGTCAGCGCTTTCACGGCGGCAACTGCGGCAATAACCGCGTCGGCATCGGTCGTGAGAATCGTGGGCCACTTCGGGTCGGCCTGCGATTCCGAGGCTGCCAGCATGTCCTTGTGCAACTGGTCAGTCGCCTCCGAGAGCCGCTTCCCGGCGGCCGTCACCTTCTGCCGATAGGCCGCAACGGGGTCGAGCGTCGCTGTCGCCGAAGGACGATCCCTGGCTGCCGCGGTAGCCGTGGCCTGGATGTTCTTGATGTCGTCTTCTTCGCTTCCGCCGCAGGCCGCGGCCGCCAGCAATGTGGCCACCAGCAGGAAGGCAAGCGCGCCGCTGGCCGCCCCGCCTGAACGTCTGAAGGCCCCACGTTCCGTCATCGTCTGTACCTCCTGTCCCTCCTGGAATAGTACGCGACCGGCATCTCTCCGGCCTGCTAGACCGGCGGCCTATCGGCCACGACCCCTTCTCGAAGCAGTGCGTCGATTTCCGCTTCGCCAAGGCCAAGCGAACGCAGCACCTCGTGGTTGTGCTGGCCAAAGCACGGAGCGGGCGCACACTGGCCTCGCTCTCCATCAAACAGGAACGGCAGTGCAAGATGGCGAAGCCCCCTGACCGAACCCGAATCCATCCGCCGGACCAGGCCCGACCCCTGCCGGCGTTCATCGTCGAGGATGTCGGCTTCGTTCTCGACCATGGCTGCCGGTACCCCGGCCCGCATGCAGAGGCTGGTCGCCGTGGCGGCGGATTCCCCGGCCAGTCGCGCGCGCAACAGCGCGTCGATTTCCTCATGCCGATCGAGCCGGGCGAGCGTGCTCAGTGGCTTCAGCCCGTCGAAGACGCCGCCAAGGACTTCGCACAGGGCGCGCCACTGCTCGTCCGAACGCACCGAAAGCGCAACCCACCTGTCGCTGCCCTGGACACGGTAGGCGCCGCGGGGGGCGCTGTGGCGGGAGCGATTGCCATTGCGCACCACGCTGCCCGGGTCGACCTGCGCCTCGGCGATGAGGTCGCCGATGGTCCAGGCGGCCGCGTCGCGCAGCGCCAGGTCGATGTGCACGCCGCTCCCGGTACGGTCGCGATGGAGGAGGGCGGCGATGGCCATGCAGGCGCCGGTCGCGCCCCCGATGGGGTCGCCGTATGCGAGCGTCGAGTTGAGGGGCGCCTCGCCCGGGTAGCCGATATATGAGCAGAGCCCGGCCATCGCCTCGGCCGCGGTGCCGTAGGCGATGTAGTCGCGCTCCGGGCCACTGGCGCCGAAGGCGGGCATCTGCAGATAGATGAGCCGGGGACTGATGCGCTGCACTTCGTCCCAGGTAAAGCCCCAGTTGACCATCACACGCGGGCTGTAGTTCTCAATGAGGATGTCGGCCTCGCGCAGCAGAGTGCGCAGGACCTCGCGGCCAGGCTCGGCGCCCAGGTCGAGGACGAGTGACCGCTTGGTGAGGTTGGTCTGGTTGAAACGCGCATTCCGGTTCCACCGGTCCGGTCCAGGGTCGTTGCCCGGGTACTCTCCGGGCCCGTCCGAGAGCGGGCCGCGGAAGCTATCGAGGCGTCGCGGACCCTCAATCTTGATGACGTCCGCCCCGAGTTGCGCGAGCAGACGTGCCGTGAGCGGCCCGGCCCAGACCATGCTCAGGTCGATGACGCGAACCCCGGCGAGGGGAAGCTGGGTCCGTCCAATCGGGGTCGGCCGGCGAGGGGCCGGGCCGGAAAACTCGCCCTTCGTCACAACTCCCGGGGCGGTGGGAAGCAGCACCTCCCGCTCACCGAATTCTGCAGGCGCAAAGAACCGCCGCCGCCGGAGCTGTTCGGAAGCGAGCAGGCCGGCCGGGTCGAGCACGGCGCCGAAGGGAACCCGCCACGCCTGGGCGAGTTCCACGATTTCGCTGGCTGTGTGGGCCATGAGCCAGGGGGCGAAAGCCGCGTCAAGCTCGTCCGCGTGCCGGGCGCGCAGCTGCGGCGTGGCGAAGCGGGGGTCATCGAGCACCCACTCGCACTCCATCAGCGTTGCCGCCGATCGCCAATCATCGCTACCGACGACGGTCGCTGCGACATAACCATCCTTGCAGGGCAGGTTCGACATCGGGTGATTCTGAGGGCGTCGGCCGCCCTGGCGCGGCCAGTGATTGCGGGTGTACTCGTAGCGTGCCGTGACGATGTCCTGCGCCGAGGTCATGCAATCAAGCGTGGGGACGAGAACGCCAGATTCCCGTCCCGTATGGCGGTGGCGGTAGACGCCCGCCAGCAGGGCCACCGCCCCATAGAGCCCCGCCACGGCGTTGGGCTGGTCACCGGCATTCTTGAGCGGCTCTCGCTCCGGGTCGCCGATGAGGTTCATCAGCCCGCACTGGGCGAACAGCACCAGGTCATCGGGCTCGGGAGAAGTCACATCGCGCTCGTCGCCGTACGCCCGGAAGATGGTGGTCACGGGCGCTACCATGGGCACGTCGCTCGCATCGCGCGGGCGGCCGTACGCGGCGCCGATGATCACAGCGTCTGGCAGGTCCCCGGCAACGCCGCCGTGCTTGCCGAACTCAAGGTAGAGCGATTGGCCCACCGGGAACCCGGCCGGTACCGGTTCCGCTTCGTAGACAGTGGCGCCAAGGTCGGCCAGGGCTTTACCACAGAAGCGCGCGGCGGCGGTGGTGCCGCCGAACTCCGTCACCACCAGGCCAGAGAGGAGGTCGGTTCGCATGGTTGGCAGCTAATTGTGTCGTCCCGGGCGGCAAGGCGCACGGAGTTGACTGGCGGCCGCGCCTGCACAAGGCTGAGGCAAACAGGCAGGGCCACGGCCCCCGGGAGAGAGAACAATGGCTGATGGGCTCGTCATCCTGGAGAAGAAGGGGGGCGTGGCAACGGTCACGCTCAATTCGCCCGGGAACAGGAACGCGCTCTCCCGGGGGCTCGTTTCGGGGCTGCAAGGCGCCCTCGATGCGGCGCTGGCCGATGGGGCCGTGCGCGTGATTGTGCTCACCGGGGCAGGGCCGGTCTTCTGCGCGGGCGCCGACCTCAAGGAGCAGCTGGCCGCCAACGAAGACGGGGGAGCAGGGCGGGCGAGCGACGTCCCCACCGTGCTCTCTACCATCTGGCATTCCCCGAAGCCGGTGGTCTGCCGTGTGAACGGCCTCGCGCGCGCCGGCGGACTGGGCGTGCTGGCAGCGTGCGATATCGTGATCGGGGTCGAAGGGGCAACCTTTGGGGCGAGCGAGGTGCGCATCGGCCTGGCGCCGGCCGTGATCACCACCACGATTCTGCCGCGAACGGGCGCCGCGGCCGCTCTGCCGTTCTTCCTGACGGGTGAGCCCATCAGCGCCGCCGAGGCGCTGCGCATCGGCCTGCTCGACGTCGTCGTGCCGCCTGCCGAACTCGACTCGACCGTGGAGCGGTACTGTTCGTGGTTGCTGAAAGGGGCGCCCGGCGCCCACGCGGCCGTCAAGCAGATCACGCGCGAGGTCGCGCCAATGACGTTCGACGAAGCCCTGCCACACATGGCACGCCGCTCCGCAGCGCTCTTCGCTTCAGAGGAGGCGCGCGAGGGGATGCGCTCATTCGTCGAGAGGCGTCCACCCGTATGGGCGCCGCGCGAGTAGGCACCGGCGGCGCCGGGCCGGGTCCGGGTGTGCCCGACAGCCGGCGCCAGTGCGCCGCTACCCTCCGAAGATCGCCGGTAGCTTCCCGTGGGGGACGCTCAACACGAGCGCCCGGGGCTCAACCGTGAAGCGGAGCGGCGTTTCCCCTGCATAGTCCCCATCGAGCTGCACGGGCAGGCCCGGGGTCTCGATCGACGTATCCCGGGCGCGCGCGATGAAGGCGCGCGCGTCGCCTTCGTGACGGCGCAACAGGAGCCGTGCCGAAATGCGCGTCCCGTCCATGGGACGGCGCGGCGAGAGCGCGCAGATATCCAGCAGGCCATCGTCGGCGAAGGCACGGGGGGTCACATGGACAACGGAACCATAAAGACGCGTGTTGCCGAGCACCATCACCGCGAGCGGCTCCTCGTGCTCCTCCCCATCACATACCCAGCGTACGACCCTGGTACGAAGCCGGGGCAGCATCCATGCTCCCTCGGCGATGTAGGCGAAGGGGCCGGCCACCCGCTTCAGCGGTGCATGCACGCTCCGGGCGACTGCCGCGTCCCAGCCTGCGCCTGCCATGAGCAGGAACGGGAGGTTCCCGGCGCGGCCGATGTCCATGCGCACACGCTGGCCTTCCAGGTGGGCGTCGATTGCCTTCTGCAGGCCCCGCGGGATGCCTATCTCATGCGCAAGCACGTTCGCGGTACCCCCGCGGATGGCAGCCAGCGCCGTGTTCGAGCCGGCCAGGCCCTCGGCCGCTACGCGCAGGGTGCCGTCTCCCCCGGCCACGAAGAGTAAGTCCTCACCGCGGAGAGCGGCCCTGTTTGCCTCTCGGGCTGATTCCGCTGGCGAGGCCGGCGTGACGATTCGTGCCTCGACCGCCCTGCTGCGCAGGTAGGCCGTCACGCGGCCGGCATCGAACCTGCCCGCTACGCCTCGGGCGCGCAGGTTGACGAGGACCGTGGCCGAGCGGGCGGGGGCGGGGATTTGCGGCGACATTCAGCCCGAACTTACCATAGGCTCACAATCCTATCCCCCCCCGGAGCCACATTTGCTACCCGTTAAGCGAGTCGACCATATCAGCATGGCCGCGCCATCCTGGCGCGAGCAGGCGGACCTCCTGGAGAAGCTGCTTGGCTTCAAGTTCCTCTCGTCGTGGCAGGCCGGCCCGGGCTCCGACTTCAATGGCAGCGTCAGCCAGGTTCGAGGCACCGGCATCGAGTTCGAAGTCATCGAGCCGGCAACGCCCGGCAGCTTCGTCCGGAAGTACATCGAACAGAATGGCCCCGGTCTGCACCATATCACCGTCGAGGTGCACGACATCCACGAGACGGCCGCTGAGATAGAACGCCTCGGCATGAAGCCCTTTGGCGGTATCGCAGACGATGGCGAATGGCTCCTCACCTACATCCACCCGAAGGACTCCGGCGGCATTCTCTGGCAGTTCTTCGTTCCCAAACGCGCCCCGAAGGAGGTCGACCGGAACGCTGGTGGCGGAATCGTCGACCTGCAGCGCGTGGACCACGTTTCAATGGCCGTGGAGGACGTCAACCGGCAGGCTGAGTGGCAGGCGCGGGTCCTTGGAATGAGCGAGCTGAGCCGCTGGCGGGACGACTACCTGGGCTACGATGGCTGCGTCATGTCGATCCCCGGCAGCCAGCTCAAGTTTGAGATCATCGCTCCATTCCGCCCCGATAGCTTTGTCCAGAAGTTCATCGATGCGCGCAGGCCCGGCATGCACCATATCTGCTGCGAGGTGACTTCAGTGCATCGCGCCGCGGCAGCGCTCAAGGCCGAAGGAATCGAGCCCTTCGGTGGCGTCATCGAAAGCGACTGGAAGCGCCACACATTCCTGCACCCCAGGGACAGTGGCGGGGTGCTGTTTCAGCTATTCGAAGAACCGCAGTCTCCGAAGTAGCCGGCTTTCAGGCGCCGCCAGGCGTTCGCCCGCCATCGCCCATGCGTCCGAGCGCGAAGTCGCGTATCCCGGCCAGGGTCGCCCGGGAGAGGTCCCGGCGGCCGCGCAGGGTCCAGATGGCCAGGCGCGCCGCGCGCGTCGCCACGAAATAGGCGAAGAACGCAGCAAACCGTGGGCCCAGGCCAAGGTGCTTGCGCATCAGGTAGGGCCGGTTGCGAGCGAGGTAGTAGCAGCCGAACGGCGTCAACTGTCCGCCCAGTGTGGCCCCCTTGCGGTGATACACCACGGCCCCGGGCTGGAAGAGAATGCGAAACCCTGCCTCGCGAACGCGGCGGCAGAAGTCCGTGTCGTCGTAGTAGACAAAGAACGCTTCATCCAGGAGGCCGGCCGCCCGGAAAGCCTCCACAGGAACGAGCAGGCAGGAGAGGTTCGCGGAGGAGACCGGGCGGACACGGCGGTACTCGGGGCCGCCGGCGGTGCCGAGCACGCGCTCCTTCCATGCGCCCCGTAGCCAGTCGAACTCGCCTACCGAGTCGTCAAGCCGGTCCGGCTGCCCGGCAAGGAAGGTCACGGGCGCCACAAGGGTGCGCTCGCCGGCAAGCGACACCAGCGCTTCGAGGAAGCCGGGCGTGACCTCCGTGTCGTCGTTGAGGAAGAGCACGTAGCGCGCCTGGCCCTTGAGGATCTCCCTGAGCGCCCGGTTACAGGCGCCAGTGAAGCCGAGGTTCGCGCTGTTGCGCAGCACCACAGCCTGAGGGAAGTGCCTCTCCGCGATTCCCGCCGAGTCATCGGCCGAGGCGTTATCTACGACCCAGAGCTGCCATGCCGGGGCTGTGACCGCCTCCAGGGCCTCGAGGTATGCGGGCAGGTGGCCGCTGGCGTTGGTGGTGACCGTGAGGATGGCCACCGGAGGCACTCTGCCGATGTCTTGGGCGGGCCGGGACGTCATTGTCCATCGCCGGCGCCTGTGCGATCGTCGCGAGCGGCGTGCGCCTCTTCCACTGTGGCAGGCGCCTGCTCAGCAGCCGCTCTCTCGGCGACGGCGCGCTCGAACGCCTCCCTGATCTCCTCCGGCGCGTCCTTGAGTGCCCGCCCGAACTCCTCCGGGCGCGCTTCGATGGCCTCATCGATCGCCCGCCTGATTTCAGTGGAGGTCTGCGCCAGCCTTTCGACATGGCGGTGGATTATCTGCCGGGGGTCGCCTATCGCCGCGATTCGCCCCCGCTCCATGAGGGCGGCGCGGGTGGAGAAGCGCTCCACCGCGGCGAGGTCGTGCGAAACCATCACGATTGTCACCCCGCGCTCGCGAAGCGAGGCGATGTGGTTGTAACACCTCTCCTGGAAGTGCGCGTCGCCGACGGCGAGGACCTCATCGACGAGCAGGATTTCCGGGTCCATGTGCGCGGCGATGGCGAAGCCAAGGCGGACGTACATCCCCGAGGAGTAGGTGCGCATGGGCTGATTGATGAACTCTTGCAGGCCAGCGAAGGCGACGATGCGCGGGAGGAGCGCCTCGATCTCGGCCCGGGTCATGCCGATGAGCAATCCGTTGAGGATGGCGTTCTCGCGGCCGCTGACCTGGGGGTGAAAGCCGGAGCCCAGCTCAAGCAGGGTGGAGATCCGCCCCGTGGCCTCTATCGTCCCCGCTGTCGGCCGCGAAAGACCCGCCATGAGCCGCAGAAGCGTGCTCTTGCCGCTGCCGTTCGCCCCGACAATGGAGAAGAACTCGCCCCGGGCGATGTCGAGGGTGACATCGCGCACGGCCCAGAAGGGATTCCGGTGGCGGTAGCGCCCCAGGAAGCGGAACGGGTGAAGCAACGCCGTCTTCACCTCCATCGGTCCGTCGAGCATGTGGAAGCGCCGCGAGACGTCTCGCAGGCGCATCACGGCCGGACCCGGTGGCGAGTCAGACGACATCTGCGAAAAGATCCTCCAGGCGGCGGAAGGTGAGCCACCCCGCGACAAGCGAAACCGCCGCGAAGCCGGCCGCGACCAGGAGATGAGCGCCCGGGAGGGACCCATCGAGAAGCACGCTCCGCCAGCCCTCCATTACAGGGGCGAGGGGGTTCGCCCAGCCCACCCACTCGTACCTGCCAGGGACGCGGTCGAGGCTGTAGAGGATGGGGGTTCCATAGAAAACGAGCGTGAGCCCCACATCAAGCAGGTGTTCGAGATCACGGAAGAAGACGGTGACGCTGGCGACGAACAGCGAAAGGCCCATCACAAGCGCCAGCTGCACCACGAACATCAGCGGCAGCCCCGGGATCCAGGTCCACGACGGCCCATGCCCGGCGCCGATCACGAACGCGAAAAGCACCGGCAGCGCCAGCAGGAACTGGAGGGTATTGCCAAGGACCACGCTGGCCGGGAGCACATGCCGCGGAAAGCGCACCTTCCTGAGCAGTCCGCCGTTTCCCACGAATGTCGTCGCCGAACCCTGCACCGAGCTCTGGAACCAGAACCACGGAAAGAGCCCGCAGAGCAAGAACACGGCACCAATGCCTGTGCCAAGCACGCTCCCAAGTGCGAACGAGAGGATCCCGCCCAGCGCCAGTGGTCGCAGGAGTGACCATGCCCACCCAAAGATGCTCCCCTGGTAGCGCAGTTTCAGGTCGCGCGCGGTAAGCGCCTGGAGCAGCTGCAACGCGTTCCGGGCGCTGCGCGATCGATGGGGTGCGAAGGCCGGTGCAAGTGCGCCCACGCCCGCAGGGTATGCCGCCGGAGTCGCACAGGCCAACGCCCGGCGCCCTCAGATGGACGCCTGCTCGGCCTCGAAGGCCACGAGCAGCTGGTTTCCCATCTCCTCCAGCCCGGGGGTGGTCGCGCTGCCAGCGCCGGGCTTCAGGCCCGCTGTCACCTGGCGCCAGAGGTCCAGGGCTGTGGCCAGCTGCTGGCGATGGCGAACTGCATAGGCCGCGCCAATGTCGCACAGGCGCCGGCCCACGGTTTCTTCCGACTGCTCGGAATTCCGCGAGGCCTCCCACGCGACCCGGGTGGCCATGTGATCCCACGGCCAGGTGATGACGGTGTGCTGGCGGTCGGCGAGGCAGGCGCGAAAGCCATCGCCCGTACGTTTGGCAACGAGAGCCGCCTCCGATGCCAACGTTGCCCCGATTTCGCCCGAAGCGATGAGCGCTTCCGGGTTCGCGTAGGCCGCGCCGCACAGCACCGACCCGGCGTTGCTGCATACACGCTCAAGGCGCGAGAACGTCATCTCCGCGGTTGCCTCGCCCCGGGCGAAGTGGCGCAGCAGCCACGGGCCGAACGAAGGCGGCGGAGCGGCCGGTACGGGAACCGCCCGGCGGCGCAGGAATCTCATGCTCTGATTGTGACGTGAATCGCCGATGGGGTGCCACCGGGGAATCCCCGGCACCTCGCGGTTAATCGCCCGCTGCTTGCTGCCAGCCGGATCGCGCCCCGCGGAACATTTCGAGCGGTCCGCTGGGCCAGTTGTAGCCGAGCTTCATGGCCGTATCGATGTCCTCGGGAGTGGCGAGCCCGGCCTCGGCGATCTTGCGCGCCTCGGCCACGGCAGCGAAGTAGACGCGATTGGCGATGAAGCCGTAACTGCCGGGGGCGTCCTTCACGCGCACGCTCGTCTTGCCGATTCGGCGGCAGACCGCCTCCATGGTGGCGATGCATTCCTCGGAGGTCTCCGGCGCGTGCACCAGCTCCACGAGCTTCATGATGTTTGCCGGGCTGAACCAGTGCATGCCGATGAAGCGGTCGCGGCGCGAAACCGCCTGGTTCAGGCTGCCAATGGCGAAACCGCTGGTGTTGGTTGCGAAGATGGCTCCGGGCTTCACCACCGCATCGAACTCCGCCCATACCTTCTTCTTCAGCTCTTCGTCTTCCGGCACCGCCTCGACTACGAGGTCGCAGCCCGCAAGGTCACTTACGCTTGTGGTGAAGGCAAGGTTCTTCGCGAAGCCGTCCACCTGCTCGCGCGTCAGCTTGCCCCGGTCCACGGCGCCCTCCCAGCCGAATCGGCCGTGCTGGATCGTGGCCCTCGTCTTCGCCAGCGCCTCATCGGAGATGTCGCGGATTACCACGCTGTAGCCGTGCTGGGCAAAGGTCATGGCGATGCCCCCACCCATTACACCCCCGCCCGCCAGGCCCACTCTCCTTATCTCGTCTGCGTTCATTCTTCCTCTGCCTTCACAACCGATCGTCCGTGGATTGTACAGGCGGAATGGGCTCGTGAGCGTGGTCGCCTCAGCCGTTCACCACGTGGTAGACACGGAACTCCACCCAGCCGGGGCCCAATCGCCCTTCGGCCGCGGCCACCACGGCGTTCAACCAGGCATACCGGTGGTCGCCGGTCTCGAAACGCGGCGTCGTCATGAAGTAGCCTTCGCCGTAGTCTATGGCCTCGCCGCGCATGAACTTCGCTCCCGCTTCGGGTGGAAGCACCGCTATCCCCGGGTAATCGAGGTAGATGTATGCCCCATCGTCGGTCAGCACGGTGGCCCGCACCGACAGGCGGCTGACCCCGTCGCCCGTTACCAGCAGCCAGTCAGCGCCACTGGGCAAGACCCTGCCCTTGAGGTGAGGCCCATCAACGGTCCCGCCAGTGATGTCGATGATGCGGCGAACGCCGAATGGGCCGGCGCCAACTTCCACCGGCTCCTTGAGGTCGACGTGGACGTCATAGAGCGGCTCCAGCTTCACAGGTCTCTTCTCCCTAGGAGCCTGTCGGTTTAGTCGACGATACGGAGAAGGTGAATGATTATTAGTCATGCGCCCTTACCGTGAATACCGTCCGGACCAGGCTTATCTCGT
>JAANMX010001807.1_pt1 | contig 23158 bp, 19 predicted proteins | sample 7279681 | NCBI WGS metagenome assembly JAANMX01 (sample SAMN14094542, study PRJNA606508) | bioreactor metagenome | isolation source: A lab-scale SPAN reactor treating ammonium-rich wastewater day 351 | place: Ireland: Galway | collected 2018-01-01
TTATTCTTACCAGTGGACGGTATTGGCAGGCATATCATCTCAACTTTAATGATGGCATACAGAATGACCTTGTTTGGTCAGTAGACATTCTTGCCGCGTTTTTGCACAACAAGTCATTGCGGGTTGAGCGCCGTCTGAGTAAGCCGACCAAGCAGCCAGTCGACTTCCACGCGAACGCCTCCACCCCCTGGTCGGATCAACTCCACTGAACCACCCGTCGAGCTCCCATCAGGATAAAAGCGCACCCCACCTTGCACGCCGCGGATTTCCACATCCGCGAGCACCAGGCGGATCTCCAGTTGCTCGGGGAGTGAGTGATCCAGCCGCGACTCAGTCCCGAAACGGCGCTGCTCAAGGTCGACCAGAAAGGCAACGCTGCGCCCCTTGCGCATCGCATCGAGCCTTGCCGATTTGAGGCCCGCTATGACTTCCTTGACTGTCGCCCGGTACTGCATCGTTTCGTAGGCCCGCATCACTGCGAAGGGTGCAGTCGCCAACATCAGCACCGCAATGCTGAGGGCGACCATCAACTCCAGCAGCGTAAAACCGCCCTCCGCGCCCCTGCCGCCTTGTGCGAGCCCGATCGACATCACTCCCAGTTTCCGACGTCGGCGTTCTCGCCATCGCCTCCGGGCGCGTTGTCGGCGCCGAGACTGTAAATGTCGATGTCCCCACGCTTCCCGGGAACCTCATAGTGGTACGCATTACCCCAAGGATCCTTGGGGACGCCGCCCTTCTTGAGGTAGGGACCATTCCAGCCCGGCACGCCTGTCGGCTTGGTGACCAACGTCTCGAGGCCTTCGTTCTTGCTGGGGAAGCGCCCCACGTCGAGCTTGAACAGCTCAGCAGCCTGCTCCAGATCCTTGATCTGCACGGCCGCAGTCTTTGACTTTGCACCACCGAGTTGCCCGAGGACACGGGGGCCGACCAGCCCGGCAAGCAGACCGAGAATCGCCAGGACGACAAGCAGTTCGACGAGCGTGAAGCCTGAGACGCTACGGGGGCGAGAAGTTACCGTTCTATTCATTATCTTTCCAATGACGTTGCAGAGGTTCGAGCCGCGGGCCCGACAACCTTTCAGGGGTATACCGAAAACCAGGGAGACAGGGAAAGGACTCATTGAATCAGAAAGTTTCCATCATCCTCATACGGCAAGGTCGTTGACCGAAAGAATGCCCAACAGTATGGAAACGATGATCGCTGCAATTGCCCCCCCCATCAGGAGGATCAACGCGGGCTCGAGCAGCGTCAGAGCCCGCTTGATGCCGTTCTGAACCTCCGTGTCGCTGACACGTGCGAGCTCGAGCAGCATCGACCCCAATCGACCGGTTTCCTCGCCGAGACGGACCATGTTGATCGCCAAGGGCGTGAAAAGGCCGCTCTTATCAAGGGCATCCGCCATCCGACCTCCCTGTTTGATGAGAGGCGCGACGCCGTCCAGTGCGAGTCGAAGCTGCCTGTTACCCATCGTCTCTGCAGCGATACCGAGCGCGGAGACGATGGGGACGCCATTGCCGAGCAGCGTGCCCATTGATCGAGCAAAGCGCGTGATCTCGTACTTTCGCAGAACCTCTCCCAGAATCGGCAAACGCAACGCCCACGCATCGCGACGAATTCGCCCTGCTGGAGTCGCCAACCAGGCACGGGAAAGCGCCACTACCGCAAACGCCACGAGCGCGATCAGCCACCACCAGTCTGCGACCATCTGCCCCGCACCTACGATGATGCGCGTAGGAAGGGGCAGCGCCTCACCCATGTCGTCGAACAGGGTTTCAAACTGGGGCACCACAACACCCAGCATGAGAAATACCGATATGGAGGCGACGACCACAAGAATGGCCGGATAGATGAGCGCCGAAACAACGGAATCGCGCAGACTCTTGACCCGCTCGAGATGTTCTGCAAGGCGACTCAAGACCTCAGGAAGTTGCCCCCCTGCCTCGCCCGAACGAATCATGCTCAGGTAAAAATCTCCAAACAGATCGCGGTGCGGCAGAAGCGCCTGAGACAGCGCCTTGCCTCCCTTGACCGCCTTGAACACATCATCCAGCAGTTCCGTGACTGCGGGTGAGCCGCTCATTCCCATGAGAACGCGCAGTGCCCGGTCGAGCGGTAGCCCGGCGCGCAACATCACTGCGAGCTCGGACGTGATGTTGTGGACGTCGGCATGGCCCGCCGTGCGCTTTCCACCCAGCCGAAACGCATTCCCTCGGGGGACATGTGCGTGGGGCCCTGTCTCTGCCGGCGAGTCCAGGCGATCACCGCTGCCCGCAGCGAGTTCAAGCGTCAGTGGCGTCAAACCCTTGGTACGGAGCAGCCGCATCGCGTGCTCACGGCCGTCAGCAGCCATCCGCCCTTCTACGGCACGACCATCACGCTGAGCGGCCCGGTAGACATAGTCAGCCATTACCTTGATCCTGGGTTACACGCATCACCTCATCAAGCGAGGTGACCCCCGCAGCGACTTTTCTCAGGCCGTCTTCATAGAGCGTCAACATTCCATTCTTGCGGGCCACGTTTTGCAGCGTCGTCGAATCCGCGCCACTCAAGATCGCCTGATGCGCCGCCTCATCCATGACGAAAAGTTCATGCACCGAAGTTCGACCAAGGTAACCAGTCTGTTTGCAATGTGAGCAACCCCGCGCGACGTGCACTGTGCGACTACCCGAAGGCATGAAACGTTCCAGACCTGAGCGGACCAGGATCTCCTCCGGAAGAGTCGTCTCTTCCCTGCAGTGAGGACACAGGCGCCGAATGAGTCTCTGCGACAACACGCCATTGACCGACGATGTGATCAGGTAGCGTTCAACCCCCATGTCCTCCAGCCGAATGACGGCTCCCGTCGCTGTGTTCGTGTGCAATGTCGACATGACAAGGTGGCCGGTGAGCGCCGACTGAACGGCAATCTGGGCCGTCTCCGTGTCACGCATCTCGCCCACCATGATGATGTCTGGGTCCTGACGCAGGATCGAACGGAGTGCGTTTGCAAAAGTCATTCCGATCTGCGACTGCACCTGAACCTGGTTGACGCCTTCGAGCTGATACTCGACGGGATCTTCCACCGTAACAATCTTCAGGGCCTTGGCATCCAGCTTCGCCAGCGATGCATAGAGCGTCGTTGTCTTGCCGGACCCCGTCGGGCCCGTTACCAGAAGAATGCCGTGTGGTCGTTCGATAAGGGCTCGGTAACGAGCGAGCGTGTCCGGCGAGAACCCCATGTCCTCCAGATTAAGCTGGATACTCGCCCGATCAAGCACCCGCATGACGACACTCTCGCCATGAACCGTCGGAAGTGTGGAGACGCGAAGATCGAGCTCGTGCCCCTTGACCCGGTTCTTGATGCGACCATCCTGGGGCAGACGGCGCTCCGCAATGTCGAGATGAGCCAGCAACTTGATGCGCGAAGTGACGGCGGCGGCAAGGCTGGCGTCGATCAGCTCGCCCTCCTGAATGACTCCGTCAACGCGATAGCGTATGTGCAAGCCACTCTCGAAGGGCTCGATGTGTATGTCGGACGCCCGAAGATCGATCACGCGGGAGATGATCTGATTGACCAGTCGAATCACCGGTGCCTCGGTGGCGAGATCCTTCAGGTGCTCGACGAACTCGCTGTCGTTGCCGATCGAGCCACCCCCCCCTTCTTCATCCTCAAGCTCCTCATCCAGTTCCACGTATAGCCGTTCAAGGGCGGCGGCGAGCTCCGACTCGGCACCCACCCGCGGTTCGAGCTTGAGCCCGGTGGCGAGGCGAATGGCTTTGGTCAGGAAAGAGTCCTGGGGCGTCGCCATGGCAACAGTCAGGCAACCTTCAGAGACAGCAAGCGGCAATACCAAGTGAGCTACCAGGTACTCGGACGCCAGACCTGGAACATCCACCGGCGCATCCGGAAACTCATCACCCCGCGCTACCGGGAGCCCGAGTTGCTCGGATAGCGCCGCAGTCAGGTCTGACTCCGAGACGAGCCCGAGCCTGATCAACACCCGCCCGATAAGATCCCCGATCTCACGCTGCGCCCCGAGCGCCTGGTCAAGATCGCGTTGGGTAATGCGACCATTGCGAACGAGGATCTCCCCCAGAAGGGGAATGCGCCCCCCAACCTCTGCAAGCGCCTGCTCCGAACGAGAAACCGTGCTCATCACCAACGCACCTTCAATCCCTGCCAGATAAGAGCCCGAGAGTGTACCCGCTTGTTGCGCTCCTTGCCCGTAACCGGGTGCGTCACGACAGTCTCCAGCCGTGCTTGTTGAAGAACTGGACGCCTGAACGCGCGAACATCACCACATGCTTCCAGCCCTTGCGGGCGGCGTATCCGCCGTGATGAACGATCCGAACCGAGGGCACTGAGGCGATCCGGCCCAGGGTCGCCGCGCGCAGGCTCAAGTCAAAGTCCTCGAAGTACAGGAAGAATCGCGGGTCGAATCCGCAGAGTCGCCTGAATGCGTCACCACGGAGCATCATGAAACAGCCGCTCACGATCGGCGCTGCCCAGAAAACGGCCGCAGGATCCCGCTCGCGCATCTCATAGCCCGCAAGCCGCTTGCTGAAGAGCCGTTTCAGCCAGGTTGGCGCAAAGCCGCGCAGGGCCAAGTCGAGTACCGACGGGTAGCGCTTACACAAATACTGGCGAGCGCCGTCCCCCGACCGGGCGTCGGGGCTCAACAGCACGCAATCGGGATGGCTTTCCATGAAGTCGATCGCGGCGACGAGCGCATCTTCCGCCAACTCCACATCCGGATTCAGTATGAGATGCAATGCGCCGATTCCATCCTCTCGTTCCAGACAGAGGTTATGGCCCCGTCCAAACCCAATGTTGCCATGTCCGTGGATGGTGTGTACTTGTCCCGGTATGCGCCTTGGCATCGCAGGCAGGGCCCATTGCGGCGAATTATCGACGATCCAGAGCGCGGCGCTATAACCGCGCTCCGCATGCAAGTGAAGTAGCGCCCTCTCCAGCGAGGCGAGCGTTGCCCAGAGGGTGGCTGGCGCTGAAAAGTAGGTAACGATGCAGACAGAGAGAGAGCGCACGACGTTGTCAATAGGAGAAGGCCCGTTGCCGAGCAAGCCGATCCGACGGAGCGGGAAGCTATGGCATAACGCGCTATAGTAATGGGTTTTTCGCATTTACCCCATCGCACCGAGCCGGAGCACCGCATGCCCACGCCCCTCGTGAGTGTCATCATCCCGTCATACAACCACGCGCCCTATGTCAGGCAGGCGGTAGAGAGCGCGCTGGCGCAGAGCGTGCGGGTCGAAGTGCTGGTCAGGGACGATGCCTCGACCGATGAAAGCTGGGATGTGCTGCACGGCATCGACGACCCGCGGGTTCGCCTCTGGCGTAACGACGTCAATCTGGGCGCGCATGAAACCCTGCAGCGCGCGCTTGCCGACGCGCGCGGAGACTACCTCGCCATACTCAATTCAGACGATCGATATGCCCCGGATCGGCTTGCGCACGCTGTGCGCATGATCGAGGAGGCCGGCTGCGATCTGGTTGGCAGCGACATTCGTCTGATCGATGGCGAGGGCAAGCCTGTTGACGATCATTGGTGGGTCGATGCGTTCGACCGATTGAAGGCCGTGTGGCACGAGACGGGGGATTGGGTTGCTACCTTACTGGAAGGCAACGTGTTCATGACCACGTCGAATTTCGTCCTTACGCGCAAACTTTGGCAACAGATCGGGCCCTTCGGAGCCCAGCGCTACGTTCATGATTACGACTTCCTGCTTCGAGCAGTCATGGCCGGTGCCCGCCTTGGCTGGATCGACAGCAAACAACTGGATTACCGGCTGCATGCGAGCAACACGATCTCGGAGAAACCGCTCGAGGCAAATCTCGAGACATCGTCCCTGCTCCGTGAGCATGCCGCCGGTCTTCTTTCGCTGCAGGGCGATCTCGGGTTGCGGATCAGGCATCTCAATAGCCAGTGGGCACGTGTCGAACGCTACGAGGTCGAGATATTGAGGGCGATCCAGCATCAGGCCCTGGTGCGAAAGGATGAAGAATGGAGGCGCCTGGTCGATGATCGGGATCGCTGGATTTCGGAGCGCGACCAATGGATCGCCGAGCGGGATCAGGCGATTGTCGAGCGGGACCGGTGGATTGCCGATCGCGACCAGTGGATCGCCGAGCGCGACGCCCAGCTTGCGCGAACGAGTGCCGAACTTGATGAGCTTCGCAACAATGCCCTCGGCAGCGGCATGCGCCTTTTCGCCCGCAAGTCCTCCAACCTGTTGCGGCACGTGCGAAACCAATGGCGAGTGTTGCAGGCGGATGCTGCGAGCCCGGTGCGGCGGGTCGAGAATTTCTCCGCGCTGAGACGCCTGATCGAGCATCGGGAAAAGCCCGTTGCGGCCTTGTCCTTCGACGTATTCGACACCTTGCTCGCACGTTGCGTCGAGCCGCCCGAGCGCGTGGTCCACCGTGTCGCGGCCCTGCTTGCCGAGCGTCTAGAAATGCCGGTCGATCAGGTAGTTGCCGAGCGCAAGCGTGTGGAGCGCACGCTCAGGGACGAGGCCTTGGCTGCCGGGGGGGATCACGAGTGTCATTACGACGAGATCGTGGATCGCTGGATCGCCGGTTTGCAGCCCGGCCTGGCCGCTGACCGGCATTCGGAGCTGGTGCGGTTCGCGGAGGATCGGGAGTTCGAGTTGGAGCGCCTGGCCCTCCGTGCGAAACCCAACGCCCGGTTGTTCCTGGAATGGGCGCATGGGGCCGGCCTGCGAATCATCGCCGTGTCCGACATGTATCTCGGGAAGCGCCACCTGCGTCGACTACTCGACGAGTTGGGGTACCGGGATCTGGTTGATTACATCTACGTGTCGTCCGAGCATCGCACTGCGAAGTATTCCGGTCGTCTCTTCGAGCACGTGCTCGAGCAGGAGGCGCTGCAGCCGGATGAACTCCTTCATGTCGGAGACAACTTCCATTCCGACGCGTTGGCGCCGAGCAGGCTCGGGATTGCCGGGGTGTTTCTGGACGAACGCCACGAACGCCGCCGCCGCCGCCGGCAGCAGACCTCCTCCGAACTGGCAGGCCTGGGGGGCGCATGGCCGGGCCGGATGTTGATCGAGGTGGTGGGCGAGCGCTTGTACCTGGACGACCGGGCCAAGCGCGATGACTTCTATTTTCAGTATGGACTTGAAGTCCTCGGCCCCATCTTCTCGACCTTCGTGCTCGGTTTGCTCGAGCGCGTTCGTCGCGATCGGCCGGAGAAAGTGTTCTTTCTCGCGCGCGATGGCGCCTTGTTCATGCGCATGTACGAGGAAGCTGGACAATCGCTTGGCGGCGCGCTGCCGCCGGCCTGTTACGCCTATGCCAGCCGTCGGGTCGTCGCCTGCGCCGCAATAGCGGACGGGCTGGATCACGCCAAGGCGGTCGTCGGCCTGTACAACCCGAAGCAGCGCGGACTCGAGTCCATTCTCAAGACCTACGGCCTCGATCCGCTCGCGTTCGAGGAACTCGCGACGCAGCACGGTTTCTCGCTGGTGGGCGAGCGTCTGGACGACTGGGATGACCCCCGCCTGGTCGCCTTCCTTGACGACCCTCGGGTCCAGAGTCTGATCCGGCCGGCGGGAGAGGAGGCAAGGCGCCTCCTGCGTGATTACTTCGCCAGCCTGGGGTTCTTCGATGGCGCACGCGTGGCGTTGGTCGATATCGGTTGGAACGCGACCATCCAGCGGTTCCTCGAGCAGGCATTCGCGGACGGCGAGGCTTATCCGCAGGTGGATGGCTACTACTTTGCCTTCATGAACGGCATGCATCAGGGTGCGCTGGAGCATGGCAGCATCGAAGGGCTGATGCTCGACAAGCGACGCGGTGAGCCTCAGGAGCGGGCGGCCTACGATTTCGAGGAATTGTTCGAGCAAGGTGCGCGCGCACTCCATGCGACGACAGTTGGTTACCGTCGCACCGACGGCGAGGTGGTCCCTGTCCTCAAGGACGATTCGGCGCCTGACCGCCAGGCGGAGATTCGCTGCAATCCGCTCATCGACGCGATCCAGCAAGGGGTCATGCTTTGTTTCGAGCACTATCTCGCGGCGCAGCGGCTGACCGGATTCGGATTCGACGTCGTCAAACCCTATGCGTTGGCGCTGGCCGAGCGCGCCGTGGTGTATCCGACCCAGGAAGAGGTGATCGGCATCAGCCGCCTGGCGCACTCAGAAGATTTCGGGCACGACCACCTGCTCGACCTCTCCGCCAAGCACATTCGCTGGGGCGACTTCCTGCATCCAGGACACCTTTCCCGCAAGCTCGCGCCGCTGCCCTGGCGCTATGCGCCGTTTGCGCGTTTTCGCACCCCTTTCGCCTCCGCCGCTGCGCGGGCAGCGCACCTTGTGCAACTGAATAGGAGAGGAGAATGAGCTCCCGGCGTCGCGCCCGGTTAACGCAACCGGTGCTCAAGTTGCTGCTGATGCATGCGCCGTTCCGGCTCTGCCGGCAGGGCGGTCCCGGTTTCGCGCCCGGCCTGCGTGCCAGCCTGACCTGCCTGTGGCGGGGCGCGAAGCACGTGCTGTTCGATCGGGATCGCCTCAAGTACCAGGTCGTCCGCCTGCGGCAGATCCTGTCCCGTCGCTAGCGGCACCGCCCGGGCGGATCGCTGCCTGCGAGGCGGCAGGATCGCGACCGCTATAATCCCGCATTCATTTTTGTTCCTGCCAACCGATCGTGTCCGATATACAAGCTGAACTCATGCCGGAGCAGACCGCGCCGCAGTGGCCCGACGCGCTCCGCATTGCGGTGCTCCTGCCCTGCTTCAACGAGGCGGCGGCAATCGAGAGCGTCGTGCACAACTTCGCGCATGCATTGCCGACGGCCCGGATCTTCGTGTTCGACAATGCCTCGACCGACGAAACCGCCGTACGTGCGGCGCAGGCCGGCGCGCAGGTGCGTTATGTCGCGCTCGCGGGCAAGGGTAACGTCGTGCGCAGGATGTTCGCCGATGTCGATGCGGATGTTTATGTCCTGGCCGATGGGGATGACACCTACCATGCACCCAGTGCTGTGCGCCTGATCGATGAACTCTTGCGTCGGGGGCTCGACATGGTGGTCGGCACCCGTGTCCACCAGGCCGTGGAAGCGTATCGGCCGGGGCATCGATTCGGGAACCGCATGCTGACCGGTGCAATGGGGGGCATTTTTGGCGGCAGGTTCACGGACATGTTGTCCGGCTATCGCGTCTTTTCGCGCCGCTTCGTCAAGTCCTTTCCGGCGATGTCGCATGGCTTCGAGATCGAGACCGAGTTGACCATCCACGCGCTCGAGCTTCGGATGCCCTACGGCGAGGTGGCCACACCTTACGGCGTGCGCCCGGAGGGGTCGGCAAGCAAGCTGCGCACGTATTCCGATGGCATTCGGATACTCTCGACTATCATCCGGCTGTTCGCGGTCGAGAAGCCGCTCCGCTTCTACGCATGGGTATCGCTGCTGCTGGCACTGGTCTCGCTTGGCTTGGCTGTGCCGCTGATCCTGACCTGGTTGCAGACCGGTTTGGTGCCGCGTTTTCCAACCGCGATCCTCAGTGCCGGCGTCGGTATCCTGAGCGGCTTGAGCCTCACGGCGGGGCTAATTCTGGAAACGGTCACGATCGGCCGCCGCGAGACGCGGCATCTGCATTATCTTGCGAGCGGTCCGGTGCCCGCCGATCTGCTGGAATGAGGTTGTGCGAGCCGTCCTGTTGTTCGCGCTTGCTGGTGGCATCGGCTATCTCGTCGATGCTTCCGTGCTGCTCCTTTCGGCACCTTGGATAGGCCCGTACGCGGGGCGCATCCTATCTTTCTGCGCGGCGGTGGTATCCACATGGCTCGTCAACCGCAGCCTGACCTTTGCCGATCGGTGCAGCGGATTGCCCCTGCACCGGGAGTTCCTGCGCTACTTCATCGTTTGTCTCGGGGGTGGGAGTGTCAACGTCGCGGCTTACGCCCTTCTCGTCTATCTGTTCGCGTTGACCGATTGGTGGTTGTTGATCGGACTTGCGGTTGGGTCGCTGGCGGGGATGGTGGTGAACTTCGTGCTTAGCAGGCAGTTCGTTTTTCGTCGACAAAATACGCCCCGCTAGGGAGTGCAATCATGGAAAGGAATGGCGAGGCCTCTGTTCTCCTGCCGGGAGTGATTGCAGCGGTGGCGATGATCAGCTTCGGTCTCGTGCTACATGGGAGCAACCCGGGTTATCTTTCTATTGACGGGTTTTGGCAGCTAACGCAGATCATCGAAGGGAAGTTCGAGGATTGGCATTCGCCCTTCATGACCTTCGTGTGGTCCCTTCTGCATGCGATCCTGCCGGGGCCATTCGGCGTTGTCGTATTCGACAACCTTCTGATCTGGGGTGCGTTGGCTCTCACTGCAATCGGGGTGGCGCGGACAGTGGGGGCATGGGCCATACTGGTGCTACTGACGCCTTGGTTGCCCGGGCTGTTAAATTACCTCGGGCACGTCCACAAGGATGCGATGCTCGTGGCCTGGATGCTGGCGGCCTTCGCCTGCGCCTTCTGGGGGAATGACCCGGCGACGCCGCCGCGGGTCCGCTTGGTCTGGCAGGTTCTCGCAAACCTGTTCGCGCTGGCGGCGTTCCTGACGCGGGCGAACGTCATCTTCGGTCTCGTCCCGCTGCTGCTCTATGCCAACCTGCCGCTCGGGCGGCGACACAGTCTGTTCGCCGGGCTGTTGATGTTGTGCCTCATGCCGGGGCTTCAGGCGATCCAGAACCGTGTTCTGGAAGTCGAGGCGAAACACCCGGGCGACAGTATCAAGGCCTTCCATCTGCTGGCGCTGTCCTATTTCGAGAATCGCAATCTTTTCCCCGGACGCTGGACTGCGAGCGACTCGAGAACGATTGTCGAAACGTGCTATTCGCCTGTGCAATGGGATACCGCCTCCAAATGGGGGCAGTGCGCAGGCCTATTCAATAGCCTCGAACGTCAAGAGGTATGGGGCACTGGACAAATGACTGAGGCGTGGCTGCAGTCGCTCCTTGCGAACCCGCTCGGCGCATACTCCGCCATGGCGGTGACGTTCCGACTCAGTATGCACGAACCGAATTCTCGTGCGATGTTGTTCGAGCAGCCCAAGTCCGCGCAGATCCAGTATGACTTTCCCTCGCAACTGCCGGCGACGGCTCAGCTTGCGCGTGCTTATATCGAATCGGCCTTCAACGACACCTATGGCCGTCCGTGGGTTTTTGCCCTCGTGTCCTTCTGCGCCGCAGTGGTCGTCTTCTGCCTGCGGCTCGGGCGTTCGCACCTTGGGCTATTCGCGCTCTCGCTCATCGCCAGCGGGACGATCTACCTGCTGACCTATTTCCCGCTCAACGTATCTGCCGAGTACCGCTACTTCTACTGGTCCGGCTACGCGGCATACCTCGGCCTGCTCTTCACCTTGCTGGCTTGGCTTGCGCGTCGGCGGCAGGGTGGCGCGCAAGCTGACGCGGCGCTTCCGTTGCCGAATTCCGTGCGCCTGATCGGTTGCGCCTTGCTGGCGCTGATGATCGCCCTGGTGTTCGGTTCCGCCAAGTTGCCGCTCGAGCGACGTACCGTCCGGTTGGTACCGATGGGCGATGGGGCGGTTGCCGTTACACAACTCAGTACGGCGTCGGTTCCCCTCTGGATGGGTGTCCGCCATGAGGGACAGATCGACGCGCCGGGCTGGCAGCTTCGCGATGGGCCGGTCTGGCACGCCGAAGCGGGCGCGGCGCCGCTCGTCGCCCAGATCGAAACGCTGCATCAGGCAATACGCGTGCGCCTCGCCACCGGCCTGGATGGCGGACGGGTCCAGGTCGAGGATGGGCACTTCTCGCAGGTTGTCGATACGCGCGCACTCGAGCCAGGTGAGGTTGTGCTCGACCTTTCCCCGCACGGCAGACTCGCCGAACGGCCACGGCACGTGTCCTGGCATGCGCCCGCCCGCGCGCTGTTCTGGACAGTAGTGCTGACCGTGTTTCTTTTCAGCTTGGGCAGGGAGCGCCGTTCGTGACGCGAGTTCATGACGTCCAGAAGGGGCTTGCGGCTTGCGTCTCGCCCGACAAGGCGCTCTACAGCTTCGACCTGTTCGACACCCTGATCACGAGGCCGGTGAAGCGACCGGCCATGGTTTTCCATATCCTCGATCGCCTTGGCGTCGAGTACCGACTGTCTGTCTTCGGACTCATCGGATTCCGGATATGGCGGGTCCTGGCCGAGAGAGTCGCGCGCAGACTTTCCGCGCGCGAGGATATCGACATATTCAGGATCTACCGGGTTCTCGGCTACATCTTGAAATCACCGTCGGCGATGCTCAAGCAAGAACTGGCCGTCGAGTTGGCGCTGATCCAGCCGATACCGGACAGCGTCGCCACGCTGCGTGGCCTGCTCGCGCAGGGTAGGCGGTGCTGCATCGTGTCCGACATGTATCTTCCGCCGTCCGTGATACGCCGCATCGTCCGCAGGCACGTGGGCGAAGTGGATTTTCTGGTGTCTTCGAGGGAAGGCCTCACGAAGCGCTCTGGAGGCCTGTTTCGCGCCCTGTTCGAGGGCTACGGCATCGATGCGCGGGCGATCCAGCATTTTGGCGACAACCCCCATTCCGACCTCTCGGTGCCTCGCGCTCTCGGGATGGATGCGTGCTTGCTTCCCGCGTTGAACCAGCCCGGCAAGGCGGTCGGGATCTACGATGCGTTCTGCTACCGTGCAGCCAGCAGCCTGTTCCAGGAGGTCGGCCACGCACTCGTTGGGCCATGTTGCCTCGAGTTCGCACGGTTCATCGCCGAGGATGCCAGGCAACGGGGCCTTTCGAGGATCATCTTCGCGGCGCGCGATGGTTATCTTCTGAAAGAGGCCTTTGATTCGCTGGAAACCGGCATCCAGGCGCATTACGTTCGGCTCTCGAGGCGCGCACTCTATGTCTCGAGCTTTGCCGTGCATCGGAACTACGACTACTTCTTTGAAGGCCGGGTGAGTGCGGCCGACTTCTTCTCGCGGCTGGGCCTCGCATGTCCGGCTGAACTTGCAGGACTCGACCCGTCTGGAAACAGGGCGCGCTTCATCCATCGCCTGGAGGAGGCCGGCTTCGCGGCGATCGCGGAGGCCGATGCCGATGTGATGCGCGGTTACCTGCAGGCACACGGCTTTTCGGGCAAGGTGGGCTTTGTCGACCTGGGGTGGCGGGGGAGCCTGCAATCGGCAGTTCAGGTCCTGTGCGCAAACGACTGCGACATCCACGGCTACTATTTCGGGACCATCACGGATGCCGTCACACATTGCGGCTTCTACTTCCAGAACGGACGGCCGTTCTCAAGGTGCGCGACGGTGTTTCAATCGCTCCCCATATTCGAGTTCCTGTTCACCGAACCGGTGCATACGCTGCAGCGCATTCGCGGCTGTCCTGACCAGACTTTCGAATTCGACTTCGTCGCTGACGAACCCGATGCTCAGTTTGCGATCCGGGAGGACATCGCTTCGGGCGCACGTGCTTTCTTCAAGGATGTGGCGGGACTTGTTCCCATCCTGGAAAGGCACTGCAGTGTCCGCGCGGCGACTCTGGATCCTGTGCTGGAGAAGTACCTGACGAATCCATCGCCCGATTTCATTAAGGCATTTGAGGAAGTGGGGCATGCAGAAGGTTTCGGCGGATCGAAGTACGGTAGCTTGCTACCGCGGGGGAAAAGGACTTTGCGTGGGTACCGCAACTCTTACTGGCGTGCCGCGTATGCCTCGAACGGCGGCTATCTCAGGTTTATTCACCGCGTCGTTTACTCGAAGCTGGGCATGTGGATCATCCTGAAACGCGGTGCAATCCTCCGACTGCTCATGAGACGCATGACCCGCAAAGGACGCTGATCCGTTTTATGCCCGCCGAATTGCATAACCGGGGCAAAGGAAGGGAACCGCGAGGGCTCTGCCCGACTTCAGACCGAAAAAGGTGACTCATCAGCGACTGCGGCGCAACATCGATGCGCTGATGGACCACCAGGACCAGGTCGATAGGGTCGTGGCTAGACTGCTTCCTTCACCGATCGATCAGCATCTGTCGTTGGTTTCCTACGATCTCACTCCGATCCGCATCGAAGGACTCAGCCTGCGGCTCATTCACGGTAGTAGTCGCGATACCACGCGACGAACCGCCCCACCCCATCACGCACGCTGGTCGCCGGCGCGAAGCCGGTCCACGCGTTGAGCGCGGCGGTGTCGGCATAGGTCGCCGGCACGTCGCCGTCCTGCAGCGGCAGGAAGTTCTTCTCGGCGCGCATGCCGAGCGCGTCCTCGATCGCGGCCACGAAGCTCATCAGCTCGACCGGATCGTGGTTGCCGATGTTGAACACGCGGTAGGGCGCGCTGCCGGTGCCGGGGTTTGGCTGCAGCGCATCGAAGGCGGGGTCCGGCGCGGCGACGTGGTCGAGCGTGCGGATCACGCCCTCGACGATGTCGTCGACGTAGGTGAAGTCACGCTTCATGCGGCCGTGGTTGAAGACGTCGATCGGCCGCCCTTCGAGGATGGCCTTGGTGAACAGGAACAGCGCCATGTCCGGGCGCCCCCAGGGGCCATACACCGTGAAGAAGCGCAGCCCGGTGGTCGGCAGGCCGTAGAGATGGCTGTAGGTGTGCGCCATCAGCTCGTTGGCCTTCTTGGTGGCGGCGTAGATGCTGACCGGATGATCGACGCTGTCGGCCTCCGAGAACGGCATCTTCGTGTTGCCGCCGTACACGCTCGAGCTCGACGCATACACCAGGTGCTGCACCTTCGAATGCCGGCAGCCCTCGAGGATGTTCATGAAGCCGACCACGTTGCTGTCGATGTAGGCGTGCGGGTTCTGCAGCGAATAGCGCACCCCGGCCTGGGCGGCGAGGTGGATCACGCGGTCGAACTTCTCGGCCGCGAACAGCGCCTCCATGCCGGCGCGGTCGGCCACGTCCATCTTCACGAACCGGAAAGCCGCATGCGGCGTCAGGCGCGCCAGCCGCGCCTCCTTGAGCGTGGGGTCGTAGTAGTCGTTGAGATTGTCGAGGCCGACGACTTCGTCGCCGCGGGCGAGCAGGCGCAGGGAGGTATGCATGCCGATGAAGCCGGCAGCGCCAGTGACGAGGATTTTCATGGAGGGGTGGACCGATAGGAAACTGCGCACGATTATCGCATGCACACCGGCATGCGGCGTGTGACGGGTTTCTTGCAGCGGCGATGCAGTCGCGGCCGGCCAGCGTAGGCCTGACATCCTTGCTTATACTTGCGTGGTCGCGACTCCCCCGGCCTCGATGCTGACCCGCCTGCCATACACCCTGCTGTGGATCCTCGCCCTGCCGCTGGTGCTGCTGCGCCTGTTGTGGCGGGCGCGCCGCCAGCCCGCCTACCTGCGCCACGTCGGCGAGCGCTTCGGGCGCTACCGCGTGCGTGCGCCGCTGGCGGTGATCTGGGTGCATGCGGTGTCGGTGGGCGAGACGCGCGCCGCCGAACCGCTGGTGCGTGCCCTGCTCGCGCGCTGGCCGGAGCACAGCGTGCTGCTCACCCACATGACCCCCACCGGGCGCGACACCGCGCGCGCGCTGTTCAAGGACGAGCCGCGCGTGCTGCGCGCCTACCTGCCCTATGACGTCGGCTGCTTCGTCCATGCCTTCCTGCGTCACTTCCGGCCGATGTTCGGCGTGGTCATGGAAACCGAGCTGTGGCCCAACCTGCTTGCCGCCTGCCGCCGCCGGCGCATCCCGGTGATGCTGGCCAACGCCCGCCTGTCCGAGCGCTCTGCCCGCCGCTACGCGCGCGTGCCGGCGCTGACCGAGCTGACCATGAAGGCGCTCAGCGCGATCGGCGCGCAGACCGCGGCCGACGCCGCGCGCCTCACCCAGCTCGGCGCCCGCCGGGTGACGGTGACCGGCAACATCAAGTTCGACATCACCCCGCCTGCCGAAATGCTCGCCCTCGGCCAGACCCTGCGCGCGCGCATCGGCGACCGCCCGGTGGTGCTTGCCGCGAGCACGCGCGAGGGCGAGGAAGCCCTGCTCGTGGACGCCTTCAGGCGTCATGCGCCAACCGCTGCGCTGCTGCTGCTGGTGCCGCGCCATCCCCAACGTTTCGAGTCGATCGCCGCAGAACTCGCGGCGCGCAAGCTGGCCACGCAACGCCGCAGCGCGGACGAGGCGATCGCCCCCCATACACGAGTGCTGCTGGGTGACTCGATGGGGGAAATGTTCGCCTACTACGCGACGGCCGATGTCGCGCTGATCGGCGGCAGTTGGCTACCCTTCGGTGGCCAGAACCTGATCGAGGCCTGCGCGGTCGGCACGCCGGTGGTGATCGGTCCGCACACCTTCAATTTCCAGACGGTTGCACAGGATGCGGTGCGGGCAGGCGCCGCGCTGCGCGCCGAGGACGCCGATGCCGGCATGCAGGCCGCGCTGGCGCTGCTCGCCGAACCCGCACGGCGGGAAACCGCAGCGGCCGCCGGCATGGCCTTCGCCACCACCCATCAGGGTGCGACGGCGCGCACGATCACGCTCCTGCAAGATTTGCAGGCCGCAACCGGCGGCAGATAGGCCGCAGCGCGAACCCCACGCCCGAGAAGGGCAACGGGGCGCAGCAAGGCCGTTCGCGGGCGGGCCCGCCCCCACAGACGCGGATCTCGCAGGTCGTCACGAGGGCAACCTTGGTCGCGAGTGGCACTCATCCGCTCGCCGCCGTCACGACCGACGCGGCGAGCTGACGAGCCCGCTCAGTTCGTCAGCAAGGCGTTGATCGCCGCCACATCGTCCTCGCCCAACGTGCCCGCCGCCGCCTTCAGGCGCAGTTGGGCGAGCAGGGTGTCGTAGCGCGCACGCGCGAGTTGCTGCAGGGTGTCGGCGAGCTGGGTCTGGGCGTTGAGCACGTCGATGTTGATGCGCACGCCGACTTCGTAGCCGAGCTTGTTGGCCTCGAGCGCAGACAGCGAGGACACGCGCGCCGCCTCGAGCGCCTTGACCTGCGCCATGCCGCTGGTGACACCCAGCCACGACTGACGCGCGGCCAGTGCGGCGCTGCGGCGGGCGTCCTCGAGATCGGCGTCGGCCTTCAGGCGCAGCGCGGCGGCCTCGCGCGACACCGACGACACGCGCCCGCCGGCGTACAGCGGCAGATTCAGTTGCAGGCCGATCGTGGTCGCCTCCGAGCGCTCGGTGCTCGGCTGCGGGCGATTGTTCACGCCATGGCTGGCCACGATGTCGACCGTAGGCAGGTGGCCCGCGCGCGCGCGCTCGACCTCGCGCGCGGCAATCTCGCGCGCCAGTTGCTGGGCCTGCACGCCGAAGCTGCCGGCCTCCGCCGCGGCCACCCAGTCGGCGATGTTCTCGGGCTGCGGGCGCTGCAGGGCCACGCCCTCGCGCAGGCCGGCGAGCGGTTCGGGCTGCTTGCCGATGACCTGGGCCAGCGTCTGGCGCGCCACCTCGAGCTGGTTCTGCGCGGCGATCTCCTGCGCCGAGGCAAGGTCGAAGCGCGACTGCGCCTCGTGCACGTCGGTGATGGTGACGGTGCCGACCTCGAAGCTGGTCTTCGCCAGTTCGAGCTGCTCGGCCGCCGCCTTGCGCAACTGCGTCACCGCGTCGAGCGCGTCCTGCGCGTTGAGCACGTTGAAATAGGCCTCGGCCACGCGCAGAACCAGATCCTGGCGGGCCAGGCCGAACTGGGTCGCGGCCAGCGCGGTCTGCAGCTCGCCCTGCTTGAACTGCACCCAGTTCTGCCAGCGGAACAGCGGCTGGGTGAGCTGAACGCCGTAGCCGTTGCTGTTGTAGCTGCGGTCCAATGCGCCGGAATTCGCACGGATCTCGGCGTCGTTCCAGTTGGTGTCCGCAGCCAGTCCGATCTGCGGCAACAGCCCCGCGCGGCCCTGGACCACCCTCTCCTGCCCGGCCTCGTACTGCGCGCGCGCAGCGGAGAACTTCGCGTCGTTGGCGAGTGCATCGCGATACACCTGCATCAGGTCGGCGGCCAGTGCGCCACCGGAAAAAATGCCGGCGATACAGACTGCCAGGACTCGCTTCATCGTGTTCTCCGCTCTTGAGGTGCGCCGCGCTAGTACTGCGCCATCCTCGGATCGACCTGCGCCGCCCAGCCGGCGACGCCGCCCGCGAGGTTGATGACACTGGAGAACCCCTGGCGTTCGAGGAACATGCACACCTGCGCGCTGCGCCCGCCGTGGTGGCAGATCACCACGGTCTCGCGATCGCGGTCGAGCTCGGGAAAGCGCGCCGGAACGCTGCCCATCGGCATCGCCACCGAACCCTCGATCCGGCAGATTTCCAGCTCCCAGGGTTCGCGCACGTCAAGCAGCAGCGGTGCAGGCTGCTGCGCATCGCTGAGGCGCTGGGCGAGTTGGGCGGGACTGATCTGGCGCATGGCGGGACTCAGAAGCTGAAACCGTCGCGCTGCGCTGCGTTCTTCAGCATCGGCACCACGGTCTCGAAGATGTCTTCGGTACGGAAACGGCCTTCGGCTTCGCAGGTGACCAGGCGCGCCTTCATGACCGGCGCTTCGCCGACGAAGGCGAACAGGCGACCGCCGACCTTGAGCTGCTCGAGCAGCGCCTGCGGCACGAAGGGCAGGCCGCCGGACACCACGATGACGTCGTAGGGTGCGCGCTCGGCCCAGCCCGCGATGCCGTCGCCCTGCACCACCACGACGTTCTCGACGCCGTTGCGTGCCAGGTTGGCGCTCGCCAGCTTCACCAGCTCGCACTCGATCTCGATCGTGCGCACCCATTCGGTACGTGCGGCGAGCAGCGCGGCGAAGTAGCCCGAACCCGTGCCGACCTCGAGCACCGAGTCGGATTTGGCCACACGCAGCGCCTGCAGCACCTTGCCCTCGATCACCGGCTTGAGCATGACCTGGCCGCAGCCGATCGGGATCTCCACTTCGGTGAAGGCCAGCTCGCGATACGCGGCGGGGACGAATTCCTCGCGCTTGACCGTCATCAGGAGGTCGAGCACGTCCTGATCCAGCACCTCCCAGGGGCGGATCTGCTGCTCGACCATGTTGAAGCGCGCTTTCTCGAAATTCATCAGGGACTCCCGGCGAAATATTAGCACACGCTAATGGATAGCGTTATCCAAAAAGGCAAAACCGCATCATTCTAGCGCAGATGCTGCGCTGCGATCCGCAGCCGTTCGAGCGGTTCAGGGTGCGCAGGAGGCGGCTCACTCCGCCTTCCTGCGCGTCGGCTTGCGCGTGCGGCCACTCTGGGCGCCCGCTTCGCCTGCGCGCGCGCCGGCCTTCGGTGCCATCCCGCGCCCGGCATCGGCCCGCTCCAGCCACAGCAGCGCATCGACATGGGCGATGAAGCCTTCCAGGTACGACGGTGCGATGTCGCGCATGCGGATCAGCGCCTGCAGCACCAGGAAGTGCGAATTGAGTGGTCCCGCGTTGTCCGGCGCCTGGGCCAGCGCGCGTGACAGTTGCTGCTCCAGGCTCAACCGCGACCAGGTGCTGCGGAAATAGCGCAGGGACTTGAGTTCGGCGGCGGGCTCGGCGCCTGCTCCGGCCGCCGCCAGCGCCGAAGACGCAGCCGCCGGGGCGGCGTGGCGTACCACATGGGCCAGCAGTTCGGCCAGCGGTCCGCGCTCGGGCGGCGCCGGTGCCGCCTGGCGTTCGCCCGCAGCGCGCGCCTCGCCACCTGCACGCTCGAAGCGATCGCAGAAGGCCGCCAGCCGGCGCTCGATCTTGCGCATCAGGGCTGTCTGCGCTGCGCCTTCAAGACCGTGACGCCGCCGCAGCATCGCTTCGATCACGCGCCAACCCACAGGATCGAACCGTGCCGCGCCGCACGCGTGCAGGTTCTCGATCCGGGCGCGCAGGTCGTCCTCGGGCACATGGCCGGGAAACGACACCGCGGACGGCAGCGCCTCACTCATCCGTCCCTGCCACCTTCTGTGCAAGCTTGGGCACCGGCGCCATCTCCACCCGCCGATTGCGCGAGCGACCGTCGGCGTCGTCGTTGGATGCGACCGGCTGCTCCGCCCCGAACGCCGCGGCAAAGATCGACGACGACGGCACGCCCTCCTCGATCAGGGCGCGGGTCACGGTCAGCGCGCGCTGGGCCGACAGGTCCCAGTTGTCGGCGAAGCGGCGGTTGGTGTCGAGCACCGGGCGGTCGTCGGTGAAGCCGCTCACCATCAGCATCTCGGCGCGCGTGCCGAGGTAGGCGGCGAGCGGCGGCGCCAGGCTCTGCAGCACCTGGCGGCCCTCGGGCTGCAGCTCGGCCGAGTTGAGCGCGAACAGCACGCTGCCGCTGATGCCGATGCGCCCATCGTTGAGCGTGACCCGCCCGCTGGCCAGCGGCACCGCCAGCGCCTTCTCCAGCGCCTCGCGGCGGTGTTGTTCCACACGCCGCTTCTGCACCTCGGCCTCGAGCGTGGTCGCCAGCTCGAGCTGCACACCGAGCACACCGACCAGGATCAGCACGAAAGCCCCCAGCAACCCCGACATCAGGTCGCCGAACACGCCCCAGGCCGGCGCGGCCTGCTCGATGGCGCCGTCGTCGCCGTGAATCTCGCCCATCGTCAGCCCTCGCTGGCGCCGGCGGTCTGCCGGGCGAGAATCGGCTGCAGATCGCCGACGATCCGCTGTTGCGACATCAGGCTCAGGTCGATGAGCTCGCGCGCCTGCGCCACGTAGTAGGCCAGTTGCTCGTCGCTGCGCGTCATCGCCTTCTCCAGCGCGCCCTCGATGCGCTGCAGGCTGGCCATCAGCTTGTCGTTCGATTCGCTGAACAGTTGCACCGCGAGCCCGAAGCCTTCGGCCAGGCTGGCGACCTCGACCGCGCCACCGGCGACCTCGCCCGCGGTGTCGGCAAGGCGCGTAGCCTCGGCGTCCATGCGCTGCTCGAAGCCCGCCGCCGCACGCTGCAGCGCCGACGCCGAGGACGCCACCAGCGCGTCGATGGCCTGGCGCTGCTCGGTGGAGGCGTGGTTGATCGCGTCCAGCAGACCGCGCAGGGTTTCCATGATGCGGTTGCGCTCGTCCAGCGCCGCGTTGTCACGCGCGATGCTGGCGGACAAGGCCTGGCGCAGCTCGCCGATGACCTCGGCCGCCACCCGGGGCGCCTCGGCGGCGGTCTGCATCAGCGCAGAGACCTGCTCGATGGTGCGGCTGGCCTGCTCCTGCGTGCTGGCGGCGAGCGTGCGCGCGGTCTCGTCGAGGCGATCGACGATGACTTGCTGCCGGCTGGCGACCGCCTCGACGCTGCGCTCGACCTGCGCCTCGGCGCCGGCGGCGAGGACGCGCGCGGTCTCGTCCAGCCGATCGACGATCGCCTGCTCGCGGCTGCCGGCCTCCTCGCCCATCTTCTGCCATGCGCTGCGCAGCGACGCCGCCATTGCCTGCAAGGTTTCGGATTGGGCGGCCAGACGGGCGGCGTCGCGCGCGGCGATGTCCGCCTGCAGCGCGCCGACCGTGGCGCCGACCTGATCGACCAGGGTCGCGGAGCGCTCGGCAAAGGTGTCGGCGAGCGCGGTGCGCAGTTCGCCATGCGCGGCACCGACCGCGGCCAGCAAGGCGGTCGCGCGCTGTTCGAAGCCGCCGCTCCAGGTCGCGAAGGAGGCATCGAGCCGCTCGCCGAGCGCCGTGCTGCGCGCATCGTGCTGCGCGAGCGCGCTCGCCCAGTTCGCGGACACGGTGGCCACGGCCGCATCCAGCCGCTGCGACGCGCCGTCGAGCTGGGCCTGCACGCCATCGGCGACGCGCTGCTGCAGCGCCGTGGTCGCGCGCGCGATGCCGGCCATGGTCTCGGCGACCAGCGGCTGCATGGTCTGCCCGGCCACGCGGGCGCTTTCGGTCAGGCTGTCCTTGAGCGAGACATCGACCGCGGCGGCGAGCGCGGAATAGCTGCCGCGCGCATGGTCGTAAAAACGCTGCTGCTCGCCCGCCATGTGATCGTGCAGCTCGCGGTGCTGGCGCGCCATCTGCGCCATCATCGCCTGCAGGGTCTCGACCAACGCGGGCATCGTGCGCGCCTGGTCCTGCATGGCCTGGAAGGCGTCCTGGCGCTGCTGCGCCCCCGAGAACCCGCGCAGTTCGCGGGCGATGCGGCTGTCCAGCACCTGCGAGGCCTGCAGGCGCGCCCGCCGGCACAAGGCCGACATCAGCCCCAGCATGGCCGAGGCCGCCACACCGGCCACCGAAGTGCCGAAGGCGACACCCAGGCCCTTCACCGGCGCCGCCAGCGAGGAGCGGATGGTCTGCAGGTCGGTGGTGGTTTCGAGCGCGATCACCGCGCCATTGAGGGTCATGACCATGCCGAGGAAGGTGCCGAGCATGCCCAGCAGCACCAGCAGGCCGACCAGGTAGGGCGTGAGCGCCGGACCGGGCAGGCCGACGCGCTCGCCTTCGAGGCGCAGGCGCACGGCGTTGTGCAGCGCGGGCGGCAGGCCGCGCAGCCATACGGAGGCATCCGCCAGCTCGGCCGGAATCGTGTCGAGCGCACACTGCAGCGCCGAGGTGGCGCGGTCGAAGCGCAGCAGCTCGATCGCGCCCGTCAGATACACCGCCCCGATCAGCGCGGTCATGCCCAGGGCCAGCGGGCTCAGCCCGACATAGCCGACACCCACCCACACCACCACGGCCAACCCCAGCAGGAAGGCCACCACGCTCACGCTTCTGTTCATTGCAGTTCCGTCGATTCCTTATCCAGTGCCGCCACCAGCCCCACCACCGGCATCAGCCGCAGGTCGAGCTCGGCGAGCAGCACGCGCTGCATCTCGGCGCAAAAGCGCGCGAGCCAGCCACCCGACTGCATCCAGCGCGCCGGGTCGTCGGGCGGCGCGCCGGTGCCTGCCGCACCCTCACCGACTGCGCCCTCGCCTGTCATGGCCGCGTCCGCCGAGAGCGCCAGCCCCGCCACCTCACGTTGCACCGCCTCGCGTCCGCGCAGATGCGCCGCGAACAGATGCGCGAAGCGCCTGCCCAGCAGCACCGGCACGGTTGCGAGCAGGCTGGCCTCGCGTGCCGCCAGCGCCTGGTCGAGCACCGCGTCCAGCGCGGCGAGCTGCTTCAACGCCGCCGACTGCCCCGCCAGCACCGCACGCGCGCTCGCCCGCAGCGGACCGATGGCGCCCGCCATGGCACGCTGGTGGGCAAGGTAGTGGCGATGAAAGGGGGCGAAGTCTGCGGCCGACTCAGGCGCAGCATTCGGCAGCGGCGTCGGCAATGCCAGGTTCGTCCCGCCCGGCTGCACCGCGC
>JAANMX010001809.1_pt1 | contig 23134 bp, 18 predicted proteins | sample 7279681 | NCBI WGS metagenome assembly JAANMX01 (sample SAMN14094542, study PRJNA606508) | bioreactor metagenome | isolation source: A lab-scale SPAN reactor treating ammonium-rich wastewater day 351 | place: Ireland: Galway | collected 2018-01-01
GAAGACAAGCCCTTATGGGCGCCCTCGGCCGAGCGCGTCGCCGGCGCCAACGTGACCGCCTTCCGGCTCGCCGCCGAGAAGCGCTGGGGCCTGAGCCTGCCCGACTACGACGCACTGTACGACTGGTCGGTGGCGCACCCGGAGCAGTTCTGGGTGAGCGTGTGGGAGGGCGATGGCATCGGCAGCGGCGTCATCGGCCACCGTGGCGAGCGCGTGCTGGTCGATGGCGACAGGATGCCCGGCGCAAAGTGGTTCCCCGATGCAAAGCTCAACTTCGCCCGCAACCTGCTGCGCTCGCGCGATGCGCACGACGCGATCGTGTTCTGGGGCGAGGACCGGGTGATGAACCGCATGAGCCACGGCGAGCTGTACCGCGCCGTGGCCCACTTCGTCGCCGCGCTGCGCGAGATGGGCGTGGGCGAGGGCGACCGCATCGCCGCCTACATGCCCAACATGCCCGAGACCGTGATCGCCATGCTGGCCGCGGCGAGCATCGGCGCCATCTTCACCTCGGCCTCGCCCGACTTCGGCGTGCAGGGCGTGCTCGACCGCTTCGGCCAGACCGAGCCCAAGGTCCTGATCGCCTGCGACGGCTACTATTACGGCGGCAAGACGGTGGATGTGCTCGGCAAGCTCGGCGAGATCGTCGGCCAGTTGCCCTCGGTGAAACGCGTGGTCGTGGTGCCCTACGTGCATGCCGAACATGACCTTTCGCACGTGCCGCACGCGCGCATGGTCGCCGACTTCATCGCGCCCTTCCACTTCGTCGACGACATCGAGTTCGCCGAGCTGCCCTTCGATCACCCGCTGTACATCATGTATTCCTCGGGCACCACCGGCGTGCCCAAGTGCATCGTGCATTGCGCCGGCGGCGCGCTGCTGCAGCACCTGAAGGAGCACAAGCTGCACGGCGACGTGAAGCCCGGCGACCGCGTGTTCTACTTCACCACCTGCGGCTGGATGATGTGGAACTGGCTGGTGTCCGCACTCGCCGCCGAGGCCACGCTGCTGCTCTACGACGGCTCGCCCTTCGCCGGCGACAACCAGATCCTGTTCGACTACGCGGACGCCGAGCACATGACGCACTTCGGCACCTCGGCCAAGTTCCTCGATGCTGCGGCGAAGTTCGGGTTGAAGCCCCGGGAAACCCACCGGCTCGATACGGTGCGCGCCATGATGAGCACCGGCAGCCCGCTGGTGGCCGAAGGCTTCGACTACGTGTATCGCGACATCAAGTCCGACCTGCAGCTCTCATCCATCTCGGGCGGCACCGACATCATCTCCTGCTTCGTGCTCGGCAGCCCGGTGCTGCCGGTGTGGCGCGGCGAGATCCAGTGCCGCGGCCTGGGGATGGCGGTGGACGTGTGGGACGACGACGGCCGCCCGGTGCGCGGCGAAAAGGGCGAGCTGGTTTGCTCCAGGCCCTTCCCGGTGATGCCGATCGGCTTCTGGGGCGACACCGACGGCAGCAAGTATCGCGCCGCCTACTTCGAGCGCTTCGACAATGTCTGGTGCCACGGCGACTTCTGCGAAATCACCGCGCACGGCGGGCTGATCATCTACGGCCGCTCGGACGCCACGCTCAATCCGGGCGGGGTGCGCATCGGCACCGCGGAGATCTACCGCCAGGTCGAGAAGCTGCACGAGGTTGTCGAGTCGCTCGTGATCGGCCAGGACTGGCCGCCGCAGAACCCGAACGACGTGCGCGTGGTGCTGTTCGTGAAGCTGCGCGAAGGGCTGACCCTCGACGACGACCTCACGAAACGCATCCGCCAGACCATCCGCGACAACACCACGCCGCGCCACGTGCCGGCCAAGGTGCTGCAGGTGGCCGACATCCCGCGCACCAAGAGCGGCAAGATCGTCGAGTTGGCCGTCCGCAACGTGGTTCACGGCCGTCCGGTGAAGAACCAGGAGGCGCTCGCCAACCCCGAGGCGCTGGCGCACTTTCGCGACCGTGCCGAACTTGCAGGCTGAGGAGCAATGACGATGCTGATGAATCGCGACAAGTCGGTGCTGCTGATCGTGGACGTGCAGGCGCGGCTCGCGCCCTACATCCACGACGGCCAGCAGGTGGCGGAGCATTGCGCCTGGCTGGCGCAGGTGGCCGAGCGGGTGGGCGTGCCGGTGGTGGTGACCGAGCACTTCCCGGAGAAGATCGGCGGCACGCTCGATCTGGTGCGCGAGGTGACCACCAACGCGCAGTACGTCGGCAAGCAATGCTTCTCGGCGCAGGCCGACGGCTGCCTCGCGGGGACGGCGGTGGAGCAGCGCCGGCAGGTGATCGTGTGCGGCACCGAGGCGCATGTGTGTGTGCAGCAGACCGCGCTCGACCTGCGCTGGGCGGGCAAGGAGGTCTTCATCGTCGCCGAGGCCTCGGGCTCGCGCGAGCCGGCCAACCGCGACCTGGCGTTTGCGCGCATGCGCAGCCACGGCATCGAGATCGTGTCGCGCGAGATGGTGGCCTTCGAGTGGCTGCAGCGCGGCGGCACCGAGTTGTTCCGCGAGGTCAACCGCGACTTCATCCGCTGAGGTGGAGCAGGGGCGAGCGAACCCGTAGCGACGAATTTCCCCGCCAGCATCCGGTGCCCGAGCGCAGCCTTCGCGGTCAGACGCACAGCCACCGCATCAGGACCGTGGCGCGGCGCAGCAGGCTCGCGGCGCGCGGCGCTACGGCTCGATACGCGCTTGCAGCCTCAGGGCTCGATCGCGATCCCGCGCAGTGGCTCGCCCGTGCCGATGGCCCCGATCATGCTCGCCTGGCCGGTCGCGAGGTCGATGCGGTAGAGCGTGGGGGTGGGCGCCTCGCGGGTGCTGAGCGCGACAAGTGCGGTGTTGGTGACGTCCGCGATGTCGAAGTGGGCGTCGCTGATCGCAGCCACGCCGAGCATGCCGACCGTCGTCAGTTGCCCGCTGTTGGGCGACACCACCGGCTCGGCGCCTTCCACCGACCCCTGGCGTAACAGGGCGCCGAGCTCTCCGTCGATGGCGAAATTGGTGGTGAGCTTTTCGTTGTCATTGTTGTACGTGTAGGCCGCGGCGATCACGCGCGGCGTGCGTCCGGCGTTGGCATCGTCGCTGCGGAAGGCGAGCGCCCCGTCAGGCTGCAGGCCTTGGGCATCCGCTTTGAAATCCACCAGCGCGCCGGTCTCGGGATGGGCGCGCAGATTCTGGCCGCGGTCGGACACGATGCGGATGCGGTCGGCCGCCGGGTTGAAGTCGAAGCCGAAGCGCGTGCCCTCGAGCGCGAGCGCGAACGGCGCGTCGCCCACCGGCTTCAGCGCACCGCTGTTCACGTCGACGGCGAACACGCGCCCGCTGCTGCCGAGCGCGAACATGACCCCGTAGGCCACGCGGTAGTCGATGCCGAGGATGCGCTCATTGGGCGCGAGTCCGTAAAGCGTCACGCTGCGGGTGATTTTCTGCGGGTCGGCCGCAGAAACGGCGATAAGCTGATGCGACTCGCTTACGGCATACAGCCTGATCTTGTCGAGCGTCGTCTGCGCGACCGCCGGCAGGGTGAAAGCGGCGGCGCACAAACCCAGGATCGGGCGCGCCAGGCGGGTAATCGAGTGCGGCATCGGGTGTCCTTTGACAGGTTCGTGAACGATCGCCGCCGAAGATAAACCGGTCCTGCACTTTCGGAGCGTGATCAAGTTGGCATTGGAGTCGGGTCGACTGCGGCATGTTCTGGCCGCGATGTTGGGTGCGTTGGCATGCGAGATGGCGATGGCTGCGAGCCTTGCGCTACAGGTCGTCGACGAGCAGGGCGCCGCGGTGGAGAACGCGGCGGTGGCGCTCAAGCCGGTGGGTGCCATGCCGCCGCTCGAGCCGGGCACGGCCGAGATCGTCCAGCAGGGCAAGCGCTTCATCCCGCTGATGACGGCAGTGCCGACCGGCACGGCGGTCCGCTTTCCCAACCTCGACACCGTGCGCCACCACGTCTATTCGTTCTCGCCGGCCAAGTCTTTCGAGTTGAAGCTGTACATCGGTACGCCGGCCGCGCCCGTGGTGTTCGACAAGCCCGGGGTGGTGGTGATGGGCTGCAACATCCATGACCCGATGGTGGCCTACGTGGTGGTGTCCGATACGCCCTGGGTGGGCGTCAGCGATGCCGCGGGCCAGATGCGCATCGACGGCGTGGCGGCGGGCGAGTACGAACTCGAATACTGGCACCCGCGCTGGGCGGGCAGCACGAACGAACCCCAACGCCAGCCGCTGCGCGTGAGCGGCGAGGACCGCCACACCCTGGTGATCGGAGCCCAGCCCTGATGCGAGCAAGTTTCAGATCGGGTTTCAGGAGCCTGCAGTGGCGGATCGCGGCGTGGACCGCGCTTATCCTGCTGTCGGTGCAGGTCGGCGGCCTGTTCCTGTTCGAACACATCGGGCGCAGCAGCGCGCTCGGCGAGGTGAGGGCGCAGCTCGAGACCGGTGATCGCGTGTTCGCCCGCCTGCTCGAGCAGCGCGCTGACCAGCTTGCGCAGGCGGCGCGGGTGCTGGCGGCCGACTACGGGTTTCGCGCGGCGCTGCAGTCGTCCGATCGCGACACCGTGGTGTCGGCGCTGGAGAACCACGGTTCGCGCATCGGTGCGAGCCAGATGCTGCTGATCGGCCTCGACGGCCAGTTGGTCGCGGCTCATCCGCCGGGCGCGGGCGTGCCCCCGGCGGGCCTGGCCGATCTCATCGCCGGCGCCCGCGAGCGCGGGAGCGCCACCGGCTTCCAGTCCGTCGAGCACACGCTGTACCAGCTCGTCGTCGTGCCGGTGATGGCGCCGGTTCCGGTGGCCTGGGTGGCCGTCGGCTTTGCGGTGGATGAGGCCTTCGCGCTCGACCTCAAGCGTCTGACCGGGCTCGACGTCAGCCTGTTGCGCCAGCCTGCCGATGGCAAGGCGCAGCTCGTCGTCAGCACGCTGCCGCGCGCACCGCAGGCCGCGCAGTTGGCACGCGCGGACGTGGGCTCGATGCAGATCGACGGGGTCGAGCATGTAGGCCTGCGCCACGTGGTCGATGCGAAGGCCGACGAGCAGGTCGCGGCCGTGCTGCAGCTCTCGCTCGCGCGCGCGCTCGCGCCCTGGGAGCGCCTGTACCGCGAATGGGCCGGGCTGTCGGTGGTCGCGACCCTGGTGATGCTGCTCGCCAGCGTGTGGATGGGGCGCGCCATCGCCGCGCCGGTGACGCGGCTGGCGGAGTTTGCCCATCGCGTCGAGGGAGGCGACTACGCGGCGCCTCCGTCGGCGCAGCGCGACGACGAGATCGGCCGCCTGGCCGACGCTTTCGGGCTGATGACCGAAGCCATCGCCAGCCGCGAGGTGCGCATCACCGAACTGGCCTACCGCGATGCGCTGACCGGCCTGCCCAACCGCGTGCATTTCATCGCCGGGCTCGAGCGCTGCCTGCAGGCCGCCGACGCCGCCCAGCACACGCTGGCGGTGCTGACCCTCGACCTTGACCGCTTCAAGCTCATCAACGACACCCTCGGCCATGGCTTCGGCGACCTCGTGCTGGCCGAAGTCGGCCACCGCCTGCTGCGCGCGGGTGTTCGCCAGCGCGACCTGGACGAACACCTGCGGATGGCGGAGAACGGCGTGGCGCGCCTGGGCGGTGACGAATTCGCCGTACTGGTGCCGGACGCCGATGCATGGGCGGCAAGGGTGGTCGCGGACCGCATCGCCGCCGCGCTCGAGCAGCCGATGAGCCTGCAGGGCCAACTGGTCGACGTGCGCGCCAGCATCGGTATCGCGCTCTATCCTGACCACGGCGCCGCCGCCGGCGACCTGATGCGCTGCGCCGACGTCGCCATGTACAAGGCCAAGCACAGTCACACCGGCGTCAGCCTCTACGACCCGGCGCACCACAGCCGCAACGCCGCGCGCCTGTCGCTGCTCACCGAGCTGCGCCAGGCCGTCGAAGGCGAGGAGCTGGTGCTGTTCTACCAGCCCAAGTACGCATTCGGTCCGGGTGACGGATTGGGTGTCGAGGCGCTGGTGCGCTGGGTGCATCCGCAGCGCGGCTTCGTGCCGCCGATGGAGTTCATCCCCTTCGCCGAGCAGACCGGCTACATCAAGACCATCACGCTGTGGGTGCTGGAGCGCGCGGTGCGCCAGTGTGCGCAGTGGCAGCATGCCGGGCGCCGGGTGAGCGTGAGCGTGAACCTCTCTGCGCGCGACCTGCTGCAGGCCGACCTGCCGGAGCGCTTCTGCGCCATGCTCGAGCGCCACGGCTGCGCGGCCGGCTGGATCACGCTCGAGATCACCGAAAGCGCGGTGCTCGACGACCCGGGCAAGGCCCTGGCCAACCTCGAGCGCCTGCGCGCCACCGGTTGCCAGCTCTCGATCGACGACTATGGCACCGGCTATTCGTCGTTGTCCTATGTACGTCAGATGCCGGTGCAGGAGATGAAGATCGATCGCAGCTTCATCATGAACCTGCTCACCCAGCCTGACGACGAGATCATCGTCCGCTCCACGATCGAGCTGGCGCACAACATGGGCCTGGTGGTGACCGCCGAGGGCGTGGAGTCCGAGGCCGTGCTGCAGCGCCTGGGGGCGCTCGGATGCGATCTGGCTCAGGGCTACTTCATCGGCAGGCCGATGGCGGCGGCCGACCTGGCGGGCTGGATGGATGATTCGCCGTGGGCGCGCGCCGGGCACCACCGCCATGTCGCCGACGAGGCCTCTCCGCTTGCGATCGGCGTCTGACATAGGGAAAACGCGGCTAGCCCATTGGATCCGCATCGCCTAGCCTGACTGCTTATTCAACGGCGACGCGACGCGCGACTCCACAGGCGATTTCATAAGCAATCCCGTTTCACCGACTGCCGGAGCCGTGCCGTACGCCTCGCCGTGACCTGAACAACAACAGGGGGCGAGCGATGGAACATCGGGAAAAGAGCCGGCTGGCTGCGAACGTGGATGCGGTGGTGGAGCAACTCGCTGCACGCTTGCCGGCCGAGCAGGCGCGCGCGGTCAGCGCGTTTGCAACGCGCTTCTTCGCGCAAGTGGACCCGGAGGATCTCGAGGCGCTGTCGGTCTCCGACCTCTACGGCGCGGTGCTCAGCCAGTGGCATTTCGTCGCGCGCCGCACCGCCGGCAGCGTCGTCCGCGTGTTCAATCCGCGGCTCGACGAGCATGGGTGGGAGTCGGCGCATACGGTCATCGAGATCGTCGGTGACGACATGCCCTTCCTGGTCGACTCGGTGACGATGGAGATCAACCGCCAGGGTCTCACCCTGCACCTCATCATCCACCCCGTGCTCCGCGTGGTGCGGGACGAAGGCGGGCAACTGTTGCGGCTGGCCGAGAAGGGCGATGGCGAGGCGCGCCATGAATCGGTGATGCACCTCGAGGTCGACCGCCGCACCGACCCCGCCGACATCCTGGCGCTGCGCGAAGGTCTGGAGCGCGTGCTCGCCGATGTGCGCGCGGCGGTCAGCGACTGGCCGCGGATGCGCGAGCGCCTGCAGGAAGTCATCGCTGATATCGACGCCATTCCGGCGACGGTCGACGCCGAGGAGCGCGCCGAAGCGCGCGCCTTCCTCGAATGGCTGGCCGCCGACAACTTCGTGCTGCTCGGCTGCCGTGACTACGGTCTCGTCAGCAGCGACGAAGGCAACGAGTTGCGCATCGTGTCCGGTTCGGGACTGGGCCTGTTGCGCGGGGAGGGCGACGACGGACAGTCACGCTCCTTCGCCGCCTTGCCGCCCCAGCTCAAGGCCCAGGCCCACGTGCCGGGCGTGCTGACCATCACCAAGTCCAACACGCGCTCGACGGTGCATCGCCCGGGCTACCTCGACTTCCTGGGCGTCAAGACCTACGACGCAGATGGCCGCGTGAACGGCGAGCGCCGGGTGATCGGCCTGCTTGCCTCGACCGCGTACGGCACCACGCCCGCGCAGATTCCCTTGCTGCGGCGCAAGGTGGCGGCGGTCATCGAGCGTGCCGGCCTGCCCCCGGGCGGTCATGCCGCCAAGACGCTGCACACCATCATCGAACGCTATCCGCGCGACGAGCTGTTCCAGATCGGCACCGACGAGCTCTTCAGCCACGTGATGGGCATCCTGCGCCTGGGCGAGCGCCTGCGCACGCGGCTGTTCGTGCGCTGCGACCCGTTCGCGCGCTTCGTTTCCTGCCTCATTTACGTGCCGCGCGAGCACTACAACACCGACCAGCGCAAGCGCATGCAGGCGGTGCTGATGGAGGCGTTCAACGGCGCCTCGTCCGAGTTCGACGTGCAGTTCTCCGACTCGGCGCTCGCCCGCATCCTGATCACGGTGCGCACGCAGGATTCGACCATCCCGCCCTTCGACACCCGCGAACTCGAGCAGCGCCTGATTCGCGCCTCGCGGCGCTGGGAGGACGAGCTGCAGCAGGCGCTGGTCGAGCAGTGCGGCGAGGAGCGCGGCCTGGCCCTGATGCGACGCTATGGCAGCGGCTTCCCCGCGGGCTATCGCGAGGACTACTCGCCGCGCATGGCAGTGTTCGACATCGAGCAGATGGAGGCGCTGGCCGACACCGAGGCGCTTGGCCTCAATCTCTACGTGCCGCTCGAGGCGCCGGCCGGGCGGCTCAATCTGCGACTGTACCGGCTAGATGCGCCGGTGCCGCTGTCGCAGAGCCTGCCCATGCTCGAGAAGATGGGCGTGAAGGTGATGGAGGAACGCCCCTCCGACATCCAGCGCCAGGACGGGCGCACGCTGTGGATGCACGATTTCGGCCTGCACTACGCCGGGGCGGAGAACCTCAACATCCACGACCTGCGCCCGCTGTTTCAGGACGCCTTCCTGCGCGCCTGGTGCGGTGAGGTCGAGAACGACGACTTCAACCGTCTGGTGCTCCTCGCCGGGCTGTCGTGGCGTGAGGTCAGCGTGCTGCGCGCCTACGCCAGGTACATGCGCCAGGCCGCCTTCACCTTCAGCCTGACCTACATGGAGCAGACGCTCGCCACCTACCCGAAGCTGGCGCGGGCGCTGTTCGAGCTCTTCCGCACCCGCTTCGACCCGACGCTGGCGGGTGATCGCGAGACGCAGTGCGCGGCCCTGGTCGCAGGCATCGAGGCCGAGCTCAACAACGTCGCCAACCTCGACGAGGACCGCATCCTGCGTCAGTTCCTGGCCGTGATCCAGGCCACGCTGCGTACCAACTGGTTCCAGCGCGGCAAGGACGGCGCGCCCAAGGCCTACACCGCGTTCAAGTTCCTGCCGGCGAAGATCCCAAACCTGCCGCAGCCCTTGCCGATGTTCGAGATCTTCGTGTATTCGCCGCGCCTCGAGGGCGTGCACCTGCGCGGCGGCAAGGTGGCGCGCGGCGGCCTGCGCTGGTCGGATCGCATGGAGGACTTCCGCACCGAGATCCTCGGCCTGGTGAAGGCGCAGATCGTCAAGAACGCGGTGATCGTGCCGGTCGGTTCCAAGGGCGGCTTCGTGGTCAAGTGCCCGCCCACCGAGGGTGGGCGCGAGGCGCTGCTCGCCGAAGGCATCGCCTGCTACCGCAACTTCCTGCGCGGCCTGCTCGACCTCACCGACAACCTGGTGCAGGGCGCGGTGGTGCCGCCGGCCGACGTGGTACGCCACGACGAGGACGACCCCTATCTGGTGGTGGCGGCCGACAAGGGCACGGCCAGCTTCTCCGACTACGCCAACGAGGTCGCGGCCGAATACGACTTCTGGCTGGCCGACGCGTTCGCCTCGGGCGGTTCGGTGGGCTACGACCACAAGAAGATGGCCATCACTGCGCGCGGCGCCTGGGAGGCGGTCAAGCGCCACTTCCGCGAGATGGGCAAGAACATCCAGGAAGAACCGTTTTCGGCCGTCGGGGTGGGCGACATGTCGGGCGACGTGTTCGGCAACGGCATGCTGCTGTCGAGGCAGACGCGGCTGATCGCGGCCTTCGACCACCGCCACATCTTCATCGACCCCGATCCCGATCCGGCGCGTTCGTGGGAAGAGCGCGCGCGCCTCTTCGCGCTGCCGCGTTCGAGCTGGGACGACTACGACCGCGCGCTGATCTCGCAAGGTGGCGGGGTATGGCCGCGCAGCGCCAAGTCGATCAAGCTCTCGCCCGAGGTGCGCGCAGCACTCGACATCGCGGCCGAGCAGCTCACGCCCACCGATCTGATCCGCGCCATCCTCACCGCGCCGGTGGAGCTGCTCTACAACGGCGGCATCGGCACCTACATCAAGGCCGCATCCGAGACCGACGCGGCGGTGGGCGACCGTGCCAATGACCCGGTGCGCGTCAATGGCGGCGAGCTGCGCTGCAAGGTGGTCGGCGAGGGCGGCAACCTCGGTGCCACCCAGCTCGGCCGCATCGAGTTCGCGCTGAAGGGCGGGCGGGTGAACACCGACGCGATCGACAACTCGGGCGGGGTGGATTGCTCGGACCACGAGGTCAACATCAAGATCCTGCTCGGCGGCGTGGTGGCCGAGGGCGAGTTGACTATGAAGCAGCGCAACCAGCTGCTCGCCGACATGACCGACGAGGTCGCCGCGCTGGTGCTGCGCGACAACTACGCGCAGACCCAGATCCTGTCGGTGACGCGCGCACGCGGCGTGGCGCTGCTCGACGAGCAGGCAGACTTCATGCGTCGCCTCGCCCACGCCGGACGGCTCAACCGCAAGCTCGAGTTCCTGCCGGTGGACGAGGAGATCGCCGAGCGCCGGGCGGCGCGCATCGGGCTCACCAATCCGGAGCTCGCGGTGCTGCTGGCCTACAGCAAGATCGAGCTCTACGACGAGGTGCTGGCCTCGGACGTGCCGGAAGACCCGTACATCCGCACCGCGCTCGAGCGCTACTTCCCGGTGCCGCTGCGCGAGCGCTTCTCCACCCAGATCCAGGCCCACCCGCTGCGGCGCGAGATCATCTCTACGCACGTCATCAACAGCATGATCAACCGCGTGGGCCCGACCTTCGTGCATCGGCTCAAGGTTGAAATCGGCGCCGCCGCTGCCGACGTGGTGCGCGCCTACATGGCGACGCGCGAGGTGTTCGGGCTGGTGGGGCTGTGGCGCGACATCGAGGCGCTCGACAACCGCATCGACGACGCGGTGCAGGCCGAGCTGATCATGGAGTCCGGGCGCCTGGTGCAGCGCGGCACCTTGTGGTTCCTGCGTCATCGGCGCTGGCTGGCCGACCTGCAGGCGACGCTGGCGCACTTCTCGCCGGGCGTGGCGGCCCTGGCCGAGCGCCTCGCCGAGTACGTGGCACCCGCTTATCGTGCCGAGCTCGACGAGTCGATCGGGCGGCGGGGGGAGCAGGGCGTGCCCGAGGCGCTCGCACGGCGCGTGGCCGCGCTCGAAGAGCTGTATTCGGCGCTCGACCTGGTCGAGATTGCTGCCGAGAGCGGACGCGACGAGGCGATGGTGGCGCGGGTGTACTTCGCCCTCGGCGGCGAACTCGACCTGCACTGGCTGGGGCGCCAGATCTCCGCCATGCCGGCCGAGACGCGCTGGCAGAACCTTGCCCGCGGCGCGCTGCGCAGCGACATGTCGACGCTGGCGCGCACGCTCGCCGGCGAGGCGATCCGGCTGGCACCCGCAGGGAGCGAGCTCGACACCGTGCTCGAGGCCTGGCACCGTCGCGTGGCTGTCGCCCTGGAGCGCTACCAGCATCTGCTCGGCGAGGTCCGTGGCGCGCAAAGCATCGACCTGGCGATGGTGTCGGTGCTGCTGAGGGAGCTGCGCGACATGGCCTGAGCGCGCCAGCCTGCTGACGTGGCCCGGGTGCTTCGGTTATGATCGCGCTTTCCCGCAGCACAGCTCCCATGACCAAATACGTCTTCGTTACCGGCGGTGTCGTGTCCTCCCTGGGCAAAGGCATCGCCGCCGCCTCTTTGGGGGCGATCCTCGAGTCCCGCGGCATCAAGGTCACGCACCTCAAGCTCGACCCGTACATCAACGTCGATCCGGGCACCATGAGCCCGTTCCAGCACGGCGAGGTCTTCGTCACCGAAGACGGTGCCGAGACCGACCTCGACCTCGGCCATTACGAGCGCTTCACCAGCGCCAAGATGAGCAGGCGCAACAACTTCACCACCGGCCAGATCTACGAGTCGGTGCTGAAGAAGGAGCGCCGCGGCGAGTACCTCGGCAAGACCGTGCAGGTCATCCCGCACATCACCGACGAGATCAAGACCTACGTCCGCCGTGGCGCCGAAGGCGCCGACGTGGCGATCGTCGAGGTCGGCGGCACGGTGGGCGATATCGAATCGCTGCCCTTCCTCGAGGCCATCCGCCAGATGGGCTTCGAGGAGGGCCGCCACGGCACCTGCTTCATCCACCTCACGCTGCTGCCCTACATCCCGACCGCCGGCGAGCTCAAGACCAAGCCGACCCAGCATTCGGTGAAGGAATTGCGCGAGATCGGCATCCAGCCCGACATCCTGCTCTGCCGCGCCGACCGTTCGGTGCCGGAAGATGAGCGGCGCAAGATCGCGCTGTTCTGCAACGTGATGCCCGAGGCCGTCATCGAGTGCCTGGACGCCGACTCGATCTACAAGATCCCCGGCCAGCTTCATGACCAGATGCTCGACCAGATCGTCTGCCACAAGCTCGACATCCTCGCCCGCGCGGCCGACCTGTCGGTGTGGGACAAGCTCATCCATGCGCTGGAGAACCCCAAGCAGACCGTCGATATCGGCTTCGTCGGCAAGTACGTCGACCTCACCGAATCGTACAAGTCGCTGATCGAGGCGCTCAACCACGCCGGCATGCACACCGAGTCGAAGGTCAGGATCCATTACATCGATTCGGAAGACGTCGAGCGCGACGGCTGCGGCGTGTTGAAGGCCATGGACGCCATCCTGGTGCCCGGCGGCTTCGGCAAGCGCGGCACCGAAGGCAAGATCGCCGCCATCCGCTTCGCGCGCGAGAACAAGGTGCCGTATCTGGGCATCTGCCTCGGCATGCAGCTCGCGGTGGTGGAGTTCGCGCGCGACGTGGCCGGCATGGACGGCGCGCATTCGACCGAGTTCGACCGCGACACGCGGTACCCGGTCATCGGCCTGATCACCGAGTGGAAGGATCGCAGCGGCAAGATCGAGAAGCGCAGTGAAGAATCCGACCTCGGCGGCACGATGCGCCTCGGCGGCCAGGTCTGCCAGTTGAAGGACGGCACGCTTGCGCGCGCGATCTACGGTTCCGCCGAGGTCATGGAGCGCCACCGCCACCGCTATGAGGTCAACAACACCCTGCTCGCCAAGCTTGAACAGAAGGGCCTGGTGGTGTCGGGTCGCGCGCCGGTCACCGACCTGTGCGAGATGGTCGAGCTGCCCGCCGACGTCCATCCCTGGTTCGTCGGCTGCCAGTTCCACCCCGAATTCACCTCCAACCCGCGCAAGGGCCATCCGCTGTTCACCGCCTACGTGAAGGCGGCGATCGCGCACAAGCAGGCTGCGGCCTCAAGGAGCGAAGCATGAACCTCTGCGGTTTCGACGTCGGTCTCGACAAGCCGATCTTCCTGATCTCCGGCCCCTGCGTGGCCGAGTCCGAGCAGATGTGCCTGGACATTGCCGGGCAGATGAAGGAAATCTGCGCCGAGCTGGGCATCCCCTACATCTTCAAGGCCTCCTACGACAAGGCCAACCGCAGCTCGGGCAAGAGTTTCCGCGGCCACGGCATGGACGCCGGGCTCAAGATGCTCGAAGCGGTAAAGAAGCAGCTCGGCCTGCCCGTGCTGACCGATGTGCATTCGATCGAGGAAATCCCGCTCGTGGCCTCGGTGGTGGACGTGCTGCAGACCCCTGCCTTCCTGTGCCGCCAGACCGATTTCATCCATGCGGTGGCGGCCAGCGGCAAGCCGGTGAACATCAAGAAGGGCCAGTTCCTCGCCCCCGGCGACATGAAGAACGTGGCCGACAAGGCGAAGGAAGCCAACGGCGGCGCCGACACCATCATGGTGTGCGAGCGCGGCGCCTCCTTCGGCTACAACAACCTCGTCTCCGACATGCGTTCGCTGGCGATCATGCGTGACACCGGCTGCCCGGTGGTGTTCGACGCTACCCACTCGGTGCAACTGCCGGGTGGGCAGGGTACGGCCTCGGGCGGCCAGCGCGAGTTCGTGCCGGTGCTGGCGCGCGCTGCGGTCGCGGTGGGCGTGGCGGGCCTGTTCATGGAGACCCATCCGGATCCCGCCAAGGCGCTGTCCGACGGGCCCAACGCCTGGCCGCTGCCGAAGATGCGGGCGCTGCTGACCACGCTCAAGGACATCGACGCGCTGGTCAAGCGCCAGGGTTTTCTCGAGACCACGCTCTGAGAACACATTTCTGGGGATGTCGACACCCGGCGGACTGATACGCGCTATTGCGCACCGCCGCGCACGCGGCGGTCATGCGGCGCGAGCATTCTTCCCCTCGGGTCGCGCCCCCGCGTGACCGCTTCGAATCATCCGTAACTGCTACAGGACAAGACATGAGTGCAATCGTTGATGTGATCGCCCGCGAGATTCTCGACTCCCGCGGCAACCCCACCGTCGAAGCCGACGTGCTGCTGGAATCCGGCGTGATGGGCCGCGCTGCGGTGCCGTCGGGCGCCTCCACCGGCTCGCGCGAGGCGATCGAGCTGCGTGACGGCGACAAGTCGCGCTTCCTCGGCAAGGGCGTGCTGCGCGCGGTCGAGAACGTGAACACCGAGATCGCCGAGGCCATCATCGGCCTCGACGCCGAGGAGCAGGCCTTCATCGATCGCACCCTGATCGAGCTCGACGGCACCGAGAACAAGTCGCGCCTGGGCGCCAACGCCATGCTGGCGGTGTCCATGGCCGTGGCCAAGGCCGCTGCGGAAGAGGCCGGGCTGCCGCTGTACCGCTACTTCGGCGGCTCCAGCCCGATGGTGATGCCGGTGCCGATGATGAACGTCATCAACGGCGGCGAGCACGCCAACAACAGCCTCGACATCCAGGAATGCATGATCATGCCGGTGAGCATGACCAGCTTCCGCGAGGCCCTGCGCTGCGGCGCCGAGATCTTCCAGCACCTGAAGAAGATCGTCGATGCCAAGGGCTACCCGACCACCGTCGGCGACGAGGGCGGCTTCGCCCCCAACGTCTCGGGGACCGAGGAAGCGCTCAACCTGATCCAGGAAGCCATCGTCGCTGCCGGCTACGTGCCCGGCCAGGACGTGCTGCTGGCGCTCGACTGCGCCGCTAGCGAGTTCTACAAGGACGGCAGGTACGAGCTCAAGGGCGAGGGCCTGTCGCTCACCGCCGAAGGCTTCACCGACTACCTCGAGACCCTGTGCGACAAGTTCCCGATCGTGTCGATCGAGGACGCCATGGCCGAGGGCGACTGGAACGGCTGGAAGATCCTCACCGAGCGCCTCGGCAAGCGCGTGCAACTGGTGGGCGACGACCTCTTCGTCACCAACACCAACATCCTCGCGCAGGGCATCGAGCAGGGCGTGGCCAACTCGATCCTCATCAAGATCAACCAGATCGGCACGCTGACCGAGACCTTCGCCGCCGTCGAGATGGCCAAGCTCGCCGGCTACACCGCGGTGATCTCGCACCGCTCGGGCGAGACCGACGACTCGACCATCGCCGATATCGCCGTGGGCCTGCGCGCGATGCAGATCAAGACCGGCTCGCTGAGCCGCTCGGACCGCATCTCGAAGTACAACCAGCTGCTGCGCATCGAGGAAGACCTCGGCGACACCGCCTTCTACCCGGGCAAGCGCGCGTTCTACAACCTGCGCTGAAGCACGGGCTGATCAGGAAGGCCGGCGGCCAACCCCGCCGGCCTTTTTGTGAGCCATGCACCCCGCGACCCTGTGCCCAGCGCCCCTGTGATCCTCACCGCTCCGGTCCAGGCGCCGTGTGGGCGCAGGCTCGCGCGCGAACCGCATCCCGCGAAAATTGAAGCATTCCGGCACGGTTTGCCGCCACCAACAAGTGAGTCCCTGTCTTTCCGATGCGCTGGCCGATTCTGATCCTGATCGCACTTGTGATCGTCCTGCAGTACCCGCTCTGGCTCGGCAAGGGCGGCTGGCTGCGCGTGTGGGAGGTCGATCGCCTGTTGCAGGCGCAGCGCGAGCAGAACCTTCGCCTCGAGCAGCGCAACGCCAGCCTCGAGGCCGAGGTCAGTGACCTGAAATCCGGCAATGAGGCGATCGAGGAGCGCGCGCGCTTCGAACTCGGTCTCACCAAACCCGACGAGATCTACGTCCAGATTCCGCGCCGCTGAGTCGTCGGCCACCGGATGCGTCGGCTGCCGGACGCGCCGATCAACTGGCCGAGCCGTTCCAGGCCGCCTGCGCCGCCCGCTGCGCCTTCAATTCTGGGCGAGCAGCGTGCGCGCGCCGTCGATGCGCTGGGCGAAATAACGGTTGTCGAGGCGTTCCACGCGCACCCTGCCGCGGCTGTTCGGTGCATGCACGAAGCGGCCATCACCGATGTAGATGCCCATGTGAGAGTGCCGGCGCTTCATCGTGTTGAAGAACACGAGATCGCCCGGACGCAGTTCGCTGACGTCGATCGGGCGGGTGCGGTCGGCGATCTGCGCCGCGTTGTGCGGCAGCCGGCGGGTGCTGATGTTCTCGACGATGTAGGCCACCATGCCGCTGCAGTCGAGGCCCGCGTCCGGATTGCGGCCGCCGAAGCGATAGCCGGTGTCGAGCAGGCCGAGCGCGAACAGCACCATCTCCTGCGTCTGGTGCTCACCCTCGAGCGCGAAGTAGTCGCCGCTGGGCGCGACCGCACGCGCGGGCGCCGGCGGTGCAGTGGTGGCGACCGGCGGGGTCGTGCTGCAGCCGGCGAGAAAAGCCGCCGCGCCGATTGCGGCGAGCAAGACCGTCGCGCGCGGGGTGGCACGGAAGCCGCCGCGGGTCGGGCGAAGATACGACCAGTCCGGGATGTTCATGGCACGAATGATCGAGGCGTCGAGGGAAGGCGAAAGGTAAGGCAAAAATGTTTGCGCCAGCCTATCCCAGCACGTCGCTTCGTGCAAGGTTCGTCGCTGAATCAGAGGTTTGCAGCCGCTTTCTCGAAACGAGGTGAAGGGCTCCCGGGCTCCTCGCCAGCAGGCGGTCAAAGATCTCTGGCGGCGCGGTCCCGGATCGGACGCGCGCCGCCCGGACGCTTCAATCGACGAGTTCGATGCGTCCGCTGACGTGCACGGAGACCTGGCTCTCGCCGCCCTCGAGCGGCGCCGAGGCCACTTCCGCGGCCATGGCGGCGGCGCGCATGCGCGGCATCGGCGGCTGGAATCCGCTGTCACCGACGGCCAGATGGGCGATGCGATGCTTCTTGCCGAGGGCGCCGGCAATCAGCGCCGCACGCTGCTCGAAGGCGCGCAGGGCGCTGACCGTCGCCTCGTCGATGGCCTTGCGTCGGGTCTCGGGTGCGGGCTGCATCGCGATGTGGGCGAGCGCCAGGCTCGCCTGGAGCTCACCGACCAGCTCCGACATGGCGGCCGGATTCCGGCTTTCGAGCTGGATCTCGGAGCGCATGCGCCACGCGGTGATGCGGCCCTTGCCATCCTGCGCATACACCGGCCACGTCGAAGTGTTGCCCGACTGAACCTTGATGTCGGCGCGCGCGCGCGCGATCTCGAGTGCAGCGGCGATGTCGCGATTGACCTCGCGCGCCACCGCGGCCGGGTTGGGGCCGTTGCGCTCGGCATAGAGCACGGCGGTGGCGAGGTCGTTCGCGGCAGACTGGCTCGCCTCGGCCGACAGTTCGACCGTCGTGGCCGGCGATGCCGTGATGGCTTCGGCAGCGTGCAGCGGCGCCGCAGCGAGCACCGCGGCGGTGGACAGCAGGGCAAGGGTGCGGCGCATCAGGCTTCCTTCGCTCCGATGACGCTCGAGGGCTCCAGCGCGCACAGTTCCTGCGCGTAGAGGCGGGCGTTGTCGATGTAGTGCTGGGCGTTGCGCTTGATGTCCTCGATCTCGGCGTCGGTCAGCGTGCGAATGACGCGGCCGGGGGAGCCGACCACCAGCGAGCGTTCCGGGATCACCTTGCCTTCCGGAATCAGCGCGTTGGCACCGATGATGGACTCCTTGCCGATCACCGCATTGTTCAGGATCACTGCATTGATGCCGATGAGACTGCCATCGCCGATAGTGCAGCCGTGCAGCATCGCCATGTGGCCGATGGTGACGCGACTGCCGATGACCAGCGGCACGCCGTCGTCGTTGTGCAGCACCGAGCCGTCCTGGATGTTGGTGTCGTCACCGATGGTGATCGGGTCGTTGTCGCCGCGCATCACCACGTTGTACCAGACGCTGACGTTGCGCCCGGCCTGCACCGATCCAACGACTGTCGCGTTGTGCGCGATCCAGCTGCCTTCGCCGAAACTCGGCCGACGGTCGCCAAGGGCATAGATGCTCATAGTTGTTCTCGCTGTTGGATGTCTCTCGCCCGAAGCTCGAGGCAGTCGGGGCGCGCATCATAACAACTGCGGTGCAGCATGAGAACTCTGGTGCGGTGTGCAATGTTGCTGATCCGGCTAGGGTTTTGTGCCGCGGCAGGGGGTGCTAGGATGCCGGCCGACATCGGAAAACCTACATGCTCAGCTACCGCCACGCTTTCCACGCCGGCAATCACGCCGACGTCCTCAAGCACCTCGTGCTGCTCGAACTGCTCGACTACTTCAATCGCAAGGACAAGCCCTGGTATTACGTCGACACGCATGCGGGCGGCGGCTGCTACGCGCTCGACAGCGAGCAGGCGGACAAGACGGCCGAGTCGGTCGATGGCATCGGGCGGCTGTGGGGACGCGATGACCTGCCGCCCGCGGTCGCGAGCTATGTCGAGGCCGTCGGTCAGTTCAACCCGCATGGCCGGCTCTTGTTCTATCCCGGCTCGCCGGCACTGGCGATGACGCGCGCGCGCGCGCAGGACAGGCTGCGCCTGTTCGAGCTGCATCCGGCCGATTTCGATTCCCTGCAGCGCACGTTCGCAAGCGAGCAGGAGCGTGTGCAGGTGCGCCGCAGCGACGGCTTCACGGCGCTCAAGGGCTTGCTGCCGCCGCCTTCGCGTCGTGCGGTGGTCCTGATCGATCCGCCCTACGAGGTCAAGGAAGACTATCGCCGCGTCGTCGACACCGTGCGCGACGCCATGCGCCGCTTTCCCACCGGCACCTTCGCCGTGTGGTACCCGATGCTGGCGCGACCCGAGGCGCGTGGGCTCCCCGAGCGCCTCGCCGAGCTCGGGGCGGAGAGCTGGCTCGATGTCCGGCTGGCGGTGCGCAAGCCGCCGCGCGACGGCTTCGGCATGTTCGGCAGTGGGCTGTACGTGATCAATCCGCCCTGGGTGCTGCCGCAGCGGCTCGAACCGGCGCTCCCCTGGCTCGCGGAACGCCTTGCGCTGGACGAGGGCGCGGGCTTCGACCTGGAGCATCACATCGAATGAGCACCACCCCGATGCCGTGCGATGGGCTGATCGAATTGCGCGACGCCATGCGCCGTTTTGCTGCAGAGCGTGAATGGGAGCGCTTTCACACCCCCAAGAACCTCGCGATGGCGCTGTCCGGCGAAGCGGGCGAGCTGATCGAGCACTTCCAGTGGCTGACGCCCGAGGAGTCCTCCAACCTGCGCGCGCCCGTGCGTGAGGAGGTCGCCCTGGAAATGGCGGACGTGCTGCTCTACCTGGTGCGCCTCGCCGACGTGCTCGAGATCGATCTGGCCGAAGCCGCGCGGCGCAAGATCGCGATCAATGCCCAGCGTTATCCGGTGGAGCGGGCCCGCGGACGGTCGGACAAGTACGACCGGCTATGACATCGCGGCGCGCTTTTCTCGCTGCAGCGCACGCGCGGTTTGGGCCGGTGCAATTTTTCTGAAACAATACCGCCTTTCGTATCCATCGGATCCCCATCGTGGACCTGCAGCACATCAGTGATATCGAGCGCGCCGCGCATAGTGGCCGGGGTGAAGTCTTCCGCCTCGGCATGGGTGTGATCTTCCTCGTCGGCGTCATGTTCTACGCGGCGCTCAACGGCACCGGCGAAGGCAGCATGACCCTGGTGATGGCGGCCATGGTCGGTGGCTACATGGCGATGAACATCGGTGCCAACGACGTCGCCAACAACGTCGGCCCGGCGGTCGGTTCGAAGGCGCTCACGCTGGCCGGCGCGCTCGTCATCGCGGCGATCTTCGAGGCCGCGGGCGCGCTGATTGCCGGCGGGGAAGTGGTCGGCACCATCCGCAGCGGCATCATCGATCCCGATCTCATCGCCGACTCGGACACCTTCGTGTGGATCATGCTGGCAGCGCTGCTCGCCGGCGCGCTCTGGCTCAACATCGCCACCGCGGTGGGCGCGCCGGTATCGACCACGCATTCGATCGTGGGCGCAGTCCTGGGGGCGGGCATGGCGGCGGCCGGGCCGAGCATCGTCGACTGGAACACCCTGGGTGGCATCGTGGCGAGCTGGGTGATCTCGCCCTTGCTCGGCGGCCTCTTTGCAGCGGGCTTCCTTTACCTGGTCAAGCGCAGCATCACCTACCAGGTCGATATGGCAGCAGCCGCGCGCAGGACGGTGCCGGTTCTGGTGGGCCTGATGGCATGGACCTTTGGCACCTACCTCATCCTCAAGGGGCTCAACAAGGTCTGGAAAGTCGGTTTCGGCGCGGGTGTCCTGTACGGCCTGCTGATCGGGGGCGTGGTCTTCCTGCTCGTGCGCAGGGTCCTGAGCGGGCACACGGGCATCGTCGCCAATACCAAGCAAAGCGTGAACAAGCTGTTCACGGTGCCGCTGATCTTCGCTGCAGCGCTGCTGAGTTTCGCGCACGGTTCGAACGACGTGGCCAACGCGGTAGGGCCCCTGGCGGCGATCGTCGATGTGGTGACGTCGGGCGGGCAGGTTGCCAAGGATGCCCCGATTCCGACCTGGGTGATGATGGTGGGCGCAATCGGCATCGCGCTCGGGCTGGCGCTGTTCGGTCCCAAGGTCATCCGCACGGTGGGCTCGGAGATCACCGAGCTCGACCAGATGCGCGCCTACTGCATCGCGATGGCGGCGACCATCACGGTGATCGTGGCCAGTCAGTTCGGATTGCCGGTCAGCTCCACTCATATTGCGGTGGGCGGCGTGTTCGGGGTGGGCTTCCTGCGTGAATACTTGAAGAGCAACTATGACCGCATGGTGGCCGAGATCAAGGCGCACCACCCGGAAGGCGATCTGGCAGCGATCGAGGCTTTCATCCAGCGCTTCGAGAAGGTCGCGCTGGACGAGAAGGGCCGCATGCTGCAGGACCTCAAGGAGCGCGCGAAGAAGTCGCAGGACCCGGCGAACTTCTCCAAGGGCGAACGCAAGGATCTCAAGAAGGTCTATCGGCGCGAATTGGTCAAGCGTTCACAACTGATGCGCATCGCCGCCGCCTGGGTCATCACCGTGCCCGCGTCGGCGCTGATGGCGGCGATCCTGTTCTTCACCATCCGCGGCATGATGCTGCCTTGAGCGTCGAATGCTGACCGTCGAACGCACGTTCCTGCCGGCGCAGTGCCCATGACGCTTCTCGAACTGCTGGTCGTCGTGGCGCTGGGTGCGCTGGTGTGGTTCTGGTTCGACAGCCTCAAGGCGCGCGAAGCTGGCGTGGAGGCTGCACGTCGTGCCTGCCTGCGCGAGGCGGTGCAGTTTCTCGACGAGACCGTGGTCGGCCACGGTTTGCGGCTGGCGCGCGACGAGCGCGGGCACGTCGTGCTCCGGCGCGCATTCGAGTTCGAGTATTCGGTGAGTGGCGACGACCGCCATGTCGGCTCGGTCGTGCTGGAAGGCCGCGAGGTCGTGCTGGTGGACGTGACCGCACACCGGCTGGCGCAGCGCGCGGTGGTGGTTAACCTGCACTGACCCGCGGGCGGTGGTGCGCGGTGCCGCGCCCTTTCAGCCGCGCCGGCCTTCGATGGCGCGCAGGAACTCGTTGCGCGCCTGTTCCGAGTGTTCGAACGTGCCTGCGAAGGCTTGCGTCACCACCCGTTCGTCACCCCGACGGTCTTCGCCCAGCAGCAGGCAGAGTTGCTCGGCCTCGATGACGCACGCTGCACCGGCCGCCTTGCCGTGCACCATCAGCGCATCGGCGATGTCGCGCGTCATCCATTCCTGATACGTGAAGCGGTGGCCGATCACGTCGACCAGGCGGGCGATGCGGCCGAAGCCGTGCAGGCGTCCGCCGGGCAGGTAGGCGACATGGGCCACGCCGCGAAAGGGCACGAGGTGATGCGGGCACACGCCGTGTACGGCGATGCCGCGCACCACCACCATGTCGCGCCGCGGATCCTCGAAGCCCTCGCCCAGCACGTCGGCCGGATCGAGCTCGTAGCCGCCCAGCAAGCGGCGCTGCCACAGTTCGCGCACGCGCTGGGCGGTGCGGCCGGTGTGGGCGTTGTCGGGCGCGATGCCACAGGCGCGCAACAGGTCGCCGATCGCGCGCTCGAAGGCGACGGGGTCGAAATCGCCACTGCGAGGAATGCCCACCGACCCGGTGCGGGGCTCGGGCAGGTGGTCATGGCCGGGGAGGTCGTGGTGCGCGTCGAACGCACGGACGACGGACCGAAGAGCTTCCGCATCGGCGCCGGCGACGCCTGGCGCGGGCAGAGCATCCACTACGCCCGCGCCGAAGGCGTGGACGCGACCTACGTCATCGCGAAGACCAAGGCGCGTGTGCTGATCGACGCATTCTGACCGCTCGCGTCGGTGAAACGCCATGTGGCTGCGCGGGTGCGGCGTAGAAGCCGGCTCGCATCAGCGCGCGGCACGCTGCTGCAGCCAATTCACCAGCCGCACGCCGGGCATGTGCCGGAAATCGTCCATGTCATTGGTGACGAGTGTTGCGTCCAGCGCTCGAGCGTGCGCGCCGATGAGCAGGTCGTACGGCTTCGTGGGCCGACCCTTCGACCTGAGAGCGGCCTTGATCTCCGCGTAGTGTCTCGCAGCTTGCTGGGGGTAGCTGTCCACCTGAACGAGCGCGGTGAGGTCATCGAGAGCCGCGCGGTTTTGGTCGCGCGCCCGACTGTTCTCGACGCCGTACTCGAGCTCCGAGAGCGTGATGGACGACATGCGAGCTTCGCCGGGTGATCGCCCGGACAGGCGCCGGGCGATTCGCTCGAACCCTGGCTGCCTGTTGGCGAAATAGATCAAGATGTTCGTATCGAGCAGCCAGATCACTGCTGGCGCCGCTCCTGGTCGCGGTCCTGGCTGCGTTCGAGTCTTC
>JAANMX010001810.1_pt1 | contig 23132 bp, 16 predicted proteins | sample 7279681 | NCBI WGS metagenome assembly JAANMX01 (sample SAMN14094542, study PRJNA606508) | bioreactor metagenome | isolation source: A lab-scale SPAN reactor treating ammonium-rich wastewater day 351 | place: Ireland: Galway | collected 2018-01-01
CTCGTTCTTCGTCCACCCGGCCAGGCCAGCCATCATCCCGGCGAGCACAACCCACCGCCGGCTTGCCCCCCCGGCCGCGTCGTGCAGGGCGAAGAGAGCGACCGCCGCCAGCATGTAGAAGCTGAGCGGAACGTCCGCCACCTGGGCGCTGCCGAGAAAAGCGTACAGCGGGGTGGCGGCCAGGGCCAGCCCGGCCACCGCCCCCTGGCCGCGCCCCCGCAGGGCGGTCACCGCCGCGTACAGCAGGAGATAGCCGCCGATCGTGAAGGCCAGGGCGATCAGGGCCGGGTCGCGGGTCGCTTCGATTCCGCGATACCACCACGCCCGGGCCACGGTCGCCGGGAGGAGCAGCGGGTAGTCGGGCGGAGAGGCCGGCGGCTTCGTGTCGTCCGGGTTCGGGAACGTGAAGATCAGCCGCCAGTCCTCGCCGCCCCGGTACAGAAACCGGGCCTTCAGGTTCCAGATGAAGTAAGCATCCCCGTGCCCGTGCGGGTACAGCACGTTGTACCCCACGATCTGCGCCCCCCGGGCGAACACGACCAGCACGAACGCGGTGGTGAGAAGCCGCGGGAGCGTCTCCTCGGACCCGGGCGTTGCAGGGAGAGATGTCGTCGGCCGGGTAAAGCGGAGCAGGACGAGAGAGCCGGCGAGCAGAAGGCCGAGGATGGCCGCCTCGGCCACCCACAGGCCAGGCTCCAGCGCGCCGGCGACGACCAGCCAGAGGAAAAACGTCCATGAGGCGACCCCCAGCCCCCAGCCCAGGGCGAGGCACGCCTTCAACAGAAAGGTCTGGTCGGGCCGCCGATCCGCCGGCCACAGGGCGGTGACGACCACGAACCCAATGGCGACGGGAACCAGCAGGGCGAGGAGGAGGGCCATCACGGTCCTCCGGCCCGGACGACTCTCATCCCGCCACCGAGTACCTCGACGGCCGGGGCGCGATCGGTCTCCCACTCGACGCGGATCGGGACCAGGGCGTATTGAACCAGGGCGTACCGGCGCATGGCAAAGCCGTCCTTCACCCGGTCCCGATAGCCGATGGAGCCGCGCAGCGGAAGTTGGCGGCGAATGCGGGGGCAGGCGTCCTCGAACCAGGTGACGTCGGTCCGCAGGCCAGCCGGGTTAGCGCGCCAGAGGTTGAGAACCGGCCAGACGTCGAGGGCGGTCCACACGACCAGGCCGAGGACGAGAGCGAGGCCAGTGGTAACGCGAACCCGATTCATGTGATACAGGGTGGGTAGCGCTGCAAGATGAATCAAGTCCCCAGTTTAACGCCGCCTGTCTCTGAGGGCAATCGGATTTCCAGCCTCCCCGCACCTCCCGGCATCGTCGGACCTTGTCTGCCAGCTCTTCAGGACTGGCGGACCAAACGCGACGAGCCGGAAGCGCCAGCGCCGGCTCTGTCAAAGCTGCCGGCGCTGACGCTTTCGGCTCGTCGGCGTCAGGGCGTTTGGTCCGCTAGAACAACTGGGCGACCGGGGTGGCGCCGCGGTCGGCGATGCGCACCGGGCGGCCGTTCGGCGTCTGGTTCATCTTCGTGTAGTCGATGCCCAGCACGCGACAGGCGGTCGCCATGAAGTCGATCGCGGTCACGCGGCCATCAACAACGGTCGCGCCCTCGGCGTCGGTCCGGCCGACCACCTGGCCGCCGCGAATGCCGCCGCCCATCATCACGCTGCTCCAGGCCCGCGGATAGTGGTCGCGGCCCGGCTGGGCGCCGCGGGCGTTGATGCGCGGCGTGCGGCCGAAGTCGCCCATCCAGATGATGAGCGTGCTGTCGAGCAGACCGCGGTCCCGCAGGTCGATGACGAGCTGGCTCATCGCCGGATCGACCTGGGCCGACAGTTGCCGGACGCGGGCGAAGTTGTTCTGGTGCGTGTCCCACCCGCCAAGGCTCACCTCGACGAACGTCACGCCGGCCTCGACCAGCCGGCGAGCGAGGAGGCAGCTTTCGCCAAATCGACTGCCGCCGTAGGCGCTGCGGGCGCTGGCCGGCTCCTGCGTCAGGTCGAACGCGCGGGCGCCGCGGTCCATCATCAGACTGACAGCCCGCTGGTAGGTCGTGCGGTGCGCCTGGCCGACGCTGGTGCTATAGGTCCGATTGAATCCGGCCTCAAGTTCCTCCAGCAGACCCATGCGGCTGGCGAACTGGTTGTTCTGGACGAACGGCCGCAGGTTCTCGACGCCGCGGTTCGGGTCGTTCACGATCAGCGGCTGATGGCGCGGGCCAAGGAACCCGGACCCGTAGGCGCGGCCGCCGACAGAGACGAAGTTCGGCAGCGGGCTTTCCTGGCTGCCGATCTCCTTGGCGGCGATGGCGCCGAGGCTCGGGTAGACGAGGCCGCCCTGGCCCTCGCGATAGCCGGTGTGCAGGTTGTACTTGGCCCGGGCGTGGGCGCCCTCGGCCGTGCTCATGCCGCGGAGGATGGCGCCGTGGTTCATCAGCCGGGCCAGTCGCGGGAAGTGCTCGCTGATCTGGATGCCGGCCACGTTCGTCTGGATCGGGCGGTACGGACCGCCGTTGGCCGTTCCGGGCTTCAGGTCGAACGTGTCCTTGTGACTGGGGCCGCCGTCCATCCACAGCAGGATGCAGCGCTTGGTGCGGGCGCCGGCCTCGGCCGCGCGGCTCGCCAGGATGTCGAACCAGCCGGACAGCGACATGCCAGTCACGCCCGCCGCCGACAGTTTCAGCCAGTCACGCCGGGACAGGTTCGAGCCAGAGAGCGGATTCATCATGAGTCGATTCTCCTCGGTCGCAGGGGACCACATACTCGTCCCCTGGTAGGGTGTTCGGGTCGGGGATGTATTGTTGAGTCAGGGCACGACAGGGCGTCCACGGGCCGCCGCCGGCCCGTGGACAGGGGCGAAGTAGACGGCATCAGTGGTTCGTCGCGAACTCACCGGAGTTGAGCAGAGCCCACGCCAGGTCGCTGTACCCGGCCCGCGCGTCGGTCTGCCGGCGGACGTAGGCGACCCGCGCCTGCAGTTCCTCGGCCGTCGGCCGGCGCGACAGGATAGCCAGGTACAGGTGTTCGACGACCCGGGCCGGATCGTTGCCGCCCTGTTTGGCGGCCTGGGTGACGAAGGCGTTCGTGTTGTTCAGCATCGCCGAGTTCATCAGCCGCAGCGCCTGCGGGATGCCGGCCTGGTATTCGAGCGGGTCGGCGTCCTCAACGTGGAAGAAGCTGATGAACTGATCGCGCGGGCCGACTCCGCCCTTCTTCTTGGCGTTGCCCTTCCGCCCGCCGAACTTGTCGCGGCCCGCCTGGCCGACGACGGTGGTCAGCGAATCGTACAGCTGCTCGGGCGACAGCACCCGCACGGCCGCGTGGCTGAAGAGTTCCGTGTCGGCCTCGTTGCCGGCGTGGGGCCGGCTGGTGCGCTGGTAAGGCTGGCTGATGAGGATGGCCTTGATCAGGTACTTCACGTCGAAGTGGTTGCGCTTGAACTGCTCGGTCAGGGCGGCAAGCAACTCGGGGTGGCTGGCCGGGTTTTCCTCGTGCATGTCGTCGATCGGGTTGACCAGCCCGCGGCCGTGGAAGTGGGCCCACAGCTTGTTGACGAACGCCCGAGCAAAGAACGGGTTGTCGGCGGACGTCATCCACTTCGCCAGGACCGGGCGAGCCGGGTCGGTCGGGTTGAGGCGCGGCGCGGCGCCTTGCAGGAACCGGGCAGGGACGAATTTGGCCGACTCGGGTAGACCCTTCTTCTTCGCCTTGCCTTTCGCCGGTGCCTCCGAGACGGTGAGGGGCAGGCCCTTCTTGGCGGCCTGCTGCGGGTTGGCGCTCACGCGCACCTTCATGAAGAACTGCGCCATCCCCCAGTACTCGTCCTGCTTCCAGCTGGTGAACGGGTGGTTGTGGCACTGGGCGCACTGGAGCTGCACGCCCATGAAGAGCTTGGTGACCGAGTCGGTAACCTTATCGACCGTGTTGTTCGCGACGAAGTAGGTGATCGCGCCATTGCTGTCCTGCGGACCGCTGGCCGTCACCAGTTCGTAAACCAGTTTGTCCCACGGCTTGTTGGAGTTGAAGCTGTCGGCGAGCCAGTCGTGCAGCGGTTGCTTCTTCAGCAGCCGGTTAATCGATTCCCGCGGGACCATCGCGTTGGTCCAGTTCTCACCCATCCACTTGCCGAAGCGCGTGTCGGCGAGCAGTTCCTCGACCAGCCTGGTCCGCTTTTGCGGATCCTTGCTGTCCAGGAAGGCGGCCACCTTCTCGGCGGTCGGGATCACGCCGACCAGGTCGAGGTGGACGCGGCGGAGGAACTGAGCGTCGTCGGCCAGCGGGGACGGCTGGATGCCCTCCTCCTTGAGCCGGCGGGCAACCTCCTCGTCAATGATGCGGGCGAGGGCGGCGGCGTCGAGCTTGCTGCCGGCCCCGGGGACGCGCAGCACCACCCTGGCCTTCTTGCCGCTTTTGGCCGCCTGGGCGTACAGGTCGTACCCCGGACCCTGGGTGAAGAAGATGCCGCCGACGGAAAGAGCCGACACCGTCAGCACGCCCAGCCAACTCATCAACCGCCGCGACCGCCGTCCGGCGACCGCCGGTTGTCGAGGTCGGCCGCTGGCACTCGCTTTTCGAGTAGCCGTGTTCATCTCGTGGTTACCCCCCTTTCTGACGAACTGCCGCTGCTTGTGGCCGTTTCGGATGAGTCCTGCACCCGCCGTGCCGCTCGGTTGTCCGTCGTTCTGCAGTGTGTGCCGTGCGAGAATGATTGGGTCGTTTCTGCTTACGCCTCATGGGTTTTGGGCGTATCCGCAATTCAACCCCACCCTGGGGAGAAAGTTTCGCCGGCCGGGGCAGATTTTTTCTTCCGGAAAGCCCACGGCACGCCAGCCTCCTTGGCCCTGCACCAGGACCGAATCGCCATTGCCGCATATCTTGCGGGGGAGGTGAGCGTCTGTAAAGTAACGGGAGCGTTCCCGAGATGGCGCAACTATTTTCCACCGACCGAGAAAGGCAGGGAGCGATGCGCAGCGTGTGCTGGGCTCTCGCGGGTTTCCTTCTGACAGCTCCGGCCGCCCGGGCTGGCGAGGACACCCTGAAGGGGACTTACAAGGTTGGCTTTGTCGAGCGGGGCATGCTCGTCGAGCCCTGGCTTCTGAAACTGGACCGCAAGGATGGAAAACTGGTCGGGGCCATCGAGGCGGCCAAGGGCATCCCGGCGTCCACCCTGGAGGGAGTGAAGCTGGACGGCAAGATCCTGACGTTCACCATCAACCTGGGGCGGCGGCCGTTCCAGTTCGAGGGAGTCGTCGGCAAGGACGCCAAGGTAATCCTCGGGTCGCTGGAGATCGTCAAGCAGGTCGTGTTCCCGGCCCGGCTGGAACTGACCAAGCTGGCCGCCCTGGAGTTCAAGCAGCCGGTCCCGCCGGAGGCCGTCAGCTTTAACCAGGCGAAGGAACTGCTCGGCAAGTCGTTCATTGACCCGACCGTGTTCGACACGACGCGCATCCTGTTCCGGGAGGCGAAGAAGGAAGGGGCGAAGGCGGAGGACGTCGAGAAGTGGGCGAACGCCCTGATCGAGGCGGCCCGGAACTACGGCCCGCGCTGGCAGCGCGAGGTGACGCTGCGGGTCGCCGACCAGCTCGCGAACGCGGCCGCGGACTATCCGGCAGTCGCCGAGAATCTGGCCCGGCGAGCCGTCAAGGAACTCGGAGCGAAGGGCGGGGCGGAGGCCGAGCTGCGCGGGCTGAACCTGCTCGAACAGGTGCTGAACAAGGCCGACAAGAAGGCGGAGGCGGCCAGGCTCGCCGATCGGATCAGTGCCCTGGAGCCGAAGGGCCACGAGGAGGCGCTGAAGAACCTGCCGTTCACCCCCGAGAAGTACCCGCCGCGGAAAAACCCTGGCCGGGCGGTGCTGGTCGAGCTGTTTACCGGCGCTCAGTGCCCGCCGTGCGTGGCGGCCGATCTGGCGTTCGACGGGCTGGAGAAGACGTTCAAGCCGAGCGAGGTGGTGCTGCTCCAGTACCACCTGCACATCCCCGGCCCGGACGCGCTGACAAACCCGGCGAGCGAGGCTCGCAAGGAGTACTACGGCCCGGAGGTGAACGGGACGCCGAGCACCTTCTTCAACGGCAAGCCGGAGGCCGGCGGCGGCGGGTTCCGCGAGCACGCCGAGAATAAGTACAAGGAGTACCTCAAGGTCGTCAAGCCGCTGCTGGAGAAGCCGGCCGGCGCGAAGATCGAGGCCGAGGCGGTCCGCAAGGGCGACCAGATCGTCATCACGGCATCGGCCAGCGACGTCGAGAAGGGGGCGACCAAGGCGAGGCTGCGGCTGGCTCTCGTCGATGAGTGGGTGCGCTACGCCGGCAGCAACGGCCTGACGTACCACTCGCGCGTGGTCCGGGCCATGCCGGGCGGGGCGGACGGGGTGGCGGTCGAGAAGGGGCAGGCGAAGCAGAAGGTGACCGTGGACCTCGGCGAGTTGCGCAAGCAGCTGGGCGACTACCTCGACAAGACCGGGCGAGCGTTCCGGGACGGGCAGCGGCCGCTGCGGTTCCGCGATCTGCGTCTCGTCGCCTTCGTCCAGAACGACGAGAACCAGGAAGTCCTGCACGCCATCGAGGTGCCGGTCCGCGGGGACGAGAAGAAGTAAGCGGGGCGCCGCGCGAAACCGACCAGTCCGAAGCACCCGGCGCTGGCGCTCCGGGCTGGTCGGCAAAACTGCTGATCGCGACTGTTTAGCCGCGTTCCACGAACTCCGCGAGCAACTCACTGCGGCTGGGCTCGCGCAACTTCAGCAGCCCGCGGCTCTCGATCTGGCGAATCCGCTCGCGCGTCAGTCCGAATTCGCGGGCGATCTCTTCGAGGGAACGCGGCTGGCCGTCCTTCAGCCCGAAGCGCATCTCGAGTACCGCCCGGTCGCGCGGGGCCAGCGTCCCCAGCACCGCATCGAGCCGGGCTTTCAGAACCTGACGGTCGGCGTCCTCGCCGGCCTCCTCGCTGTGGACGTCGCTCAGGAAGCCTTCGAGCCCCCGGGCGGCCTCCTCGTCGCCGCGCGGCTCGTCCAGGCTCACCGGCTGCCGCGCGGCCGCCCGCAGGTTCCACGTCTGCTCGGGCGTGATGTTCAGGGCCGCCGCGACTTCCTCGATCGCCGGCTCCCGGCCGAGGGTTCCGGTCAGCTCGCGGCTGACGCGCTCGATCTGCCGGAGCAGGTTCAGGTGGTGGCACGGGACGCGAACCGTCCGCGACAGCTCGGACAGAGCCCGGGTGATGCCCTGACGGATCCACCAGGTGGCGTAGGTGCCGAACTTGAACCCGAGACGGTAGTCGTACTTATCGACGGCCCGCATCAGGCCGCTGTTCCCCTCCTGGATGAGGTCGGCGAACGGCAGACCCCGCCCCCGGTACTTCTTCGCGATCGACACCACCAGCCGCAGGTTCGCCTCCGCCAACTCGCGCCGGGCCTGCTGGTAGGCAAGGCGGCGCCGCTCCAGCACCGGCAACAGCCGGGCCAGTTCCCGAGGGTCGTCCGCAGGGGTCGTCACCGGCTCGGTGGCCGCGACCACGTCTTCCAGCCCCTCCGCCTCCACCTCCGCAGCGGCGTCGAGCGTGGGCTGCCCCGTCAGCTGCTGCCGCAGTTCGGCGCTCCACAGGCTGATCAGCTCGGTCCGCGGCGAAAGCTCCTCGGCCAGCCGGATAGCCCGGAGCAACCGGACCCGCGCGGCGGACTTTCCTTGCGCTTCCGTCGCGGGCGGTACGACCCGTCCCTTCTGGTCGAGGGCCGCGGCCGCTTCGTCCTGGAGGCGGCGCAGCTGGCGCAGGTGGCCGGACAGCCGCTTCGCTATCGTTTCACTGTTCAGGCCGAGGCTGGGCACCACGTCGATGACGCGATCCAGCACCAGCTGGCCGGCCCGGATGCGCTCGTAAGTCTCGGTGACGCGGGCCAGCACCGCCCAGCTCCACAGGGCGGCCCGCCGGTAGCGGCCGCGTGCCGTCTCCAACCGCCCGGCCAGCTCGGTCTCCTGCGAGCGGTCGAGCATCGGGATCGACCCCATCTGTTTGAGGTACAGCCCCAGGGCGTCGTCCGCCGACAGGTGTTCGTCCGCGTAAAAGGACGGCGCGTGCAGTCCGCCTTCCTCCTCCGACAGGAGGTGCAGGTCGTCCTGGTAATCCCGCTCGACCGCTCCCCGCGCGCTGCGGTTACTCCTGGCGGCGCTGCGGCCCCGCCGCCACGTTCGTTGCCTGGTATGATTAGTGTTTCTCATGGTTCGCCTTTATCACTCGTGCAGCGGTCTCCAGGAGTTGCCCTTGCATCCGGTGTGCCACCACGTTGGGATTCCGTCCCCAGATCCGGTTCGGTTGTGCGGCGACGAAATCGGCCGTGTGCCTCCCGCCGCAGGTGCGGCCGCATAACCTGACCAGCGACGTGTCCGGCAAGAGCAGCCTGGGGGATGTCCGAAAGTCGATGTGAGGCCGGGTGTAAATCGTTTCGGGAGCCAGCAGGTTAGAGGGTCAGGGGCGCCGGACGATTCAACAAACCGACTCTCGTGAAGAATCCGGACGTGCGCGGGAATTCGTCCAAACCACCCGTCTGGCGATGCTGCTGTTCGGTCGCAGGCACGGGGTTGGGGGGAGGGGCTAACCCGCTCAGCACCCCTGTGATATTATTAGACCGCGGTGCGCGGCACGGAATCCGTAAAAATGCCTGATCTGGGCGGGCCGGCCCCTTCGCCGCCAGGCACCACCGCCCGCACCGTGGCATGTGGTTTGCGTTCGCTTCACTCCATATTACAGAAGAGTCTGACGAGGCTCCCGGGTTCGCGCCCGGAACCGGCGGGCCAGGACGAAAGCCGCGCGGGAAAGGGACGAGGCGTCATGTTCCGCAAAATCCTGATGCCGGTGGATCTGTCCGACAAGCATCAGCGCGCCCTCGACGCGGCCGCAGATCTGGCCGACCGAGGCGAGGGCGAGGTGACGCTCCTGCACATCATCGAATTGATTCCCGGCCTGTCCGTCGAGGAGGAGAGGCCGTTCTACCAGCGCCTGGAGTGTGCGGGACGAGCCCACCTGGACCGCCTGGGTGCCGTTTTCGCACAGCGCGGGCTCCCCTGGCGGGCGGAGATCCTTTACGGTCACCGCGGCCCGGACGTGGTGCGCTATGCGACCGAGCAGCAGGTGGACCTGATCCTGCTGACCGCGCCCGTCCTGGATCCGGCTCACCCGGCCACCGGCCTGGGCAGCCTCAGCTACAAGGTAAGCCTGTTCGCCCCCTGCCCCGTACTGCTGATCCGCTGAGCCCAGGAATCCTGACCGGCCCGGCGAGCCCAGCAGACAGCTGACCCGTTCCCGATGCATCCTGGTCCGACAGGAGAGGTGCTAACGATGGCGCACGAGAACCTGGTGACGGTTGCCGCGGTGGGGAACCCGGTCAAGGCGGAGATCATCAAGAACGCGCTGGAAGCGGAAGGGATCCGGTGTTTTTTGGAGCAGGAGGACCAGGCCGCCCTCTCCGGCCTGATGGGCGTCAGCGTCAAGATCCAGGTGCCGGAGGACCAGGCGGAGCAGGCACGGCGGTTCATCGCCGACCGCGAGCAGAGCGCCGCCGAGGAAGAGTCAGAGGCGGATGCAGACGAACAGGGAGAAGGGGAGGCGGACACCGGCATTCGCGAGGGGCTCGAGTAAAGGGGCAGTCCGCGCCGCCCGAACCAACCCGAGACAGGAGGGACTACCGTGAAGCAGCTGCGCTGCGCCGTGCTGGCGGCAATCGGTCTGATCGTCGCGGTCAACGTGCTGCCTGGCGTTGGCCAGGAGAAGAGTGTCCGCCCGGGGATCAACAAGCAGTTCGAGAACCCGAACGTCAAGGAATACCTCGGTAAGTTCGAGGTCGAGAGCCGCGAGGTCTTCGCGAAGCGCAAGGAGATCGTCGCCGCCTGCAAACTGAAGCCGGGGATGACCGTCGCCGACATCGGAGCCGGGACCGGCCTGTTCGCGCAGCCGTTCGCCCAGGCCGTCGGGCCAAAGGGGAAGGTGTACGCGGTGGACATCGCCCGGCAGTTCGTGACCCACATCGAGAAGACGGCCCAGAAGCAGGGACTGAAGAATGTGGTCGGGGTGGTCTGCACCCCGACGTCGGCCGAGTTGCCGCCCGCGTCGGTGGACCTGGCGTTCATCTGCGATGTCTACCACCACTTCGAGTTCCCGGTGAAGACGATGGCGTCGATCCATCGGGCGCTGAAGCCCGGCGGCCGGCTGGTGCTGATCGACTTCAAGCGCATCAAGGGCGTGACGAGGGAGTGGATCATGAACCACGTCCGCGCGGGCCAGGAGGTGTTCGCCCGCGAGGTGACCGAGAGCGGCTTTCGGCAGGTCGGCGAGGAGAAGCTGTTGAAGGAGAATTACTTCCTGCACTTCGAGCGTGTCGAGAAGAAGAGCAAGTAATGCCGAAGCGCCTGGGTCCGTTTGGCGATTCTCCGCGCTATGCGCCAGTCCGGAGCATCAGCGCCGGGCTGGTGCGCAGCGCAGGTAGGCAGCAATTCACTTGCCTTCGAGGCGCGACAGAATATCGTTCAGATCCTGCCCCTCCGGCAGCTCCCAGGAAAAATCCTCGGCGAGGGGCTCGTTGGCCGGCTCGCCGGCTTCGGGCGCGGGCTGGGGCTCGGTCGTCGTCCGAACGGTGTCGGAGATGGCTCCGGTGACGGGATCGCCGAGGGGGATGGCCTCCACGAATTCCCCGCCAGCGGCCGCGCCGTCCAGCGGGACGGCCTCAACAAACTCGGACGGGGAGACGAGCGGCATCGGGTCGGCGGACAGCGGGGCCGGTTCGACCGGGAGCGGGGGCGGATGCCGGTCGCTTGCGCGCCCCCGGGCGGAGAACTCGACGCGGAACGTCACCGGCCCGATCTGCAACTCGTCGCCGTTGCGGATCGACTGCACGCCAGTCACGCGGGCGCCGTTGACGAACGAGCCGTTGGCGCTACCCAGATCCTCGACGGTCAGGCCGTCGGCCTGGATGCGGAGCAGGCAGTGGCGCCGGCTCACCGTCGCCGAGGGGATGCGCAGCCCGCACCCCTTCTGTCGGCCGACCACCGTCTCGGGGGTCTGGAGTCGGATCGTCTGGATCCCGCGAGCGCCCTCGATCGCAAGGAGTTTCACTTCCATCGCGCTGCGTCCGTCCGCCACCGGGTTGCGAGTCCTCGGGCCATTGCGGCCTCGCGTGCGAGCGATACCTCCAGCATAACACCCGCGGCCGCGACAGCAACGATTACTTGCCGCGGTCCTGCTCGCCCAGCGCCACGCCCAGCTGGATGAAGGGGCGCACCGGCTCGTCAGCGTTCTCGACTGTCTCCAGCACCTGCGTGCGTGAGCCGAGGCGCGTGTTGTGGCGGGCGATCGCTTCCACGCCCAGGGCATAGGCGGCCGTGCCCCTGTCCTCGATCAACTCGTCCACCCGCTTGCGGTCGATGGCCGTCCCGGCGCCCTTTTTCAGTTCCGCGCGCAGCCGCTCCAGGTTGGCGCAGGCGCGGATGGCCTTGTCGGTGAGCGCCCCGGCGCATTCCTTCGCCTGGGTGTCCTCGCCAGCGTGGGCGGCGAGGCGAGTCAGGTCGTAGAGCTGGAAGGGAGTCAGTTTCTGGCCCGCCTTCTTCACCGCGGCGGCCGCGTCGAACGCCGCCTTGAGGGTCGTCGCCGCCTCGTCCGTCCGGTCGCTCTCCAGCGCGACGGCCGCGACGGCGAGCAGTGCGTCCAGGCGCTGCACGGGGTGGCCCGGGCGCCCGGCCTTCTCGCGCGCCTGCGGGTACTCGCCCTTCAGCGCCAGACCCGCCGCGTGGGCCAGGCGGTTGTAGTATCCCTCGCTCTCGCCCTCCTCCTTCAGAGCCTTGAGCTGCTCCTTCGCGTCGTCCTCCTTGCCGTCGGCGAGCAGCAGGGAGACGAGCTGAGCCGCCAGGAGTCCCCGGCCGAAGCCGCCGTCCTTTTCGCCGCCCTTGACGGAGGCGCTGAGCGCCTTGGCCAGCCCGATCGCCCGGCCGCGCTCGCCCTTCTGCGCCAGCTGCCGAGCGACCGCACGCATCGCCGCGGCGCGGGCCTCGGCGGAACTCATCGCCTGCAGCGTCTGGCGAATTTCCGTGGCCGCCTCGTCCCACTCCAGGCGCGCCCTGGCGGCGCCGCCGAGGATTTCGTCACCCTTGCCCCCCAGGCCCGTCTGGCTCAGCGCCAGTCCGGCCAGCAGGACGTCATGCTCGAAGCTGCCGGCCTTTTCCTGCGAGAAGTTGCTGCGGGCCTTCGCATATGCTTCCTTCGCCGCCTCTCCCCTGTCCGTCCGGAGGTAGAACTCGCCGGCGCCGCGGTGGATCTCGCCCGCAAGCGCGGGCCGCACCTTTCCCCCCTCGGCGCCCGCCAGGGCCGCCGCGAGAGCCCGCTGCTGGGCGCTGCTGCTCAGGAAGTTGCTGTACGCCCACCAGAGGACGAGCAACCCGATCGGGATGGAGGCGTACAGGGCGTAGCGGCGGATGCGGTCCGGCAGCGGCACCGGCTCCTCCTGCGCCTCGACAAGACCTTCGTCTTCCCAGTCCTGCCGGTTGGCCCGCTGGCGAGTGTCATCCCAGGCGCCGAGGGGCCGCGCGGGCGCGTCCTGCTTCGCGAAGGCCGGCCCCTTCTTATCGACGTCGCGCCAGTCCTTCTTCTCCTGCTTGAGGACCGGCACCTTGATGATGCGTTTGCAGGAGGGGCAAGGGATCTGCTTGCCCGATTCGGTGGCCGGCAGGTGCAGCTCCGCGTCGCAGTAGTCGCAGGTGAAGTCGATGGTGTGCGTTTGCGGCGACGCCGCGGCCTGCTGCCTGGCCGGGCCGTCGTCGGCGAAGGCGGCGGCCGCGACGTCCTCCACGTCGGCGGGGGCGCTCACCGGCGCGGGCACCTTCACCGGCTTCTTGCACGCCGGACACGCCACCCGCTTGCCGGCGAACTGCTCCTTGACCGCCAGGCTCTTGCGACACTCCGGGTTGGGGCACTTGAAGCGGATTGGCATGGTGAAATGAGGGGTCAGGGGTCGGGGGCGACCATCCGAGCCGGAAGCGTCAGCAACGGATCCTGTCTCAGCCGTCGCTGACGCTTCCGGCTCGGACGGTCGCCCCTAACTCAGAATGGGGAGCCGCGTCCGGCCTTCGCCGAGCGCGGCCTCGGGTAGTTTCGGACCGCGGGCGGCCTCTTCCTTCTCCCAGGAGTCGATTTCCTCCAGGAGTGCCTCGACCATCTCGCTTTCGAGGACGTGGCGGACGATCTCGCCGCGGCGGAAGATGACGCCCTTGCCCTTGCCGGCGGCGATGCCGATGTCCGCCTCGCGCGCCTCGCCTGGCCCGTTCACGACGCAGCCGAGGACGCTCACCTTGACCGCCATGGTGCGGCCCTCCAGGCGCTTCTCCAGCTGAGCGATGATTCCTTCCAGGTCGATCTCCAGCCGGCCGCACGTCGGGCAGGCGATCAACTCCGGCTTGCGGACACGCCGCTGCGTCGCCTGGAGGATGTCGAACGCGGCCGCGATTTCCGGCACCGGGTCGCCGAGCAGGCTGATGCGGATCGTGTCGCCGATGCCGTCGAGCAGGATCGGGGCCAGCCCGCATGCCGACTTGGTGACCGCGTAGGGCGGCTTGCCGGCCTCGGTGATGCCGATGTGCGTCGGGTAGTCGGCCTGCTTCGCGTACAGCCGGTACGCCTCGACGGCCGTCAGCACGTCGCTCGACTTGAGCGAAACGATCAGGTCGTGATACCCCTCGGACTCGGCAATTTCGATGTAACGCAGCGCGCTCTCGACCATCGCCGGCGGGCACGGGAAGCCGTGCTTCTCGACCAACTCGCGCTCCAGGCTGCCGGCGTTGACGCCGATGCGCATCGGCAGGCCGCGCGCCTTCGCCTTGCGGATCACCTGACGATAGCGGTCGTACCCGCCGATGTTGCCCGGGTTGATGCGGATCTTGTCGATCGGGTGATCCAGCGCCGCCAGCGCCATCCTGTAGTCGAAGTGGATGTCGCAGATGAGCGGGATGTGGATGCGCTGGCGGATCGCGCCGAGAACGGCCGCGTCCTGCGCCTTGGGGACGGTGACGCGGACGATCTCACACCCGGCCTTCTCCAGGCGGAGGATCTCCGCGACGGTGCCGTCGAGATCGTAGGTATCGGTGGTGGTCATCGACTGCACCCAGATCGGGTTGTCGCCGCCGACGACCTTGTCGCCGACCCGCACCGCGCGGGTTTTGTGCCGCTGGAACGTATGCTGGTAACCCATCTGCTCCTCGCTCACTTCCATGTTGACCTGGCCCGCGTCGAAGGTGCGGGGCCGTCCGTGGGCTGTTGCGGAGGGGGCGTGAAACACCCTCATCCTAGTTTGCCGCCCCGCAAGCCGTCAAGGCAGAGGTGCCGGTCGCCGCGGAGGTTGCGCGAGCCCAGTGGCGTCAGGCCTGGGCGCGGGAGTTAACTGGCGTGGTGCGGACGAACCAGATAGAATCGGTGTCAGTGTTGTCGCCTCATCACGCCCCCGCTGCTGGAGTGTCACCGTGCCCCCCGCCTCAGTCGATGACCTGGTTCGGCTGCTCCTGGACGGCGGCCTCCTCGAGCCCGAGCAGCGCGCCGCGCTGGACGGCCTGCAGGCGGCCTTCCCCGATCCGCGCGCGCTCGCAAGGGAGCTGGTGCAGCGCGGCTGGCTGACTCCCTACCAGGTCAACCGCCTCATGCAGGGCCGTGTCGAGGAGATGCTGCTGGGGCCCTACGTCCTGCTGGAGGGGGTGGGCGAGGGCGGCATGGGCCAGGTCTTCAAGGCCCGCCACCGGGTGATGAACCGGGTGGTGGCCCTCAAGCTGATCCGCAAGGAGCAGCTCGACAGCGGCGCGGCGGTGCAGCGGTTTCGCCGCGAGATCCAGGCCGCCGGCCAGCTGGCGCACCCGAACATCGTGATGGCGCACGACGCCGGGCAGGTGGGCGAGCGGCATTTCCTGGTGATGGAGTACGTCGCAGGGGTGGACCTGGGGCGTCTGGTGCGGCAGCAGGGGCCGCTGGCGGTGCCGCAAGCCTGCGCAGCGGCGCGGCAGGCAGCGCTGGGGCTGCAGCACGCCCACGAGCGCGGCCTGGTGCATCGCGACGTCAAGCCGTCCAACCTGCTGCTCGCCAGCGACGGCGTCGTCAAGCTCCTCGACCTCGGCCTGGCCCGGCCGTTCGCCGTGCCGGGACCGTCGGGCGCCGAGCTGACGCAGAGCGGTGTGGTGATGGGCACGCCAGACTACCTGGCGCCCGAGCAGGCGCTGGACCCGCGGGCGGTCGATATCCGTGCCGACATCTACAGCCTCGGCTGCACGCTGTACTTCCTGCTGACGGGCCGGCCGCCGTTCCCGACCGAGGGCTCGCTGACGCAGAAGCTGCTGTGGCACCAGCACGCCGACCCGGACGCCGTCGAGGCGGCGCGGCCGGACGTGCCGCCGGCCCTGAGCGCGGTGCTGCGGCGCATGATGGCCCGGCGCCCGGCCGACCGCTACCAGACGCCGGGCGAGGCGGCCGCCGCCCTGGCGCCCTTCTGCGCCGGGCCGCCGACGCTGCCGACCGCGCTGCCGGAAACCGTGTCGCTCACGGTGGCGCCGGCCGACGCGCCGACGGCGCCGGAACGCGGGTGGACGCTGACGACCGACCCGAGCCTACCGGAGGTCGCAGTGCCCTCCCTGGTGGAGGCGAAGGCCGCTCCGGCGCGGGGCTGGACGGTGGCGACCGAGCCGAGCCTACCGCCGCCGCCCGCGCTGCCCCCGCCGTGGCCGGCCGGACGCCGCCGGCTGGCGGTGGTCGGCGCTGCGGGCGCCCTGGCGTTGGGGGTTGTCCTCGTGGTTCTGTTCTGGCCGTCCTCCGTCGCCGACCGTGGCCAGGGACCGTCAGGTAGCGACGCGAACGACGCTCGCGCCCAGGCGCCTCCGCCGAAAGATGCCGCTGGCGCGAAGGGAGAGACTCCGCCGGTCAAGACGCCCGATCCCGTGGCGAAGTCCCCGGACAAACCGGGCGAGGCGAAACCGACGCCGCCGATCCAGCAGCCCGAGCCCAGGCCGGTGGTGCCCAACCCGCCTCCTCCGCCGGGAGTCAAGGTGCTCTGGAGTTGCGACGAGCGGGCGCCCCTCACGCTGCAGATCACTCCCAAGCTCGGTCTGAAGGCGACCGTGCGGGTCGATTCGGCCTCCAGCTACCATCGCCTGGCGTTCGCCGAGTCGCAGGGCCGGGCGGCCTTCCCGGAGCGCGAGCACGGCCTGAAACTGCTGCTGGACCAGGGGAGCGGCGTCTATCTCGTCATCCCGTTCGGCCTGGTGCAGCACATTGCCAGCCAGAAGAAGGAGCACCTCGTGACGCTGGCGGACGGCTCACGCCATCCCGGCAAGGTGCTGACGGTGGTCAGCAGCGACGACAAGCGGACCTTTGACCTGGCCAGTGCGCAGAGCGTGGTGGTGTTGCAGGGGCCGGCGCCGAAGCGAACCGAGGTGCGGCGGGCGACCGTGGCGCTGACGGTGCGCGAGCCCGGGAAAATGGCCTTCGAGGTGTTCTCGGCGAAGCTGTCCACGCGGGGCGCCTTTGGCGAGGCCTTCACGGTCAAGGTGGCGGGCGAGGAGTTGCAGTGCAACCTGTCCGACTTCGAGAAGATCACCCTGTGGAAGCGGGGAGACAACTGGCACATGACGCTGAAGGTGCCGGGGGCGGAGGCGCGTGAGGGAGAATTCTTCCCGCCGAACGGCTGGTGGTTCGTGGCGGGCGACGCGCCCAACGGCGTGGTCGTGCTGCTGCGCGGACACACGCGTGACGGCCAGTTCTCCGACAGTCCCGGCATTACGATCGAGCGGCGGCTCTCTCCCTGACGCGGGCGAACCTTTTCCGCCCCCGGCCGTCTAACGCATATGAGCCAGCTGCAGCAATACACCGCCGACCACCGTTACCTCCTCGATGTGGTGGCCCGGGCGGCCGGGTTCGCTCACCCCGTTGCGGTCACCTTCAGTCAGCTCGCCGCCCCCCTGCTGCGCGCCTCGCGCAAGGGCGACCTCATTCCGATTGACGGCGTCCTCGTCCGCGACTGGTATCCTTACCCGACGCCGACGTTGTCCGGCGTCGGGTTCGGCGCACGCGGGTACGAGGTCGAGGGGGTCCGCTACGTCGTCGTGCAGGCCCAGCACGACATGAACGCCAACGACTGGGGTCTGAACTTCTACGTCGTCGATCGCAAGGATTACGCCCGACTGTTCCGCATCGCCCTGCGCTGCGCGCGCCAGGACGAGGTGCCGGCCGTCGCCCCGGTCCTGCCGCCGGAGCAGATCGAGATCCTCTGGAAGAACACCGTCGGCTACCTCGACAGCGCCAACCTCGAACGGATCAAGGGGTACGGCGGGCGGGCGCGGCGCGGGCTGCTCCTGACCGGGGCGCCGGGGAATGGCAAGACGATGGCCTGCCGATGGATCTGGGAGGAGTGCCGGCGGCGGCAGTGGGAGTGGCACCTCGTCACGCCCGACGCCTACCGCCAGGCCCGCCAGAACTGCAACCCGCAGGAGGCGGTGCGGCAACTGTTCACCGTTGCTCGCCGCGGCATCGTCTTCTTCGACGACATGGATCTCGCTCTGCGCGACCGCGACACCGTCGGCGAAACCGAGGACCAGGCGGTCTTCCTCAGCGCCATGGACGGCATTCCGGTGAACGAGGGGGTGGTATTCGTCTTCACGACGAACTGTGCGCTGGACCTGATCGACCGGGCGTTCAAGCGGCCCGGTCGGATCGACGTGATGCTGCACTTCCAGTCGCCCGACGCCGGGCTGCGCCGCCAGTTGCTGGAGCGCTGGCACCCGGATATCCGTGCCGGCCTCGACCTGGAACGCGCCGTCGCCACGACGGACGGGTTCAGCTTCGCAGAGATCGAGGAACTGAAGAACCTGCTCATCATGCGCTGGCTCGAAGCCGGCGCGTGGGAGTGGGGGTGGGCGCTGCACCAGTTCGCGGTCAACCGCAGCGAGCTGAACACGCGCCTGCGCCGCCAGGTCGGGTTCGGGTACGCCGAGTCGGCCCGCAACGGCGCCAGCGAGCACGACTGACCCACCGGGACCGCCAGGGACACCGCCGAGCCGCAAGCGTCAGCGACGGAGGCTTTGACCAAGCCGTCGCTGACGCTTGCGGCTCGTCTTCGTTTTGTTCGTTAGCTCCAACTTGCATTCCGGGCCGCGCCCTTCCACAATTCTTCACAAAGGCGCGCTGCATTCCCCAGTTCAGCGCATCTCTTCCTGAGAGAGGAATTTCATGGCCGACGACCAGGGCGAGCGCCTGGAGCGCTGCCGCCCGTACCTGCGGGTACTGGCCCGGCTGCACCTGGACGGGCGTCTCCGCAGCAAGTTCGATCCGTCCGACGTGGTCCAGCAGGCTCTCCTTCAGGCGCACGCGAACCTGGGCCAGTTTCGCGGGGCGAGCGACGGCGAGCTGCGTGCCTGGCTGCGCCGGATCCTCGCGAACGCCCTGGCCGAGGCGGCGCGCCGGTTCGGGGCCGAGGCGCGCGACGTGGCCCGCGAGCGCTCCCTGCAGGACGACCTGGAACGGTCCGCGTCCCGCCTGGAGGGGTTGGCGGTCGCGGGCGGGCCGTCCCCGAGCCAGCTCGTCTCCCAGGAGGAACAACTCCTGCGCCTGGCCGCCGCCCTCGCCCAGCTGCCCGACGACCAGCGCCAGGCGGTCGAACTGCACCACCTCCTGGGGCTGACGGTGGCCGAGGCCGGGGAGCACATGGGGCGCACGCGGGCCGCGATCGTCGGCCTGCTGGTGCGTGGGTTGAAGAAGTTACGGGAACTCCTCGACGAAGGGACGGGTATGCGATGACCGAACCGCCCGCCGAGGCTCTCGACCGCGAACAGCGGCTGGCCGACATTCTCCTTGAATACATCGAGGGGCGAGGTAACGGCCGCGGACCGGACCGAGAGGAACTGATCGCCCGCCATCCCGAGTTCGCCGACGATCTCCGCGAGTTCTTCGCCGGGCGCGACCAGGTCGAGCAGTTCGCCGCCCCGTTGCGCCAGGCCATCGGCCTCGGGTCGCCGACCGAGCCCCGCGCCCCGGGGCCGACCGAGCAACCCGGCCGCCTCGGCGACTTCCGCATCATCCGCGAGGCGGGGCGCGGCGGCATGGGCGTGGTCTACGAGGCCGAACAGCTCTCTCTCGGCCGTCGGGTCGCGCTGAAGGTGCTGCCGCTGGCCGCGACGCTCGACCCGAAGCAGCTCCAGCGCTTCCAGAACGAGGCCCGCGCCGCCGCGTGCCTCCACCACGCCAACATCGTTCCGGTGTACGGCGTCGGGTCCGAGCGCGGCACCTACTACTACGCGATGCAGTTCATCGACGGCCAAAGTCTCGCCGGTGTGCTCGAGGATCTGCGCCGGGCCGGCACGCCCGGGACGACCGTCGTGGGCGCGCTCTCAACCGAGCGCGCCGCCGACCGTGGCCGGTACTGCCGTCGCGTCGCCGAACTGGGACTGCGGGCGGCCGAGGCGCTGGAACACGCCCATCAGGTCGGGGTGATCCACCGCGACATCAAGCCGGGCAACCTGATCCTCGACTCGGGCGGGCGCCTGTGGGTCGCCGACTTCGGCCTGGCGCTGATGCATGGTGACAGCGGGCTGACAGGGACCGGGGAGCTGCTCGGGACGCTGCGCTACATGTCGCCCGAGCAGGCGATGGGCCGGCGCCGGGTGGTCGATCAGCGCACCGACGTTTACTCGCTCGGCGCCACCCTGTACGAGCTGCTCACGCTCCGTCCGCCGTTCGACGGCCAGGATCGGCACGAGCTGCTGTGCCAGATCGGGGCCGACGATCCGCGCCCCCCGCGCGAACTCGACCGGACGGTCCCGGCCGAGCTGGAGACGGTCGTCCTCAAGGCGCTGGCGAAGGATCCGGCGGACCGCTACGCGACCGCCCAGGAGATGGCCGACGATCTGCACCGCTTCCTGGAAGACCGGCCGGTGCTGGCTCGGCGGCCGTCGCTTCTGGAGCGGCTGCGCAAGTGGTCGCGGCGGCACCGGGCGGTAGTCGTGTCCGGGGTCGTGCTGCTGGCCGCCGCCGTGGTCGGGCTGGCGGTCACGACCGCCCTGACGCAGGCTGCCTACGAGCGCGAGCAGACCCGCGCCAGCGAGGCGGAGAAGAGTTTCAAAAAGGCGCGCGAGGCGGTCGATTTCTTCACGCACGTGGCCGAGGAGGAGCTGGCGGCGGTGCCGCACCTCCAGGGGCTGCGGCGGCGGCTGCTGGAGGCGTCGCTGGCGTACTACGACGATTTCATCGAGCAGCGTCGCGACGACCCGTCGAGCCGGGCCGAGCTGGCGGCCGCGCACGACCGCGTCTCGCGCCTGCTGGGCGAGCTGTCGGCGCTGGAGGGATCGGCCCATCTGCTGCTGCTGACGCACCGGACGGTACAGGACGATCTGGGGCTGTCGGCCGACCAGCGCCGGCGGATCCGCGAGTGGGCCGACGCCGGGGCCGGGCGGTGGCGCGAGGCGCTGCGCGAGTTCCGGCAGCTGACGCCCGAGCAGCGCCGGCAGCGATCGCTGGACCTGGCCCAAACGTCCGAGCGGGCCGCGGCCGGTATCCTGACGCCGGCGCAGGCCGTCCGGCTGAAGCAGGTCGCCCTGCAGCTGCGCCTGCAGGGGCCGGACGGCTTCACCGTTCCCGAGCTGGCCGGCGCCCTGAAACTGACCGCCAGGCAAAAGGCCCAGATCCGGGCAATCCAGGAAGACCGGCTGCTCGCGCTGTGGGAGCGGTTGTACGACGGCGGGCCGCCCGGCCCCGGCGGGCCGCGACCCGACGAGGCGTGGAAGGCGTCGCGCGAGCGCGTGCTGGCGGTCCTGACGGCGGAGCAGCGGTTGCGGTGGGAGGAGCTGACCGGCCCGCCGCTGAAGGGTCCGATGCCGTTCCTGTTTCCGCTGTCGCTCACCGGCCCGCCCCCGCCTCCCGGGCCGCCGGGGTTCGGCCCGCGGCCTCCGGGCGGCAAGGGGCCGTTCTCCCGCAACCCCTGAGCGACGAGAAGTTGCCGTGGCCGTGGCCGGCGCCGCGCGCCGGCCACGGCTCCCTGACACGGTTTGGGGGCGCGGCGAACGAACCCATTGAGGCACTCCATGAGAGCAAGCTTTCTCGCGGCCGGACTGCTCGCACTGGGGCTCGCTGCCCGACCGGCGCGCACCCACGCCCAGACGACACCCGCGAAGGCCGACGACTTCTTCGGCTCGACGAAGGTGTGGACCATCCACCTGAAGCTCACCGCCGCGGCGTGGGACCAGATGCAGCCGTCGCGCGGGCCGAACTTCGGGTTCCCCGGCGGCAAGCCCATCCCCCCCGGCGGCAAGCCGGTGCCCTCGGGCGGTAAGCCGCCGGCGCCGGCCAAGGGTCCGGGCAAGGGCGGGTTCGGGTTCGACTTCACCTGGGTCCGCGGCACGGTGGAACTGGGCGACCGGGTGTACAGGGACGTCGGCGTGCGTTTCAAGGGCAACTCGACCTACATGTCCTCGGCGAGCACGCTGAAGCGCCCGTTCAAGTTCGACTTCAACCGCTTTGTCGAGGGGCAGACGCCGCACGGCCTGACGGTGGTCAGCCTGGGCAACAACGCCTTCGATCCGACGCAACTCCGGGAAGCCCTGTCGTATGAGGTGTACCGCGTCGCCGGGGTGCCAGCCCCGCGCACCGCCTTCGTCAAGCTGTACGTCACCGTCGAGGGCAAGCACGATCGCGCGTACGCCGGCCTGTACACCCTGATCGAGGCCGTCAACAAGCGCTTCCTCAAGCGCGCGTTCGGCAGCGCCGGCGGGCTGCTCCTCAAGCCGGAGCGCATCCAGGGACTGCCGTATTTCGGCGCGGACTGGGCGAGGTACGAGGAACGCTACCAGCCCAAGACCGACGCGCAGAGGAAGGCGAAGCGGCGCCTGATCGCGTTCACCAAACTGGTCAACCAGGGCAGCGACGCCGCCTTCCGCAAGGAGATCGACTCGTTCCTCGACGTGGACGGGTTCCTGCGCTACCTGGCCGCCAGCGCCTTGATGGTCAACCTTGACAGCTTCCTCGGCATGGGCCACAACTACTACCTGTATCTCGACCCGAAGACGGACCGCTTCCGTTTCATTCCGTGGGATCTGAACATGTCGATGGGCGGCTTCGCGATGGCCGGCGGGGCGGACAAGCAGGCCGAGGTGTCGGTCCTGAAACCAACCCTCGGGCCGAACCAGCTGATCGACCGGCTGCTGGCAATCGAGGACGTCAACAAGGCCTATCGGGCGTACCTGGAGAAGATGGTCGCCACGGTGTTCCGCCCCGAGACGCTGAACCCGATGATCGACGCGATGACGCGGGCGACCCGCGAGGCGATCGCGCTGGAGCGGAAGCAGGCCGGCAAAGATCCCAAAGGAGGGTTCGGCGGCGCGATGATGCTGTTCCTGAAAACGCCGGACCTGAAGCCGTTCGTGGCCAGGCGGGTGGAGTCGGTGGCGCTGCAGCTGGCTGGCAAGTCGGCAGGGTTCACGCCACGGCTCAACTTCCCCGGGTTCGGTCCGAAAGGCCCCAGGGGCGGACCCGGGTTCGGTCTGGCGAACGTCCTCGCGCCGGAAATCCTCAAGGCGGCCGACACGAACAGAGACGGGAAGGTCGCCCTGGATGAATGGCTCGATGCGGCCGGCCGTCTATTCAAGGAATGCGACCCCGGGGATACCGGGGCCGTCACCGAGAAGCAGCTGGCCGACGGCATCGGCCGTCTCCTCCCCCCGCCGCCCGGGTTCGGCCCGCCGCCGAAGGGTCCGAAAGGAAAGGACGGGGGGCCGCCGGTCTTCTTCTTCGGCCCAGGCCCGAGGATTGCGCGCTCCCTGATGAAGGAGGCGGACAGGGGCCAGGCCGGCAAGGTCACCCGCGCCCAGGCCCTCGAGGCGGCGAAGCGCCTGTTCCGCGAGGCGGACGGGAACAAGGACGGGCGCCTCGACGACAAAGAAGTTGGTGTCGCGCTTGGCCGTCTGCTGCCGCCCCGCCCGTTTGGCGGCCCGCCAGGGTTCGGCCCCCCGCCCCAGCCGATGCCGGAAGCATCCCCACCCCCAAACACCTCGAAGAAAGGCCAGGACCAGTGAACGACAACCGCCTAGCCCAGGAGCCGTCACGCAACGGGCACGCCGCCCACCCGCCGGCCCCTGATGTCAC
>JAANMX010001811.1_pt1 | contig 23127 bp, 17 predicted proteins | sample 7279681 | NCBI WGS metagenome assembly JAANMX01 (sample SAMN14094542, study PRJNA606508) | bioreactor metagenome | isolation source: A lab-scale SPAN reactor treating ammonium-rich wastewater day 351 | place: Ireland: Galway | collected 2018-01-01
AAGTGCTATTCCGAACTCCCTTAAACGATATTCATCATTCTTTCCACCGAATGAAAACAAGAGCAGGTTCAAGAACTGCATTTTTAGACCAACTCAAAATATCCCTCGAAGAATATATGGATAAAGACCTTTAGCTATATCAAAAATAACCGTTTGAAAGCAGTACCAAAACGTACTGCTTTTTTCTTTGCCCATATCTGCCAATTGGCAAATGCTCTCAAAACTTCATTACAAAATATCCAAAATCCCATAAAAACCTTGTTAAACATGGGTTTTCCCTAATTGTAAAAATTTTAAAAAAACAGCCAAACCAATTGGCAAGGCTTGGCAGACAAACACTGCCACCTTTCACAATTTTGCATAGTGAACTTTAAAAAGCTGTGCAATGAAAATAATAACCATTGAAGAAGAAGCCTGGCAACAGCTCAACAGCCGTATCAATGCCATTGCCGACTATTTGAAAAGACAGGAAGATAAAAGCTATGATGACCTGTGGCTCAATAACCACGAGGTATGTCAATACCTGCACATTAGCGAAAAGACCTTATGGCGTATGCGAACCAAAGGCGAGATCACTTACTCAAAAATTTATGGCCAGTATTTCTACACCATTGGAGCAATTAAAGATATGCTTAATGCCAATGCCATACAGAGCAGTGATGAATTTGTGCAGGAACTTATGGCAAAAGGCAAAAGCTACATCGAAAAAGGCAGAAAGCTAAAGACAGATAAAAAATAGGTATGAACCCTTAAAAATATCATTATGAATATTGACAGAATGGAATTTTTGGCGTGGATGGAACGCTTAATGGGACGTCTTGATATGCTGGGCGATAATATAGATGAGTTACAAAAGAAACGTAATAGCATAGATGGCGAGGAACTGCTCGATAACCAGGATTTACTTCAGATGCTGAAAATCAGCAACCGTTCCCTGCAACGGTATCGCTCCATCGGCAAACTGCCCTATTACACCATTAGTGGCAAACTTTATTACAAATTGTCTGATGTTCATCAATTCATCAGAGATAGCTTTAACCCACCTTCAACCAGATAACGCCAATAAGTGACAAACACTGCCTTTCAGTGCCAAGTAATGCAATTCAGTGAAGGCTTCCTTTACATTCGGCATTGAATTTTAAAATTTTCAGACTATGAGTGAAGAAACCATAAATAAACAGGAAATGCCCGAACAGTTATCGGACATATTGCTGGTGCTGGATAAAAAAAAATGAAAATCCAAGCTGTAAAGAGCATAGACGAAAACGGGAAAATGGAAACTGTTGACCCCACGAAGAAAAACCAAAACCAGTTTATGCGTGTGGACAAAAGTGGTGATTTCTTTTCGAACTTCTTCTCCAATTTTTTCAGCCAGCTAAAGAACCCTACCAATTTTTCATTCTTCAAAGTGCCTACACCTATCGCTGTTGAAAAAGCACAGGAAATGCAAAAGCAGGTTGACAAGCCAACTCCTGAAGGCGAAAAAATAATGAAAGAGCACGAAGTAAAAATAGAACAGCAATCGGATAAAAAACAAGTAAATCAAAATAATATGGCAACAACAGAAACAACACAGCAAGCAAGCGAATACCGCTACAAACCGGAGCAGATTGATTGGGATACTATGACCAATCTCGGATTAAGCAAGGAATACCTTGAAAAGAGAAACCTACTTGAACCTTTATTGAAAGGTTACAAAACGAATGAACTCTTACCGATTGGTGTCAACCTCGGTGGTACAATTCTTCGTACAGATGCCCGCTTGTCTTTACAGCAAGACGAAGATGGAAAAGTTGTGGTAGGAATACACGGCATCAAAAAAGAACCCAATTTGCATTTTGAATTTTTCGGGCACAAGTTTACGGATGAAGACAAAAAGAACCTGCTCGAAACTGGTAATATGGGGCGTGTGGTAGATTTGAAAAATTCCAAAACTGGCGAACTGATGCCGTCCATTATCAGTATAGACAGACTAACGAATGATGTAATTGCATTGAGGACGGATTTTATAAAAGTTCCAGATGAAATTAAAGGCGTGAAATTGGACGATGCCCAGAAACAAACCTTAATGGAGGGTAAACCGCTAAAGTTAGAGGGTATGATTTCTACCAAAGGAACAGAATTTTCGGCAACAGTACAATTCAATGCAGACAAGCGATATGTTGAGTTTCTGTTTGACCGCAACAATTCTAACAGGCAAACCCAAAGCAATGGACAAACTCAAAACAATCAGCAAAACCAATCTCAGGAAGCTCCAAAAACATTCAGAGGTAAAGAATTGACCGATGATCAACATAATGATTTTAAAGCCGGTCAAACCATCTACATTGATGGATTGAAGGATAAAAAAGGACAACCATATCAAGGTTATATCACTTTCAATAAAGAAAATGGAAAAACCAATTTTGAATTTCCAAATCAATATAAGGAAAGGATAAAACCGACCGAAGCCCATAAAACGCAAACTGCTGTCAATTCGGAAGGCAAAACCAATGAGGCCACCAAGAACATCAAAGAGCCTTTGAAGTCTGGTCAACAAACACCGAAAAACAAACAACAGCAGGAACAACAGGAAAAGCCCAAAGCACCAGCGAAAACCAGAGGCAAAAAAATATCTTAAAGTATGAAAACAATCATAGCAGAGAAACCAAGCGTAGCAAGGGAAATAGCCGGACTTGTAGGTGCATCCGATAAAAAGGATGGCTATCTCACAGGCAACGGCTATTTTGTTACGTGGGCATTCGGACATTTAGTAGGCTTGGCAATGCCGGAAGATTACGGCATTTCGGGATTTGATAAAGCGGTTTTACCTATACTGCCTAACCCTTTTTTATTGAAAGTTCGTAAAGTGAAAAAAGACAAAGCATACATTACCGATGCCGGTGCATTAAAGCAACTGAAAGTAATCAAAGAACTATTCAATAAAAGCGACAGCATTATTGTAGCAACAGATGCAGGCCGTGAGGGCGAATTGATATTTCGTTATATATACGAATACCTCAAATGCAACAAGCCATTTGAACGTCTATGGATCAGCTCGCTTACCGAGAAAGCCATTAAGCAGGGTTTTGAAAAATTAAAAGATGGGTCAGAATTTGACGGACTGTATAAGGCAGCACAAGGAAGAAGCCGTGCCGATTGGCTCGTGGGTATCAATGCCACACAGGCGTTGAGCATTGCCGCAGGAAATGGCATCTATTCGCTTGGGAGAGTTCAAACACCTACGCTCGCTTTGATATGTAAGCGTTATCTCGAAAACAGGGATTTTAAAGTGAAGAAGTATTGGCAAATACAATTGCAACACAACAAAGAATTTATTGATTTCAATAGTCTTTCCAAAACCAAATGGGATGACCAAAAGTTTGCAGGAGATACGTTGAAATCTATTGAAAGAGTTAAGAGCGTTACCGTTACTTCCGTGGAGAGTAAAAGTATTACAGAGCAACCTCCTTTATTGTTCGACCTTACGGGATTACAAAAGGAAGCCAATAAGAAACTCAATCTTTCTGCTGAAGAAACCCTCAATATTACCCAAGGTTTGTACGAAAAGAAATTCATTACTTATCCACGCACAGGAAGCAAATACATTCCCGAAGATATGTGGGCAGAGATCCCCGGCCTTGTGAGAGCCTTGCAGGACAGGGAAAGCTGTAAACAAGCCACCTCAAAAATGAAATGGGGACGTTTCAATAAGCGTATTGTCAATGACCTTCGGGTTACCGACCACCATGGTTTATTGATTACTGAGAAAATCCCATCAGCTCTGAACGCAAAGGAAAATGCGATTTATGACATGATTGCTTTTCGATTGCTCGAAGCACTTTCAGGGATCTGTATAAAAGAGATTACCGATATAGGTTTACAGGCATTGCATTATGATTTCACGGCGAAAGGCTGTAAGATAACGGAAGCAGGCTGGCGTTCTATTAAAGGTAGTTTTTTCGATGCCGGTACCGAAACTGTACAGGATCTTCCTGAATTAAAAAAAGGCGATGAACTCAAAATAAAAAAAGCCTCCGTTCTCGAAAAGAAAACCAAACCACCTGTACTTTATAGCGAAGCTGGGCTTTTGTCGGCTATGGAAGGTGCCGGAAAGGAAATTGAAAATGAAGACGAACGCAAGGCTTTACAAAATATTGGTATCGGTACACCTGCCACAAGAGCAGCGATTATTGAAACTTTATTTACCCGTAATTATATCCAACGGAAAAAAAAGTCCTTAATCCCTACTGAAAAAGGATTACAGGTTTATGAACTCGTCGAAAACAAAAAAATTGCAGACGTAGCCATGACTGCCGAATGGGAACTTGCCTTGCAGAAAATCGAAAGTGATGAAGCCAATGCCGGAGAGTTTCAGAAGGAAATGGAAGCCTATGCTTCAACCATTACCAATGAATTATTGCAAACTACCATTGCCATAAAGAACCTGCCTAATTTGATTTGCCCAAAATGTAGAAGCCAACATGTAATTATCCGTGATAAGATTGTCAAATGTCCAGATGAAGCTTGTAATTGGTTGCAGTTCCGTAATGTGTGTGGTGTACAAATCAGTATCGCTGATGTTGAAAACCTTGTCAGCAGAGGAAAAACTTCACTCCTCAAAGGAATGACTAGTAAAGCAGGAAAGAAATTCGATGCCTATATCGTGTTGAATGAAAAAGCAGAAAGTTCATTCGAATTTGAGAAAAATAAAAGCTACAAAAAGTAATGCAAAATAAACCAGTCATTAGCCCAATGGAAATCAAAAACCTGATTTATACAATACGTGGAAAACAAGTGATGCTTGATAGCGACCTTGCTTCCTTATACCAGGTAGAAACCAAGAACCTCAACAAAGCAGTAAAACGAAATATTGAAAGGTTTCCAGTTTCATTCTGCTTTCAACTGACCGAAGAGGAAGTTCAAAACTTGAGGTTCCAATCTGGAACCTCAAGTGTAAGTTACGGTGGAAGACGTTATTTGCCCTATGTTTTTACCGAACAAGGGATTGCAATGGCTTCTGCAATACTTCGTTCAGATATTGCTGTTAAAGTCAGTGTTGAAATTATGGAAGCCTTTGTAGAAATGCGACGAATTCTTATCAGCAACGCTTCTTTATTTCATCGTTTGGATAAGATTGAATTGAAGCAGTTAGAAGCCGACCAGAAATTTGAGGAAATCTTTAAGGCTTTGGAAAGCGATAAACTCCATAGCGAAAAAGGTATTTTCTATGATGGACAAATATTTGACGCTTATACCTTTATTTCTGATATTATCCGAAGTGCCAAAATTTCAATTATACTCATTGATAATTATGTTGACGATACAGTCCTCACATTGCTTGGGAAACGTGGGCAGTCGGTGACTGCCACGATTTATACCAAAAACATCAGTAACCAATTACAACTTGATCTGCAACGCTACAATAGCCAGTACCCATCTATTGATCTACACACATTCGCCCAGGCACACGACCGCTTTATTATTATTGACGGAACAGAGCTGTACAATATTGGGGCATCCCTCAAAGATTTAGGCAAAAAGTGGTTTGCCTTTTCAAGAATGGATATTGAAGTCGCTAAGATGTTACAATTTTTGAACGGTTTATAAATTAGTTTACTTAGCCTCATCTTGGGGATTTTCCAATGGATGAAAAGCTGCAATCCTGCCATTTTCCAAAACATGCAAGGAATAGTGATTGCCGTTAAAGTACAGCGATTTGTCGCCGTAAATTCTGAAATCCTTTCCTTGCGATAGCCTGTCGTTTATTTGTGGTAAGAGGTTCTCAATGGCGATTTTTAAAATACGCCTTATGTCTTTATAAGAATACTGAAACTTCGTTTTATTCTCAAAGTGACCTTCTATGGCTAATTCATCACAATGACGCAGATAGATATGAAGAAACCCTTCGTAATCCCAATAGATAGGCTTAACAACGTTATGATAAGCCAAAGTTTCATTGTCAAACTCGATCCTGGAAATTTCAAGAGCCTTGTAAATTTCCGGGTATTCTTCTTTGAACTTGTCTAAAGTCTTATTGGTAGAACGCTTGATTTCTTTAACGATAGCTTCAATTCGCACTGCTTTACGCCCCTTCAAAAATTCATTGAACTCCTTCATTTCTTCCGCAGAAATATCTTTGGCGTATAATTTAGCCTCCAATTCAAAAAAACGTGACAAAGAGGTTTTCTTTCCATCTTCCGAAAACCCTTTATTCTGTATAACGTCGAAGTTTACAGATTCAGGTTCCAAATAAAATGATAAACCACAAAACTTAGCCCATTCATCATCAGTTAAGGGATAACCACTTTTAATCTTTTGTCCCAACAGCCAATGATTTGATCGGTTAACATCAAATCCTGTAGGGTCCATTTTTATTTCAATTGTGTTTGGTATTTCTTTCTTGCCGACTTGTCCAAAGGCTTTTGGGGCAGGAATATTCGTGGCTAAAACTTCATAAATATCACCGCTAACGAATCCCTCATTTTTTAGTTGTTCTTGCTGTTCTTTTGATAAATACTCATCTGTGGACTCAAATTTTACAAGGCCATTTGTTCGGGGTACATTCCCTGATTGAATGACATGCTCCAACGCTTCACGTTCTGCCTTTCCATACAATATAATGCCCGAAATATTACGACCGTATTTCTGCGCTGATTCACTGTATTTGTGAAACTCAATACTGATAAATTTCCGTTCGTATTGACCATACATGGCATAAATCTCTTCAACAGAGAATTGAAACCGTTCCTTTTTCTGATCCTCAATTTCCTGTTTGAATTTGTCCAGTTCGCCCTGGTATATCGAAATGGCATGTTCCAGTTGAGCGATTCTTTCTTTATCCTCAGCCGGAGTATCAGCCAATGCCTTTACATACACATTCAACTGTTCCTCGACAATATCACTAAGTAGATAAAGTCCGGGATCATTTATTTTATGGTTTATTCCGTACATATTTTCTCAATTTATTGGTAAGATTAGATATTTACTTGTTTTTGATTTTTGATCAGCCTTTCTTCAACAATAGACGGAGAAATCTAATTCTGCAATTGTCGCCCTAACCTTTCTGCCCATTGGTTGAGAAATTTGTAAGCAACATTTTGAACTATGGTTAGCTGTCCAATGACATTTTCCACATACTGTACATCAACAGTAACTCCACCATGAGCAATCTTATTCCTCACGTCGTTGTTGTTATTTACCCACCTGTCATTACCATTAATATACTCCCAATCAGCGCAATCTCCCCATAAAGTGATAAAGCAATCCCAAATCCTGTTTATTATACCTTGCCTCGTCCTTTCGTTATCGTTACAATACCCATCTGCAATTACACTGATTGCATTCCATAGTGCAAGAAATTTATCAAACGGATCTTCTGTGTATAATCCTTTTCTGTACCAACTAAAAGCTCTCAGCAAAATGTTTTCATTCAGATTTAAGTCTCTTGCTAAGCCAAAACAAAACATAAATTCTTCTCGATCTATTACAGCCCTTACAGTATTCCGTTCAGTAACCTGCCGATATCCATTTAAACTAACATTCAACGGAGAATTTATCCTCATAGCTAAAATATCGAGCATCTTACCAATAAAAAGTAACGCTACTTTGTATGCCCGATCTTGATCGGCAGTATAAACAGTAGTTGAAATTAAAAATCCTTGCTTATGGGGTTTTATCGAAACATCACTTCGAAAAATATTGCCGAGATCAAGCTCCTTATCCGTTCTAAAATCAATTGTTCGTTTTACAGTTACAGGACCAGACACCAGTAACTCTACACTATATATTCTCATCTTGGCTATCTTTTTGAAGTTTCTCTTGTATTATCATAGTATCTAAAAATGGGGTAATTTTTTTGAGGGGTTTTACAAAAACGGATTGGGTTCCTTCAATAACCGAGCATAGTACCCCTATACATTTACCTTCTTGATTTAATACAGGAGAACCACTAAGGCCTGCCCAATCTTCGTAATCTGAAATAGGGCTTTCAGTATTTAGAAGCATGTAATTACCATAGGTCTCAATAAATTTCAATCCACTTTTAAACGTATTTTCACGATGAAGGAACAATCCCTTGAATTTTGGTCTTATTTTTCCAAAGATGTAGTATGTATCGGTTATCGACGGATCAACTATATGTTCATCTAAAAATTCAAACTTTTGTTCATTAGGGCTTGCTAACACGTTATTATTGACGTCTCTGATATCTTCATCCGTCAAAAACGGTGCTTCAAACTTGTTTCTATCAACCATGCTGATTGCCACATCAATGAGCTGGGGATCTAAATCATCCTTTGAAATATCGAAACTCTCCATGTAATAAAAGCCTCCGATTGGAGTCATTATGGTAGAAAAATTCTCTTTATCACTGATATTGTTGAACACACCAACATAATTATCAATACCGGTTCTTTCATTGATTTTATGATCTTCAATGTGAATGTTGTGATCAGCAGTGATAAAGAATAATTTGTCTTTATAATTCAAGAAGAAGCCGGCACCAAATGCTATTGGCTGACTTTGAAAGGATTGTTCTTTGGATATCACTATCTGATAGGTTGTCTTTACAAGTATTTCAGTTAATTGAAATTCTCTTTCAATAAGGTTGCTCATTTCTGCTAAGAGTATTAGATATTAAACAATATAAAATTACAAATTAAATCACTTGATAGTATTTGTTGCACTCAAACTGCCAAATCCCGCCATTCAAAGCCAAACCATTCCACTTCCATAGATACTTATGCAACCTGCTCTAAATTTATGGTTCAGGCAAAAATTCTAAATAAAAATTCTATATGGATACACAACAAAAAGACCTATCGTATTTCAGGGTACGACTGCAAGAATTATTAAACACCAGCTTTCCCGAAAAAGCAAATGACCAAAAATTTATTGAGCAACGTTCTTCGTGGGCCGCCAATGCCTACGAGGGGACTTTTAGTTCGGGAAACGCTATTGAGCAATGCAACGAAATAGCCAATTACATACTTTTTGAGGGCTTGCATTTCTCCAAATTCGATACCGTGTTTCAGGTGGTATGCAATGAGTTTGATACCATAATGGCAGACGAGGAATTGCGACCGTTTGCCCTGAAAATGTTCCCTGTTTGTGAGCCTGTTTTCGCAAGATATGAACTAACCGATGATTTCGCATACGGTTTTGAGTTTGACCTGCTCTATACCGAAATAACCGGAACCATCGCAATATGGATAGAGGAAAATGGGCTTCAGTAAAAAGCAACATCTTCAACAGAACATTGATGCCCTGCGAATTGCTTTTAAACTGGAAAAGGAGAAACGGCAAGCCACCGTAGGCGAAAGACTGCTAATGATGCAATACAGCGGATTTGGCGGTCTTAAATTCGTATTGAACCCCATTGCAAATGATATAGACATCAATCATTGGAGAAAAACGGAACACGACCTTTTCCCAATTACGCAGGAGCTCCACCAACTACTCAAAGAAAATTCAGCAGACGATAAGCAGTACCGCAAATATGTTGATAGCATGAAAAGTTCTGTATTGACGGCTTTTTATACACCGCCACAGGTCATAGATGCGATTTCCGCAAGCTTACGTGAAAGCGGTCTGAACATCGAAAAATTCCTTGAACCATCTGCAGGTATTGGCTCATTCATACAATCTTTTTCGGAAAGTCAATCGATAAATGTTACCGCTTATGAAAAAGATCTGCTCACCGGTAAAGTTTTAAAACAGCTTTATCCGAAAAGTAATATTCGTATAAGCGGTTTTGAGGAAATCCCCGAAAAGGAACAAAACAGCTATGATGTAGTTGCCAGCAACATTCCATTCGGCGATACATCCGTATTTGATCTTTCTTATTCCAGAAGCAAAGACACAGCCAAAGTACAGGCTGCACGAGGCGTTCACAATTACTTCTTTCTAAAGGGTGCTGATATGCTCCGTGAGGGAGGTTTGTTAGTTTACATTACTTCACAAGGAATTTTAAATAGCCCAAAGAACGAACCGATACGCAGGGCATTAATGCAGGATAACAATTTGGTTTCGTTGGTCAGATTGTCCAACAATTTGTTTACGGAATATGCAGGAACGGAAGTTGGCAGTGATTTGATTATCCTTCAAAAAAATACGGCAAAACAAAATCTGACAGAAGCGGAAGAACTCTTTTGTCAGAGCAAGCAAACAGAATACAATACGCCTGGTAATGCTTTTTTTCAGGACAGCACAAGAATTGTACATACAGACCGCAAATTAGATACCGACCCTTATGGAAAACCAGCATTAATTTATACGCACAAAGACGGCGTTGCCGGAATTGCCAAAGACCTCAAAAAAATGCTTTCCGACGATTTTGGAAAGCACCTGAATTTAGGTTTGTTCAAAAGCGAACGGAACGATGAACCTTTAATACAAATTCCGATTGAGCCAACGGTTATCGAACCTGTAACCATTCAACCGGAAATACAATCTTTATCTGTTCCTATAATCAATCGGGAAAACCCGCAGGAATTAAAACAATTAAGCATTTTCGACCTATTTGAAAATTCGGACGAGCCTGTAATGGTTACTGCTCCACCTAAAAGAACAACACAAGTTAAAAGGCAAAGCACCAATAAAAGAAGAGGTGCAATGGGTCGCCAACCTGACCTGTTCAGTAGTGCGATACAGCAACCTTATGCACCTCCGATTACCAATAGAACTACCAACGGAAGCCCATCTAACAATGGCGAAAAACAGGAAGCCATCGGCGACCTGTTTTCGGGTCTCAATGGGAATGGCCAAGCTGATAAGCCAGCCGATGCCGACAACATTCCTGAACCAGCTCCGTATGGTGAACAATTAAAATCATTCCACAGAAACGATTGCCTTGTATTGGATAAAGGTTGGGTCGGTCATCTGCAAAATGTAGATACATCAGACGGTACGGCAGTATTCCACCCTTTGCAATTACCGACCTTACAGAAAGCAAGAGCCGAAGCCTACATAGAGGTGCGTGATGTTTACCAACAGCTTTACACTAACGAGGCAGAGCTTCAGACCGAACATAAAGAAGAAAGGGAAAATCTTAATCAATTATACGATGCTTTTATCAAAAGATACGGAAATCTCAACAGTGCCGATAATATCAAGCTCATTAAAACGGATAGTTCCGGCAAGGAAATCCCCTACTTGGAACGTGTCGTTGGCGGCGTAGTACACAAAGCAGATATATTCAGCCGACCTGTTAGTTTTTCTACCTTAACCATAGCAACGGACAATCCAGAAGAAGCTTTAGCGGCTTCTTTGAATAAATACGGTAGCGTGGATTTGAATTATATGTCTGAAATCAGCGGTATGGCTGACGATGCTTTGAAAGAAGCTTTACACGGTCGCATTTTCTACAATCCATTACAAAAGGAATATGAAATATCCGAACGATGGATTGCTGGCAACGTAGTGGAGAAAGCCCAAGAAGTCAAATCGTATCTCGAACGCAATCCCGATGATACCGAAGCTAAAGCAAGCCTTACCGTTTTGGAAGAAGCCCGACCAAGAAGAATTGAGTTTGAAGAACTCGATTTTAACCTCGGTGAACGTTGGATGCCAACAGGAATTTATGCTCGTTTTGCTTCGCACTTGTTCGATACAGATGTAGTTATCCATTATTCCGAAAGCTCTGATGATTATTCTGTAAAATGTAATCGAGGGAATTTGCATATATGGGAGAAATATGCCGTCAAATCAGAAAGCAGAACGTTTGATGGAATTGCATTGCTAAAACACGCTCTCGTTAACACCACGCCCGACATTACTAAAAAAATTACAGTAGAGGGACAAGAGGTTAAAGTACGGGATATGGAAGCCATCCAAATGGCGAATACCAAAATTGATGAAATCCGTACTGCTTTTTCGGAATGGCTTCACGCCCAAAATGATGAGTTTAAAAACAGGCTGACCGACCAATACAATGATACTTTCAATTGTTTCGTTCGACCAAATTATGACGGAAGCCATCAGGACTTTCCGGGATTAGACCGTAAGGCTTTAGGCATTGAAGACTTATATTCGAGCCAAAAAGACACTGTTTGGATGATAAAACTGAACAACGGTGCTATTTGCGACCACGAAGTTGGTGCAGGAAAAACATTGGTAATGTGTACCGCAGCACAGGAAATTAAACGTTTGGGATTAGCCCATAAACCAATGATTATCGGGCTGAAAAGTAATGTTCACGAAATTGCTGAAGCCTACCGCACTGCTTATCCTCACGCTAAAATTCTGTTTCCGGGCAAAGAAGATTTTACACCTCAAAAACGTCTGAGGATTTTTGGCGATATTAAAAACAACGATTGGGATTGCGTCATCCTCACGCACGACCAATTCGGGATGATACCGCAATCGTCCGAAATGCAAAAAGAAATTCTACAAATTGAGTTAGATAGCGTAGAACGAAACCTCGATGCGTTGCAATCGCAGGGCAAAGAAGTTACCAGAGGAATGCTTGCCGGAGTAATCAAACGAAAAGAAAACCTTGAAGTAAAACTAAAAACTCTGCAACACGATATTGATAATCGCAAAGATGATGTGGTTGATTTTAAGATGATGGGCATTGACCATTTGTTTGTGGACGAAAGCCATCAATTCAAAAATCTGATGTTTAATACAAGGCATTCAAGGGTTGCAGGATTGGGAAATGTGGACGGAAGCCAAAAGGCAATGAACCTGCTCTTTGCTATCCGCACCATTCAGGAGCGCATCAATGCGGATATGGGAGCCACTTTTCTTTCGGGAACAACTATCAGCAATTCTTTGACGGAGTTGTACCTTTTGTTTAAATACCTGCGACCAAGAGCAATGGAAAAACAGGGCATTCATTCTTTTGATGCTTGGGCAGCTATTTACGCAAGAAAAACGACCGATTATGAATTTTCAGTTGCCAATAATATTGTTGCAAAAGAACGTTTTCGATATTTTATAAAAGTGCCGGAATTGGCGCAATTCTATTCTGAAATTACAGATTACAGAACGGCAAAAGATATAGGAATTGACCGACCGGATAAGAATGAGATTTTATATACTATTCCGCCTACTCCAGACCAGTCTGCATTTATTCAAAAATTAATGGATTTTGCAAAAACAGGAAATGCCGAGTTGCTGGGAAGACCACCGTTGTCGCAAAGTGAAGAAAAAGCAAAAATGCTCATTGCTACAGACTACGCCCGCAAAATGTCGTTGGATATGCGAATGGTAAGTGGGAAATACGAAGACCATCCCGATAGCAAGGCTTCGCATTGTGCAGCAACTATTGCTAAATATTACAACCAATACAATGCACAGAAAGGAACGCAGTTCGTTTTTTCTGATTTGGGAACTTATAAACCTGGCGAATGGAATGTGTATTCTGAAATCAAACGCAAACTTGTGGAAGACCACGGTGTATCTGCTCACGAAATCCGTTTTATACAAGAAGCCAAAAATGATAAGCAACGTAAGGAACTTATTAAAGGAATGAACGAAGGCAAAATTCGTGTACTTTTCGGTTCTACAAGTATGCTTGGAACAGGCGTGAATGCGCAGAAAAGAGCCGTTGCTGTTCATCATCTTGATACGCCGTGGCGACCAAGCGACCTTGCTCAACGTGATGGCAGAGCTGTTCGCAAAGGCAATGAAATCGCCAAGTTCTTTGCCAACAACAAAGTGGATGTAATTATCTATGCAGTAGAAAAATCATTGGATAGTTATAAGTTCAATCTGCTTTACAACAAACAACTTTTTATTGACCAATTAAAAAACAATAACCTGGGCAAACGAACGATTGACGAAGGAAGTATGGATGAAAAATCGGGAATGAATTTTTCGGAATATGTGGCGATACTTTCAGGAAATACAGACCTGTTGGATAAAGCCAAATTAGAAAAACAAATTGCAGGTTTGGAAAGCGAAAAACAAGCTTTCAACCGTTCTAAATCTAGTGCCAAATACAAATTGCAAGATTATACAGTGTTATTGGAAAGCGCACAATCTCGTTTCAACAGAATGAACCTCGATTGGGGAAATTTAAAACAACGCATTCAAAAACATTCGGATGGAACTATTGCAAATCCTGTACAGTTAGACGGTTTACCACTTAATGCAGATATAAAACAAATCGGTGTAAAGCTCAACCAACTTGCGGACAAAGCACGTACAGGAGGGGATTATGAAGAAATCGGAAGCCTTTACGGTTTTCAACTTTTGGTAAAAACGGAAATGTCGCAAAAAGACGGCGTGGATATTCGTATAAACCGTTTTCTGATACAGGGCGAGGGAAATATTAAATACACATACAATAACGGTATTATCGCCAAAGATGAAAAATTGGCATCAATGAATTTTCTCAACGCATTGGAAAAATTACCAAGCTACATCGACCAAGAGAAAAAGAAAATCGTAGAAATACAAAAAGATTTACCTGTGCTTCAGGAAGTGATAAATGGGACTTGGGCAAAAGAAGACAGATTGAGTGAACTGAAAACTGAATTGGCTTCGGTTGAACGGAAGATACAATTATCAATAAACCCCGAAAATAAAGGCGAAGAGAAAGAAAAAATTGAAAAACAAACGCTAAAAACAGCCAATCCCGAAAGTGCTTTAAAGAATAAAAGCATTCATCTTTCAAGAGGTGTTTAAAAATATCAAACCGTTTACATTTCGTCTTGTTCGTCCATTTTTTTCAGAAGACTTTCTTTAAGGTTATCAAGGAATTTTGTACGGTTGATTTTGCGGCTTTTCAGTTCGATGTAAGTGTGGTAAAAATCGCCTAAATCTATATTAAAAGTTTGTCCAAATGTTTTGGCTATCACTTTTAGATCTATGTTTCCACCTTCAAAAACAGCTTGGGAATGCAAAGCATAAATTAGTTCTATCAACGCCGTTTTACTGGCAGTCCAATTTAGTGTGGGCAAATCGGTTGATTTTTCTTCGTTTGTTGCTTTATGAAGTTGGTTTTCGATGTAAATTTGAAGCTGGTCATTGGCAATAATTTTTGCAACTTTATAATCGTGAGAAGTCGAAAAGGTATGGTCTGCCTGAAAATAAAAAGTATCTAAACTTAGCTTAATATCATATTTGCCACGTACAAAAATTTTTTCATCAATGTAGGTATTGTTGGTTCGATAGTATTTATAAAATTCAAGATTACTTTCAAAAAATCTTTTCAATTTCCTTAATTCTATATTTAAGTATTTTTTAATGAGTTTTGCACCGTAGGGTCTTTTGGTTTCGATTTTATAGATGGCGTTGTAAAAAATAAGCTTGGCAACAATTACAGGTTTCTGATATTTGAAAAAGCGGATTTCTTCCTCTTTATCTTGGAATTCATTTTTCAGGACATACTCCTTTAATTCGGACAAAGAATTTACAATAAGGTTGATGATTGCTTCAACTTTTTGAAAACAGCTTTCCGCTTCAATTTCTGTGATTTCAGTTTCTAGTTTATGCAACGTTTCATTGAAGAATTTAGTCATATATTTATCTTTTGGGATTAATATCTGGGCTAATTAATAAATGTCCTAATTATTTTCATTAAGCCATTTTTATTGTTTTACCTGTGGTTTTCTAATCAGCAGAATAGCTGCAATCGCTAAAATAATTGTGGCAATACCGCCATACAAAAACTCCCGACCGGGAAACTGTGTACCTAAAAATCCTGCAATGGGATAGGCTATTGCCCACCATAAATGGGAAAATGCGAAATGAGCACCATATACTTTGCCGTGGTCTTTGGCTTCAATATTTTCGCCGATTAGGGTTTCGGACGGCATATCTGCTAATGTTTGACCGATACCTGCCAAAACCCATAAAAACATTACTCCGTTGTATGGTAAAAAATTAGCAAAACTAATGGCTATACCTAGTAACATTGCACCGCTTATTAGGGATACACTTCTACTTTTCGATTTGTCTAAACTTCCCAATAAGAATGCGGTAATAGCTGCACCCACGCCAAAAATTGACATTATCCAACCGTAATGTTGGTCATCCAATTTCAAGGAATTTTTAACCAAACCTATTGTATTTACTAAGATGATAGCTCCTGCAATAGCTGATATAAACTCGATGCTTAAAGCGAAACGAACAATTTTGTTACCGAATAGTAATCGAATGCCTTTTAATACTTCATTCCACGTATTTTTAGATGCTGTATTCTCATTATTTACACCTTTTTGCAATGTTCCTTTGGGAATAGTAAGTATTATAAGTATAGCAACGAAAAGAGTTGCACCATTTATGAAAAATATTTGTGTAGCACCCATCCATACTGCGAAAATCCCTGCCAGTGCGGGTCCGAAAACACTCAATAACTGAAATGTTGCCATTGATAAACCATTGGCTTCTCTGTAAATTTCTTTTTCAACTATCTGTGGAATAATTGCCCTATAAGTTGGTGTAAAAAATGCTGCAAATACATTCAAGGCAAATATCAACCCATATAATTGCCATTCGGCATTAACGAATGGTAACGCACATACGATTGTCATTCTTGCCACCTGTGTAACGAGCAGTATCTGCTTTCGTTGAAATCTTTCTGATACAACACCTGCAAAAGGCGAAAAGAGAATATAGGCTGTTACCCTTAAAGTAAGGGCTGATGCTAATATTGCCGCTGCGTTTTTAGGGCTCATTTGGTAGGTAAGCAAAGCCAAACCGAGCCAAGTAAAAGCATCACCCAAAAGGCTTGCGATTTGGGCGAAATATAGCTTTGCAAAAGTAGCATTCCTCAGAGATTTGAAGGGTTCTATAATTGGTTTAATTATTTTATTCATTGTCTATTTAATTTTGATTTCTGTACGACAGATACACAGGTTTGATAATAAAAACTTAAGTACCACTACATTTCAAAATAAAGCTCATTGTCTTTCTTTTGGGGTATTTCGTCTTCACCAATCATTTGCTTGATATTGATTTCTATGGTTAAAGCCAGCGATGTCATCGGAGTATCAACAGGTGTATTCTCAAATGGGTCTTGCATCATTATGGCGGTTTTTTCTATGGCAATAAACATTATAGGAATAAGTATTGACAGTATAATTTGTATAGTAAACTGCGAATGCTCTAATCCGAATGGCACCAAGATGGTAAAAACGTAGATTAATGTATGTAATAGCAGGCTGTACGCTCTTGGGAATACCGTGTTTTTTATGCGTTCACATTTCCCCATACTATCACATAGCTTAGTAATTGTTTCGTTTAGTTGCAGTTGCTGAAACTCCGAAATTTTTCTTTGTTCTGCTAAAAAACCCATTTGTTTAGAATGCTCATCAAGAATAGCGTTTGGAATATTGACAGCACTAATTTTATGAAAATTAATATACGCTTCGACTTTTGAAGAAAATCCTACTTTCCTCAAGGTTTCGCCCAGAGCATACACCCATACAATTTGCCGTTGAGCAAAGATTTTAATTTCTTCTTTTTCTTTAGTCGATAGAAATTGGTTCAATTGCCTTGTAAGTATTCGAGAGTCATTAACGATAGCTCCCCAAACAATCCTCGCCTCCCACCATCTTTCATAAGACTGTGAGGTTCTAAAGGCAAGTAAAATAGAAACAATAGTTCCTAAAAGAGCCAATATGCTAAATGGTATTGCAATATCTGCCAATACAGGGGTTAAATGCAGAAAACCAATGGTTAGAGCAAAGGTAACTACAAAGAATATTTGCCATTTTACTTGCTTAACAAAGTATGAAATAGATATTTTTTTTGTTTAAAAGCATTTCTTAAAATTTTTGTTATTAATCGTTCACTACCACAAACAGTCCTGAAAATCGGCTACCATATGCAGCAATAAACCAAGGGCAATAATTCTTATTATTTTGTTTCCAAATAGGAACAACAAAACATACAGCACTATAGCGTAATATGAATGCAGAAAGTGAAATCCTACACTGCATCTGTTTGGATCAAATATTGGTTCGGCAAACAGATGGTCAATGTCAACAAGCATCGTTGATAATAAAATTATCCAAACCGTTTTCCATTCCTTTTTAAAAAATACAAAAGCAACTAACCCTGGAAAGAAAAAATGCAGCGTATAGTGGATAATGTTTTGTAATATAAATAGGGACATATTTTAACTTCTATTTGGGGCAAATCTTAACTATTCCTCTTCTTCGGCATTTTTAATCGCTGATAAAATAGTGTACGCATTTTTGGTAACTATTTTTATTTGTTGAGGATTTGCTGTTGATGGTAATTCTATGCCCGTGTAACCTTCTTGTTCTATGCCTTTGGCAACTTGTATTAATTGAAAAGTATAACCGTTTTTGCCTTCATTGGTCTGCGCAATAATATAATCCACTCCTTCTAACTGTACAAGTGCATCATTCGGCACTGCATTTTTTTCATCTGTTCCGGTTTCTACCCACGCTTTTACATACATTCCCGGCAGTAGTTTTACATCTTTAGTAAAATGGCAATGTACGGGTATCATCTTTTTATCGTCTGCAGCCTGCCCAACCAAAAATACTTTTCCGGTGTGCTTGTAATCATTTTCATTGGATAGTGAAAACCTAACGGTTTGCCCTACCTGAATTTTGCCTAAATCTTTCTCAAAGGCATTTAAAGCAAGATGTAGGTCATTGGTACCTGTAATTTCAAATAGGATATCGGTAGGCGATGCGTATTTTCCGATATTGGTATTGCTGTTTTTTATGTAACCTGATATGGGTGCATAAATGCCCGCTGTTCTCGAAATTTTATTGCTCCTTTTAAGAGAAGCAGTACTGATGCCAATCAAAGCCATTTGCTGCTCTAATCCTGAGATGCGGGCTTTCATTACTTTGAAGTCGGAACTTACCTGCTGGTAGGTTTTTGCTGCATTTATATCCTCATTTCTTAAATCCTGTTGTCTTTTGTATTCCTGCGATAGGTATTCTAACCTGCCAATGCTTTCTAAATACTCCTGTTGTATGGAAATAAATTCAGGGTTTTCGAGTGTGGCTAATTGTTGCCCTTTTTTTACAAATTGCCCGGGTAATAAACCTGCTGATTTGATGTAACCGCCTAAAGGTGCAGATACGGTGGCTACACTGTTGGGTTCGGCTTCAATTGCACCCGTTAGTTTGATGATATTGCTTAGGTTTCGCAGTTCTATAGTACCCGTTTGTATATCCGATAATTTGTACTGGTCTGGCGTAAATGTTATTTGTTTTACTTGGGATGCAGTATCGGTTTTGTTCTCTGTAACTGCCTGTTCTGTAGCTGTTTCTTTTTGGTCTTTACAGGATAACACCGTAATTACTACGATTAGTAAAAAGGGAATGTATTTTTTGAACGAACTATTCATTTTTCTAATTTTTTTAATGATTATTTATTGCCGGAAAGTGTTTCAATGGCGATAATTGCCTTATTGAAATTGTACAGGCTTTCTACGTAAGCGGTACGAATGTTATTTGCCAGCGTTAAATTTTGCAAATGCTGGGCATAGGAAACCTCACCGCTTTTAAAACTTTTTTCGGAATTGCTGATGATTAAATTGGCTTGTGGCAGAGCTTGTTGCTGATAATAATTCAGCTCATTCTGAAGTTTGGCATATTGCTGTTCCAATTCTTTTAACTGACCATTGAGGTTGGTTTTATTCAGCTCCACCTGTGTTGCTGCAATTTCCCGGTTAATTTTTGCTGCATTAATTTTTGATTTATAACCTCCCGGAAACAATGGAATGCCAATACCAATTTGAAAAAAGCTAAACCTGTCTTTTCCGGTATAAGTCCTGTCAATACCATTGATGGTCTGCATTCCTTTATAAGTCTGAGCGCTATAACCCAAAATAATTTCGGGCAACATTTTACTCTTTTCAACCTGTATTTCCTGCTGGCTTACGTTTACTTCTTGTTGCAGGTATCCAATAATGGGATTGTTATTTGCAGAAAAGTTTTCGATAGTTAATAGTAATTCTTTAGCCGTAAGGTTGGTTTCTGCAATGCTGATATCATCTGTGGTATTCAGTAAAGTTTGCAATTGTTGTTTGGCAATTTTCACATCGGCATTGTTTTTTTCAAGTTCATTTTGAATTTGTTTTAACTGAACGGAAGAGGTCATTTTTTCAAGATTGGTACTTTCTCCCGTTCTGTATCTTGCATCACTTGCTTTGCTCAGATTGCTGTAAATACTGTCTAACGCTGCAATGAGTTTTCCTTTTTCCAGAACATACTGGTATTGCAAATACGCCAGCTTCACATTTTCTATCAATTCATTTTCCGAAACGGCTTTGTATTTTTCTGTGCTGATTATCTTTTCTTGTGCCAGTTTTGACTGGTTGCTGTACAGTGTAGGAAAGTCAAAGCGTTGGGTCACGTTAATGAGATTATCATTAATGGTTGGGTTGCTTACAACGCCCTGTGTGTAAGAAAGCTCAGTTTTTGGAATGGTTACGCTTCCTTTTTTCAAAGCTTTTTGAACATTGATGTTGTATTCGGCAATCCTTATGCTGTTGTTGTTTTTTACGGCTTCATCAATAGATTGCTGTAAGGTCAATACTCTTGTGTTTGTTCCAGAAGATACCTGCGCTTTCAGTGTAGATGAAAAGCATAAAAAACCTAAGAGCAATATTGCCGTTGGTAATGTTTTATTCTTTTTCATTTTGAATGTTGATTTTGTAAAATAGATATAGAGCACCGGAAGCACCAGTAAGGTAAGCGCTGTTGCAGTTATCAGCCCGCCAATAACCACGGTTGCTAAAGGACGTTGTACTTCTGCACCTGATGAGGAAGAAATAGCCATCGGAAGAAAACCTAATGATGCCACCATTGCCGTCATTAATACGGGTCTTAACCTCACTTTTGTGCCAATGCGCACTCGCTCATAAATATCGGTAACGCCTTCTTTTGCCAATCGGTTAAATTCTGCAATGAGTACAATACCGTTCAATACCGCTACGCCAAATAGCGCAATAAATCCTACACCAGCAGAAATACTAAAAGGCATATCTCTTATCAGCAATGCAAATACACCACCTATAGCTGAAAGCGGAATAGCTGTAAAAATCAGCAAACCTTGCTTCACAGAACGGAATGTAAAATAGAGCAATAGCAAAATAAGCAATAGCGCTACCGGTAAGGCTACGGCAAGTCTTGCATTGGCTTCTTCCAGATTTTTGAACTGTCCGCCGTAAGTAATATGATAACCTGCCGGCATTTTTACTTTGGCTGCAACGATGTCCTGTATATCATTCACAATGCTTTTTACATCGCGGTTACGAACATTGAAACCAAGCGTAATACGTCTTTTGGCATTATCTCTCTGTATTTGTACAGGACCCGGTTTATAGGAAATATTGGCGACTTCGCTTAAAGGTATCTGCTGTCCTGTTGGTGTACTTACAAATAGGTTTTGTACATCTGTAATGTCGGCTCTTGATGCGCTGTCTAATCTTACCACTACATCAAATCTTCTTTCTCCTTCGTACAGCAAGCCTGCAGTTTTTCCCGCAAATCCTGTTTCAATGGCACTGTTTACATCTTCTACGTTCATACCGTATTGTGCTATTTTATCTCTGTCGAATTGGATGCTTATTTGTGGCAATCCTGTGATTTCTTCAACATACAAATCTTCTACACCTTCAACGGATTTTATTTTCTTTCCTACATCAGAAGCCAAATCTGAAAGTACATCCAGGTCTTCTCCATAAATTTTCAAGACAACATCTTGCTTAGCTCCGGTTAGCAACTCATTAAAACGCATTTGTATAGGCTGTTGAAAGCTGAAAGTAGCATTGGGAATAACAGCAAGTGATTGTTGCATTTTATCAATCAATTCTTCTCTATCTGCTGCGCTTGTCCATTCTTTTTTAGGTTTTAAAACAACGACCATATCACCGGCTTCAATCGGCATTGGGTCTGTAGGGATTTCTCCCGAACCTATCTTATTCACTACCTGCTTTACTTCGGGATAATTTTTCAGTAAAATATCTTGCGCTTTTTGGGATACATCTATCATCTGGTTAATGGAACTGCCCACGGGAACTCTTGTTTCTACTGCAAAGTCACCCTCATCTAATTGGGGTATAAATTCTCCGCCCATTCTGTTGAATGCAAAAAGGGTTATAACAAACATTGCCACGGCAATAGATATTACCAACAGCTTTCGTTTCATTGCTCCTTCAATGATGGGGCTGTACACTCTTTGAATGGCTCTCATCATTTTATCCGAAAAGTTGTCTTTGTGCGTGGTCTTTTTGCTGAGGACTAATGCAGACATCATCGGAACATAAGTGCATCAGGCTTTCGCCCAGCAGGCTGTCGGCCACTTGCAGGCCCCGGAAGGTCCACAGCATGGCGCGGGAGCCGCCGCCACTGGTGTTGATGATGATGAGCGGGGGCTTCTCCCCAGCGTGTGGCAGTGCGCTGTTGGCGGCCAGCCAGCGTTCCAAGGTGACCAGGTGCTCCTGCGCATCCCGCCTTGCGGTGGCGGAATCCGTGGCCAATGCGTGGATCACCTCGCGGGTGTACGGCGCCGGCGCCGTGGTGTAGTTGGGCCCATAGGCCTGCGCATCGGCCAGGAACTTCTGCGTGCGGGTGCTCAGCAGATGCAGCGTCAGGAACAGGACGGCCACCAAGGTGACCATCCATCCCTTCATCCAGCTGGTAAGGGCGCTGAAGAGCAGCAGCAGCATGGTGAACAGCAGGAAGGCGCTGGCCCCTGCGGGGATGGCGAAGAAGGAGACGTCGCTGAAGGCGCCCAAGGCGAGGAACACCACCACCACGGCAATGCCGAAGATGCTGCCGTTGATGTGGTTCTGCCAGAGCACCGCGCGGAGCAGTTCCTTCTGGTAGTGCATGCTGCTGCGGGCGAGGGCGATGCGCGGCGGCCAGGTGAGGTAGGTCTCCACGCGCCATTTGCGCGCACGCTGCTGGCGCCTGAGCCAGCGGCTGGCCTTGCGCTGCTGCAAGCGCTGGGGCGGCACCGCGGGAATGATGTCCTCCATGACGGGTTCCGGGCGGAACGTGTCCTCATGGCGCGCCATCATCTGGTGCACGTCCATGTTGGTCCGTGTGAAGTACACCAGGGCCAACAGCAGGAAAAGGCCGATGCCGATGAGGAACCCCAGCAGGTGCACCGCCACGTCGCCGGCCGGCACGAGCTCCTTGTACAGCTGCAGGCGCGCGGAGCACCACAGGTAGGTGAGCACGAAGGCCGCCGGGATGA
>JAANMX010001816.1_pt1 | contig 23062 bp, 17 predicted proteins | sample 7279681 | NCBI WGS metagenome assembly JAANMX01 (sample SAMN14094542, study PRJNA606508) | bioreactor metagenome | isolation source: A lab-scale SPAN reactor treating ammonium-rich wastewater day 351 | place: Ireland: Galway | collected 2018-01-01
TCAGGTTCAGCACCTGCGCCTGCACCGACACGTCGAGCGCCGAGGTCGGCTCGTCGCACACGAGGAACGCCGGCTCGGTGGCGAGCGCACGCGCGATCGAGATGCGCTGGCGCTGTCCGCCGGAGAACTGGTGCGGGTACTTCTCGCCGTCGGCCGCCGCGAGTCCCACCTGCGCGAGGAGCGTCCGTACCCGCTCCGCGATCGCGGCCCGCGGGGGCGGATCCTCCTGCGTGACGAGCGGCTCCGCGACGATGTCCGCGACTCGCCAGCGCGGGTTGAGGCTCGCGTAGGGATCCTGGAAGATCATCTGCATCGACCGCCGCGCGCGCCGGCGCCGGCGAGCGTCGATCGCCTCCGCGCCCGGCCCGGCGAGCGCGATGCCATCGTAGGCGATCGTGCCCTGCGTCGGAGCGTGGAGCCCGACGATGAGTCGTGCGACGGTCGACTTGCCGCAGCCCGATTCGCCGACGAGACCGAGCGTTTCGCCGCGATGGATCGCGAACGTCACGCCATCGACCGCGCGCAACAACGCACGCGGCTTGCCGCCGAGCACGCGGTCGAGCCACGGCGGCGACACGTCGAACGTGCGCGCGACGCCCGACAGGCGCACCAGCGCGTCGGTCACGGCCGCTCCGTGCGGCGCAGGGCGCGAACGCCTCGCGCAACCGCGGGGACGACGGCCCCGCGCCTCACGCCGCCACCGCGTCGGCCGCCGCGACCCAGCACGCCACCCTCGTCCCGCCGGCGGATTCGAGTTCCGGGCACGCGACCCGGCAGCGCTCGACCGCGACCGGGCAGCGCGGATGGAACGCGCACCCCGGCGGGATCGCGTCGAGTCGGGGCATGGCGCCGTCGATCTGCGCGAGACGCTCGACTTCCCCGCCGATCGACGGGATCGAACCCATGAGCCCTGCCGTGTACGGATGCCGCGGCCGGTGGATCACCTCGGCCACCGGACCGATCTCGACGATGCGTCCGGCGTACATCACCGCCACGCGGTCGGCGGTTTCCGCGATCACGCCCATGTCGTGGGTGACGAGCATCACCGCGGTGCCGTGCTCGCGGCACAGGCGCTTCAGCACCTGGATGATCTGGGCCTGGATCGACACGTCCAGCGCGGTCGTCGGCTCGTCGGCGACGATGAGCTTCGGCTGCGCGCACAGCGCGAGCGCGATGACCACGCGCTGGCGCATCCCGCCGGAGAACTGGTGCGGATAGTGGTCGACGCGCCGATCCGCGGCCGGGATGCCGACTTGGTCGAGCAGCGCGACCGCCCGTGCGCGCGCCTCGCCCTCGCTCATCGGCAGATGGGTCCGGATCGTCTCGACGAGCTGGCGGCCGACGGTGTAGAGCGGGTTGAGCGAGGTGAGCGGATCCTGGAACACCGCGCCGATCTCGCGGCCGCGGATCCTGCGCAGGTCGGACGCCGGCAACGCGTCGATGCGCCGGCCGTCGAGGCGGATCTCGCCCGCGGCGATCCGTCCCGGCGGATCGATGAGCCCGATGATCGCCGACCCGGTGATCGACTTGCCGGCGCCGGACTCGCCGACCACGCCCAGCACCTCGCCGCGAGCGATCTCGAAGCTCACGTCGTGGACCGCCACGAGCGTGGCGCGCCGCGTCGGAAACTCGACGCGGAGGCCCTGCACGGCGAGGAGCGGGCCGGAGGCCGTCATCGTCAGGTGCGCGACGGTCGCGGCCACACGCAGCCGGAGATCGGCTCCTCGTGGTCGATGACCGGCACGAACTGCGGCGACAGCGGGTTCGCGAACTGGGCGTTGACGTAGTAGCGGGTGCAGGGCGCGACCTCGAGTTCGAAGTCGACCGTGGTGCCCCGGAACCCGCCGTGCCGCGGCGACGAGATCACGATCCGGTGCAGGCCCGGTTCGACCTGGACCGGCGCCCCGCCGGCCCAGCCCGATGCGCTGCCGACCGAGACGATGTCGACCGCCCGCCGGTCCATGATGGTCACGTTGAAGCGATCGCCGGTGACTTCGCTGTAGGGCGTGGACATGCTGGCGCACGATGCGGTCAGCACCGACGCGACCATGGCGATGATGGGGGTACGCATGGGTTTGCCTCCTCGTGTCGGCGCCGGGGTATCCGGCCTCCGTCGTGCCCAAACGCGCGAGCCCACCGCTCCGCCTACCGGAGCCGGGGGTTGAGGGCGTCGCGCAGCCAGTCTCCCAGCAGGTTGATCGACAGGACGATGATCACCAGCGCCGCGCCCGGGAACACGGTGATCCACCACTCGCCCGAGAACAGGAAATCGTTGCCGATGCGGATCAGCGTGCCGAGCGAGGGCTGGGTCGGCGGCACGCCCACGCCGAGGAACGACAGCGTCGCTTCGATCACGATCGCGGTCGCGATGTTGATCGTCGCCAGCACCAGCACCGGCCCGAGCACGTTGGGGAGCAGGTGGCGGCGCATGATCCCCAGCGGGGCGACGCCGATGACGCGCGCGGCCTGCACGTACTCCTTGCTCTTCTCGACCATCGTCGAGCCGCGCACGGTGCGCGCGTACTGCACCCAGTTCGACGCCGCGATCGCGAGGATCAGCACCGCGATCGCCACCTCGCCGTGCGATTCGTGCGGCAGGACGGCGCGCGCCACGCCGTCGATCAGGAGCGCGATCAGGATCGCGGGGAACGAGAGTTGCACGTCGGCGATGCGCATGATCACCGCGTCGGTGCGCCCGCCGACGTAGCCCGCGACGAGCCCCAGCCCCACGCCGACGATCACCGCCAGCAGCACCGAGGCGAACCCGACGAAGAGCGAGATGCGCGCGCCGAACATGATGGTCGAGAGCACGTCGCGTCCCTGGTCGTCGGTGCCGAGCAGGAATCCGCTCTTCGCGCCGTCCTGCCATGCGGGCGGGGCGAGCGCGTCCAGCAGGTTGAGCGACGCGAGGTCGTAGGGATGCTTCGGCGCGAGCCAGGGCGCGAACAGCGCCGCCACCACGCATACCACGAGCACGGCGAACGACGCCATCGCCACCGGGGAGCGCCGGAAGCTCCACGCGACGTCGCCGTCCCAGAAGGTGCGCGCCTTTGCCGCGAGCGATGCACGCGCGGGCGCGGTGGCCGTCATCGGATGGACTCCGCTCCGGCGTGGAGATGCGCGCGACCGGATCGGCCCGTGCCGGCGCCCGTCCGCACGGCAACCGGGCTCATGCCGGGGCGAGCGGCATCGCCCGCTCGGCGAGCGTGGCGAGGTATCCCGCGCCGACCGGGATCACCTCGTCGTTGAAATCGTAGCGCGTGTCGTGCAGGAAGCAACCGTGTCCATCGCCCGCACCGCCCTGCCCCAGCCGCGCGTACGCGCCCGGCCGGCGCTGGAGCATGAACGAGAAGTCCTCGGCGCCCATCGACGGATCGAGGTCGCGGATCACCCGGTCGCTGCCGACGATCTCGTCGGCGACCTGCGCCGCGAACTCCGCCTCGTCGGCCGAGTTGATCGTCGCCGGATACAGGCGCTCGTAGTCGAGCGTCGCGCTCGCGCCGAACGCCGCGGCGACCGAGCCGACGAGTTCGCGCAGGCGCATCTCGATCGTGTCCTGGACCGTCGCCTTGAACGTGCGCACCGTGCCCACGATCTGCGCGGTCCTCGGCACGACGCTCATGGCGCCGGGGTGTCCCGCCTGCACCGAGCACAGGCTGACCACCGCCGTGTCGATCGGCGAAACGGTGCGCGACACGATCGACTGCGCCGCGGTGATGATGTGCGCCGCGACGACGACCGGATCGATCGTGCGATGCGGGTGCGCGCCGTGGCCGCCCTTGCCGGCGATCGCGATCGTGACCCGGTCGGCGGCCGCCATCATCGGGCCCGGACGGACCGCGATCGTGCCCGCCGGCAGCCCCGGCCAGTTGTGGAGCGCGTAGACCTGGTCGGCGGCAAAGCGCTCGAACAGCCCGTCCTCGATCATCGCGCGTCCGCCCGCGTAGCCCTCCTCGCCGGGCTGGAAGATGAGCGTCGCCGTGCCGTCGAACGCGCGCGTCTCGTGCAGGTAGCGCGCTGCCGCGAGCAGCATCGTCGTGTGCCCGTCGTGCCCGCAACCGTGCATCCGCCCGTCGTAGCGCGAACGGTGCGCGAACTCGTTCTCCTCCTGCATCGGCAGTGCGTCCATGTCGGCGCGCAGGCCGACCGAGCGCCCGCTCGCGGTCGATCGTCCGCGCACCACCGCGACGATGCCGGTCTTGCCGACGCCGGTGTGGTACTCGATGCCGAGCGACGCCAGCCGCTCGACCACGATCCGCGCGGTCCGGTGCTCCTCGAAACCGAGCTCGGGATGCGCGTGGAGGTCGCGCCGGACCGACGTGAACTCGTCGTGCCAGCGGCGGATGTGCGCGACCGCGGGGTTCACGGAAATGATCCCGGGTTCAGGGCGATGCCGCGGCGCGGCGGGCCGACTTCCGTCATGCGTGCTCCTAATGCGCGGAACCGCGCTCGATGCGCAGCCGCGGATCGACCGCGTAGTACAGGAGGTCGACCGCGAGGTTGATCACGACGAACACGACCGCGATGAAGCACAGGTAGGCGGCCATGACCGGAATGTCGGCGAAGTTGACCGCCTGGATGAACAGGAGTCCCATGCCCGGCCATTGGAACACGGTTTCGGTGATGATCGCGAACGCGATGATCGCCCCGAGCTGGAGTCCGGTGATCGTGATCACCGGGACCAGCGTGTTGCGGAGCGCGTGGCCGAAGTGGATCGCGCGGTCGGTGAGCCCGCGCGCGCGCGCGAACCGGATGTAGTCGGTCCGCAGCACCTCGAGCATCTCCGCGCGCACCAGCCGCATGATGAGCGTGGTCTGGAACAGCGCGAGCGTGATCGAGGGCAGGATCAGCGACTTGAGTCCGCTCGCGGTCAGGAGCCCGGTCGTCCACCCGCCGATCGACACGACGTCGCCGCGCCCGAAGCTCGGCAGCCAGCCCAGTTGCACCGCGAACACCAGGATCAGCAGGATGCCGATCAGGAAGGTCGGCAGGCTCACGCCGACGAGCGAGGCCGCCAGCAGCACGTGCGCGCCGACGCTGTGCCTTCGGAGCGCCGTATAGACGCCGGCCGGGATGCCGATGGCGAGCGCGAGGATCGCGGCAGCCATCGACAACTCGAGCGTGGCGGGCAGACGCTCGGCAAGCAGGACCGACACCTTGCGGCCCTGCCGCAGCGACACGCCGAAGTCGCCCTGCACGGCGTTCTCCACGAACCGCGCGAACTGCACGTAGAACGGCCGGTCGAGGCCGAGTTCGTGACGCAGGCGGACGCGATCCTCGGTCGTCGCGTCCTGGCCCACCATGAATGCGATGGGGTCGCCGGTGTAGTTGAACAACGCGAACGCGATCAATGCCACCACGCCGAGGACGGCGAAGGTCTGCGCGATGCGGCGAAGGACGAACGCGAGCATCGTCAGCCGATCCGGGTTGCCCGCCCGGACGACCCACCGGGCCCCGGCCGTGATGCGGTCAGGGTCAACGAGTGTCGCGCGGTCATCGGTCCGGGTCGTCTCTCCGTCCTGCGGTGCGGCGGATCATGCCCGAATCCCCCGGGCGACTCAACGCGGTGCGGCGACGCGCGCGGCCTTCGTCCGCGCCGCGCGCGTCGCGAAGAGGCAGATGCCCGCGGCGACCGAGACGTTGAGGCTCTCGACGCTGCCGACCTGCGGGATGCCGACGATGCGGTCGCATGACGCGCGCGTCAGCCGGCGGAGCCCGCTGCCCTCGGCGCCCAGCACCCAGGCCACCGGTCCAGAGAGATCGGCGTCCGCGATGTCCTCGCCGCCGGTGTCGGCGCCGAGGATCCACACGCCGCGCGCCTTCATCGCCGCGAGCGCGCGGGCGAGATTGGTCACCGTCACGACCGGCACCGTGTCCGCCGCCCCGCTCGCGGCCTTCGCGACCGTCGCGTTCAAGCCGACCGAACGGTCCTTGGGGACGATGACCGCCTGCGCGCCGAAGACGTCCGCATTGCGCAGGCACGCGCCGAGGTTGTGCGGATCGGTCACCCCGTCGAGCACCAGGAGGAGCGCAGGTTCCACGAGCGCGTCGAGGACGTCGTCGAGCGTCACATGCGGCAGCGCCGCGTCGATCTCGGCCACCACGCCCTGATGGCCGGCATGGCCGGCGAGTTCCCGCAGGCGCGCATCGTCGACCGGATGCACCGGAATGCCTGCCGCTGCGGCGCGCGAGGCGAGATCGCGCATCCGCGGATCGTGACGCCGGGCGTCGGCGTAGATGCCGCGCACGCTCGACGGATGCGTGCGCAGGCGGGCGGTGACGGCGTGAAAGCCGTAGAGGAGGCGCGTGGGCATCGGGAGGGTCGTCCACCCCCATGCTAACGTACCGGCCCGATGCTCGCCGACGCCCGCCAATTCCTCGAGGTGACGCTGCTGGCGATCGCCGCGCTGCTGCCGATCGTCAATCCGATCGCCGGGGCGTCGGTGTTCCTGCAGAAGACCGCCGATCTCTCCCGGGACGACCGGCGCAAGACCGCGCTGCGCGTCGCCCGCTACGGATTCGCGCTGCTCCTCGCCTCCGCGTTCGTCGGCGCCTACGTGCTCGACTTCTTCGGCCTGTCGATCCCGGTGGTGCAGGTCGCCGGCGGACTCGTCGTGTCGTCGCTCGGCTGGGCGCTCCTCGCGCAGGGAACGTTCGTCGCCGAGAAGGCGCGCGCCGATGCCGCGACGCCCACGCCCGAGGACCTGCGCAGCCGGGCGTTCTTCCCGCTGACGATGCCGTTGACCGTCGGCCCCGGCTCGATCTCGGTGGCGATCACGCTCGGCGCGAACCCGCCGGGGAACTACCGGATGCTGGCGGTCACGCTCCTCGCGCACGCCGCGGGACTCGCGATCGTGGCGCTCGCCATCTACCTCACCTACGCCAAGGCCGACGTCGTGCTGCGGCGCCTCGGGACGACCGGCGCGGTGATCGTGACGCGACTGTCGGCGTTCATCCTCTTGTGCGTCGGTGTCCAGATCGTCTGGAACGGCGTGCGGGCGCTCCTGCTCACGCTTCCCGTCCGATGAGCGCGGTCCGGCTGCGGCAGTAGCGGCTGGCGGGTCGCGATTCGGTCGGCTATAATGGAAGGCTGTGCTGTTGTAGCTCAGCTGGTAGAGCAACTGATTCGTAATCAGTAGGTCGGTGGTTCGAGTCCACTCAACAGCACCACCTCCCCCGGGCCGCCGTGGGTAGCGCCCCGACCCGCGTTCCCGCCACGCGTTGATGCCGACCTGCGGGTAATCGCCCGCGTCCCGGATCAGTACGGCACGCAGGCGAACACACGCGTCGCGCCCTGCCCTTCGAAGATCCACCCGTCGGAGGCCATCGCCTCGGCGGTGGCCATCGACGTCGTGTAGCGGTGGTTCGGCGCGCCGCCGGCCATCGCGTTGAACAGCCGGTAGAGCGCGCGCGTCCCCGGCGGACACCCGGGCGCGGGATCGGGCGACGGCAGCGCAAGCGCGAAGGCGATCTTCTCGAAAGTCCACGCCGGATCGGCTTCGAGCAGGCTGCACTCGTGCGCGTAGGGCGAGTAGAAGTGCGACGACAGCGGCGCGAAGCCGACGCCGAAGAGCCGGCACACCGGCTCGTTGCCCGGCGAGGGGGCCTGAGCGACGCGGAATCCCTCGCCGGTGCGCATCCAGCCGGAGAACGCGCCGGCGTCGAGCCCGGCGATCTCGTCGGCGTCCGCCGAGACGAAGTAGTGATCCATGGCGCCATGGTGATACTCGATGGCGCGCCGATCGCCGGTCGGATAGGCGACACGCGCATCGGCCTCGTGGAGACCGGAACCGGTCGACGCATAGAGCCGGTAGGCCACGAACGGATCGAACGCCGCGGAAAGCACGACGTCGTCGTCGAGACCCTCGTCGAGCGCGGTCCAGGACGCGCCGCCGTTGCCGCTGCGAAAGATCCCGCCGCCCGCCTGCGTCAGGTGCAGCGCGCCCGCGGTCGACGGATCGGGCACGATCGACGTCACCGCACCCGTCCCGAGCCCGCTGGTGCGGCGCGACCATGTGGCGCCGCCGTCGCCGGAGAACATCACGTAGTCCGGATCGCGGAAGCCCACCCAGATGCGTTTCGGGTCGGCCTTGTCGACCACGATCGTCGTGATCTCGTTGCCGAGTTCGGTCGCACCGGGGAAGGTCGCGACCGCGGTCCAGGTCTCTCCGTCCGACGACTTGTAGAGCTGCGGCGCCCCGGCGGTCATCGCGATGCCGCCCGCGTAGATCATGACCGGCGCGGCCTGCGTGGTCGCCATCGCCCGGACCAGGACCGGCGGCGGATCGCGCGGCACCCACGACCCGCCGTCGTCGGTGGACACGAAGATGCGGGCGTCGAGTCCCGCTTCGTTGGGCGAGTAGGCGTACAGGTACACTTCGCCGGAGAGCGCGCCGTACGCGAGCGGCCCGAAGCGCGTCATCGGGCCGAACGCCGCGATCCGCTGGTACCAGGTGATCCCGCCGTCCTCGCTCTGGCTCAGTTCGGCGTCGCCGCCCTCGCCGTCACCGAGCGCGCCGAACGCGACCTCAGCGCGGTCCCGGCTGGCGGCGAGGAGCCGCCGCCCGCCGCCGACTTCGGTCCAGGTGGCGCCCGCGTTCGCGGAGCGGGCGTAGCCGGCGCCGACACCCGGCGGATCGGTCAGGTAGCGCACGACCGCGCTGCGCGTGTCGAGGATCAGCACGCGCCCGCGGCCCGGGGCGCCGGTCGAGCGGTCGAGCGGCGTGAACGAGGCGCCGCCGTTCGTGCTGAAGAGCACGCCGCGCGATGTCGCCACGTAGACGCTCGCCGGGTTCGCCGCGTCGACCGCGACGGCAGAACTCATGGTGCCGGACGCAAGCACACCCGCCACCGCGAAGCTGGCGCCGAGGTCGTGGCTCACGAGCACGCGGCGCGTCGCGCATTCGAGGCCGTAGACGCGCGACGACGGCGCGCTCGCGAACGCGAGCTCGCACAGCGCGAGCGGCCCGGGGACCTGGGCCACGGGCAGGAACGTCGCACCGCCATCGGTCGAGCGCAGCAGCGATCCGGCGCCGTTCTGGATGAGCGCGACGCCCTGGCCGGCGGCGAGCACGCGCACATCGGCCGCGGCGGTGGCCCATGACGCCGGAGCGTCGAGCAGCCGGTGCGCGATCGTCGCGGGCGAGCGCAGCGCGGCGTACACCGTCCGCGTCGACCAGTCGACGGCCAGCGCGTCGAGGTCCGAGGGAGTCTGGTCGAGCGTCCAGGTCGCGCCGCTGTCGTTCGAATGCGCGATGTCGCGCCCGGCGCTCACCACGAGTTCGCGGCCGTCGACCGGGTTGACCGCTCGGACCACGGGCGGCGCGTCCCCGCCCGCGGCGAACGGCAAGGTGAGCGGTGCGAAGCTGCGGCCGGTGTCGAGGCTCCGCAGCACGCCGCCTTGCGTCGCGGCATAGATCGTCACCGGCGCGCCCCCGAGGAACGGGCGGCCGGTGACGCCTTGCCGCGCGCTCGCGGCCCAATGCGCGCCGCCGTCCGAGGTGAAGAAGGTCGCGGCAGGCGCGACGCCCTCCACGGCACCCGCGACGAGCAACGCGACGCCGCCGGTCGCAGGATGCGTGGCGACGGTGCCGAGCGAAGGCGCGCCGCCGCCGTCGGCCGGTCCTGCGGGCGTCCACGGAGCGGCCAGCGCGGCAGCCCCGAAAGCGCAGGCCATGCCTGCGAAGGCCGCGCGGACAAGGACGGACGTGCAGCGAAGCGAACGGACCATCGCGAAGACTCCCCTTCGGCGTCCCCGGCACACTACCGCAGATGCATCAGGCACAGTGCGCGAAGGCGACGAACGGGCGGGCGAATATTCCGCGTCGCGTGAGCGTACGGGGTCGCAAGATCCGACCGGGCGTCAATCCGCCGCCCTCGTCAGCGCGGCGTCGCGCATGCACAGCGCGATCCACTGCGCGGTCAGCTTCTCCTGCACCGCGTTCTGCGCGAGGCGCGCCCCGAGCGCGGGGAAATCGACCCGGTCGAGGTCCTGGTCCTGGTTGAAGCAGGAGAACACGTAGCTCGTCCGGCCGGTGACCGGGTCGCGGTGCACCTGCAGGCATTGCGCGCAGATCTCCTTCATCATGCACTGCATCGGCGAGTTGATCGATCCGATCGCCGCGTGGCCAGGCTTCATCCACGGGGCGAGCACGGTGTGGCGCGCCGCGGCGACGGCCGCCATCATGCCGTCGGACCCGATCGCGACGATGCGGTCGGGCCGGTTGAACGCAATCGCCTGCGGCCCGAGGTCTCCGCGCGCGTAGGCCACCATCGCCTCGACGATGTTGCCGACGCAGGCGCGATCCTGCGGCCGGGTCGGGACGAATCCGGGTGCTTCGTCGCAGCACCAGACGACGACATCCGCCGCGGCTTCGATCTCGGCGACCTTGTAGCGGTCGATCCGGTGGCGGTAGCCGGCGAAGTACAGGACCTTCGATCCCGCCGCACGGAACGCCCTGCCGATCGAGAGCAGCACCGCGTTGCCCAACCCGCCGCCCGCCAGCACGACCGTCTCCCCCGGTTCGATGTCCGTGGGCGCTCCGGTCGGTCCCATCAACACGACCGGCTCGCCTGGCTCGAGGTTCGCGCAGAGGTCGGATGAGCCGCCCATCTCGAGCACGATCAAGGACACGAGTCCCCGCTCCGGGTCGACCCATGCACCGGTGAGCGCGAGCCCCTCCATCGCCATGCGCGTGCCGCGGCGCACCGGCGCGAGGACCTCGTAGTTCTGCAGCCGGTAGAACTGGCCGGGCCGGAAGTTGCGTGCGGCCGAAGGCGCATGCACGACGACCTCGACGATGTCGGGCGCGAGCCGCTCGACTCGTTCGACGCTGGCGCGCAGGCTGCGGTCGAGCGTGGCGAAGAACGCGGCATCGGCGAGCGGCGACGCCGGCGCGACGCGCGCGAGCATCCGCGACACGATCGGATAGCCCTGCTTCGCGCTCGACATCGCCTTCACGACGTTGCCGAAATAGGACGGATGCAGGTCGCCGAAGAAGCTCGTGGCGCGGCCGTCGTCGCGGATCGAGGTCAGCACCGCGGGCACCGCCGGCTTCGGGAGGCCCTTGACCGGCTTGACCGGCGCTCCCTGCTCGTCGACGAGTTCGAAGTACTTGCCGTCGAGGCGGAAACGTTCGCCGTCCTCGCGCGCGAGCACGGTGTTGGGCTGGGTTCCGGCGGCGACGAGGATCGTGGCGGCAGGGATCGTCGTCCGCGCGTACTCGTGCCAGACGCCGTCGCCGTCGTTGTGCTGCGCGGAGACCTCGAGGCCGCACGCCCGGCCGTGCTCGTCCACCTCGACCCCGAGCGGCGTCAGGCCTTCCGCGAACCGGATGCCTTCCTCGAGCGCTTTCTCGACCTCCTCGTGGTTCAGCGTGTACGACGGGCTGTCGACGAGCCGGCGGCGGTAGACGATCGTCGCTCCGCCCCAGTCGCGGAGGAGCCGCGACACCTGCGCGGGCCGTCCGGCGCGCGCCGCGGTCTGCCGCTCCGCGCGAATCGCGCGCCCGTGTTCGAGGAATCGCTGAGCGACCGAGCGTTCGGCCGGCGTCCACGTACGCTCGACCGCTTCGCGCCCGTGGGTTTCCGTCAGGATCTCGTAGCGCGACAGGAACTTCTCGACCTGCACCGGGTAGTAGGCGAGCGATTCGGTCGCCGCGTCGATCGCCGTGAGCCCGCCGCCGATCACCACGATCGGCAGGCGCACTTCGACGTTCGCGAGCGAGTCGGCCTTCGCGGCGCCGGTGAGTTGCAGCGCCATCAGGAAATCCGACGCCGTGCGCACGCCGTTCGCGAGCCCGTTGGGGAGGTCGAGGATCGTCGGGCGCCCGGCGCCGGCGGCGAGCGCGATGTGATCGAACCCGGCGGCGAAGGCGTCCTCGGCGGTCAGCGTGCCGCCGAAGCGCACGCCGCCGTAGAGCGCGAACGACGCTCGGCGTTCGAGCAGCAGGCGGATCACCTTCAGGAAGTTCTTGTCCCAGCGCACGGTGATGCCGTATTCGGCGACACCGCCGAAGCCCGCCATCACGCGATCGTCCAGCGGTTCGACGAGCGCCGAGAGGTCGCGCACCGGTTCGAACGCGACCCGCTCGCCGGCGAGCGTGACGCCGGACAACGACGGCGGCAGCGGCTCGATCTTGAGGCCGTCGATCGCCGCGACCGCGTGCCCATCGTTCATCAGGTGGTGCGAGAGCGTGAACCCCGCGGGCCCCATGCCGACCACCAGCACCCGCCGGCCGGAGGCTTCGCGCGGCACCGGCCGGCGCAGGTTGAGCGGATTCCAGCGGGTCAGCAGCGAATAGAGCTCGAACCCCCAGGGCAGCGCGAGCACGTCCTTCAGCACGCGGGTCTCGCTCTGCGGTATGTCGACCGGGTCCTGCTTCTGGTAGATGCAGGCCTTCATGCAATCGTTGCAGATGCGATGGCCGGTCGCGGCCAGCATCGGGTTGTCGACGCAGATGGTGGCGAGCGCGCCGATCGCCCAGCCGCCGGCACGCAGCTTGTGGAACTCGGATATCCGCTCCTCGAGCGGACATCCCGCGAGCGTCACGTCGAACGGGCTCTTCCGGAACGGAATGCCCGGGGTCGAACCGTCGGCGGACTTCTTCTCCGGTAACCCGCGCGAGCAGGAATCCTTGCCCTGCTCGTGGCACCAGATGCAGTAATTCGCCTGGTCGAGTCCGCCGACGAGGTCGGTGCCCGGGTCGGTCAGCGCGAAACCGGTTCGCTCGCGCCGATGCGACGCGTCGAGTTCCAGGGCCGCGACACCGGCGTGGGTCGCCGGCACGACCGGGACGAGCTTCATCGGATCGAGCTTGCGCGGCGCGCGGAACAGCACACCATCGCGATGCACCGCCCTGCCTTCCGGCGTGTGGGCGGCCCACGCGGCATAGCGCAGGGCGAGATCGAGGGCGTCCGCGTTCGCCGCCTCGTCCCGCTGCCAGGCGGCCACCGCGTTGGCGAACGCCAGTTCGTGCCGGCGGCCGACGATGGGCGCGCCGATGCGGGCCTCGAGCGCGGCGCGCAGGGCCGGACCGTCGAACGACTGCGCGGCATCGGCCTTGTGGGCGTTCATCGCCTTGCGCTGCACGAACAGCCGCTTCGCCGCGTAGAGCGGCGCGAGTTCGTGCTGCGCGGCTTCGAGCGCGCGCACCTCGTCCTCGATCCCGAAGAGCGAGGCGACGAAGTCCTCGACGTGTGGGCCGAGGTCGACCATCAGGTCGCCTTCCGCCTTCGTCCCGAGCGCATCGGGCGCGTGACGGGCATCCCGCAGCCGCGCTGCGAGCGTCGCGTCGGCGGCGTCGAGATGCGCGAGGAAGGCGGCGTCGATCCGCCGCGCGCCCGCGGTCGAATAGAGGTCGGCGAACGCGAGTCCGTGGGCGAGACGCAGTGGCCGGACGGTGGTGGCGGTCATCGTCGATTGCGGCGGAAGCGGTGGCCGATCATGGCATGCGTCCGGCGGGTCCGACCGCGGGTCCGGAAGCCGTTCGCCGGGACTTGATGCGCGTCAATCGAGGCACGCTGCCGGCTTCGCCGGTCGTCGCGGCATGCGCGCGATTTCGGCGGCCCGAGCGAGGGCGTCGCACGCGCGGCGACCGGCCGCACGCCTTCAGGACGCGGCGGCCATGCGCCGGAAGCCGTCCTCGAAGTCGGCGATCAGGTCGTCGGGATCCTCGAGGCCGACGTGCACGCGCAGGCAGGGGCCGCCGGGCTCGAGCCGAGATACCGAGCGCAGCCGGTCGGGGTCGGTCGGAATGACCAGACTCTCGAAGCCGCCCCAGCTCCAGCCCATCCGGAACAGGCGCATGTGGTCGAGCATCGCGGCGAGGGACTCGCGCCGCGGGCCGGGCTCGAGGACGACCGAGAAGAGCCCGGTCGCGCGGCGGAAGTCGCGTCGCCACAGCGCGTGACCGCGCGCGCCGGGCAGCGCCGGATACAGCACCTCGCGCACCTCGGGGCGCCCCGAGAGCCACGTCGCGACCTTCGTCGCGCTCGCCTGATGGCGGTCGAGCCGCGCGGCGAGCGTGCGCAGGCCCCGCAAGCCCAGGAAGGCGTCGTCCGACGAGACCGCGACGCCCATGTCGGTCCACAGCCGGTGCATCGGTCCCGCGGTCGCCTCGTTGCAGACGATCACGCCCAGCAGCACGTCGGAATGTCCCCCGAGGTACTTGGTGCCCGCGTGTACCGACACGTCGACGCCGTGGTCGAACGCGCGGAAGCCGAGCGGCGTCGCCCACGAGTTGTCGAGCACGACGAACGCGCCGTGCCGGTGCGCGATCTCGGCGATCGCGGGGATGTCCTGCACTTCGAACGACAGCGACCCCGGCGACTCGGTGAACACGACGCGCGTGTTCGGAGTCATCTGCGCTTCGATCGCCGCCCCGGCGAGCGGGTCGTAGAACGCGACCTCGATGCCGTTGCGCACCAGGTGGTTCGCGGCGAAGCGGCGCGTCGGCCCGTAGACCGAATCGGTGATGAGCACGCGGTCGCCCTGCGACAGCAGCGCGAGGAGCGGCAGCGTCGTCGCCGCGAGCCCGCTCGGCACCGCGAATCCGCGCGCGCCGCCCTCGAGCGAGGCCACCGCCGCCTGCAGGTCGGTGACCGTCGGCAGGCCGTGCAGGCCGTAGCCGATGCCCGGATGGCGTCCCTCCGCCGAGGCTTCGAGCACGTCGAGCGTCGGGAAGACGATCGTCGAGGCCCGGTAGACCGGCGTGTTGACCGCACCCAGGTGCTTCGCCGGTTCGCGTCCGAGGTGGACGACTTCGGTCTCGGGCTTCATCGATCGAGGTGCGTCGCTCATGCGTGGGTCGCCTTCGTGGCCGGTGGGCAAGCCAAGGCGGCGCAAATGGCATCGACCTGGGCCTCGAGGGGCAGGGTCACATCGATGTCGAGCGCATCGTCCGGAGCCTCCAGCGTCGCGAACTGGCTCGCCAGGAGCGATGCCGGCATGTAGCGATGCTTGCGGACGGCGAGCCGCGCGGCGATCGTCGCCTGGTCGCCGATCAGGTGGACGAAACGGACGGCCGATCCCGCCGCGATGCGCGCCCGATACGCCGCCTTGAGCGCCGAGCAGGCGAGCACCGCGCTGCCTCCGCCCGCGTCGATCGCGCGCAGCTCGGTCGCGAGGCGGTCGAGCCAGGGCCAGCGGTCTTCGTCGGTGAGCGGCGTTCCCGACGCCATCTTCGCGACGTTCTCCGGAGGATGGAAGTCGTCGGCGTCGAGGAACGGGCAGCCGAGGCGCGACGCGAGCGCCGCACCGACCGTGCTCTTGCCGCAGCCGGTCACGCCCATCATGACGACGATCATCGCTTCGGACCCGCGCCGGCGCCCTGGACCGCGTGACCGCCGAACGCCTGCCGCATCCGCGCCAGCATCCGGTTCGCGTAATCGCCCTTGCCCTGGCTCGCGAACCGGTTCATCAGCGCGACGGCGAGCACCGGCGCGGGCGTGCCCTGCTCGATGGCCTCGGCGACGGTCCAGCGGCCTTCGCCGGAGTCGGCGACGTGCGGCGCGATCGCGTCGAGGTCGGCGTCGCTCGCGAGGAACTCGGCGGTCAGGTCGAGGAGCCAGGATCGCACGACGCTCCCGCGGCGCCAGGTCTCGGCGAGACGCGCGACGTCGATGCCGAACTCGCGCTTGCCCTTCAGGAGCGCGAAGCCTTCGGCATACGCCTGCATCATCCCGTACTCGATCCCGTTGTGGATCATCTTGGCGAAATGTCCGGCGCCGGCGGGGCCGCAGTGCATCCAGCCCGCATCGGGCGCGGGCGCGAGCACGCGGACGAACGGCTCGACCGCGCGCGCGCCCTCGGCCGAGCCGCCGAACATCAGCGTGTAGCCGTTCGCGAGGCCCCACACGCCTCCGGAAACGCCGCAATCGACGAACAGCAGCCGGCGCGCCGCGAGGTCCTGCGCGCGCCGCTGCGAATCCCGGTAGTTGGCGTTGCCGCCGTCGACGATCGTGTCGCCCGGGGCGAGATGCGCGGAGAGCGTCGCGATCGTGGTCTCGGTCGCCGAGCCCGCGGGCACCATCGTCCACACGACCCGCGGGGCCGGCAGGGCGTCGACCAGCGCGGCGGGCGACGATGCCGCGGACAGCACGCCTTCAGCAGCGAGTGCATCGGCGGCGCCGGGCGTCGCGTCGTGCCCGACCACGCGGATGCCGCCGCGGGAAAGACGCCGCGCCATGTTCCCGCCCATGCGGCCGAGCCCGACGAGTCCGATCGAGGGAGCAGTCATGCGTAGGCGCGCGAGCGCGCGGTGGCACGGCGGATGACGCCGCTCAAGGCGCGATTGTACCGGCTGGCCCGCCCCGCGACGCGGCAGCGTCGCGCGACGCGACGAGCGCGGCGATCACGAGCAGGCCGCACCCGGCGAGCATCGCCGCGGTCGGCCGTTCCCCGACGAGGACCGCGGCGAGCGCGATGCCGTAGACCGGCTCGAGTGCGGCCACGACGCTCGCCGCATGGGCCGTTACCCCTGCCAATGCCGCGACGAAGAGCGTGTGGGCGAGCGCCGTGCAGCCGAGCCCGAGGATGAGCAGCAGTCCCAGTTCCGCGGGTGTCGGCCACCGGACACCCGCAGGCCACCACGCGAGCACCGGCACGAGCACGGCCGCCGCGAATGCGTTCTGCCACAGCGCGATCGAACGCGCCGCGACCGTGCGGGCGTAACGGCGATTGCGGACCGCGAGCCAGGCGAAGGTCGCACCCGAGAGGACGCCCCACGCGAGACCGCGAACCGCGGCGTCACGAACGTCGATGCGCGGCACGGTGAGCACGAGGCCCGCGACGACCAGGACGGCGACGGCCCAGTCGCGGCCGCGCCCGCGCCGCTCGCCGGTCGCGCGCTCCAGGATGAGGGTGAACAGCGGGAAACTCGCGTACCCGATCAAGCCGACCGCCACGCCGGCGTCCTGCACGGCCGCGAAGAACGCGACCCAGTGCAGCGCGAGGACGAGACCGTTCGCCGCGAGGCCGGGCGCCGGCCGGCGCAGTTCGCCCATCGCGACGGCGACGAGCGTAAGTGCCGCGGCGGCGATCGTCGTTCGTCCGAAGACGATCACGACCGGCGGGAGCGCGAGCCAGGCGCCGAACAGGCCCGCCAGGCCGAACAGCGCGACGGCGAGGTGCAACGCCACGAGGTGTCGGAGGGAAGGCATCGCCGGTCGCCGGGCCGATTCTGCCATGCACGGGCCGCTCTCCCCTGGGGCTCGAACGCCCCGCTGCGCTAGAATCCGGCGCTTCCGCCCTGCCCCGCCCGTTCCCCTGGAGAAGCCGATGCCCGTAGCGCGCAATCCCAAGGCCGTGCTCGCCGACGTGATGAAGTCCCCCACGCCCGGCGTCAAGGTCGCCGTGTCCGACATCGACGGCATCCTGCGCGGCAAGGTGTTGCACAAGGACAAGTTCGCTTCGGCGCTCGAAGGCGGGTTCGGCTTCTGCGACGTCGTCTACGGCTGGGACATGCACGACGTCTGCTACGACAACACGACGACGACCGGCTGGCACAAGGGCTATCCGGACGCGATGGTGCGGCTCGACCTCGCGACCCACCGCAACGTCCCCTGGGACGGCGGGATCGACTTCTTCCTCGGCAACTTCGTGCGGATCGAGAACGGTCGCGAGGTCCCCTACCCGCTCGACGGCCGCCAGGTGCTGAAGCGCGTGCTCGCGCGCGGCGAGCGGCTCGGGCTGAAGCCGATGTGCTCGCTCGAGTTCGAGTTCTTCAACTTCGCCGAGACGCCGCAGACCTGGGCGGCGAAGAAAGGCGTCGGCCCCGAACCGATCACGCCGGGCATGTTCGGCTATTCGCTCCTTCGCGCGAGCCACGCGCGCGACTACTTCAACGCGCTCTTTTCCGAACTCGCCGCGTTCGGCGTGCCGATCGAGGGCCTGCACACCGAGACCGGTCCGGGCGTGTACGAAGCGGCGATCGCCTATTCGGACGCGCTGGAGGCAGGCGATCGCGCGGTGCTCTTCAAGACCGGCGCGAAGGAGATCGGCGCGCGCTTCGGAATCATGCCGAGCTTCATGGCGAAGTGGAGCCAGCACTACCCGGGCTGTTCGGGCCACGTCCACCAGAGCCTCTCGGACGGCTCGAAGAACGTGTTCCACGATCCCAAGGGCCGCGCCGGCATGAGCAAGCTCTTCGAGAGCTATCTCGCCGGTCAGGTCGACACGCTGCTCGCGTTCGCCCCGATGTTCTGGCCGACGGTCAACAGCTACAAGCGCCTGGTCGACGGATTCTGGGCGCCGGTCAAACCGACCTGGGGCATCGACAACCGCACGGTGAGCTTCCGCGTGATCCCGGGAAGCGCCAAGTCGACCCGGCTCGAGACGCGCTGCCCGGGCGCGGACGTCAATCCGTACCTCGCGCTCGCCGCCTGCGTCGCCGCCGGACTGCACGGCATCGAGAAGAAGCTGAAGCTCACCGTCCCGCCGATCGAGGGGACGAACAAGGGCGCCGAACACATCCCGCGGGCGCCGCGCTCGCTCGCCGAGACCACCAGGGTTTTCCGCGCGTCCGAACTCGCGCGCGACTGGTTCGGCGACGAGTTCGTCGACCACTTCGCGGCGACGCGCGAATGGGAGCACCGGCAGTGGCAGGACGCGGTGACCGACTGGGAACTGAAGCGCTACTTCGAGATCGTCTGATGCGCGTCGTGCGGCACACGGTCCGGCTGGCCGGCGCGCTGCTCGCGGCCGCGGCCCTCGCCGCCGCGCCGATCGCCCCGGCGGCGACGCTGCGCATCGCGAGCGCGAACGACCCGCAGTCGCTCGACCCGCATGCACTCGCCCTGCTCTACCATTCGCGCGTCGTCACCCAGATCTACGAATCGCTCGTCAACCGCGACCGCGACTTCCGGCTGGAGCCTTCGCTCGCGCTCTCCTGGCAGGCGGTCGACGCGCGCACCTGGCGCTTCCGGCTGCGACCGGGCGTGCGCTTCCACGACGGCGCTCCGTTCACCGCCGACGACGCCGTGTTCTCGATCGAGCGCGCGCTCGCGAAAAACTCGCAGCGGGCGTTCCAGTTGCGCGGCGTGACCGCGGTCCGGAAGGTCGACGACCACACGATCGATGTCGCGCTAGCCGCGCCCGACGTCGTGCTGCCGGAGAAGCTCATCTTCATCGGGATGATGAGCAAGGCCTGGGCCGCGAAGCACGACGTCCTCAAGCCGCAGGATTACAACGCGAAGCAGGAGACCTGGGCGGTACGCCACGCCAACGGGACCGGGCCCTACAAGCTCCAGTCCTACGAGTCCGACCACCGCGTCGTGCTGGTCGCGCATCCTGAGTGGTGGGGCAAGCGCGGCAACGTCGACGAAGCGGTGTTCCTCGTCATCGGTTCGGACGCGACGAGGCTCGCGGCGCTCGCGTCGGGCCAGGTCGATTTCGTGATCGACCCGCCGTTCCAGGACGTCGGGCGACTGAAGAAGGATCCGCGCTTCCGGATCACCGAGACGGCCGATATCGGCACCCAGTACCTGGGCTTCGACCAGGCGCGCGCGGAGTTGCCGGGCTCGGACGCGAAGGGCCGCAATCCGTTCCGGGACCTGCGCGTGCGCCAGGCGGTCGCGCACGCGATCGACACCGACGCGATCGTCGCCAAGGTGCTGCGCGGCCAGGGCACGCCGACCGGCTCGTTCGTCTCGAGGCTCGTCGACGGCTACGACCCCGCGCTCGACCGGAGGCTCGCCTACGATCCGGCGAAGGCGCGCGCGCTGCTGAAGGACGCGGGCTGGGCCGAGGGTTTCAGCGTCGGCATGGACTGCGTGTCGATCACCTGGCGCGCGGCCGCCTGCCAGGCGATCGCCGGCATGCTCGCGCAGGTCGGCATCAAGGTGAGCCTCGCGACCGCCCCGGCCGCGCAGTTCTTCCCCAAGCTCACGCAGGCGCAGTCGTCGCTGTTCGAGTTCGGCTGGACGCCGACGACCGACGCCTGGACGATGCTCAACTCGACCGTGCGTTCGTTCGACGCTGCGGGCACCGGCACGTTCAACGCCGGCCGCTACGTGAACCCGAAGCTCGATGCGACGATCGACGCCATCCGCATCGCCCCTTCGATCGAAGCGCGGCGCGCGCTGGTGCGCGACGCGCTCGCCATCCTCCACGCCGACCTGCCGCTCGTCCCGCTCTACCGGCGCACGCTCGCCTGGGCAATGCGGCCGGGCATCGAGGCCGCGATGTGGCCCAACGACATCCTCGAACTGCGCCTCGTGCGCGTCACCTGACCGACATGACCCTCGACAAGTTCTCCTTCCCCACCGCGATCACCTTCGGCCCCGGCGCAGCGAAGCTCGTCGGACCGCATCTGCGGGAGCACGGCATCGCGCGCCCGCTCGTGGTCACCGACCGCGCGCTCGCGGCGCTCCCGGTTGCGAAGTCGCTCGTCGAATCGCTCCGGCACGCGGGACTCGAGGCCGCCGTGTTCGACGGCATCTGGGGCAATCCGACCGTGGCCCAGGCGAACGCCGGGGCCGCCGCGTTCCTCGCCCACCGCGCGGACGCCGTCGTGGGCCTGGGCGGCGGCGCGGCGCTCGACGTCGCGAAGATCGTCGGCGCCGTGGCGAAAGGCGGCGGCAGCGCGCTCGAATACGCCTGGGACCATCCGCAGGTCCGCCCGATTCCCGACGCGCTGCCGTACTTCGTCGCGCTGCCGACGACCGCGGGCACCGGTTCCGAGGTCGGCCGCTCGGCGGTCGTGTCCGAGGACGACACGCACGTCAAGCGGATCGTGTTCTCGCCGAAGATCCTCGCGAAGCAGGTGTTCGCCGATCCCGAACTCACCGTCGGCCTGCCCCCCGCGGTGACCGCCGCGACCGGGATGGACGCGCTCACCCACAACGTCGAGTCCTGGCTCTCGCCGGCCTACCATCCGCTGTGCGACGGCATTGCGCTCGAAGGGGCGAGAATCGCGGCGCGTGCGCTGCCGACGGCCGTTCGCGACGGCGCGAACTTGCACGCGCGCGGCGAGATGCTGATGGCCTCGATGATGGGCGCGATCGCGTTCCAGAAGGACCTGGGCGCGGTCCATTCGTGCGCGCACGCGCTCTCCACCGTCGCCGACCTGCACCACGGGCTCGCGAACGGCGTGATGATCGACCACGTGATGGGCTTCAACCTGCCCTCCGCGGTCGCGAAGATGGCCGAACTCGCACGGGTGTGCGGCGCGCCGGGCGCCGCGTCGGGCAGCGAAGAGGCCCGCGCCGCGTCGTTCCTGCCGTGGCTGCGCGAACTCAAGGCTTCGATCGGCATTCCCGCGAAGCTCTCGCAGATCGCGGGCGGCCGGCCGGTGACCCGCGCCGATATCCCGCGACTGGTCGAGGTCGCGTTCGCCGACCTCTGCCACCAGACCAATCCGCGCAAGTGCGGCAAGGCGGACTTCGAGGCGCTGTTCGCGAGCGCGCTCTGACCGGAGGACCCGATGATCCCCGACATGGTCAAGATCGGCATCTCCGCGTCGTTCTTCCACGAGGATCCGAAGCGCGCGATCTTCAAGGGGATGACGCTGCAGTACATCGAGCAGAACGTCGCGCACTGGCTGATGCAGCGCGACGTGCTGTCGTTCATGATCCCCTCGCCCGACGGGCGCACGCGCCGCGAGACCTCGCGCGTCACGCTCGACGCCTACGCGCGCGAACTCGACGGACTGGTGCTGATGGGCGGCTCGGACGTGTGCCCCGAGACCTACGGCGAGAAGGCGTTGCGCCCCGAGTGGAACGGCGACCGCATCCGCGACGAGTACGAGATCGGGCTCATGAACGCGTTCGTGAAGCTGCACAAGCCGGTCCTCGGCGTCTGCCGCGGCGCGCAGGTCATCAACGTCGCGATGGGCGGCACGCTGTGGCAGGACATCGGCAGCCAGCTCCCGAACGCGCTGGTCCACCGCAACTGGGAGATCTACGAGCAGAACACGCACGCCGTCTCGATCGTGCCCGATACGCCGCTGGCGAAGCTCTACCCGGGTATTTCCGTCGTGAAGACCAACTCGATCCACCATCAGGCGGTGAAGGACCTCGGACGCAAGCTCACCGTCGAGGCGTGGTCGGAGCCCGACCGGATCGCCGAGGCGATCCGCTGGAGCGGCCCGTCCTACGTGTTCGGCGTCCAGTGGCATCCCGAATTCCACCCCGAGGGCGATCGCTCGTACATCGACGACCGCCCGATCCTCGACGATTTCCTGCGCCACGCGCGCAACCACAAGTCCGCCGCCTACGCCCTATGAAGATCGTCAATCCCTGGTCCGGCGCCACGATCGCCGACGTTCCCGCCGACAACGCCCGCTCGGTGGCCGCGAAGTACGCGCGGGCGCGCGCCGCGCAGCCGCGCTGGGCCGCCGTGCCGATGAAGAAGCGTCTCGACGCGATCGCGAAGTTCCGCGCGGCACTGGTCGCGCGCGAGGACGAGCTCGCGAAGACGCTCACGCAGGAGGTCGGCAAGCCGATCCGCCAGTCGCGAAACGAGATCAAGGGGCTCCTCGGCCGGATCGACTTCTTCCTCGCGCAGTCGGCGAAGACGTTGCGCGACGAGAAGGTGTTCGAGGACAGGGGCGGCAAGCTCGAGGAGCGCATCAGCCACGAACCTCTCGGCGTGATCGCGAACATCTCCGCGTGGAACTACCCGTATTTCGTCGGCGGCAACGTCTTCGTCCCGGCGCTCATCGCGGGCAACGCGATCCTCTACAAGCCGTCCGAGTACGCGACGCTGACCGGCCTCGCCATCGCCGAGATGCTGCATGCGGCGGGCGTTCCCGACGACGTGTTCCTCCCGGTGATCGGTGCGGGGGACGTCGGCGCCGCGCTGCTGAAGCAGCCGGTCGACGGCGTGTTCTTCACCGGGTCCTACCCGACCGGGCAGAAGATCGCCGCGGCGGCGGGCAAGCGGATGGTGAAGGTCCAGCTCGAACTGGGCGGGAAGGACCCGGTCTACGTGTGCGAGGACGTCGACATCCAGGCAGCCGCGGCTGCCGTTGCCGACGGAGCGTTCTACAACACCGGCCAGTCGTGCTGCTCGGTCGAGCGCGTCTACGTGCACGAGGCGATCGCGAAGCCCTTCATCGAGGCG
>JAANMX010001819.1_pt1 | contig 23008 bp, 18 predicted proteins | sample 7279681 | NCBI WGS metagenome assembly JAANMX01 (sample SAMN14094542, study PRJNA606508) | bioreactor metagenome | isolation source: A lab-scale SPAN reactor treating ammonium-rich wastewater day 351 | place: Ireland: Galway | collected 2018-01-01
TCCCGGTACTGAGCGCGCCGTACCGGGTGCTCCGTGGTGCAGCCCGTTTGCAGGACGCGCACCAGCTGCCTTGCCGTGGGAGCCGGCCTCACTCCGGCCTCTTGCCCGTGAGGTGGGTCTCGAACCAGCGGAGGATCGCTGGCAGGACGATGCGCTGGTTCTGGTCCGGCGTGAACCCGTGCCCGGCGCCCTCGACGGTCACCACCGCGCACGGCACCTTCGCCTTGTTCATCGCCGCCAGCAGGTTCTTGCTGTGCTCCAGCGGGACCAGTTTGTCCTGGTCGCCGTGGATCATGAGCGCCGGGGCGTCGTCCGCCGTCACATGCAGCAGCGGCGAGACGGCCGTCTCCTTCCTGGCGTCGAACGACAGCGGCGGCTTCAGCGCCGGGATCTTCTTGATCACCTCGGGCGGGTCGGTCGTCCAGCCGCGCAGATCCGTCGGTGGATAGAGGGCGACGGCGCAGGCGATGCGGCTCGACTGGCGCAGGACCGCGTCTTTCGCCTTTGGGTTGCCGCCATCCGCGGTCGTCGCCAGCATCAGTGCCAGGTGGCCGCCGGCGCTGCCGCCGAACGCCCCGAGGCGGTCCGGATCGACCCCGAAATCCTTCGCCTTCATCCGGATGAAGCGCACCGCCCGGCGCACGTCCTCCACCGCCTCCGGGACGGTGTACTTCGGCGCGCTGGCGTGCCGAACGATGAACACCGTGAATCCCTTGTCGAGGTACGGCTGGGCGGTCTTCGGCCACACCTTCGCGTCCTGCCAGGTCGAGTACCACCCGCCGCTCTGGATCCAGAGGACGGCCGCGCCGTTCGCCTTCGCCGGCCGGACCACGTCGAACGTCAGGGCCATCCCATCCTTGCGGCCATAAATGACGTCCGGCTCGACCTTCACCGCCTCGCCGCCCCGCAGGTCCGAAACCGCGCAGGTGAAGAGGAACACGGGGGCGCAGAGTCGGTAGACAGTCTTTCGCATGGCTACCTCCCGTTAGAGGACTCGAGGGCGACGCGCAGGTTATCGTCGAACCGGGCGGATGGCGCGTCAAGAGGCCGTCGCCGACCAGCCCGCAGCGCCGCGTGTGCCCATCAGCCCGGCGGACGCCCTCCGGGCGGCGGCGCTGCGGGGGGGACCGACCTGGCCGAGCGGTCGGGCTGCGGGGGCGCGGACGGCACCAGCAGGATCTCGCCTTCTCCCGGCGCGGGCGGACCGACCTTCAGGTGCTCGTGGCGCAACACCTCCTCGACCGTGAGCAGGCCATCGTCGTTCCGGTCCATCATCGTGAACGCGCTGGCCGCCCACCCAGCCCGCAGCCACTCGGCCAGCGACACCTGGGCATCGCGGTTGGCGTCAAGTTCGGCGAACCACGCCGGCATTTCTTTCGGGAGATGGTCGGCCCGGTAGACGGTCACCCGCGGGCCGTCCTCGACAGCGTCGAGTACCACCACCGGGACCGCCCACCCGTCCAGTTCCTTCAGCCGGCGCTGCTCCACTGCCAACCGTCCCTGGGCGCGCTCGCGAAGGTAGTGCTTCAGTTCGTTCAGGTCGATGTTGCCGTCCCGGTTCGTGTCCCAGCGGGCCAGGTCGTCGCGCAATCTCCCCGGTATTTCCCTCCGATCCAGCAGTCCGTTACGATCCCGGTCGTGGTCCCGGAACTCATTGGCTGCCACGCGCTCGAACTCCTCCCCCTTGCCCGAGGCCATCTGCGCCAGCTGCCAGGTGTCACGCTCGAACCGTTCCCGCGCCTCCATGTACAGGTAGCGCTTGTACTCGATCAGGTTGATCTTGCCGTCTCCGTTGCTGTCCCAGCGGGTCAAGTTGCGCCGCATGTCACCGGGGACTTCCTCCCCGTCCAGCAGGCCGTCGGCGTTCCGGTCGCGCCGTTCAAACCCGCGCCTGGCGGCGTCCTCGGGGTTCTCTCCTCGCGACGGCTGCGCCAGGGCGAGGGGCGCCGTGCCCAGCAGACCGGCGACTGCGAAAACGATCCAGGTTTGGAGGAAGTGAGGGTGCATGGCGGGCTCCTTCGGGACTGACGGAACCGGCGGGGTGGGTACGAGCGTGCGGTTGGCGGTCTTTCCTACATTATCGTAGTGCGCCAGTCGGTCCGTGGAAGCGCAATTGTCCACCTGAAAGACGTTCGAGCCCCTCGCTGGCCCACCGCGCGCAGCGACCCGACGCCGTGGCAGCGCAAGATTGCAGGAATAAGTGCTATTGGTTTATAAAGTTACGACCTGTAGCAGGTTTTGTTTCGCGTTTTCTGGCTGGGAGGGGTCGAGGGTCCGAACGATTTTAATTTCAGGCTGATTGGCTGGAAGAGTGGAGGGGAAGTCGGTTGGGATAAAAAACTAGAACGGCAAACTTGGTGCCGCTGGACCAAACCCCATGACGCTTCCGGCTCGTCGCGTTTGGTCCGGTAACGCCTAGGACCGTGCGTCCTCGTAACTCGTGGGCGGCGCGGGCCGGCGCCACGGAATCAGGGCCGGGACGCGGCGGCGGTACGCCTCGTAGGCGAGGCCGAACTGTCGCGCCAGTTCCCGTTCTTCTAGCGGCAGCGCGAGCAGGACGTAGACGGTCAACCCGCCGTTGAGCAGCGCGAGGGTAGGCGCCATCACCGGCTGGCCCCACAGAAACACCAGGGTACAGGTCATCAGCGGGTGGCGGACGTACCGATACGGCCCCGTAACGTTCAACCGCTCGGAGGCCGGCGGGTCGCGTTCCCACGTCTGGCGCAGGCCGAAGAACCGTAACTGGTCGAACGAGCAGCACACCGCCCCGACGCCGACCGCCCCGGCGAGCGACACCGCGACGACCCACGGCGGCAGGCGCCACAGCGACTCGCCCGGCAGCGGCTGCCAGGTCAGACTCAGCCCGACCAGCAGCAGGCCGGACAGCGCGACGTAGACGGCCCGCTCCAGGTGTGCGGGCACCATCCGGACCCACCACTGCTTGAATCCGGCGCGGGCCATCCCGCTATGCTGCACCCCGAAGACCGCCAGCCACGCGAGGTTGACGATCCACGGCCACGGGGCCGGCAGCGGCTCGCGCGGCGGCAGCCAGTCCAGGCCGAGGGCGAGAACGAACAGCATGAAAACCACCTGCCCGCCGGTGCCGAGGACGAAGCAGACAGCCGCAACGACCTTCGCCCGGAGGGCGTGTACGGTCGGCGCGGCGCCATTTTCGATTTTTCTTTGCATCCACGTCCGCTTTCGTGTAATGTCACCACACAGCCCCAGGAGGAGATTAGCACGACGACCGTCAAGATCCCATACAGACCCGGAGTGCCAGCGCCGGGATCTCCTCGCTGGCGTTTCGGACCTGTATGAGCCTCTTGCCGGTCGCGGTATCTCCAGGCTGCCCCGCGCCAGACTTGAAGCACGCACCAGGAGCCGTGGGCCTGCCCCACGACAGCGATGGCTACCAAGGGAGAATCGTTCGCGGGCCTGACCGTGGCCCTCATCACGCCGTTCCGCAACGGCGCCGTCGATTACGACCGCCTGCGCCGACTGGTGGACTGGCACGTCGAGCAGGGGACCGACGGCCTGGCCCCGGTCGGCACCACCGGCGAGTCGCCGACCCTCGACCACGAGGAGCACGAGCGCGTCATCGGCGCGGTGTGCGAGCGCGCCGCCGGGCGCATCAGGGTGATGGCCGGCACCGGGTCAAACAGCACCCGCGAGGCCGTCCGCCTGACCCGGGCGGCAAAGAAGGCCGGGGCCGACGGCGCCCTCATGGTCGGCCCGTACTACAACAAGCCCACGCAGGAGGGGTATTATCGCCACTTCGCCACCGTCGCGGAAGAGGCGGACCTGCCGATCGTCCTTTACAACATCCCCGGCCGGACCGGATCGAACATCCTGCCGGAGACAGTCGCCCGCCTCGCCCGGTTGCCCCAGGTCGTCGCCATCAAGGAGGCGACCGGGTCGCTCGATCAGGCGTCGCAGATTGCTGCCCTGTGCGACCTGACAATCCTGAGCGGGGACGACAGCCTGACCCTGCCGCTAATGAGTATCGGCGGGCGCGGGGTCGTCTCGGTCGTCGGCAATATCGTTCCGCGCGACATGAAGGCGCTCGTCCGGGCGTTCGATGAGGGCCGGGTGGACGAGGCTCGGGGGTGGCATCGCAAGCTGTTCTCGCTGTGCCGCGACCTGCTCGGGGCAGCCACGAACCCGATCCCGATCAAGACGGCGATGAAGTTGCTGGGGCGCGACACCGGGGAACTGCGACTACCCCTGTGTCCGATGGACGGCCCCGGCGAGGCCCGGTTGCGCCAGACGCTGGCTGAGTACGGACTCCTGTCCTGAGACACGGTTCGGTTAAAAACTGTTTCCAAACGCTGCAGGAGGGGGCTCCGGCCCCCGATCGTGTCTGAACCATCGGGGACCGGAGTTCCCTCCTGCAGCGTTTTAAAACGGTCTCCTGGCGTTGTCCGATTTGTCTTTCCCTCCTCTCCCCTCGTGGGAGAGGAGGAAAGCAGACAGCCACTTCTGGATTGTGTCTGGGGTAAGGGTTGCTGCGCCGTCGCAGGTTTCCAGAATCGCAGAGGATTTCTCTCCGGCCTGCCGGAATTCATTTGACCGGCCCCCGAGGGCCGGTATCTTAGCGGGCGTAACGTCGCGTTCGCCTGCGCCAGAGACCACGGGAGGGCTCTTCTTTGAGCACCACGCTGCCTGTCATGCCGAAGTTGCGCGGTACGAAACGACTGGTCAAGGTCACCCCGGCGACCTCGACCCTGAAGGTGTCCGACCAGACGGTCGAGGAACTCGCCGAGTTGTTCAAGAAACTGGCGGACCGATCCCGGTTGAAGATCCTGCTCGCCCTGGCCGAGAACGGCGAGATGCACGTAACGGCACTGTGCGAACTGCTCGATCAGTCGCAGCCCGCCGTCAGCCATCACCTGAATCTCCTCCGCGCCCACCACCTCGTCGGCTACCGCCGCGACGGCAAGCACAACTATTACCGCGTCGAGGGCGCGCGCGTGCGCGCGGTGCTGGAGACGTTCTTCAGCGTCGCCGGCAACGGCCACCGCCAACTTCAGTTCGACGATTTCTTCCTCGCCTTCAAAACGAAGTAGGGGCCGTCCGCTTCCACCTTCGCCCCTCTCGGGACTGTCGGACCAGCCCGGCGCTGGCGCGCCGGGCTGGTCCGACAGTCCCGAGTCTGTCCGGCGCGGCGCCGGTCCATCCTGCGCAGGTTAACTCAACATCGCCAGTGAGTACATTTTTTCCCTTTCCGGGCTCGCGGCACCAGCACGGTGGGGTTGGAGCGAAGAAGGCGCACGGTCGCGGCCGAAGGTAAAGGGTGGGAGGTGGCGCCGGTCGAGCCCCGCCGCACCTGCCGAACCTGCTCTGCCGAGGTATGGACGTGCGCAAATACACCTGGATGATGACGGTACTGATCCTGGTCGGCTGCTCTGACAGCGAGCGCGGCCCAGCGGAGGAAGCGGCCAACCTCTTCGCTGACGCATTCGGAGCCAGTGCGAGCGAGGAGGACCAGAGGAAGACGGCGGGCGAACCGACCGACGCGGCCGGGTATCGTCAGCGCGCCGAGGCGCTGTTCCGCGCCGGTGACTTCGAGGGCTCCCTCGCCGCCTACACGCGGGCGCTGGAACTGGGGCCGGACGCTCGGCTGTACTTCAGCCGTGGGCTCGTCCTCAACGCTGTCGGGCGGTCGGAGCCGGCCATCGCCGACTTCACCGAGGCGATCCGGCGTGAGCCGTCCAGCGCGCTGGCCCACTTCCACCGCGCCCTCGCCTACACGAAGCTGACCAACGCTCCCGTCGCCGTCCGGGATCTGACCGAGGCGATCCGTCTCGACCCGCTCCACGCCGAGTCCCACCAACTCCGCGGCGCCCTCCGCCTTGGGATGGGGGAGTTGGAGTCCGCGTCCCTGGATCTGAGCAAGGCGATCGAACTCGACCCGAAGAACGTCGAGGCGCGGGTGAATCGCGGGCACGTCCACTGCCTGCAGGGGCAGTACGACCTGGCCATCGCCGACCTGGACGAGGCATTGCGGCTCCAGCCACGCAACCCAGTCGCGCACAACCACCGCGGCAATGCCTACAGCAAGAAATGGCGGCAGGGGATGGTGCCGCGGGTGCTGGTCCGCGTGGGCGGACAGTCGCGATTCAACCCGGAGCTGTTCCAGCGCGCGCTGAGCGACTTCAACGAGGCGGTGCGTCTCGACCCACGCGACTACCACGCCCACAGCAACCGCGGCGCCCTCCACGCCCAGCAGGGCGAGCATGTGCGGGCCATCGCCGACTTCACCCGGGCGATCGAGCTACAGTCGGACTACGCCCCGGCCTACCGCAACCGCGGCCACTGCTACCTGGAGCAGGGCAACACAACCCGGGCGCAGGCCGATTTTCACGAGGCTCTCCGGCTCGAACCGGGTAACGCGGACCTCGTCCCTGCCTCGTTCCGCCGGTAGACCCGGCGGTCCACGCGCAGCCGTAAGGACGCCACCCGTGGGCTTTCCCAGAAACAACCTGGTAAGGAGATTTTGAAACCACTTCTTGGCGGCAGGGACTTACTCCTCTTCCTGCTCCCTGGTTTCCCGGGTGCGGCGGCGCGTGGCGTCCTGGTCGAGGGCGTTCAGGGCGGCGGAACTCTTCCCGCCGAAGTCGTACTCGGTGTGAGGTGCGTCCTCGGGGTTCTCGGCGAGTTCACGCTTGAGGTGCTGCCGCCGGCTCTTGTTGCCGGCCTTCTTGATGTCCCGCTTCAGCCTGCGCAGGCGGCGCTTATCCGGTTCCATGACGGGTTATCCCCACGAGGCCGCTGGTTCGGTCGTCCCCTTGTCAGGCTAACTCCCCCGCCGCACGCTCGCAAGCCCAGGACCGACGCGGGGCGCGCGCGCCCCGCTACCCCTTGCCCGGCGCGCACGGCTACTTTACGATGGGAGGCCGTCCCACACACGAGGAACCCCCCATGTGCAAGTACCTGTTACCCGTCCTGTTACTGGCCCTCGTCGTCGTTCCGACCGGCGGCGCGGGCGAAGCGCCCGTCACGGCCGATGTCGTCATCCGCGGCGCCACCATCCACGACGGCTCCGGCGGCCCGCCTCAGGTCGGCGACCTGGCCATCCGCGGCGACCGGGTCGTGGCCGTCGGCAAGTTCGCCGTCGCCGGCCGGCCGCGCCTCATCGACGGCGAGGGTCTCATCCTCTCGCCCGGTTTCATCGATCTGCATACCCACAGTGACACCCCGCTGACAAAACCCGCGACGCACGCCGCCCTGAACTACCTGACGCAGGGCGTGACCACGTCCGTCACCGGCAACTGCGGGGCCGGCCCGGTCGATGTCGGGGCGTACTTCGCGACCCTGGAGCAGGGCGGCATCGGCACCAACGTCATCCACCAGGTTCCGCACAACGCCGTCCGCCAGCGCGTCATGGGGAACGTCAACCGCGACCCGACGCTGAAGGAGCTGAAGCAGATGGCGGATCTCGTCGAGCGCGGCATGAAGGAGGGGGCGTATGGTATGGCCACCGGCCTGATCTACAACCCCGGGACGTACAGCAAGACCGACGAACTGGTGGCGCTGGCGAAGGTGGCAGCGAGGCACGGCGGGCTGTACGCCAGCCACATCCGCGACGAGGGAACGGGCGTCCTGGCGGCGATCGAGGAGATCCTCGAGATCGCCCGGCGGGCCGGTATCCGCGTCCACATCTCGCACATCAAGGTGTCCGGTCAGCGTGCCTGGGGCAAGGCGCCCGAGATGATCGCCCGCATCCGCCGGCAGCGCGAGCGCGGGGAGCGCGTGACGGCCGACCAGTACCCCTACGTCGCCAGCAGCACGTCGCTCTCGGCGACGGTTATCCCGGCGAAATATCGAGAGGGCTCGGCGAAGCAGCTGCTGAGCCGCCTCGACGATCCGGAAATCGGGCCGAAGATGCGCCAGGCCATCCAGCAGCGCATCGACGCCCGGGCCGGCGGCAAGTCGCTGCGCATCGCCTCGTACCGCCGCAAACCGCAGTGGCAGGGCAAGGATCTGGCGACGATCGCGAAGCAGGAGAAGAAAAGTCCGCTCGACATCGTGCTGGAGATCCAGCGCAACGGCGGCGCCGGCGTGGTGAACTTCGGGATGAACGAGGACGAGGTCCGCATGTTCATGCGCGAGCCGTGGGTGGCAACGGCGAGCGACGGCAGCGCCCAGGTGCCGGCGACAACGGTCCCGCACCCGCGCAGCTACGGCTGCTTCCCGCGCAAGATCGGGTACTACGCGCTGGAAGAGAAGGCGATCCCGCTCGCCCAGGCGCTGCGGAGCGCGAGCGGACTGCCAGCGGACATCCTCCAGCTTCCCGAGCGCGGCTACCTCAAGAAGGGGTACTACGCGGACGTGGTCGTGCTCGACCCGAAGACGTTCCGCGACAAGGCAACGTTCGACAATCCGCACCAGTACGCGACCGGGGTGCGCTACCTGTTCGTCAACGGCCGGCTGGCGATCGACGAGGGGCGTTTCACCGGGACGCTCGCCGGGCGCGTGCTGCGCCACGGCGGACCGGCGAAGGGCAAGACGCCGTGAGGCGGATCCCCCGCACCCCCCTGCCCCCCTCTCCTCTGGTGGGAGAGGGGGAAAGACAAAAAGGGACGACGGAGTGTCATGAGCGACGCCGGCGCGGAAACGACGACCCTGCCCGTGCTGGCCCGGTTGTCCGGCATGATGTTCCTGCAATACTTCGTGCAGGGAAGCTACCTCCCCATCGCCGCCGTCTACCTGCGCGACGGGCTGGGGTTCGGCGGCGGAGAGGTTGGGCTGTTCATCGCCGCGCTGGCGGTCGGGCCGCTGGTCGCCCCGTTCGTCGTCGGCCAACTGGTGGACCGCTACCTCGCGACCGAGCGTGTCCTGGCCTTCTGCCACCTTGTCGCCGGGGCGCTGATGGTCGGTCTGTACACGCAGCGCGCGTTCTGGCCGGTGTTCGCGCTCGGGCTGGCGTACTCGATCCTCTACGTCCCGACGCTGATGCTGGCCAACGCGCTGGCGCTGCACCACCTGCGCCGGAGCGAGCGCGAGTTCCCGCTCGTGCGCCTGTGGGGGACGATCGGGTTTGTGGCGCCGGCGTGGCTGATCGAGCTGGTTTTTCTCAGCGAGCTGACAGGCGATGCCCTGAACCGGGGCCGCGGGGTGGCGTTTCTGGTGGCGGGGGTGGCCGAGATCGGGCTCGCCCTGTACTGCCTGACGCTCCCGCACACGCCGCCGCACCGCAGCGCCACGACGACCTTCGCCCCGGGCGCGGTGCTGCTGCTGCTGCGCCGGCGCGACCTGCTGGTGCTGGTGCTGGTCGGACTGCTGGCGGCGAGCTGCCACAGCTTTCACCTGCAGTGGAACAGCCCATACCTGCGCTGGTTCCTCACTCACTCCGCCATCGCGGGGGCGCTGGAACAGCGGCTCAGCAGCATCGGCCAGTTTTGCGAGGTGGCGGTGATGGCGGGACTCGGCCTGGCCCTGGCGCGGTTCGGATTCAAGCGGGTGCTGGCGGTCGGAGTGCTGGCCTACCTGACGCGGTGCCTGCTGTTCGCGGCCGTCCCGGTGTTCGGGGGGCCGTTCTGGGGAGCGATGGCGCTCGTCGCGACCGGGCAGGCGATGCACGGGTTCTGCATCGCCTGCTTCTGGGCAGCGGGGTTCCTCTACGTGGACCGGGTCGCCGGCGCCGCCCTGCGCGGCAGCATGCAAACATTCTTCGGCACCTTCGTTTTCGGCCTGGGCATGGTGCTGGGCGGGGTGGCCGGCGGCCTCGTGGGAGCCTTGTTCGGCGGCGAGGCCGCCCGGGCCACGGGGACCGCCTGGGCGACGATGTGGCTGGTTCCGGCCGCCGTCGCCGCCGTGGGCCTCGCCGGGTTGCTGCGGTGGTTCCCCGGCCGACCGCCCGAGCGGGAGGCGTTAGTGCTGGACCCCTGATCCGGGTAAGAGTACCCAAGCCGCGCACGCAGCGCAGCAGCATGCGCGGCTCGGACGACTCTAACCGGACCGTGTATTCGTGTTGCGATTGGAAGGGTGGGAAAGAAGGGGGAGAAAAAAGTGTCCCGCCGTTGATTTCCTCGGCGTCGCCCAGTCACCGAAGTTATCACCCAGCGGGACAAAGGTAATATACAACGTCCCGCCTAATTGGCAAGGCAAATATTGAAAATAGTTGCAATCCATCGCTCGCCGTCGTAACTTACCTCCTGTCCGTCAATCACTTGCGTGGTCGGCAGCGCCGCACAAACGCCGCCGGAGGCTCCGAGCCGGAAGCCCTGGCGGCCTGAGCAGTAAAGTGTCCCGGGATGCCCTCGCCATCCAGTTGCCGCTGTCGGAGCCGCGCGCAGCGGCGCGCGCGGTTCGGGCACCCCGAACCGGGGAGGACGTTGCGCCAGAATGAGCCGCAAACCTCCCGAATCCCGGGATTCTTGCTTCAAACGCACGCGCCACCCCTTATAATCGCATTCGGTCCATTAACTCTGTTGCCGCCGACAGGCGGCCCCATGAGTAGTAATAGTGAACAGGCATTTCCCCCACCACCACGATTGCGGCGGTGCGGAACGATTGGCGCGGAATGGCTAATATTGCTTTATTTCAAGGAGAGTTCCATGACGGACCGAACGGGTTGGCGGACGCGCCGGCCGGGGTTTACACTGATCGAGCTGTTGGTGGTGATCGCCATCATCGCCATCCTGATCGGCCTGCTCCTGCCCGCCGTCCAGAAGGTGCGCGAGGCCGCCAACCGGGCCAGCTGCCAGAATAACCTCAAGCAGCTCGGTCTGGCCGCTCACAACTACGAGAACGTTTACAAGGCATTCCCGCCCGCGTACACGACCTCGCCGAAGAACCACGGCGTGCTTCCCTACCTGCTCACCTACATCGAGCAGGGGAACCTCGCGCGCGGCTACAGCTTCACCATCCACTGGAACCAGAACAACGCGACTCTCCTCAACACGGTCATTGCGGTCGTCCTGTGTCCGTCGCGACCGAACGCCCCGACCGACACGGTCCCCGTGACGCCGGCCGTAACGGTCGCGACCAGCGATTACAACGTCCTGGTGAACGTTTCGACGAGCCTGAACGGCCGGGCGGGGATGCTGCGCAACTACGACAGCACCTCGCAGCGGGCCATGCTACAGGCCAACGTGCGAACCCGCACGTCGGCCGTCATCGACGGGCTATCGAACACCTTCCTGCTGGTCGAGGACGCCGGCCGGCCCGCGCTCTATCGGGCCGGAGCCCTCGTCAGCGGGCGCGTCAGCGGCGGCGGCTGGGCCGACCACGAAGGGTACTTCGACCTGCACGGGTACAGTGCCAACGGCACCACCACGCCCGGCGACTGCGCCGTCAACTGCAGCAACAACAACGAGATCTACGCCTTCCACGACGGCGGCGCGAACGTGGTTCTCGGCGATGGGTCCGTGCGCTTCCTGCAGGGGAGCATCAACATCGGCATTGTTGCCGCGCTGGTCTCGAAGGCCGGCGGCGAGGTTCTCCCGGAATTCTAACCCCCACCCACCCCCGCGGGCCGACACCCGTCCCGCCACCCCTGTCCGCTCCAACGAAGGAGGAGCCCCGTAATGAGACGCTTCTGTGCCGGCCTGGCCGTCCTTGCCCTGGTCGGCGCGGCCGCGCTGCTGTCGCGCCAGCCCAGCCCCGCCGATACCCCCGCTCCCGCCGCCGACCTGCAGATCCAGCAGGAGCCGCACAACCCGTGGAACCACCTCAAGTTCAACAATGACCCGTCCGTTTTCCGGTTCGCCATCGTCACGGACCGGACCGGCGGAGCCCGACCGGGCGTCTTCGAGCGCGCCGTCGAGCAGCTGAACTGGCTGCAGCCGGAGTTTGTCGTCTCCGTCGGCGACCTGATCCAGGGCGGGACGGAGGAATTGCCGAAGATCAACAAGCAGTGGACGGAGTTCAACGGCTTCGTCGGCAAGCTCGACATGCCGTTCTTCTACGTCCCCGGCAACCACGACATCGCCAACCCGGTCATGGACAAGCGCTGGCGCGAGCAGTTCGGCCGGCGCTGGTATCACTTCGTCTACAAGAACGCGCTGTTCCTGATGCTCAACACCGAGGATCCGCCGAAGTCGGCGGCCGGGAAGTTCGGGCCGGAGCAGATGGCGTATGTGAAGAAGACGCTGGACGAGAACCGCGGAGTGCGCTGGACGCTGATCTTCCTGCACAAGCCGGTCTGGACCTACAAGAACCTGGCCAAGACGAACTGGCCGGAGGTCGAGCAGATCCTGGCCGGGCGCCGGTACACGGTGTTCGCCGGCCACAAGCACAAGTACGAGCGCTTCGTGCGTAACGGCCAGCGCTACTACATGCTGGCGACGACCGGCGGGGGAAGCAAGCTGCGCGGAGCGCCGCTCGGCGAGTTCGATCATCTGGTCTGGGTGACGATGAAGCGCGAGGGTCCGGTCATCGCGAACCTGATGATGGAGGGCATCTTCCCCGAGGACATCAAGGCCGCGAAGGCGCCGGCCCCCACCGCCGAATGACCCGCCGGCCGCGACCGGCGCGACTAAAGCCCACGGGAGGCATCCCGTGGGCTTTTTCAGAGTCAGCAGAACAGCCTTGGCTAATTGGTCGCCACCCTGCTGCGCGCTGCTGCTCACTCCCGTGAAGTGATTTGCGCGGCCTGCCACGATCCCGAACCGGGCGGCGCGCGCTGCCAGGATTACCCGGGCGAGGGGGGGGTCTCCTCCTTGCAGTGCGGGTAAAGGTCAAGGCCCATGCACAGGACGGCGACCAGGATGTGCTTGGCGACCGCCAGCGCGATGATCGCGGGCAGCGGACCCAGGGTGACGAACCAGGCCGTCAGCAGGACGGTCAGCGTGGTGACGAGCACCTGGAACAGACGAAACTGGAGCCGCTGCAGGCGGTCGTCGTCGCCCACGCCGACGGGCGGCGGCAGGCGCGGGGGAGCCAGTTGCGACATGGAATGCGCCCCTCGGCATGGCGGAAGGAAGTTTCGAGTTGTGGGCGACAACCGCACGAATTGGGCCGCCCTCTGAAAATCATGCGAACCCGATGCCGACCGCCGCGCCGCCCCTATGAAACATTCAGGAGGGTACAGCGTCAAGCCGGGCGAAGCAAGAGCGCGCGGTCCGCGCCCTTTTCCGCCCCCAGGAGATCCCCCATGCGACGCCGACTGCTCGTCCTCTCACTGGCCGCGTTGCTGTCCCTGTCGTGGCTACCCTCGCGCGGCGGCGACGGCCCCGGCAGCAAGCCCGCGTCGCGCTCGCGCGGGCCGGTTAAGCTGACCGAGGCGGCGCTGCGCATCCACCACGAGGCGCTGCTGATCGACGGCCACAACGACCTGCCGTGGCGGCTGCGGGATGCCGGCGGGCCGTTCTTCCGCCGCCTCGACGTCGCGAAGCCCCAGCCGACCCTCCACACCGACATCCCGCGGCTGCGCAAGGGGGGCGTCGGCGCCCAGTTCTGGTCCGCGTACGTCTCCGCCGAGCGGACGCGCAAGAGCGGGACGGCGGTGCGCGAGACCCTCGAACAGATCGACCTGATTCACCGCCTCGTTCGCGCCTACCCGGACACGTTCGCGCTGGCCCTCACCGCCGCCGACGTGGTCCGCATCCGCAAGGAGGGGAAGATCGCGTCGCTGATCGGCGTCGAGGGCGGGCACGCGATCGACAACTCGCTCGGCGTGCTGCGGGCCTACCACGCGCTGGGCGTGCGCTACCTGACGCTGACGCACAGCGAGACGCTCGACTGGGCCGACTCGGCGACCGACAAGGCACGCCACAACGGGCTGACGCGGTTCGGCGAGGAGGTGGTACGCGAGATGAACCGCCTCGGCATGCTGGTGGACATCTCGCACGTCTCGGCCGACACGATGCGCCACGCGCTCCGGGTGAGCAAGGCGCCGGTGATCGCGTCGCACTCGTCGGCATACGCGCTGGCCCAGCACCCGCGCAACGTGCCGGACGACGTGCTGCGCCTGGTCGCGAAGAACGGTGGGGTGGTGATGGTCAACTTCTACCCGGGTTTCATCGTGCCGGAGGGGGCGCGGGCGATGAAGGAGATGTTCCAGGTCGCGCGTGCGCTGAAGAAGAAGTACCCCAACGAGAAGGAGTATCAGGTGGCGTGGACGCAGTGGAAGCAGCAGCACCCATTCCCGACCGGCAGCGTCCACACCGTCGTCGATCACCTCGAGCACATCGTCAAGGTGGCCGGCATCGATCACGTCGGGCTCGGGTCGGACTACGACGGCATCGGGTCGGTGCCGCGGCAACTCGAGGACGTGTCGTGCTACCCGTACATCACGCAGGAGTTGCTGAATCGCGGGCACGGCCGGGAGGCGATTCACAAGATCCTCGGCGGCAACGTCCTGCGCGTCCTGCGCCGCGCGGAAGAGGTGGCCCGGAGCGAGAAGCGGTGACCGCCCATAGGCGTCCTGCCGGATGTACGCCGCGCCCCGCAGTTCCCGTGGACGGGACGACTGCGGCTTGCCGACCGTACATCAGGCGAGCAGGCCCAGCGCCTGCCGCTTCTCCTTCACGAACTTGACGTGGTGCGGGATGTGGTTGGTCGCCGTCGTGAGCAGTTGCTCCAGGGTGCGCGGCCCCCGCTCGTTGTGGACCCCGACCCGCTGCAGCGCCGATTCGGGCACGGTACGCAGGATACGGGCCAGCTGGCGGCGGGTTCGGTCGATGATCGTCAACTCCTCTTCCAGGTCGCGCTCGTGGTAGGCGAGGGCGGCGGCGAAACGGTTCTCGTCCGCCCCGAGCAAGGTCGGCCGCTCCTCCGCGATCGTGCGTTTCATCCGGTCGGCGAGGATCGGATCGAAGTCGGCGAGGTGGCAGACGACCTCGAGGGTGCTCCACTTCCCGGCGACCGGGCGGGCCAGGAGTTGCTCGCGGGTCATCCCGGCCACGGCCTGGCGCAGCGTCTGGATCCCGGCGAGGTAGTCGTCGATGAGTTGCGTGAGAGCCGGCATGGTGTACCTCCTGAGGGCCACCATACGGCCGGCCGGGCGCGACGCCAAGGGCGCGCGGACCACCCCGGAGCGCGAGCGACGGGCCGGCCCGGCTTATTCATCAGCGTTTTGGGAAGCGGTAGGGGGATAAGGAGGCAAGTCATTCGCGTGGTCTGTCAGCGGTATCCGGTCGCTGGTCGCGCACCACCCCCTTCCCCCCACGCCGCTCTTCTCCATTTCCTTTGCCTCAGCCGCTCCAGTGACACGCCACGGCGGGGCGTGCTTCCCGCGAGTCAGGGCGGCAAACTCACCGAGGCCGGCGTGGAATGGCTCGTGCCGGCTGCGTCGAAGCCCGCCTGTTCTCCTGGAAGGGCGGGAGTAAGGGTCACTTGCGCTTCAGCAGGATCGACCAGGCGAGCGCCCGCTTCGGCGCGTTGGGATCGACGGCGTCGAAGTGGATGGTCTGCAACCGCTCGATCGTGAACGACTTCGCGAAGTCGCCGCGGATCTCTGCTTCCTTGACGCGCGGCGGTCCCCACTGCTCCTTCTCATTGGCGTTGCCGGCCAGGATCAGCACCTGGCTACCCGGACGGGTGCAGCGACGCAGCGTTTCGACATACCCCGGCGCGTTGATCCGGCGGAGGTGGTGATAGCAGCCGCGGTCGAAGATGAAATCGACCGGCTCCAGCGCCGGCGGCGCCAGGACGTCGGCCAGCAGCCAGCGCACCTTGACCTTCGCCTTGCCGGCCCGATCTCGTGCCCAGTTCAGGCCGGTCGGCGCCACGTCGATGCCGGTAACGTCGAAGCCCTTGCCAGCGAGGTAGATGGCGTTGGTGCCGGCGCCGCAGCCCAGGTCGATCGCCTTGCCGGGCTTGATGAGCCCCTCCGCGATGAGCTTGTTCAGCTCCGTGGAAGGCCGGCCGGTGTCCCAGCCCGGCTTGCCCTTGCCGCGATAGGCCCTGTCCCAGCGCTCCATCAGCTGGACGCCCTCGGGTCCGTGCGGCATGACGCCGGAGGGCAACAGTCGCCGGGCCACGATTGGCTGCTCTTTTTTGTCGCTGATGCTGATCGAGCCTGGTCCGAGGCGGCCTTTCGGCAAGGAGAGCGTGTGCCGCTTGCCCTGGACAACGATGCCCAGGTTCAGCGGCTCGGCCGCGGCACCCAGCACGACTTTCGGCAGGACGCTCGTGCCAGCCTGGCGCCGATGGAACACAAGCAAATAGCGCGCCCGGCCCGCGACGGCCGGCGCGAGCCATTCCACGCCGGCCTCGGTGAGTTTGCCGCCCTGGCCCCCGGGGAGCACGCTTTCGCAGGTCAGTTCGTCTCCCTTGCCGGTCACCACGATATGGCCGGCCGCGGTCTTCGCTGCCCCGGCTGTCGGGAGCAGCCAGCGGACCTTGTCTGCGGCGGCGGGCGTCTGGATCTGATCCTCGACGACAAAGGTCGCCGGCTTCAGGTGGATGAGGCGACGGAGCAGACGAGCCCCTTTCTCGGTTGCCGAGCCATACGCCTTCGACAGGTCCACCACGGCGTAGGTGAAGTGCTGGTGCTCCTCATAGGCGAGGATGTCGCCGACATCGAGGTCCGTGCCATCCGGGAACGGCACGGTCATCTGCCCGCCGGCGACGCGGTACGCTTCGCGTCCGCCGCCGGTGGCGAACTGCCGCAGGAGCTGACACGCCTTGCGCGCTTCCTCCAGCGACGGTCGTTTCGGGGCTGGGCTCGGCTGCTGACCGGCAACCGGAACCAGCAGCAGGCCGCCCAGGAGCCAGGCTCCGGAGCCGAACCACTTTCCGCCTGTCGATGAGACCCTTGTCATGGATGTGTCCTCCATCGTTCCCTGCAAAACCCCTCGCCCTGGGGGAAGAGGGCAGGGGTGAGGGGCGTTTTCAGCGGTCGTCCCGCGCTTCTCGAGAGAGCAGATCCTCGCGCGGCTGGCTGCGGAGCTGCTCGCGAAGGCGCGTCAGGGCTGCCAGCAGACGCTGGTAATCCGCGTCGGCGGTGCTGGCAAACACCGGCCCACGGCAGCGCTCCCAGCCGCCGGCCGCCTTTGCCAGCGGCGCCTGTAGCGCCCGACTCCGGGCCGCGTCCGCGTCGTTCAGGCTCAGCCACCACGTTCCGTGCTTGCCGCCCTCGTCCAGTTCCTTGCCGGCGTGGCAGGAGGCACAGCGCCGGCCGAAGACATCGTTCGCGACCTTGCGCACCGCGCCGCTGAAGATGCTCCGGCGCGGGTAACACGACTCGTAGCGGTCGTAGTAGACTGCGTTGGTATCGATCCACGTCACCAGTCGCAGCCATTCCTCCCGCGACAGCTTCACGCCGTGATGTCCCCGCTCCAGCAGCTGCGTCAACCGCGACACCTTCGAGCCGTAACTGTAGGGCGGCCGCGCGTAGACGTCCTCGGGGTTGTCCCAGCGCATCGCACTGGCCACGCTGAGATAGGGCAGCAACTCCTGGTAGCCGACGGCGAATTGATCGGTCAGGTCGGCGGTGAGGATGACCCGGTTGGTCTTGCGGTCCTGCGTGTGGCACGCGGCACACTTCGCATCAAGGATCGGCTGGATGTCGCGGCGGAAGCTGAAGGAGCGCGTGCCCCAGGGCGGCGGCTCCGGGCGGCTCGGCGGCCGCTGCGCCGCCCGCATCAGCACACTGGGCGGCGAGCGGTGCGTGCCGGCGTGACAGCCAATGCACGTCCGCTTCTCGCCCGGCTTGAGGCAGACGACGCTGCGCATCCGCTGGATCTCGCGGTGCTGTCCATCGAGCACCTGGAAATAGAGGTTGCGATCCGGCGGCACCTGGAAGTGAACCGAGCCGTCCGGCTCGATCGGCACCGTCCCGAGGATGCGCTTGGTCGTGTAGATCGAGGTTCCCGAGGTGACGATGACGCCGCCGTGCGGGACGCTCCTGCGCGGCTGGTCCTCCAGGATGCGCAGCCATTTCACCTCCTGGCGCGACACGCCGGCCAGCCCGCGCGTCACATCGACGATCAGCAGAGTGGCGTCCTGCGGCGAGCGGTCCGGCGCGGCCGGGGCGAGTTCGGGAGGCGCCGGCCGGCGCCGCAGCGGCCTGGGCTCGGCGCAGGAGATGTCCGGATCGCGGTGGACCAGCGCCAGGTTGCCGTGCCGGTCGCCCACGTACAGAGCCCAGCTCTTCTCGAGCCACGGCCGCACGGTGGGCGTGAACGCGCACAGATACACCTTGTCCGTCAGCGGCAGCGGATCGCTGAACCAGCCGTGGAAGCTGTCCTCCACCGCGTGGGCGCTGATCGGAATACCGGGCGTCAGCACGGTCAGCGGGCCGGGGCCGTCCCGACCGCGGCGGGGGTCGATCAGCCCGATCGGCCCGTGCGTCTGGCCGTGGTGCGCCGTGAGCAGGGCGGTGACCTTGTCGCTGCCCGGAACCTGGCGGCCGAACATGTGTACGTTGGGGCGAATCGAGGCGTTGCCGTAAAACGGCTCGGGGTGGCTACCGTCGGGGCGGATCGTGAACAGGCTGTGGACCGAGGTGACGGAACGCTCGTTGTACTCCCAGCGCGTATAGAGAATGCGGCCGTCGGCGAGCAGCGAGGGGTTGAACTCGTTGAAGACGTTGTGGCTCAGCTGGCGGATGCCCGAGCCGTCGGCGTTCATTGTGTGCAGGTTGGCGACGTGCCGGTCGTCGCCGCACATGACAAAGTGTTCCGAGCGGTCGGAGGTAAAGCCGATCTTGCCGCCGGGCAGGTAGAACGGCTCGCAGTCGTTCTTGGGGCCGAAGGTCAGCTGCCGGAGTCCTTTGCCATTGACACCGATTTCGTAGAGGTGATAACTCTGCTTCCCGTCCCAGCGATCCGAGCCGTTGCCGAAGGCGAACAGCAGTTTGCCGGCATCCCAGTGGAGGCAGACATCGCGGTAGACGCCCTCGCCCAGCCGGTCCGTCACCGCCGTGACCGTGCCGCCGGGCCGAACCGGCGAAAGGCGATAGATGCCGCCGCCCGGCCGGTTGAACAGGTGGTGCGAGTCCATGAAGGGCTGTTCGGAGAAGAACGGCTTGCGCTTGAGGAACACCAGGGCATCGAAGTCGATCCGCCCCAGGAGCAGCTCATCGCGCAGGGTACTGGCCTGGGCGAACAGCGCCCGCCAGGCCGTGCCGGCGAGCGGTTCCCCGGTGCCGGCCCGGCGCCGCAGTTCGGCCAGCCGCGCCGCGGCCGCGGGCTGGGGGGCGTGGTCGGCCAGATGACGCTCGATCCCAGTGAGCAGAGGCTGGAGATCCTCGACATAGGTGAAGAGCGGCATCCGGTACGACTGGCCGGCGGCCTGCAGCTCGAGCAGCAGCAGGCCGCCCCCCGTGGCGGTGAGGTCAACCCGGAGGGCGACGGTTCGGGCGGCACCTCCTGCCAGGGTGGCTTCCGGGCCATCGAGCGGCGGGGCTGCCTCGATGCCCTGCGCCCCGCGCCGATAGCAGCGTAACCGCGCCGCGATCGTCAGAGGGCGATCCGTGACGTTCCGCAGACTCAGGCGCAGCTCCTGACGCCCCGGCAGCAGATCAAGCGGTGTCGGCAGATCCAGCGCGAAGGGGGCTGGCCGCGCGACGAAGGTCAACAGGCGATCGAAGCGGCGCTGATAGCGGTGATACCACTGGTTCCGGCCGCCGCTGCCGGGATGGCTGCAGCCCACGATCGGCTTTCCGGGGGCGCTGGTCTGCCGCTCCCGCTTCCCGGCAGGGAGGGCACGCTCCAGCTCGACCTTGCCGCCGGCCAGGCGCAGCTGCAGGCGAACGGGCGCCTCCTCGGCCGGCAGGAGCGGGCGCGGCATCGGGTTCACCCAGCTGACCGCAGCGCCGCTGGTGGGAACCGGGAAGACAGGCATTCGCTCCGCCTCCGGGGTGCGCTGCTCCCACCAGGCGAGGATGGCTTCCCAGTCCCGGATGGCCGTGAGCGCTTCACGCTGATACCAGTCGTGCCGGACCATCTCTCCGGGCGGTGGTGCGGCGCGACTGCCTGCTGTCGGGATCAAGGCCCATGCGAGGCCGATGGAAAGGCACCACTTCCACATGCCGACCTCCTGCGAACTCAGTCCGCGCGCCAGGAGGCGTCGTTCGGCAGGCAAGCTGCCTGCCGAACGACGCTGGACCATTGCCGCTCAGACCCGCGGGACGCACGGCGCATCCCGGCACGGCGGTTCTTCTTTGGTGAATCAGGGTTGAGTTTATAAGGTATAGAGGTCAAGACAATGACGGCGGCCACCTCGCGGGCCGCCAGCGCGAGTGGGCGCAGGAGGGGGGGCCTGACGGGGCAGTGCGACAGCTGATCGTCGCAAGCAGAAGGCACAGGCACCCTGCCCCCTGGAGAATGTCCATATACCCTGACGATGCCCCAGGCCGGCGTGAGTTCCTCGCCGCCGGGTTCACAGCCCCAGGGAGAACCAGGACATGAAGCTGGCCATCGACTCGTACTGCTACCACCGCTATTTCGGAGAGGTTTATCCTGGCCTGCAGCAGCCACCGGCACGCGCCATGACCGTCTGGGACTTCCTGCGCCGGGCGAAGAAGCACGGCGTGGACGGCGTTTCCCTGGAGGCCTGTTTCCTGCCGGTGGCGGAGGCGAGTTTCCTGGACCGCCTGCGCGACCATCTCGACGAGATGGGCTTCGAGCGCGTCTGGGCCTGGGGGCATCCGGACGGCCTCCGCTCGGGCACCGACCGGGCCGCGGCGAAGGATCTGGTCAGGAGCCTCGACCACGCCCGGCACATCGGGGCGCAGGTGATGCGCATCGTCGGGGGCAGTCGCCGCACCCGGCCCGCGAAGTGGTCGGTCCACAAGCGCGGGCTGGTGAAGATGCTGTCCACGGCGGTCAAGGCGGCCGAGGATCGCGGGATTGTCCTGGCCCTGGAGAACCACATTGACCTGCTGGCCGCGGAGGTCGTGGACCTGCTGGCCGCGATCGATTCGCCGTGGCTGGGCGTCTGCCTGGACACGGCGAACAATCTGCGGCTGTTCGAGGATCCCGTGGAGGTGGCGCGGGCACTGGCACCGTGGGCTCGCGCCACACACGTCAAGGATCTGGGGGCGCTGGGCGGCGATCCGAAGCAGTTCAGTTTCTGGCCGAGCGTGCCGCTGGGCACGGGCCTGATCGACATTCCGGCGGTGATCGCGCTGCTCAGGCAGGCCAAATACAAAGGTCTGCTGGCCATCGAGGTGGACTACCTGCATCCCGCGCGCGGGGAGGAGGACAGGGCCGTGGCCCGCAGTGTCAAGTACCTGCGTGCCCTGGCGGGGTGAGAACGAGCTGGCTGCAGGCGGGCCAGCCGTGGTCCATCCACATGGCGTTGACACACCTCGCTGGGAGACAGGCCCTCGGCGGAGTGGGAACAATCGGAATAACTGTGCGCCTCGTGTCCCCATTTCGTGGGAAACCCCGCATGACAACTCCCCTCTTCGTGCGCTCCTTCCGGCTTTACTGCTCTGCCTGACGGCGGTGCCGGCCTCGCCGGCAGCCCAGGAGCCAGTGAAGCCCGCAGTATTGCCGCTGCACGCCCACTCAGAAGAGTCCTCCCAAACTGGCCAGCGCGGGAACAGATCAGGAACGATAGATTCATTGCAGCTGAAACCGGCCTCTGCTTCAAGGTCAAAAGTACAGCTGCAGAACTGGAACTTTGAAACCGAACCTCGCCCTCCTCTCCGTGGCGAGGAGGGGGACGGGGGGAGGGGTTTGGCCCGGCAGTCCTTACGCTGACACCGACCAGAGGACAATCAGGTAAAGAATCAGGCCGATGACGAAAATGCCTTGCATCAGGATGACAATGTACGTCCCGGCCACCTTGTCGGAGGCGCGGAAGGCCGCCCACTCCTCGGGCGGCAAGAGCGCCTGCGCGCCGCCGGTTGGGGCGTGACCGTGCCCCGCGGAGACGTGTTCGGAAGAGCCGTGCGAGTCGCCGTGCGTCATTGCGATTGCTCTCTCGGTTTGAGAATGTCGCGGGCCCGGCCACAGGTCGGCGGCGCCCATTTCTCTCATGGTATAGGAACGGGCCGGGCCGGGGTGAAGGCGAACCGCTTCGGCGGCCCGCTGCGGGTTCATCAGTGGGGCGCCACTCCAGATCTCACGCATTCGCTCCCTGGCGGCCGCTAACTCATCAGAATTGATTTCCTGCCGGCCTTCGCGACCTCCATATGCCTCGCGCATTTTCCGTCCGAGGTCCTCAAACTCGCCCCGAAGAGGCTCCATGTACTTGGCCTGTTCGACCTTGAGCTGATCGAGCCGGGCCCGCACCAGATCCTGCTGCTCGCGCGTCAATTCGTAGTCCGAGGTGAAGTGCCTCAGTTGGTGCTCGGCCATGAAGTCATACATTCTTTGGCGGTCTTCCGGTCCGCGATCTCCCCAGGACCTGCCCCCACGATCTCCCCAACCTCCAGGACCGCGGTCCCCTCGCCCCTCGCGCCCCCGATCGTCCTCGGAGCGCTGGCGGTCACGGAAAGATCGTTCGCGGTTGTCCTGCCCAGCCGCCGACCAAGCGAGGAACCCGCTCAACACCAGCAAGGCCAGAAAGAAAACTCGTTCTCGCATCGGAAAGTCCCCCCTGCATGCCAGCTCCCACACTCATGGTACCGCCGGGAACGACGATTCGCAACGCAATCGAGAATGCCAATTCCAGAATGAGTGCCGTTGGATCGCATCGGACCTTGCGAGTCTCCCAAGGCAGGATGAGACCAGCATGACTTGCGACGTTGTTATCGTCGTACTGCTTCAACCCCTTGAGAAGGCAAACGAGTAAAACGATTGCGCATGACAGCGAGAAGCGGTCACAACCGGCCCTCGACCTGCTCGACCTCGTCATCGAATTCGAAGGGGCGGCGAGCGATCAGCATGGGGCGGCGATGAGCGACGCTCAGGAGCAGGCCGACCATCAGCAGCGAGGCCATCAGGCTGCTGCCGCCTGCGCTGACGAAGGGCAGGGTAATACCGGTCACCGGGCCGAGGCCCAGGTTGACGAATATGTTGGTGAAAGCCTGAAAGCCGATCATCGTGGCCAATCCGACGGCCAGGAGGCGGCCGAAGGGATCGTTGGTCAGCGTGGCGACGTCACAGCCGATGACCGCGATCACGAGGAAACAGAGAACAACGACCAAGGCGCCCGCGAGGCC
>JAANMX010001822.1_pt1 | contig 22996 bp, 25 predicted proteins | sample 7279681 | NCBI WGS metagenome assembly JAANMX01 (sample SAMN14094542, study PRJNA606508) | bioreactor metagenome | isolation source: A lab-scale SPAN reactor treating ammonium-rich wastewater day 351 | place: Ireland: Galway | collected 2018-01-01
GCCCAGCTGCAGCGCTTCTGCGCCTTCCTTCTCCCCATGTACGATGAAAATTCTTTCCGGAATATTTGTTATTCCATTCATCCAGCCAAGGAGTTCATTGTGGTCTGCATGTGAAGACAGTCCTTCAATTTCCGCTATTTCCATATTGAAAGGAACCCATTTTCCATACACTTTTAGTTCTTTCTCACCATCCAATAGTTTTCTTCCACGGGTTCCTTCGGCCTGATAGCCGACAAAAAGCAGGGTATTATCAGGGTTTTGTGCCTGGGTTTCAAGATAGTTGAGCATTCTGCCACCGGTGAGCATCCCGCTGCCGGCGATAACAATTTTTGGTTTGTTGTCGGACCGCAACTCCATGGTTTCCTGATAGCTGCTGACCACCGTGAAATGATCGCACATTTCATCACATTCGTCGGTTGTTAACCGGTGCCAATCTCTGGTACGGTAAAACAGATCGAGTATGCTGGCTCCCATCGGACTGTCCATGATTATCGGTACTTTGGGTATTTTATTTTCGTTAAGCAACCTCCATAAAATAAGCATCATCAGTTGAGCACGTTCAACCGAAAAACTGGGAATAAACACGCTGCCTCCACGGTTAATGGTATCGTTGACTAATTTTTCAATCTCCAGAACCGCTTCCACTTCATCCGGATGAAACCTTCCTCCGTAGGTTGACTCTATGAAAAGAACATCCGCCTTTTCGGGTTTCAGGGGTGGATATAGCAGTAGATCATTGGTACGTCCAATATCTCCGGAAAAAACAAAACGTGTGCCATGTACATCCAACTCAATGAAAGCTGCACCCAAAATATGCCCATTGTACTGAAACCGTGCATTGATACCATCAAACAAAGGAATCCACTGTGATGGCGGAACCTCCTTAAAATGGGGCAATGTTTTTTCTACATCCTTCAGGCCGTACAGCGGTTCTGCGGGACTGTGTTTGGAGTAGCCTTCCTTATTGGCTCGCGCTGCTTCCTGTTCCTGTATTTTGGCACTGTCGTTCAGAATGATTGTGGCAATATCCAAAGTTGGATTTGTTCCGTAAACTAATCCACTAAAACCATATTTTACCAATCGGGGAAGGTATCCTGTGTGGTCGAAATGGCCATGAGTCAATAAAACGGCATCAATGGCTGAAACGTCCACAGGCGGATATTCCCAGTTTTTAAGCCGCAATTCCTTTAATCCTTGAAAAACTCCGCAGTCGATTAGGAGTTGATGTGCTCCTGTATCGATTAAATATTTGGAACCCGTTACTGTACCCGCAGCGCCCAAAAAATGAATGGTAATTTTTGTATTTTTCATTGGTCAGATTGATTTAGTGTTGAGTGCATAATTCTTTTGCGTCTTCGATAATGTTTTTATGGCGTGGTTTTGCAAGTCCGATTTGGTTTAAGACCCCCGGGTTTTCGTAAATTTCTCTGCAAAGAACTACACCAAGGTCTAACAATTTTGTTTTCTCGTTTTTTGTCAGGGTCGTTAATGCGGTTAATGGGTGCAAACCGGATTTGTCTATTCTCTCTTTTAAACCGTTCCCAAAAGGATAGTCCCAGCTTGCCATTAGTAAACCTGCACATTTCCCATATTGTGTGGCATCAGAAGTGAATCTTGTATTGGTGTACACACCTCCTTTAGATATTTTTCCTTCGTTACTTTTTTGTTTTTTCCACTGTTTTTCTACATCCAGAAATCTGGAATTGACATACAGAGGAATTTTTACATTGCAAAATCTCCCTTGGTCGCTGTGAAATTTACATTCAATAAAACAGTGCTGGTCGTCTTTGTCAGCGATGACATCTATTTCATGCGACACGCAATTTCCCTGAACAATGACCCCAACCTGGGTGGAAAAACCTTCATGAGCCATCAGTTTGCCCACTAATTTTTCAAAGGGAAAACCGGAGGGACCCAATTCAAAGAGTGCGTTTTTGAGTTTGTATTTTGAAGCACTTACGCGGGAATATTTTTTTAACAAATCAAAAGCAATTTTATAGATCTTTGAGGTGGTCATGCCTTCGTAAATCGTGGACTGAACCTCACCAACAATTTGCTGAATGACGTTTTCCCCAGCAGACGCGCGCCTAAGTGAATTAGTGAGTTTTTCGACATCAAATACGACAATATCTCCGGACTTTTTTACGATGCTAATGGGAATCTTCATTTTCTGATAGTTTGTTGAAACTTACTTTAGGCAACTGTTATTTTATTATCGAGATATACATTCTGTACCCTTTGTAGCAAGTTCACACCGTCTTTAAACGGGTGCTGAAATGCCTTCCGACCCATAATCAGTCCAGTGCCGCCCGCTCTTTTGTTGATGACCGCTGTTGTAATGGCCTCAAGCAGATCTGACTCACCTTTTGAATCGCCACCGGAGTTAATTAATCCGATTTTGCCCATGTAACAGTTCGCTACCTGCAGCCTGCAGAGGTCAATCGGGTGGGGAGTTGTTAGTGCCTCATACATCGCGTCATCGTATTTACCGAACTTAATGTTTTTGAATCCAAAATTATTTGTCGGCAATTTTTGTTTAATAATATCAGCTTGAATTGTTACTCCGATATGATTGGCTTGTCCTGTCAAATCCGCAGCGGAGTGATAATCCTGATCTGCTGTTTTAAATGCCTCATTTCGAAGATAGCACCATAATATAGTCGCCATACCGAGCTGATGGGCATGCTCAAACGCCTCGGAAATTTCTGTGATCTGCCTGTCGCTTTCGTCGGAACCAAAATAGATGGTTGCTCCTATGGCAAGGGCCCCCATATCCCAGGCGTTTTTAACTTTTCCAAATAGCGTTTGGTCATATTTATTTGGAAAGCTCAGTAATTCATTGTGATTAATCTTTACAATGAAAGGGATTCTGTGCGCATATTTTCGGGCATTCAAGGCTAACCCGCCGAAGGTAGAAGCCACACCGTTACAGCCGGCTTCGAGTGCAAGTTTTAAAATGTTTTCAGGGTCGAAATAGTCGGGGTTTTTATAGAATGAAAAGGCCGCGCTATGCTCAATACCTTGGTCCACAGGAAGGATACTTAAATAGCCTGTACCTCCCAGATTTCCGTTGTTGTACAATTGTGAAAGACTTCGAAGCACCTGCGGATTTCTGTTGCTACTGCCAAATACTTTTTCTAAACTATTTTTGCTTGGCACTTGCAATTCATCCTTTGTTATTTTTTCACAAACGTGTTCTAAATAGAAGTCTGCTTTTTCTCCTAAAAGTTCTACTATATTCTTGTCTGTTTTCATTTTGATAGTATTTAATGGATTCCTAAACTTTCATTTGTTTTGGCTATGGATTTTGTACCATCTGTTTCAATTCCAGTTAATGCCCTAATAGCATCGATAGTTTCTGGGATTACAATGGCTTGGTTATCGACTACATAGGCATAAAAAAGTTCATCTCCCTGTACTTTGAGCATATCTTCCCACAGCGCAACTTCATACATATCGCCCCAAGGTCTTCCCATATCCAGAAACATTTCTTTAATGGTGTTGTTAGAAACCAAGCCTTGGTCATATCGAATTAGTTTAATACGACTTGAAGTTTTAAAGGCATTTAGCACTTCTTGCTTTGTCGACTGCTTTTTCAATTTCACATTCCAGTAGTGCATATGGCTCAATGTTTCGGGTACTTTTACCGCTGCGGTGATGACATCCAGTTCTGGGTCAACACTTTTAGCATCTGGACCTTGATGGCTTGGGATATCTTTTTCGGGAACCATCGTATTCATAATACCACCTAAATGACTTTCCCAAGGGTCTGTAGCTCTTCTTAAAAGTGTACCTCTGGCATAATCCAATAAATCGGCTCTTTTTAAAGCGGTCAAGGTTCTTAAAATAGACGTAGTATTACAGGAAACTACTCTTGTCGCATTCAAGTTTAGAGCTGATTTGTAATTATTTTCTGCACTAAAGGAATGCCCTGTGGTTTCGTGTTTTTCGCCACCGTGTAGAATAAATTTGATGTTTTGCTCCTTGTAGATAACGACATTCTGAGCGGCAATTTTTTTGGGTGTACAGTCCACAACAAGATCTGATTTCTTTAAAAGTTCCTGCATATCGCCTTTTACCGAAATCCCTTCAGATTTCATTTTATCAGCAGCATCTTTAGTTGCTGCATAAATGTCGTATTCCTTTCTTACGGCATTTTGAATTCGCCAGTCGCTAATGATATCACATACTCCCGAAAGCTTCATATCGTTTTGTAAGTTGATGGCATCTGCCACCCTTTTTCCAATGACTCCGTATCCTATAACTGCTATATTTTTCATATAAATTGATTTTTATTAATTATGTTTTATTGTTCGTAGTTTCCATTCCCATTGGCATATTACCTTCATCGTCTGTGTGTGAAATCATAAAAAGGCGTTCTGCAACAAGTATTAGAACAATCCCAATCGCTGCTACGATAAGCACCAAAGGATCGTTCAGATATTTTATAACCAATGCCAAACCTGCAAATCCTCCACCAACGATAACCACACGAGGTAATTTAGTATCTGGAAGACAGATTTCATCTGTTATCTTACAGGTGGATTCCAACGGAATGCTATGTGTTTGCTTTTCTTTCATTTTTTATTTCTATCTCTTGCAATGAGTACTGAACATTTGGCATTTGTGGTCAAATATTGGGATACAGAGCCCAATACTAAGCGTGAAAGTGCACCGTGACCCTGAGAGCCTACTACGATTAAATCTGCACCCCAATCTTCTGCTTTTTCATAAATAGTACTTTTGGGCAGGCCACTAACAACACTTGTGGTTATGGTAAGTGCCTTGTTTTCGGCCTTGATTTTATCGAAAGCTTCTGAAACGATTTTGTTTCCCAATTTTTGAGCGTTACTTCTAATTTCTTCTATGTAATTTCCTGTCCTGCCGCCCATAGTATGCAATCCCAGGCCGGTTGTTTTCGGAACTTCATAAACATTTATAATATGAATTTCACTATTTGAGGATAGGGTCATTTTTATAAGTTCGTGAATGGCTACTTTACTGAAATCTGAACCATCTATGGCCAATAATATTTTCATAATTTGAATGTTTTAGTTGGTTGACATTTCTTTCGATTTTATAAGTTTTCTCCAATACAAGTGTTCATATAATCCAGACCAATACATACCAAAGGTGAAAGCGAACAGTAACTCTTCAATTGGGATTCCCAAAACAAGAATATGGGTCAGGTTGTCCAGATTCCAGTACAACTCCACATATTGGGGATAGAACGGAAGGATGCTTCCGAAATAAATGAAGTACAGTATGGTAAACAAGATTCCTCCAACCCATATCTTTCCTTTTAAATCTGGGCGACAGTACAATGTTGCCAAACCACCAAAAAACATTGCAATGATGCCACAATAGATGTGGTTAAGCGCGGTGAAAAGACTAAATATTACAAATACAATGGCTGGAACAAAAAGTATATAAATATGTAGCTTATGTCTTTGGTGGCTCCGTTCGGTATGAGGCATATCTATATAGCCTTTTTTGAATATCAGATTATACAATACCGTCCCTATTCCGCCAATAGCAAAAGAGAAGATAAGGCTCTCAATATCAAAACCTGTTCTTTCCGCTAAATGGAATAGGGAAGGTGGAAACCAATATTCTGGAACAAACAAGGGTTCTGTTAGGCCAAAGGGCATAGTGATAAGGCTCATTTTGAGCATTTCTTTTCTATACCCCTTTTTTGACAAATAGATTATTGCCCAAAGCGCAAGAATTATAAGAGACCATATGAACCAGACATATTGCATACTCTTATAATTTTCTATTTTCTAAATAATTAACAGCTTCCTTCACTGTCAAAGGATACGTAGCATTACCCGTCCGAACATAAAATGTGGTGTTTTCAGTATCACTTACATAAATTGGTTTTTCAGAAGGTTCAATATTTATTACGCACACCTCCTTTTCATTTAAACCATAAAATAAAACCTGATTGCTGAAGCAAGCCTCGTGGCCCAACTGGGTAGAAATTATTCTAAAAACTTCACGTTCATAACCATCCCTGTTTTTGTGTTTGAGTGTCTTGAAATCATTCTCCAAGCCTAAAATATTTCCATCATCATCTACGCCAATAATTAATTTACCGCCCTTGGCATTCATAAAACCTGTGATGGTTTTGGCAATCACCAGTTCCAGTTCTTTATTGGTTGTTTTACGGTAATAATCATACCGTATCGAAGACTTGAATTCTACCCGTTCATTTTCGCCCGACTCAATTAATTCTTCAATATCACGAACAAGCAGCTGTTGTTGTGTTCCAATGAGTTCATTTTTCTTTTTCAGGTTTATCCAGAATAAACCTGAAACTATCCCCAAGAATCCTCCCAATAAAGTTAAGAGTCCGCCCATGCCCCGCATATTGAACCTGAAAGATTCCAAAAAACGTTCTTCTAAGACTTGCTGAAACAAGGGGAAAGAGAAGGGCGTATCACTGAACTCAAACCAGTAGATTACCATTGTAAAAGGGTGTACCAGGAAATAAAAAATACCTGCCCCAATAAATAAATGAGTCAAAATGATCTTAATATTTTTATAAGTATTACTGTTTATCATTTTTAGCGGTTTATGAATCTTTGATATAATTATGTTCTAAATTCAAGAGGGCCTTATCTAAACTTTCGATTAAACAATCCTATTTAATGCAAAATCATCTGTTTTTTATTTGCGCATTATAAAAAGCCGCAATACAGGCACCTATTAGCCATCCTAAAATGAATATCTGTACTATTCCCAAACCAGCTTCCCATAGTGGCACATCCATCCTGATAATGCTTGTGGTATCTAAACCGTGCAATAGGCTGTTGAAAAAATCGATAGTGGCTTCTCGACCTGCTGTTGACATAACTATCATACAGCCTAAGTAAATTAGTGCCCCCGTAAGACCGAAAGCAAATCCGAGTTTTTTTACGTTTAATCGATACATAATTTTAAAGTTTTGAGTTAGTTGTCTGATTTTAATATCTTTTTTGATTCCTCAAATTCTTCCTTGGATATTTCGCCTTTTGCAAAGCGGTTTTTAAGAATATCCAGTGGGCTGTCCTTCTTTGTTTTTTGATAAGGGATATCTGCTGGGATAAAGAATATCCAAGCCAATAAAATAATCCATATAATCCACCATATTAGGTGCATACCTCCAAAATGTCCTTCGTAAAAATGCATAATTTTTGGTTTTAAGTTGTTGTTAATTTAATTCTGTAATTGTATAACCATTGAGCCCATCAAGTTGCTTTTGTAATTCGGCAACAGAAAGTGCTTCATTCATCGTGATAAGTGCAGCACCTTTTGGTGCCAAAAAAATCTCTGCTTTTTCTATATTGGGATGTTCTTCTAAAGTCTTTTTTACTCTTGATACACATCCACCGCAGCTGATTCCGCTTATTTGAAATTTTTGTTTCATCATTTAGTATTTAATGGTGATGATGCCCTTTGTGTTCATCTTTTGGTTCTGTTTTTGAAACATCTTTACCGTGTTCGTCGTGTTCTCTTTGTCTATTCTGTGAATGATTGTGCCCACCGTGGCGATGTGAACCGTGAGGCATAAATAAGTGACAAGCAAACATAAAGAGGATGAAGATGAATAGAGACGAACTGCTTCCTATACCTAATGATGGTGCAAAAAAGATAAACAGTAATGGTAATCCACAACCGATGACCATCCATATCCAGTGATTATTTTTCATTGTTGTTTATTTTAAAAGTTAAAATTAATGATGCTCGGTATGCTCACCTTTGGTTGGGCTATCCATATCGTCCATCTTGTCCATACCCTGCATATCCATTCCTTTTTCGCCCATCATCTTTGAGCAGGATTCCATACAGTCTTCGCTCATCATCCCTTTTTCGTGCATCATTTTCATCATAGTGCCCATCATTTTGCCGTCATTCATCATTCCGTCCATCATTGAGTGCATCATTGTACTGTCTTTCATCATCATTTGCATTCCTTCTCCTTGCATCATTGAGCTCATCATTTTTTTGTTGCCCTGCATCATTTGCATTGCTTGTGGGTTGTCGTGCATACTTTCCATAAATTCGGTCATATAGTCGTGATTTTTGGAAATGGCATTAAAAACTTCTGTGCGAGTTTCAGGGTTTTCCATTAGTGCCTGAGTGTTTGTTTCTTGTTTGCAACTGTTTAAGCTTAAAAGCCCAACTGCCGATAAAACAATTAGTAGTGTTTTCATAATTTATTTTTTGAGTTAAACATTTATTTTAATTTTTATAAACCCATTCCCAACAATCTAAATGTTTATAGTTGAGGGAATGGATTATCAACTATTAATTCGTCTCTTTATTGGTAAAGGATAGCTCGAATTTCATCGCTCGTTTTTTTCTACTGCTACGCAGTTGGATTTTAGAATACTAAAATACTCTTTTTTTTCTATTGCGGAATTTGGGTTTAAACTAATTGAATATTATCCGTCCGTTTCTTCCATTCGCCTTAAAAGTGTTGTTTTAAGTCTATCAATAAATTTTGTTTGGTCGATTTTGCGTTCTCTAATTTCTAAAAATGTCCTATAAACATTTCCGAGTTTAAGCTCAAAGATATCTTCACAAGCTGAAGCCATTTCTTTAATTCCTGCCGTACCACTTTTTATTGCCCCAGATGCCTGTAATGCATAAATTAATTCTATCAAATCTGTTTTTGAGGCTGTCCAACTAAGACGCTCACCGTTTGTTAAGGTATTAAGCTTGTTTGGTAAACCGAAGGACAATTCCCTTAAATAACTTAACTCCTCAACGTAATGGCTTATTAGTAAATCATAAGCCATAATTTTAGCAATCGTATTGTCGTGACTTGTAGAAAACTCAGCATCAGTGTAAAAATGAGAAGTGCTTGATACCAAGCTAATTTTATCATTTCCACGTAGAAAATAAAATTCATCCAGAACTTCAGAACCTTCCCTATAATATTTGATGAAATCTATATTTTGTCGATTGCTTTCTTGTAGCCTATTTATTTCAGAATCAATAAACTCCTCTTGAGATTTTATGGTTCCAGCAGGTCTATTTATTAAAAATTTATAGAGTTTAGCATAAAATTTTAATCTGCCATAAACGTATGGTTTATGCTTCTTGAAGAATATGATTTCATTTTGTTTATCTACAAATTCATTTTCTCTCACACAGACTCGTAATTTTTGCAAATATTGTCTTGAAATGGAAATTCCTTTTTCAACGTTATTGAAATCGTTAAGATTGGATTCCTCAACTACTTTTATTTCTTCTTTATAGTTTTCTAAAATTGTTTGAATAAGTTTATGCACAATAAGTATGAGGCTTTTAAATTGAATTATTTTTTTAAAATGATTTTAGTCAATTATCATTTTTTAAATAGGGGGTTTTTTAAGAAAAATGAGAAAACCAATAGCAACTAAAATAATGCTTCCTGCAATTAGAAATGGATAATAAAAACCACCGGTAACCAACCAAGTTCCTAATATGGGACCTAAAATCTGACCCATACTGTTTGTTGAACTTTGTATTGAAATATTTCGACCAGTATTTGTTTTGGATAACAAGGATACCGCAGATAGCAAATTAGGTGTAACCATAGCACCACCAGCAGCAAACAACACAATTAAACCGTACACAACAAATTCATTTTTGAAAAAAGGAAAGGCAATTAATGAAATTCCTGAAATGAATAACCCAAAGCCGATTTGCTTTTTAGTAGATAGAATCTTTTCCCCATAACTGGCAAATACAGGCTGCAAAACAGCCATTATTGAACCACACAGCATAAAACCAATACCAACCTGGTTGCTGTTAAACCCTAATTCGTCTTTACCGTAGATTGAAAAAACAGTTTCAAACAAGGTCACTACAAATTGGATGACAAATGATAGCGCCAATAGAACAAGAAAATATTGGCTGAACGAGAAGCGAAAAGTGAATTTTTGAGTTGTAAATTTATGGATGCGAACTGAATTTTTCAGGCATTTTACAACAATGACTAAAACAATAAAACCTAATAATGCAGCGAATAAAAAAGGTGTGGAAAATCGACCCAAATGTAGTTGACCAATTGCATACTCAAAATGAAGGTCTGATTGCGAAAGAAAGCCACCGATAACGGGTCCAAAAATAACCCCTGAACTAATGGCTACACCAGACCAGGCCATTATCTTGGTTCTACGTTTTTCTGAAGTAATATCACTTAAATATGCGTTGCTAACTGGAATAACTGATGACGTGAAAATACCACCAAAGATTCGAGCGATATAAAGCATTGTTAAGGATGTGGCCAGACCGGTAAGTAATTGCATAATTACAAAGCCGATTAGTCCACAAATGATAATAGGTTTACGACCATATCTGTCAGATAACTTTCCCCAAACGACAACAAAAATTAATTGAAATAATGGATAAATGCTGGTAAGCAACCCAATATGGAAGTTGATTAAATCGGTGTCGAGATTGTCTTTTAAAGCTAATCTTTCGGTATAGTAGGGAAGGGTTGGCAATAAAATACCATAACCCAACATCACTACAAATAAACTCAACAGGATTAAAGATATCCTGTTGAGTTTTTCTTTTCTTTCCATCTATTTTTTACCGATTTTTCGCTTTAATAATTGCGCATTAATAGCTACTATAATCGTGCTTAAACTCATAAATACCGCACCAACCGCAGGACCTAAAACAAAGCCTGAAGTATATAATACACCGGCTGCTAAAGGAATAGCCACGACATTATATCCCGTAGCCCATATTAGGTTCTGAATCATTTTATTGTACGTAGCCTTTCCGAACAAAATAAGGTTTGCAATATCTTGTGGATTGCTATTTACCAATATAATATCGGCTGTTTCGGCAGCTACATCAGTACCAGAACCAACAGCAATACCTACATCCGCTTTGGCAAGTGCAGGTGCGTCGTTTACGCCATCTCCCGTCATAGCCACAAACTCTCCTTTATTTTGCAACTCTTCTACAATTTCTACTTTTTGGTGTGGTAATACTTCGGCATAATATCCATCCAAACCAAGTTTATCACTAACGGCTTTGGCTGTTTTTTCGTTATCGCCAGTTGCCATCAAAACTTTGATATTGTTCTTTTTGAATATTTTGATAGCTTCCGCAGATTCAGGTCTTATTTCATCAGCAAGGGCAATGTATCCTGCTAGTTGTCCATCAATTAATACAAATACAACAGTTTCAGCAGCGTCACTATAAGCATCTTCAGGAATGGTGATTTTTTCATCCCTTAAATAGCCCGGACTAACCACTTTTACTTGTTTGCCTTCCACATTTGCCTCTACGCCTTTACCTGTAATTGCATTAAAGTTTTCAGGATTGGGAATAGCAACCTTATCTTCCTTAACTTTTTTTATAATACCAACGGCAATAGGATGTTCCGAACTTTGTTCCAAGGCACTTGCAAGCCGCAACACTTCATCTGAAGAATACTTCTCATTTACCGATTCGATTCGTGTAACCCCAAAATCACCTTTGGTCAATGTTCCTGTTTTATCAAATAGAAGAACGGATATTTTACGGGATTCTTCAAAGGCAGTTCTATTACGAATCAATAATCCGTTTTGAGCTGAAACAGCGGTCGATATAGCGACTACAAGGGGAATGGCAAGACCCAATGCGTGTGGACAAGCAATGACCATAACGGTAACCATTCTTTCTAAAGCAAAGACAAATGGAAAGCCTAAAATCAGCCATACTGCTAATGTTCCAAAACCAATAACCAAAGCGATATAGGTTAACCATTTTGCAGCCCTGTCTGAAAGATTTTGCATCTTGGATTTGGTTTTCTGCGCTTCCTCGACCATTTTGATGACTTTGTTGAGATAGCTATCCTTTCCAGTATGCTCAACTTTTACTTTTAATGTACTATTGCCATTTACAGAACCACCAATAACCTTATCTTTTTCTTCTTTCTTTACTGGTTTCGATTCTCCTGTTAGCATTGATTCATTAAGGTAACTTGAACCTTCAACAATGATTCCGTCTGCTGGAACTTTCTCTCCAGGTTTTACCAATATCACATCATCCTTTAGTAAATCTTCAAGAGGGATGTCTTCTATGATGTCGCCTTTTACCCTGTGCGCTTCCGCAGGCATCATACTTACCAGTAACTGTAAAGCTTTTGACGCACCTAACACACTTTTCATTTCTATCCAATGACCAAGCAACATTATGGCTATAAGTGTTGATAGCTCCCAGAAAAAGTCTTCACCTCTTAAGCCAAATACAGTAGCTGTACTATAAAAATAAGCTACAGAAATTGCCATAGAAATCAAGGTCATCATTCCTGGCGCACCTTTTTTGATTTCAGACCAAAACCCTTTTAAAAATGGCCACCCACCATAAAAATATACAACAGTGGAAAGTGCAAAAAGGATGTATGGATTTCCTGGAAGTAAAAATTCATAACCAAAAAATTCTTGAATCATTGGTGAGAAGAACAATATGGGGATGGTAAACACGAGTGTTACCCAAAACCGTTTTCTAAAGTCTGCAATCATCATTTTATGATGGTCGTGACCCATTTCTCCGTGACCAGGGCTATGACCGGAATGGTCTCCACCACCCTTTTTCTTTTTTGAATGATCCATTTTTGAGTGGTCTTCTTTTTCGTGGCTCATTTTAGAATGGTCCATTTCTTTGTCTTTGTGATCTTTGTGATTGTCCATAGTATTCTGTTTTAGGTGTTGGGATATTTTAAATTATGTTTTTTAAGATGGTCCGTCAGTATATTTGCAACACTATAGTTGCGATACCAGCGTTTATCTGCGGGAATGATATACCAAGAAGGATCATCACAGTTGGTTATTGCCATATTGTAAGCAGCTCTATAGGCATCCCATTGTTTCGCCGCCTTTTCATCTGCGATACTGTATTTCCAGCGTTTATGGGGTTTTGAAAGTCGTTCCTGAATACGCTCTTTCTGTTCTTCCTTGGAAATATGTAGGAAAAATTTAAGTACGTGAATGTTGCTCAGTCTTAAATGCTGCTCCAAGTATTTTATAAGTTTGCAACGGTGGGCTAACACTTCCTCCGAAAGTGAATTTGCTACCATAGGCATAAGTAGATCTTCGTAATACGAACGGTTAAACACCTGGATCATACCCTTGGGGGGAATATGCGGATAGACACGCCATAAAAAGTCATGCTTCAACTCTTCCTCGGTCGGTTTTTTAAACGATTTTACTTGAACGCCCTGAGGATTCATACTGCTAAGGGAATGACGAATGGTGCCGTCTTTTCCCGAGGTATCCATACCTTGCAGGATAATAAGTAAGCCAAAACGTCCATCGGCATAAAACTTATTCTGAAGTTCAAAAAGTTCCTTGCGTAACTGAACCAACCCCTTCTTGCCCTCGTTTTTTGAAATGTTCGAGGGCGGTTGCGTCGAAATTGTATCTAAATCTATCATTTTTAATGCTTTATCGTAATTTTATTCTCATTGCTTCTGAAATGTTTTCAGCATAGACGCCGTAGGCATCTACCAAAAGTCCCTTTATTCCATCTTTGGAAGATATTGCGTATAGAATGCTATTGTCATCGGTACTGCTCATACCTTCAAAACGATAGGTCTTATCTACCGTAAAATCCTCTGGATGGATTTCAATTTTCAAGGAAGGACATTCCAAGCATTCTGGCTTTAAGTTGAAGTCATAAGGATAATCGTTTGCCTGTAAATCATTTATGGCTTCTGAGAGTGTGTCGTAATTTTTCATTTGTATTTATTTATAGTTCATTATAAAATAACTGCCATCCGATTCGGTAAATTTCTGAAAGGTCAATAACCCTTTTTCATTTAATTTCTCATTAACGGTATAGTTGAGTTGCTTAAGGCGAATCCCCCATGCATAGGCCTTAATATTAATTTTTGAATAAATATTCTTTTCATTATTTTCTAATTTTCGGTCGTAGATCTTTATTATGCTTTTTGAACCGAAAAAATTTAACAAGCCCGAATCAAAACTCATTTCTAGTTCAATATCTCTTAAGTTTCCCAAATCGTATAGCACTTTAAAATTTTTGGAAGTAGTGCTAATTTCAGTTTCCTTTGATTTTGGGTTTGAAAAAGGAAAAGCCATTACCATGATACTCCCTTCATCGGGTCTACAGCGATAAGTCGTGGTGTATTTGTCGGTAGACTTTTTGCCCTTGTCAAAAAGCTCGGTGATTACCTTAACTTCATAATATCCATTTTTATCGATAAGCTTTCCAGATTCAAAAGTTTGTTTGTTTAAAAAAACACCTCCTTTATCAAAATTTTCCCGTTCCACAAATCTGCCTGCAATTTGCCCGATGAGCATTTCGTTTTGAGCTGTTATACTCGTACAACCCAAAATAAAACAGAATAATAATACCGGAATCATTATAACTTTAGTATTTGCCCCACGATATTTCTTGTTAAAGTTTACAAACATTTTCTTCGGTATTTAAAACAATTTTCTTTATAGATTAAATCTAAATGCCTTTCATTTATCTTACAATCACTGCTGTTCTATATTATTTAAAATAAATTCTAAACGTTCAACGGGTGGCAAAACCGGAACAAGAACTATGGGAAACCCTAAAGACGTGTAAACATCTATTATTAATTGATGTATTAGCTTTTGGTCCTCCTCGTCTTCGGTTCTAGCATAATCTTTGGTAAAGGGCAATCGGTCTAAAATAAAGATTTTTTTATATGAGATGTTTTTAATTGTATTGAGTAATTTCTCATCATAATCCAGCTTTAGAAATTGATAATATGCCATAGCATCCGGTATAGCTCTATCCAAAAAAACCAAGTCTTCAGGCTGGATGGCTTTCTCTTGTTCTATTTGCATATCCAAAACACCTAATTGAAACTGCCTTTTATTGTTCCTTATTTCCTCGACTGTGTGTCCGTCGATAAGCATTGTGTCTATATAGTGTCTCGCGTGCTCAATGGCCGTTTTGTACCCTCTTTCATCTAACATATTTATTACTGTGGTTTTACCAGTACTCGGACCTCCAGTTATTACATGCCAGTTGTTGGCTCTTCCTATTGTTTGCATTTTATGAGATTAAAAATTATACATTTTCGATGCTATATAGTTGTGGGATTTCAGCATCCCAGCCATAAGTTTCCTTGATTCCTTTTTGCAGGGCCGCTGCACCTTCTTTCTCGCCGTGCACAATAAAGATTCGCTCTGGTTTATTTTTTATTTTGCTCAACCAAGCTATTAGTTCTGCGTGGTCTGCATGTGCCGAGAGGCCTTGAATTTCGGCTACTTCCATATTAAACGGCACCCATTTGCCATATACTTTTAGCTCTTTATCGCCTTCCAATAATTTTCTGCCACGAGTGCCTTCAGCTTGATAGCCTACAAAAAGTAAGGTGTTATTTGGATTTTGTGCCTGTGTTTCAAGATAGTTTAGCATTCTTCCACCTGTGAGCATTCCGCTTCCTGCAATCACGATTTTGGGTTTGTTATCTGTTCTTAATTCCATTGTTTCACGATAGCTGCTAACAACCGTAAAGTGCGAGCACATTTCGTCACATTCATTGTCTTCCAATCTGTGCCAATCCCGAGTTCTATGAAACAGTTCCAATACGTTGGCACCCATCGGACTGTCCATTATCATTTGCACTTTGGGAATTTTGTGCTCTTTCAGTAATTTCCAAAAAATAAGCATCATCAATTGGGCACGTTCTACCGAAAAGCTTGGGATAAACAGGCTGCCACCTCTATTGATGGTGTCATTTACCAATTTTTCAATCAGTGGAAGTGCTTCCATTTCATCTGGATGAAACCTTCCTCCATAAGTAGATTCTATAAAAAGCACATCTGCTCTTTTTGGTTTCAGGGGTGGATAGAGCAATAAATCATTGGTTCTACCAATGTCTCCTGAAAAGACAAAACGTTTTCCGTGCACATCCAACTCAATATAGGTTGCACCCAGAATATGTCCGTTGTATTGGAAGCGAACTCTAATACCGTCAAATAATGGAATCCATTGTGATTGTGGAATTCCTTTAAAGTGCGGAATGGTTTTTTCCACATCCTTTAAATCGTAAAGCGGTTCTGCAGGACTGTGTTTTGAATAGCCTTCTTTGTTGGCACGTTCGGCTTCCTGTTCTTGTATTTTGGCACTATCGTTCAAAATGATTTTTGCAATGTCCAAAGTAGGATTCGTACCATAAATGGGACCATTGAAGCCTTGTTTTATCAATCTCGGCAAATATCCTGTATGGTCCATATGGCCGTGGGTAAGCAAAACAGCGTCAATATCTGCAACATTAACGGGTGGATACTCCCAGTTTTTAAGGCGTAATTCCTTCAATCCCTGAAAAAGACCGCAGTCTATCAGTATCTTTCTATCTCCTGTATCTACCAGATATTTTGAACCGGTTACTGTGCCTGCCGCTCCTAAAAAATGGATGTTTATTTTGTTGTTTGTCATCTTTATAGCATTTATTTAGTGTCCTCCACAGCAGGACGGTGTATTGCTTTGGTTTTGGCTCGATTTATATAATTTTGTTATCTCATTATATAGATTTCGTGAATCCTCTTTAATATAAAGTGCTACCTTCTTAATAGAGTTAGTTTCTAACTCAACCATATCCAATAGAATTTCTATGGCCTCGTCAAGCAATTTCGGGTCCTCTTCGAGAGCTTCGTAAAACGGCTCAAAATCTAATTGATTCTGTTGTTGTGAATCTTCTTTTTTCATTTGATTTTTTATTTAGAATTATTGATTGTTGCATTGTTTTTATTGATGTACTGAACATAATTTTTCTGAATCTTCTAAAATCTTTTTGTGTCTTTTATTATCAATTCCTATTTTTTCCAAGAGCTTCGGGCTTTCGTGAAGCTCTTTGCAGAGTACGATGCCTTCATCTAATAATTTTGTTTTTTCAGCTTTGGTAAGTGTTGTTAAAGCGGTTAAGGGATGTAGCCCAGATTTATCTATTCTGTCTTTAAGACCATTTCCTCTTGGATAATCCCAACTGCTCATAAGCATTCCAACACATTTCCCGTACTGAATGGCATCGGTTGTGAAACGCGTATTGGTGTACACACCTCCTTTATGAAGTTTAGCCTCGTGACCTTTTTGGTGTTCCCATTGCTTTTCTACGTCCAAAAACCGTGAATGGATATATAATGGGATTTTTACATTACAAAACCTACCTTGGTCGCTATGGTATTTGCATTCAATCATATAGTGTTTGTTTTCTTTTTCGGCGATTACATCAACTTCGTGTTGTACACAATTACCTTGAACAATAACTCCCACGTTTGTACTAAAGCCTTCCATCTCTAAAATCTTACCGACAAATTTTTCAAAAGGAAATCCTGATGGCCCCAATTCCATAATCGCCTTTTTGAGCTTGTATTTTGAGGCACTTACCCTTGATTTACTTTTAAGTATTTTGAATGCCATCTGATAGATTTTTTTTGTGGTAATTCCATCATAAAGTTGCCCTTCAACTTGTTCAACAATTTGCTGAACCACAGTATCGCTTGCCTGAGACCGTTTCAGGGAATTGATGAGTTTGTCCACATCAAATTCAACGACGTCTCCAGAGTATTTTATTATTTTAATCGGTTTTTCCACTTTTAAATATGTATGGTCATTACAGGCAAAGCTGAATGATTAGTAACCCCTTCAGCGATACTTTTTGAGAACAGACTTAAAAAACCGGTTCTTCCGTGAGTAACCATTGTGATTAAATCAACAGGATTCTGCTTTACAAACGTATTGATGCCAGTTTCCACAGATGTCTCATTATAAACTGCCATCGAGTAATTTTTTAGTTCGGGGAATTTGCTCAATAGTTGTTCAAGTGGTTTTAAACCAAGCTCGATACTGTTGAAATCTGTTTGGGTATTAATGCGCAATAAGTGGATACGTGCATTACATTTATTGGCAATTGATATTACTTCTTTAAAGGCGCGGGATACATCTTCTTTAAAATCGGAAACAAATACAATATTTTTGAACGGGAATGATACGGCTTCATCTTTTACAACAATGACGGGAGCATTTGCTTTTCGAACGATTTCTTCTACGTTACTTCCCGTTATTTCACGAATTACACCTTTGGTGCCGCTACTTCCAGTAATGATGAAATCGTGATGAAAGTGGGTGGAATGCTCTAAAATATCTTTCTGTCCCGAATCAAATTGAAGAAAAGTTCGACATTTAAGCCCTTGACTTTCCGCTTTTCTGTCCAATTTCCTAAGAGCCGATTTGGCTTTTCCAATCTTCTTCAGGGTTTCGGGGTATCGTTTTTCCTTTAGCTTGTCCAGCTTAACCCAATCAACAGGGGTTGCCATTAAATGCAAAAAATGTATTTCGGCATCATAAAGTTTAGCCATTTTGATGCCAAGATTTGCAGCTTTTACACAATTTTCAGAGAAATCGGTGGGTACAAGTATGTTTTTCATTTTTATTAAGTTTTAGTCATTTTTGAAGCCGAGTCCATCTTTAAACTTAAATCTAATTTATTTTCTTTAAGACCAACCTCCAAAGGGTAACCCTCAACAACTAAACGCGCCATTAAGTAGCACAAGCTGGATTCCGCACCTTGATTTATATTAATATTTTCTTTTTCAAGACCATCATAACAGGCACCATTAACAGGGTTGTACATAATTTGCTTGAGATGGTTATTGCCTAAAAACCAACTAAATGCGGTATGAATCTGTTTGGAGTATTTCTTTTTATGGGTAACTCTACAGAATAGGTCCAATGAAAGAATGGTATAAGCCACCTCAATGGGTTGTTCGCCGTGAAAGGTTCGTTTGTTTCTTTTGTGAAACCATCCGTCATTAGAAATGACTTTAATTTGCCCTTTCATAAAATATTGTGATAATAAAAAGTCAAAAGTAGTTTCGGCAACGTCCTTGTATTTTTTATTTTTTGTGATTAGCCAAGCATAAAAAAGCGCTTCTGGCAATATACTATTGGCATAGGTCAGGTAATCTTCAAACCATTCCCATTTTTTATCACTGGTAATATTAAAAATGCGCAAGAGCTCTTGGGCCAATGTATCTGCTAACTGATTATATTGGGTTTTAGGCTCATTTTCTTGATAATAATAAAGTCCTTTTAATATAAAGCCAATGGCTCGTGGGGATTTGAAATCCGCTACATTTCGTATGACGTTTTTAAAACAGTTTTCTGCTTTGGCTACTAAACTTTTTGGCAGGTTTTCTGTATCAGACAATACATAGCCAAGTGCCCAAATGGCCCTGCCATTGGAATCTTCCAGGTTCACTTCGGTATTCTGATTGGTAAATTGCTTTTCATAATCCACATAATTATAGAACAGTCCATCGTCCTGTTGGCAAAACACAATAAAGTCCATATAAATTTCAATGAGCCGCAGGACTTTGTCATTTCTTTTTTTCTTATAATACATAAGCATTGCTATAAGCGCCCTTGCATTATCATCAAGTGTATAACCAAAAGACGTATCCGGGACACTAAAATTTGAAAATTGAAGCATCCCAAAGTCAGTAGTCATATTTTCAATATGGTCTGTTTTTATGGGTGGTAAACTAAAATCCAAAGAATTATTATGTTGCAAATAATCCTGAAAAATATCGGAATAGGAAATGGCTACATTTTCCCAACTAAAAGCACGCATTTTAAGAAAAGCATTTTTTCCCATTGATGTTGCTATTAGCGGTTGTTCCAACAAATCGATAACAGCGTTACTAATTTCTATGGGATCTTCAAAATCATTCAATAAAATACCAGTACTGGAATCAAGGTATTCTTTAGAATGGGGAATAGGAGTTGATATAACAGGGTTTCCGCAACTCATGGCATAAGCAAAAGTGCCGCTAACGGCCTGGTTGGGATCTTTAGATGAGAATAAGTAAACATCGGACAAGGATAGGTATTCCAACAATTTGGAAAGTTCCAAATATTCGTTTATAAAAATGACATGGTCTTTAATATCTAAATCATCGACTATTGTTAAAAGCGCATTTCTATATGTTTCGCCTTCTCTCTTTATTATATCAGGATGTGTTTTGCCTAAAACCAGATAAACTGTGTTAGGGAATTTTTGGAGTATTTTTGGCAATGCACGAAGGGCTGTTTCTATATTTTTATTCTCACTTAATAAACCAAATGTGGAGAGCACATTTTTATTTTGAAAGCCATATCTATTTTTAAGCCGTTGTTTTTCTTTCCATAGTACAATATGGGTGCCATGGGGTATGACAGCTATTTTGTTAGTATCAATATGATAATCACTTTCTAGTATTTCTGCGGATTTATTGGTAAGAACGATCAGTTTCTCGGAAAGATCACCCAACGCTTGCACTATTTTAGTTCTTTTTTCATCTGGATAGGGTAGCACGGTATGAAACACACAAGAAATAGGGATGTCTAACTTTAGCAGAAAAGCCACTAAATGGCCACCGTAGTCACCTCCAAACAGCCCAAACTCGTGTTGTATACAAACCATTCCAATATCGTCCCTTTCATTTAACTTATTAGCTACTTTGAAAAAGGAACTTAACTCTTGGGCATCTATTTTATATTTAACTTCCTCTGGATAATCATTAGCGTCGCAGCACTCATTTTCCAGAGCACAAACCTCGATCTCTATGGTTGAGCCAAAGCATCTTTTCAAAGCCCGTATCAAATCTTGTGAAAAAGTAGCAATACCGCACTCGCGTGGAGGATATGAGCATACGAATAAAATTTTATGATTTTTCATGATATAGCTGTTTTTTTTAATTCATTCAATACTAGTTGTAGGCTTACTTTAGCTACCGCCGTATGTTTGTCGGCCGCTCCATAATAGATATGAAGGTCGTCCCCGAACAATGCGGTCCCGGTAGGAAATACTACATGATCTACAACACCAAGCAGTTCCCATTCTTCGGTAGGGGAAAATAAGGGATAGGGCAATCGCCCAATTACTTTTATAGGGTCTTCAATATCCAGTAACGCAGCGGCGGCGTGATAGGTCTTTCCAATGTGGGTTTCACAAACTCCGTGGTAAATCATCAGCCAACCATCCTTTGTTTCTATGGGAGGGCATCCGGCACCGAGATAATTCACTTCAAAATCGTAGAACGGATCCATAAGAATATGATCGTGAAGGTTCTTTATATGATTTTCCCAAAATTCTTTGGTAAGGTCTTCCCATTTTTCAAACTGTACTATTTGTATTCCTGGCCATATACGATGGAGCATTACAAATTTACCATTTATTTTTCTTGGGAATAATACGATGTCCTTATCTCTTAAATACCTGTGTTTTTCATCTACCAATCCAATTTGTGCAAACAAGTTGTAGTAATGGTAATATTTAGGGTTCAATCTTTCTTGATCACAATGTTCCAAATGGTATTTATATTCATTGTAGGTAATCAACGGTGTGATTATCCCCTTTTTCTCAAAATGTTTCAGGTCTTTTGAAGTTGCCAAAGCACCCATGGCATTGATGCCGTCATAAGCGGTATAGGTTATATAGTAGGTGTCTTCAATTTTAACAATACGAGCATCTTCCACACCATGTTTTTCATAATCAAAATCACGAGTTATTAACGGGCTTGATTTCCTTTCTATGAGATCTAAATGCTCATTGGTTTTGGCATATCCAATGGTAGAGTAATTGCCATCTTCCACCGCACGGTAAAAGATATGCACCTCTTCACCTTCTTGAAATATTCCAGGGTTTAAAACCCCATTGCTCTCAAATTTCAATTTAGTGGGACTGAGCAGTATCCCTTTTTTCTCTATGGGTATTCTGGTATTAATTTGATGTGTATGTTCCATATTGTAATATTTATTTGGGGTCTTCCCTGTTGTATTTGTCCTTTAGCCTGACAATATCGTTTTCATCAAAATTTCCAAAAGCAATTTCAAGTACACTTACAGAAGAATCAGATGTTTTTATTTGATGTACGGTTTCCTTCGGGATAAAAAATTCGTCCCCTTTATGGCCAACTTTGGTATTGTCGCCAATTACGAAAGTTCCCGTTCCATCTATTACTCTCCAGAATTCTTCCCTGTTATGGTGAAACTGTAGACTTAGCTCTTCGTTTGGATTAACCGTAAGTATTTTTACGGTGCTAATCTCGTTATGGGTAAAGCGTTCAAAGTTTCCCCAAGGTCTTTCCTCTATGTATGTTTTCATTTTTCTCGTTTTTATTTTCCAAATAGTTCTAAGAGTTCGTGCAATTCTTTATTGACCTGATGTTGTTTGACCACTTCATTAAAAGGGGTTAAGTGCAATTGATTGTTTAAAATCCCGACCATTACATTCTTTTTACTTTGTAAAAGTGATTTTACGGCTTCCACCCCAAGCCTAATACCCAACATCCTATCTAAAGCAGAAGGATTTCCACCACGCTGTACGTGCCCAAGTTTTGTAATTCGTAAATCGACATTGGGGTTGACTTCCTTTATTTTTGAAGAAACAAGTTCGGCACCTATTTCATCCCCTTCTGAAACCACGACAAGAAAAGCATCTTCGCTATCGTAATTTTTAACCTTATCCAATAGATAAATGAGGTCTTTGCCGCTCTCGGGAATTAAAATGGCATCTGCTCCCGTGGCAAGTCCTGAATGAATGGCAATGTAACCCGAATCCCTGCCCATTACTTCTACAATAAATACGCGGTTGTAAGATTCGGCTGTGTCTTTTATTTTATCAATATTTTCAATTGCTGTGTTTACTGCAGAATCAAAACCAAGGGTATAATCAGTGCCAGAAATATCGTTGTCAATAGTCCCGGGAATCCCTATGAATGGGATATCGCATATTTCTGAAAAAGCAAGTAATCCATTAAATGTACCATCGCCACCTATGGCAATCAGGGCGTCTATTTTGTTTGCATTTAGGGTTTGCAGGGCTTTTTTTCGACCTTCCAGTTCGAGAAAACGTTTGCTTCGTGCGGTCTTTAGAATAGTGCCACCCTTTTGGGTCAGTTTTTGTAATTCGTGTGATTTAAATTGAACCAAGTCACCGTCTATCAATCCTTCATATCCTTTTCTAAAACCACTAACT
>JAANMX010001823.1_pt1 | contig 22974 bp, 24 predicted proteins | sample 7279681 | NCBI WGS metagenome assembly JAANMX01 (sample SAMN14094542, study PRJNA606508) | bioreactor metagenome | isolation source: A lab-scale SPAN reactor treating ammonium-rich wastewater day 351 | place: Ireland: Galway | collected 2018-01-01
AAACTTGTAACCAGAGTGCTCACAATGTGAATGATTTCTACTGAAGCGACAGGGCAAAAACCCAAATAAGGTAATAATTTCAAGATAAAGAATTCTGGCACTCCCCTTGCTTTATCAGTCCGTAGCGTCGCCTCACGGTTCCGGGCGAGGCGGCCAAAGGGGGTATGAATGAACGGGTTCCAGAACGAGACGCAGATCATCCGCAACGCCAAGATTTTCGACCTGCAGGAGCGCCGCGAGGCCAAGCAGCGGAAGATCTCGGTCTATCTCGAGGCCATGGAGGACATCCATGAGCTGCGCAGCCAGATCGCCGATTACGACTTCTACATGAATGTCCTCGCCCTGGAAATCTCGGCCGAACAGCTCCCCGAGCTCGGCTCGCTCAGCGCCGAGCAGCAGATCCAAGAGGATTTGAACCGCCTGAACGGCTTCGTCGACGCCCTCGAGCGCATCGTCGAGGAGAACAAGGGCGTCTCGCTCGCCACCGCGCGGCACTTGATGCAGAAGCAGGGCCACCGCGAGTACCGGCTGATGCTGGATTACCTGGCCCAGACCGACTGCCCCTTCCTGGCCAAGATGCACGAGATCTTAAACCCCGCCGCCTACGTGGCGCTGGAAAAACAGGCTTAATGCTTTCGACCCTTCCTCATTCGAAAACTCGGCTTCGGCCGGGTTTTTTTTCGCCCGCCTTTACAACTTGCGCAGGTTCGGAGTGCAGCTTGTGCAGATTTCAAGACCGTCTTTTGGAATAAATCAAAATAATATTAATAATTTTATATAGTTATAGATGGCATTCCGCTTGCTTTATCTAGGCTCGAGGCTTCTTAGGCCTCAAGGAGCACACGATGTCATTAGACGGCTTTTCCAAGGTATTCTTCGGCCCCCGGGCCCCCTCGACCCCGATCGAGGTGAAACCGAACTTCCTTAAGCCCGGCAAAGAGTCGAACCCGAAGGCCGATGCCTTCCAAAAACCAAGCTACGGATTGAAGCAGCTGCACGGCGGAAAATGGCGGCCGAAGCCGCTCGCCAGGCCTTCCTTCTTCGTGGACCAGGCGACGACCGCCGGTGTCGGAAAAAAGCAGGGCGAATACGAGGCCGCGAAGGGCCGCGTCACCAAGGCCGAAACCGAAGTCGCCCAGGCCAAGGCCGAGTACGAGAAATTCGAAAACACGGCGAAGGCCTTTAGGTCGATGGGCAAAATGAAAGAAGCCAAGCGCTTCTCGGCCAAAGCCGAGGTCGCGAAGAAAAAATACGAGCAGATGGTCCACGCGGCGAAGGGCGCGAAAAAACAAATGGAAAAATCCGGGGCCAAGCTGGCGAAGCCCTCGCTCCCGACGAAGGGCCTCGCCCCGGCGGGCGAGGAGCTGAGCGGTCCGACCGGCGCGACGCTCGCGAAAAACCATGCGTCGCTGAGCGCGCCGCGGAAAGGGGCGGCGTGATGAAAACCTCGACCGCGATCGCCAAAACCCCAATGGTCCTCGCCCTGCGCGACAGCCGCAGCGGCAAGGAAGTGGTTGTACCGCACGATGCAAAGGGCAAGCCCGACTTTTTCATTGCGGGGCTCGAACTGCGCCGCCTGCAAGAGCCGAAGGCGAAGCCCGCAGCCGATCCGGCGGCCGACAAGGCCCTGCAAACCGCGCGGGCGAACCTGAAAAATTCGAAAAAGGAATACGCCCAGGCGGCGAAGGAATACAACGCCGCGCTCTCCGGCTACGAAAAGGCCCGGACCGCGGTCGCGAAGGCCCGCGAGGACAAGGCGAAGCCGGGCGCGATCGCGAAGCTCGAGGCGGCCGCGGCGAAGGCCAAGGAAAAATATCACAACGCCGACGCCCTGCTCTGCGCCTATCGCAAGGGCCACGAGCACGACCGCGGCGTCTACGAAAAGCTCATGAAGGCGCGGCACCGCGCCCCGGCCTACGACTACGCCACCGGCAGCTACCGCGCCTTCGGAAAAAAATTTCCGAGGGCCTACGGCGCGCCGCTCTTGGTCGCGATTCCGGCGCCGATGAAGGCACCCGCCGAGACGCTTGCGGGAAAAATTCCGGAGAAGGCCGCGGCGCCCAAGCCCGCGAAGACCCCGGTTAAAACCGCGCCGATCGTCATAAATCCCCTCGCCGTCGCCCCGAAAAAATTTCCGGCCTCGCCGGCACCGAAAGCCGCGTCCAAAGCCGCCGCGCCGAGCCACGCAACGCCCGAAGCCCCAAAGATCCAGGCCCCCAAGGCGCCAAGCGCGCCGAAAGGCGAGACCGGCTCGGGACTCCAGGCCGAGGCCCCAACGGAAACGCCGGCCGCGGCCGCGAGCACGGGGCCGACGAGCTTCACCGGCGTCAGCGACGCGGAGGCAGCGAACTACACCATCCCCGTCGAGGGCTATCCCACGCCGAAGGCGCCGATGTACCTCTGGAAGCACAAGTCCCAGGACGAATTTCTCGCCGTCTTCGAGGGCAAGCGCTTGAAGCTTAACAAGGCTCAGTTTTTGAGCCTCGACAAGGGCGCGCACCCGGAATTTTACGCGAAGGCCGCCAAGCCCCTGCCCAAGACGCCTCCGCCCCAAAAGGCCTCGGATCCGGATTTTTAACCGGGAAACTCGACCAAGGCCGCACGTTCAAGATGTGTCATCGGATCGTACATATTGTGCCGATTCTCGAGTATTTTTATCGCCATATATTAATAATATTTAATTATTTCAAATAGTTAAATTTGGCATCCCGATTGTAATACATAAAGCGGAGCGCATTTAACGGAGGGCACGAAAATGATCAATCGAGCGGGAAAAAGCAGCGGTTCGGTGGACGTGAAAATGATGCTGGACATGGCCGGGGTCTCCAAGATCCTCGGCGGCCTCCTCGGCGCCAAGGCCGGCAAGCCGGCGGCCGCGAAGCCCGCCGGCGGCGACGTCGGCGCCGCGAAGCAGGCCTCGGTCGGCCTCGGCAAGCTCGAGACCAGCGCCAAGTCGGAAGCCGCCCCCAAGGGCACCCTGCGCGAGGCCGACGAGCTGAAGCAGCAGCAGGACGTCGAGGTCGCCAAATTAAAGGGCCACCAGCTCGGCGAGTCCAAGGCCCTCTACGGCAAGCAGGAGGACGAGAAGAAGGTCCTCGGCGGGAAGCAGAAGGCCGAACTTGGCGCCTTCGAGGCCCACCAGAAAAAGATCAAGGACCAATTCCTCGCGAAGAAACCCTCGGCCGAGCAAGTCGCCTCCTTCGAGAAGACGCAGGCCGCCGACAAGAAAATCTTCGCGGACAAGCAGGCCGGCGAAAAGCAGGCCCTCGAGAAGCGCCACGTCTCCGAGAACGTCGCCCTCGCCGCGCGCTTCAAGGAGCAGAACGCCCACCAGGCTAAGTGGCACACGATGCAGAAGCAGAAGCTGGCGGCGAAGCACGCCCCCGCCGCGAAGCCGGTCGTTGCTAAGGCCGCCAAGCCCGTGACCACCGCCCCCAAGAGCACGCCAGTCGAGCTCTCGCCAGTGGTTTGCAAGATCAGCGACGGCGACATCCCCGTCGCGAAGCTCGACGGCGTCAAGGACGGGCTCGTGTTCATCGCGGCCTAAGCATTCAACCCCAAATATTTCGGAGAAAATATGAAATCCATGTCCGTGGATCGCGGAGATCCCAGCCTCTACTCGGGCCGAAGCCCATCCTGGAAAGTCGATCGGGAAATCTCCGGCGCGACGCGCGGCCTCCCGGCAAGGTCCCTTCCTTCTCAAACGCGGGAAGGCTTTTACGCCCACCGGGCGCTGGGCGGGATCGAGGCCGGCTCCGCCTCGGGGCCGAAAAAACTTCAGACCAAGTCCGCGGAGCACCTGGCGGTGAAATCGGCCGCTCACCTCGCCGTCAAATCGGCGGCCCCCCTGAAAAAATAATCCGTTTAGGGCTGGAGGACCCCTTGCCAAAGGCCCGGGCCGAGGGCCCCCCGATGGGGGGCCCCGGTTTTTTTTCTTTGTTCAAGCTGTGCAGATTCAGGTCCAACCTGTGTACATGCCGCCTGCTGCCTATTATTTTTTCCAATAAAATCAAAAAATTAACCTGGCACACGCCTTGCTTTACCAAAGGACGGAATTCACGAGGCTGGGAGGCCTCGTACCTTAAGGAGGAAATTATGAAGCTAGGAAAAATAATTCTCATCGCCCTCATCGCCCTCATCGCCCTCACCGGCTGGGGTGCGGCTCGGCAAGCGTCGGGACAAGAGGCCGGTGGATTTAAAGTCCCCGCCGGCTGCGGCGACGGCAAGCTCGCCGCGCCGGAGGAGTGCGACGACGGCAACGGCTTGGACGGAGACGGCTGCAACATCTTCTGCCAAGTCGAGGCGCCCAAACCGATCTTCCCGGTGGAAACCTATTGCGGCGACGGCGCCGTGAACGCCAAGGACGAGCAATGCGACGACGGCAACACCCTCGACGGCGACGGCTGCGATCGCTTTTGCCAGGCCGAGCCGAAGCCCGCGGCCGCGGAGGCGACGATCGCGGCCTCCCTTCCCGAGGACGAAGAGGGCCGCTCAAACTCGCCCGTCTCGTCGGCCGAGACCGCGCAAGGCGGCGAGACGCTCGGTGACGATTTCGTCCAAGCGATGCCGGGCCCCGGTGGAACCGGCGGTTGGAGCTGCAGCATGGTCGAGGGGACCCGGCTGAGCCCGCCCTATCTTTCCTGCGCCGCCCTGGCCTTTCTTTCCGCGGGGTTGCTGGGCTTATTCCGGAAGGACCGCTAAACGGCAAACGCCGGTCCAAGGGACCGGCGTTTTTGCATGAAAAGCACGCTCGAACCGCGACGGGCGCGCGGCGCCGAGGCTAGATCTTCTTTTTCGAAAAATACCAGTCCGTGACCTGCAGGGACTTGTCGGCGACGCGCTCGTCGGCGGCCTGCGCGGTCACCGGGGGCGGCACGATCACCTCCTGTCCCGGCCGCCAGTTGGCGGGACAGGCGACGCCGTGCTTGTCGACGGTCTGCAGGGCGTCGACCACGCGCAGGATCTCGTCGAAGTTGCGGCCGACGTTGAGCGGATAGTAGACCATCGCGCGCACGTTGCGCTTGGGATCGATGAAGAAGACGCAGCGGACCGTCGCGGTCGCGGCGCTGGGCGTGTGGATCATGCCGTAGAGCCTCGCGACCTTCTGGTCCAGATCGGCGATGATCGGAAACGGGATCTTCACGCCGAAATTCTTCTCGATGTTCTTCACCCAGCCGATGTGGCTGTAGACGCTGTCGATGGAGTTGCCCAGCAGGGCGACGCTGCGCTTCTTGAACTCCTCGTGCATCTTGGCGAATTCCATGAACTCGGTGGTGCAAACCGGGGTGAAGTCTGCGGGGTGCGAGAAGAGGATCACCCACTTGTCCTTCTCCCACTGGGAGAGGCGGATGGGGCCGTGGGTGGTGTTGGCCTCGAAATCCGGGGCCGGTCCGTTGAGCTCGATGCGGGGCGCCGCCTCGGGAGCGGCGGGGGTGGCGGTGGCGTTGCTCATATTTCCTCCTGTCAATTGGAAGTATTCAAGACCACGATCGCCGTGTCGCCCGGCGACCCCGCCATGACGAGGTCGGGCTTGCCGTCCCCGTTGAAGTCGCCCACCGCCACCGAGCGCGGGTGGTTGGGCTGGTCCGCGGCGTCCTTGCCGGCGGTGAAGGTCTTGGGGGCGTCGAAGGTGCCGTCGCCCTTGCCGAGATAGACGCAGAAGTCGCCGTCCACTTCGTTGACGCCGAAGGTATTGGCAATTACCAGATCCATCTTCCCATCGAGATTGAAGTCGGCCGCGGCGGCCGCGAAGGCGTCGGCGCCGGCGGGCACCGTCACGGCGGTCCCGAAGGTCCCATTGCCCTGGTTGATGAAGACGCTGCCGTTCTTGGTGCTGGGATTGGCGGAGGCCAAGTCGAGCTTGCCGTCGCCGTTGAAATCGGCCGCGGTCAGGCCCTGAACATTCGCTCCGGTGGGCAAAGCGAGACCGTCATTTAGGTTGGCCGCCGGAAACAGGTCGGTCAGGGGCGAGGCGTCGCCGCTGTTCAGCCAAACGGCCAGGTTATTCCCTCCAAAGTTGGCGAAGGCCAAGTCCGGTTTGCCGTCCCCGTTGAAATCCCCGGTCACCACGTTGCGCGGGCCGTTCAGCTTGCCGCCGGAGGGAAAGTTGGTGGCGGCGAGCGTGACGTTGCCGGCGTTGAAGCTGATCGTCAGGCTGCTGTCGCCGGAGTCCGACAAGGCGATGTCGGGATGACCGTTGCCGTCGAAGTCCGCGACCGCGACCCCTTCGGGGGCCTGGCCACCGGCGAAGGGCGCGTCGTTGGCGAATTGCCCGTCGCGCTCCGGGTCGAAAAAGATATCGAATTGGTTGGTCCCGGGGAAGGCGGCGACGAGATCAATGTTGGGCTGCCCGTCGAATTCGCCGGCCGTCAAGGCCGAGGGCCCGGTGAGGGTCGTGGTGGCGTCGAGGCGATTGCCGAACCCGCCGTTGCCGTCGCCGATGAAAACCCCGACCGTGGTGTTGAGGACGGCGAAGTCCAGCTTTTGGTCGCCGGTGAAATCGCCGACGTAGAGCGCCTGGGCCTTGGCGGGCACCGAGGCCGCGTTGCCGGCGACCAAGGAAGTCGGTGCGCCGAAATTGAGGTTGGCGAGGCCTTGGTTGCCACCGCCCCCGCCGCCACCCCCACCTCCGCCTCCACCTCCGCCGCAAGCGGCGAGGGCAAAAAGCATGGCAGACAAGGCAGAAATCCGGAAATGAGAAAGTGTACGCATTTGAATTCCTTTCGTTTGATCCGCAGCGACGCGGCGACCCCAAGCCGCGACCATTATCGTCCGACGCGCCCTTGGAAGTTTCTAACTTATTTCAGGGGGTTCTTATATCACGGCAGGCAAAGATTTTCTACACTCGAATCGACCCAGGCCAGGCGAGCCGTTAGCCAGGCGCGCAGCTCCGCCCCGCGGCTCTCGAAGGTCAAGCCCTGCCCGCGATACCATCGACGGTCGTTGCGCGGCCCCGCCTCGCGCAGGGCCTCCGTCGCCTCGTCGAGGATCGCCGCCATGGCGGCGTCGCTCCAGGCCCCCGAGCGCAGCTCGCGGTAACGGGCCGCGACGGCGGCGACGAAATCCGGGTCTTCCAGCAGGCGCCCGATCCACCGCCCCGCGCAGAGCTGCCAACCCTCCGGCGCGCCCAGGCCTCCTCCCAGCAGGTTTCCCATGGCCAGGTCGAAGTCCCACACCGGTCCCAGGCGCAGCTTCCCGCCGCGCTCCTTCGACATAAAAGTGCTGAAGGCGAAGGCGTCGACGTTCTTGAGCAGCTCGTTCACCAGGAAAAAATCCACCGCAGATTCTAGGTCCAAAAAATTTCGGTACCCCAAGACCGGATCGCGAAAATCCGGGCCCTCCAACGCGGCCTCGAAATCCTCGATGTAGCCTTGGATCCAGGCCGCCTGGTCGGCGGTGATGTCCTCGCCCTTCGGGTACTCGTGGAGCAGCAGGGTGCCGCGCGCGGTTTCAAAAAAAAGATCCCCGGGGTTGAGCTTGTCCATCGCCAGGAGATAGCCCCCGGTGACTTCAGGCTCGGCGTTGTCTTCCGGCTCCAACTTCTTCAGGCTGACGCGGTTGGCGTCGCGTTTGATTTTTTCCATCACGGCATAGACGCCCCAATAGCGGGGGTCGCCGGGCGCGAGGGCTAAAAACAGCTCGGCGAAGCGCAGGCGCGGCGCGTAGCGTCCCGTCGCGCGGCTCAGCTCGAGGGCGAAGTAGTTGCGCAGCAGGCTCGCGTCGAAATAATTTCCCTGCAGGATCCAGTCGCTTTCCTCGGGCATGCCCAACAACTCGACCTCGACCTCGTCTTGGAATTCGTCCCAGGTCTCGAAGCCGTACTGTTTTTTGGGCGCGGTTTGCGAGGAGTGCCCGCGGATCTCGACGCCGGCCCAGCCCTCGTAATCGACGCCGCCGTCGCCGGCCTCGAGGCGGAGCCGGGCGGGGATTTTCGGATCGTCCGGGATCGTCACGCCCTGCGGATCGAGAAAGACGAGCGGCAGGTCGCTCAAGAATGTCTCGACGCGAAAGCTCCAGCGGAGCTCCGAACCCAGCGGATTGCCGGCGAGATCCGAGACGCCGCCGTCCACGACCGCCTCGTATTCGGAGCCGTACTCCAAGGTCTCCAGCGGCCGGAAGGTCACTCCCGCCGGCGAGGCGAGGATCTGCCCCGTCACCTCGGCGCCGCCGCGAAACAGGCGCAGGCCGCGCAGCCGGGTCGTCGCCTCATCCAGATTCTCGTCGAAGACGACGGATACCTCCGCCGTCACCGGCACCTCGACGGCGCCCGCGGCGGGCGAGGCGTTCTGCAAGCGCGGCGCGAGCGTGTCGGCGCCTCCGGAGATCGGCGGAGGCACGGCGGGTCCCATGGGCGCCTCTGCGGCGCCGCAGGCGGACAGGCAGGCCAGGACCGACAAAAAAAACGATATTTTGGAACAGCGCCCCAAATTGCTCTCCGACGGCAATCCCCAAGGTCCGTAGGAAACCATCTTAAACCCAAGGGGCCTGCTTTACCAGTAGTAGCGATAGCCCGGATAATAGTACCAACCGGGGCGATGGCAGTAAACCGCGCCCGTGTACCAGTTCCGGTGGCAGTAGTCTCCCCAACGGTAAGAATACCAATCGATGAACAAGGAGCTGATCCCGCCCTTCGCGGGCGGCGTACCTTGCAGGACGCGGACCTCGTAGGTGAGGTCCTCGCCGTTCAGCACCGGATTCATCAGCTCGACCACCACGTAATCCACCTTGTTGTCGGAAAAAATCGAAAGCGTCGCGTTGGGAGGGTCGGATTTGAAGCTGTCCTTGCCGGCGTCCCATTCCTTGAGGAAGGCGGGCACCGTCAGGTGGCCGGTGATGCGTTCGGGGCGGTCGGCGAAGAAAAGCGTCGAGGGGCTGACGCCTTTGAGCGTCATCTTGTTTCCGTCGAAGGCGACGCCCTTAGCGGACTGGACGAACATCAATTGCACGGCGGCCTTGTCGGCCTCGGGGCCGGCCGGCGGGGCGGCGTGCACCGAGGCTTGGAGACCGAGCAGTGACAATAAGGCGGCAACGGCGAATTTTTTCATGGTTCCTCCCTTGAGGGCCGAAGGTTAACCCTTGGGAGGAGCCTTGCCAAATGAAAGTTCCACCCTTCGAGCCTGACCTTTTACTCTCGTGGGCGCGAACACGAGGTTCGACCCGACAAAAAAAACCCGGATCCTTGCGGATCCGGGTTTTTTCGCTTTTCGAAGCAATTGTCTCTTTAACGCGAGCGGCGTCGCAGGACCAACATCGGCAGGAGGCCGATCAAGCCCAAGGCCCAAGCGGTCGGGGAAACCGCCGCCGAGGTCAGGGCGAGGCTGCAACCGGCTCCTTCCAAGAGCGTCGGGTTGGAGATGGTCACCGTGTCGCTGTCGGAGAGGCCGCAGGCGTCCGTGCAGGTGACCTGCAGGACCGCCCCGATGCTGGCGTCGGTGATCACGGGGTTGGCCGCGGTCGGATCGCTGATCGTCGCGGTTCCCGAGACCACTTCCCAGAGGATGGCTTGAGTGTCGTTGGAGGGATCCGCGCAGGTGGGGTCGCCGCCCACGAGGATGCCGCCCGGGGTCTGGGTACCTTCGCCGGCGTCCGCCACGGGGGCCTCGTTGGCGTTGAAGGCGACCGAGGCGTAGCTGGTCGTGGTACCGATAAGCCCCAGCTTGACGTCGCCGGCGAGGGTCGCGAGCTTCATCGTCGGCGCGACTTCGGGGCTTTCCTCGGGGATCTGGAAACCGAGATAGGCCAGGTCGGGCCCGCCGCAGTCGTCGATGTCTCCCGCGACGACTTGGAGGAGGAACTGGCGCGCCTCGATCCCGCCCAAGAGCAGGGTTTGGTCCGGAGAAACTCCGAAGGCCCCTTCCTGGTTGAGATGGACGCCGACGTTACCCACGATCGAGCTGCCGTCGCAGGGATCCGTCGTGCAGCTCAACTGGGTGAAGGCGAGGTCGTCCAAGCCGTCGCTATTGAAGTCGGCCGAGGCCAGATTGGTGACGACGGTCTGAGGCAAGGTCAGCGTGGTCAGGCTGCAAGCCGCGGGGGTGCCGGGGCCGCAGAAGACAACGAAGACTTCGCCGGTGGTCGAAGGCCCCTCGCTGAGGCCGGCGTTCGAGAGGGCGAAATCCAAAAAGGCATTGCCGTCGAAATCGCCGATCACCAGGCCGTGCAGATCGCCGTCGGCGAGGGCGACGTTGACAGCGGGCTCTGGATTGAAGGTGCCGTCGCCGTTGCCGAGGAAGGCCAAAAGACGGTCCGGATCTTCGGGACCGTCGTTGTCGACGTCGAAGGTCATGACCAGGTCGGTGATGCCGTCGCCGTCGAGGTCGGCCGCGGCCACATTGTAACCTCCATTTCCGTCACCGACGCCGCTGGGGACGTTCAGCACGGTATCGGTGCGGGGCAGCGGATTTAAGGTGCCGTTGTTCTGAAGGACCGCCGCGAGATCGCCGTTCGCCCCTTGCGCGAGGGCGGCGATAAAGTCATAGAAGGCCAGGTCGGAGACCCCGTCGCCGTCGAAATCTCCGATGGCCAGGATGGGCTGGGAGATCTCGGAGAAAAACGGCGCCGGCGCGCTGGCATCTTCGCTTTGCGAACCGAGCTCATTAATCGAGGTGGCGAAGAAGGGCGCCGAACCTTGCCCCGGGATGCCCAGGACTCGCGCGGGGTTGCCGCCGCCCGACTTTTGGAACTTGAATTGGGCCGACAATTCGTTAACATGCTCGACCGCTCTCAGGAACAGGTTGAAGGGATCCATGAAGGCCAAGTCGTTCTGGCCGTCGCCGTTCAGGTCGGTGACCTGGACGCTGGAGGGCTGAAAATAGAAGGTTTCTTCCTCGGAGGTCACCACGATGTCCGAGGGATCGGTCTGGGCGAGCGAACGGGTGTTGCTGCCGCTGTCGTGGACGATGGTCCAGATCCGGTGGGTCAGGGACTCGGGATCGTTGCTGAAGGCGGGAATGCCCATGACGACCACGTCGTTGAGCCCGGCGCCGGTCACCGACGAGGTGACGCTGGGATCGAAATCGCCGATGTTCAAGGTGGTGGGAAGGGGCGGAAGAAAGAAGGTCTCGCCCGAAACCGGAGGCGGCTCGAGGATGAAATCGCTGGGCGGCGTATCGAAGGTTTGGGCCGAGGCGGAAATCGCTCCGGCGCTGAAGGCGGCAAGGACACTTAAGCCCAGCGCCCGTTTGACAGGCTTCGCAGTCATGAAATGCTCCTTATTGTATAGAATGGTTCAGAACCCGCGGCGACCCTAGAGAAATTCCCCCTAGGAATCAAGAAAATACCTCAGGGCCGCGGCTTCATGAGATCCTGCAGGACGTTGCGCCGCAGGACGGCGGCCGCCGCCAAGACCCCGCCCATCAGGGCCCCGGCGATGCCGTCGCTGACCACGTCTTGTCCGGCGAGGAAGAGTCCGGGGATCGGCGTGCGGGGCTTGAGCCAGCTCTGGCGAAAACGCCGCGGCGTGTGGTCGAGGCCGTAGATCTCGCCCTCCGGATAGTTGGCGAAGTGCCGCGTCGAGAGCGGCGTGGAGAGCTCGTAGTAGTCGATCTTCCCACGGACCTCCGGGACCCAGCGGTCCAGCTGCTCGAGCAGGCGCCGGGCGAAGCGCTCCTTGAGGGCCTCGTAGTCAGAGCCGCGCTTGCGCCACTCGGTCGTCTCCCAGCGCCGGAACCAGTCGTAGGGCGCGAAGGTGATGGCCTCGATCGTGGAGCGGCCCGGGTGCTGCGCCTCCCAGGCCGGGTCCTTGAAGGAGGGAAAAGAAAGGTAGCAGACCGGCAAAGGGGCTTCGGGGTCCCGGCGAAAGCGCTCGAGGTTTTGGTCGTGGTCGTAGCCGGGGTAGATCCAGTAATTGCTGGGCGTGATCCCCAGCTCGGCGCCCGAGCGCTTGAGCCCGGCGTAGAGGCAGAGGTGGCCGGCCGAGGGCTTGATCTCGCGCAGCGCCCGGCGGATCTTGGCGACGCGCCCTTCCGACTCGGGGAGGAGGCGCATAAAAGTGTTGCCCGCCCCCGCGTCGCTGATCACCAGCGGCGCGACGATCTCGTGGCCGTCGGCCAGCCTCACGCCGGCCGCGCGGCCCCCGCGCAGCAAGATCTCGCGCACCTCGGCCTTCACCAGGATCTGCCCGCCCGCCGCCTCGATGCCCGGCGCCATCGTCTCGGCGATGCGGCCCGAGCCGCCGACGGGGTAATTCCCGCCGTCGAAATAATGCCGGGTCACCAGGGCGTGGATGGCGAAGCTGCTCTGCTTGGGCGGCAGGCCGTAGTCGCCGTACTGCGCGGTCAGGACGCCGATCAGCTGCGGATCGGAGGTCAGCCCGGAGAGCACCTCATAGGTGGTGCAGTCGGAGAGCCGGTGGAAGCGCCGCGAGAGCAGGCCGCCCGCCAGGGCGCCGAGCGCCGCGGGCAGGGCCTTGGCCATGTAGAAGCTCTTCGCCGCGCCGTTGACCTCGTCGACCAGGCGGAAATACTCCGCGATGGCCCCCCGCTCTTTGGGGAAACGCTCCTCCAACCTCTGCCGAAGCCGTTCCCGCGGCGCCTCGTAATCGAAGACCTCGTCGCCGAAACAGACCCGGTCGTAGATCGCGGGCATCTTGTTCCACTGCAGCGCGCCCCCGGTCAGGGCCTCGAGGACTCGGGACAAAATCGAATTTTTTCGGTGCACCTCGCCCACGTAATGCAACCCGACGTCCCACTCGTAGCCCTTGCGGGAGAAGGTGTGGGTGAAGCCCCCCGCGACGTAATGCCGCTCGAGGACGAGGACCCTGCGGCCCTTGCGGGCGAGCAGGCCGGCCGCGGCCAGTCCCCCGATGCCGGAACCGATCACGATCGCGTCGAAGGGGCCTTGGACCTTGTCGGGCTTGTAAATTTGCGGCGGCATGTTTCTCCCTTGAAAATTAAGAGGGCTTGGGCCCATGATGCGAAGGATGCGCGCAGTCAAGATCAGATCAGGCCGCGCGTCAAGGCCTTCGTCTCCTAAGGATCCCGGATGATCCGACTCTACCAATTCCCCATCTCCCATTACTGCGAGAAGAGCCGTTGGGCCCTCGACTACAAGGGCCTGCCCTACGAGATCGTCAACCTATTGCCCGGCCCGCACCTCCTCACCACCAAGCGCCTGGCCAAGCGCAGCTGCGTCCCCATCCTGGACTACGAGGGCAAGATCCTGCAGGACTCGACGCATATCCTCGAGTTTCTCGAGCATGCCATCCCCTCGCCTCCCCTCATCCCGGACAAGGCCGCGGAGCAAAAGGAGGCCCTGGAGTGGGAGGAATACTGCGACGCGGAGGTCGGCAAGCACCTGCGGCGCTACTTCTATCATTACTTGCTGGACGAGCCCCGCCTGATGCCGAAGCTGATCCTCGAGCAGCAGGCCTGGTACGGACGCTATCTCTACTTCTTCACCTATCCGCTGGTGAAACGCCTGATGCGCAAGAGCATGAACATCTACCCCGAGCCGGTGAAGCGCTCGAAGCAGGCCCTCGACGAGGCCCTGCGGCGCCTGGACCGCGAGGTGGCCCGCCGGGAATTCCTGGTCGGCGGCCGCTTCAGCCGCGCGGACATGGCAGCCGCGGCGCTCTTGGCGCCGCTCTTCACGCCGTCGGAGCACGACTATCCCTGGCCCCCCGCCTCCAACCTGCCGGAGCCGCTGCAAGAGACCCACGCGCGCTGGGCCGATTCCGCCCTGGCGCGTTGGGTGCATCGCCTCTACCGGGATTTTCGCAAGCGAGGCCGGACCCATGGCTGAGGCACGCTTTCATCTGGCCTTTCCCGTGCGCAACCTGGCCGCGGCGAAGAAATTCTACTTGTCCTTGGGCTGCAAGGCCGGCCGCGAGTCGAAGCACTCGCTGATCCTTAAGCTGGGCGGCCACCAGATCGTGGCCCAGCTGAGCGACCGCGAGCCGCGGGCGCAGCGCGGAATCTACCCGCGGCATTTCGGTTTGGTCTTCCCCACCCTCGCGGGCTGGAAGCGGCTGCTCGCCCGGGCGCGGCGCGAGAAATTGAAATTCTACCAAGAGCCCAAGGTGCGTTTTCCCGGCACCCCCGTCGAGCACCATACCTTCTTCCTGCAAGACCCCTCGGGCAACCTGCTCGAGTTCAAGCACTACCGCTCGCCCGCGGCGATCTTCGGTCGCCGCGCCATCCGCCGCGTCGGCGACCGCGCCTAATCCGCTTTTTCTTCAAAGCTCAACAGGTGGATGGAGCGCTTGGGCGTCAGCTCCCAGATAAAATCCTGCACCCGCGCCTTGCGATAGGACGTGAAATGGCCCTGCCCGCCGAAGACGATCCCGCGGCCCTTGGCGGGGATGCCCTGGGCCCAGAGGGCGTTGCGGGCCCCGATGGTCAGCGGGGCCAGCCGCTGGCTGGCGAAGGAGTAGTAGCCCATGGCGTCGAGGCCGATCACCGGGATCTTCCGCTCTCGGCAGAGCAGGAGCAATCGGTAGTAGGGGCTGTCGTCGGGATCGCTCAGGTCCTTGAAGTAGGGGTTCCAAAAGGGCGCGAGGTGGTTCTGGATCTTCGCCTTCGCCGCGACAAACTGATCCGAGCCCTCCGCGGCCGAGAGAAAATCGTCGAGCGTCCCCTGCATGCGCTGCGAGAACATCTCCAGGGCAAACCAATCCAGTTTTTCTTTCTTCAGCAGCCGGACGAGCTGGCGGTAGCGAGCCACGCTGCCGTGCAGGTCGGGGAAGAGCAGGACGCCCTTCCAGGATTTTTTTCCCAATTCCTCCAGGCTGAGCGTGGGCGTGTCGCGGGCGGTGACGATGGGGGAATACAGGCGCAGCCAGGCGTCCTGCTCCTCGGCGTAATAGGGATTTTTGGAAAAGTAGGTCGCGAAGACGCCGGCGTCGCGAAAGGCCTGCAGGAACTCGAGCCGCGCGAGCCAGGAATCCTCGCCGTCAGCGTCGAGGTAATGGATCTCGCGCGGGCCCCCTCCCTTCGCGAGGTCGAAGCGCACGCGCCGCCCCGAATCCAATGTCGCCTCGACGCTTTTATCGTCGCGCTCGACCTGTTGGGTAAGCGGCTGGAGCACCTCGAGCATCTTGTCGAGCTCGGCCTCGCGGGTCAGCGAATAGGCGCGGTCGTAGGGCTGGGCGAAAAAGAGAATGGAATAGGCCGCGGGAAAGCGTCCGACCGGCGCGATGGGGAGGTTTTTTTTCCGCTCGACCAGGACGCCGCATGCCTTCGGACGCCGGCGGGCCACGAGACCCTCGTCTTGCAGGATGGATTCGAAATTCCGCCAGCGGCGGACGTTCAGCCGGTCGCCCAACCAGTCGCAGCGAAAATGGCCGTCGGGGTCCTGCACCTCGTCGGCTTGCAGGGCGCCGTCCTGGTTGCGGTCGAAGGCCAGGAGCCAAGGAACGGAATTTTCCCGCTCGTTCGCCTTGGGATATTTTTCGGCCAGGGTCACGATGGAGACGCCGGACATGCTCCCCCCCTTTCCCGTGGAGGTAAAGCAAGCGGCGTACCAGGTAGGCCTCGGAAAAATTAAAAATTACCCAATAATAACAGATAGGTAATTAGAGGCCTCCCAGAACCGCCTGGGAAAACGCCCGACTTTTTTGTGAAAACAAACTGATTGGACATCCGGTGTCGCGGGCCTTTTTTAGGACTTAAGCTCCGAAAACAAGGAGATTTGGCGGCGCTCGCGGGGCACGAGCGCACCCTCCAATTCCAAGAGGCGCGCCTTGCGCTCCAGGCCGCCCGCGTAGCCGGTCAAGGTCCCGTCGCTGCCGATGACGCGGTGGCAGGGGATCAGGATGGCGATGGGGTTGAGGGCGTTGGCCCGGGCGACGGCGCGGACGGCCCGCGGGTCGCCGATGCGCTGCGCCAGCTCGGCGTAGGAGAGGGTCTGCCCGCAGGGGATGCGGCGCAGTTCTTCCCAGACCCGCCTTTGAAATGTGGTGCCCTCGGGGGCGAGCGGGATGTCGAAGTCGCGGCGCGCCCCCGCGAAATACTCTCCAATTTGGAAAGCCAAAGCCGAGTCCTTTGGGTGAATGATGGGGCTCGCAGCGCCGAATTCCATATCCGACAGCATAAACTCGAGCCTCAGAAGGCCCCCATCCGGGGCGTATTCGGCACGCATGGCGCCCAGGGGCGTGGAAATAGGCTCTTCCCGGACAGATATTAGACTTTTTCGCGTCATTGAGACATCCTCGCCTCCAGATGAACCCGAATATCCAAAATAGTCAAACCATGACGGGCCCGGTCCAGACCCTCGAATTTTTCTACGAGTTCGCCAGCAGCTACTCCTACCTGTCGGCGCTGCGCATCGAATCGCTCGCCCGCGCGCGCGGGATCGAGGTGCGCTGGCGCCCCTTCCTGCTGGGGCCGATCTTTAAGGAGCAGGGCTGGACGGATTCGCCCTTCAATCACTTTCCGGTCAAGGGCCGCTACATGTGGCGCGACCTGGAGCGGCGCGCGGGGCACTACGGGCTGGCCTTCCGCAGGCCCTCGCAGTTTCCGCGCAACGGCCTGCTGGCCGCGCGCATCGCGCTGGTCGGCGCCGGCGAGGGCTGGGCACAGGAATTTTCGCGCCGGGTCTACGCGGCGAATTTCGTCGAGGACTCGGACATCGGCCGGCCCGAAGTCTTGTCCCCGCTGCTCGCCGGCCTGGGCCTAGAACCCGCGGAGGTCTTGAAGCGCGCCGAGGCCGAGGCGAACAAGGCCGCGCTGCGCGCCCAGACCGAGCGGGCGAAGTCGCTGGGCATCTTCGGGGCGCCTTCCTTCGTGGTCGGCGAAGAGCTGTTTTGGGGCGACGACCGCCTGGAGGACGCCTTGGCATGGTGCGAACGACCTTAGACCCGCAAGCCCTGGAAGAGATCTCGCAACGGACACTCGCCGACTACGAGGGCCGCGCGGCGGATTTTTGGGAGGGCACGAAGGACCACGACGTCCGGCAGAACATCCAGGCCCTCTTGGAGGCGCTGCCGCCGAAGGAGCGCTACGACATCCTCGACTTCGGCTGCGGCCCGGGCCGCGACCTGGCCGCCTTCGCCCGGCTAGGCCACCACGCGGTCGGCCTGGAGGGCTGTCCGGCCTTCTGCAGAATGGCGCGCGAGCATTCCGGCTGCGAGGTGTGGCAGCAGGATTTCTTGAAATTGGAGCTGCCGGCGGAGGGTTTCGACGGGATCTTCGCCAACGCCAGCCTCTTCCACGTCCCTTCCCAGGAACTGCCGCGGGTCCTTCGCGAGTTTTGGACCAGCCTGCGCCCCGGCGGGGTCTTGTTCTCTTCCAATCCCCGCGGCCAAGACGAGGGCTGGCAGGGCGGCCGCTACGGCAACTTCATGGAATTCGAGGCCTACCGCCGCCACCTCGAGGCCGCCGGCTTCACGGTGCTGCGTCATTATTACCGCCCCGCCGGCAAGCCCCGGCACGAGCAGCCCTGGCTGGCGGTGGTGAGCCGGAAATAATTTCTATCGCGGGGAGCTCTTTCACTCCGCCTCCCAACCGTACCCACCGATGCCGCCGAGGCTAGCGAGGATCGTCGGCATGGCCGTCCCCACGAGGTGAAAATGTACTGGTCTCCGGAAGATGACGCCTATGTCGCGGAGGTCCCCGAGCTTCTAGGCTGTGCCACACACGGGGCTACCTTTGAAGAAGCGGCTCGCAATGCCGAAGATGCCATCGAGTCCTGGGTCATGGGCGCCAAGGCGGCGGGAAACCCGATTCCGGAGCCAGTCGCCACGAAGAAATATTCGGGGAAGTTCATGACACGTATCCGGCCTCAGATTCATAAGGCATTGGCCCTCAAAGCTGAAGACAATGGCAAGTCATTGAATCGTCTTGTGGAGGAGATCTTGGGGAAATCCGTCAGTTAAACGAAAATTATGGGGCTGGGCGTCGCGTCATATACGTGGCAAAGTTTGAAGACGACATATACGTGCCGCATGCGTTTTCGAAAAAATCTCAAAAGACGCCCGTCAGAGATATCAAAGTCGCGAAGAAGGTTTGACCATCCCCCCGCAAACTAGCCCAGTTGAAAGCTCAAGAATCCCGGTGTAGCGAGCCCACGGGAGGCTTGAGATGAAGAAGACCCAATTCAGCGAAGAACAAATCATTGGAGCCTTGAAGGACGCCGAAGGCGGGATGTCTGTTGCGGAAGTATGTCGCAAGGCAGGAGTCAGTTCGTACACTTTTTATAAATGGCGGCGACGTTATTCCGGCTTAAGCGTTTCCGAGGCCAAGCGCATGCGAGAGCTGGCGTAAGCTCCCCCGTCAACCGGACAATTCAAAAGTAGAGTTTTTTGTTTCGAGTTTCAGTTTGTAAAGGCTTGGGGGTAGCCCTCCCAGGGAGTCATGCGGCCGCTGTTCGTTGTATTCAATCATCCACTCATGGGTTATTTCCCGAACTTGGTCCAGGTCCTCAAATAAGTAGGCGTCCAGCACTTCGTTTCGATAGGTGCGGTTAAAGCGCTCGATATAGGCATTTTGGTTCGGCTTGCCAGGCTGGATATGGAGCAAGGCAATGCCTCGGCCATTGCACCAGTCCACAAAACTTTGAGCGATCAATTCCGGCCCGTTGTCGCATCGGATAGCCTTTGGCAATCCCCGCCAGCCGGCGATTTGTTCCATTACTCGAATCACGCGTTCCGCAGGTAGCGAAGTGTCGATTTCAATCCCTAAAACTTCCCGGACTCCTTCATCCAGGATGTTCAAGGTCCGGTACCTGCGCCCGCAGTACAGGGAGTCGCTCATGAAATCGATCGACCAGGTTTGATTTGCCGCGGCAACAACTTCCATGCTCTGCCTTTCCCGAGTCGGCAATCGCTTCTTGGTTCTCCTCGGCTGGTTGAGCCCAAGAGCGCGATAAATTCGGTAAACTCGTTTATGATTCCAAGTTCGGCCCTCAAGACGGAAACGATAATAACATTTCCAAAATCCCCATTTTTGCTTCTTCGAAAGCAAAGATTGAAGGGCATCGATGATTTCACCATCTATTGCCAACCGATCCTGCCCAGGGTCGTAAAAACTCGCCCGGGAGATTTGCATCATTGAACAAGCCCGGCGGATGGGTAGCTTGTGTTCGGCCACCAGATATTGGACCGCTTCCTTCTTCTCTGGTGGCCTTAGAGCTTTCGGCTGATGAGGTCCTTTAGCGCCGTGTTTTCCAATGCAAGGTCGGCGTACATCCGTTTCAATTTGGAATTCTCGGTCTCGATCTCCTTCATCCGCTTGAGTTCATGAACATCGAGCCCGCCGTATTTCGATTTCCACTTATAAAACGTCGCCGAGCTGATGTTGTGCTTCCGCCAAAGGTCCTTCACGGGAACCCCGGCGTCCGCCTCCTTTAAGATCGAGACGATCTCAGATTCGCTAAATCGGGTCTTTTTCATCGAACCTCCTTGGCATCATTTGCCAGAAAGTTCTACTTCCTAACTGTCTGGAGTTTGGGGGAGCTTACGTTTCGACTTGGGTCGTAGGATTCCCGGAATGGGCGGTTCGATTTTCGGTCGGTAAAACGCGGGGCCTCGCCAGCTCTATTAGCAGGAGAAAGAATCCTGGATTCATTTTTAGTACCACGTATTTTCCTATCCTTTCCTTGACAACTCCTTACTTTCATTACTTATTAGCAACCATTAATTGCCTTTAACGATACGGCATTGGCTTCCGAAACTCACACCGGGTAAGGGTTTAACGAAGGCGTGTTAAACCCATGCAAATTTTTTTCAGCTTCCTTGTTAGGGGTTTCTCCCTTTTCCTGATCACTTTAGCCGTTGGATGTGGGCGAGGTGGACAGCTTCCTGTATTTCAAGACGTCTCCAAGAAATTCTGCCTCGCCGACTCGGAATGCGGGCCCTTGGAATTATGCTCGGCTTCCCACCAATGCCTTCCCCGGGTTGCTTCATGCGTAGGCGAGGGAGATTGTATCGGAGACTCAATCTGTTCCGGCGGTCTCTGCCTAGACCCCGGGGTGTGCTACTTCGACTATCAATGCCCCGCCGAAATGGCCTGCGAGTCCTTTCGGTGCGCCTATCGCCGCTGCATCCAAGACTCGGAGTGTGAAATAGGTAAGCGCTGCGATGTCATCGTGGGTAGTTGTCGAGAGGGCCTCTGTTTCGCTGATTCCGAGTGCGCCGAGGACCATTGCTGCGACCCGCTGCGGTCCGCCTGCGTTCCGGAACTCGTCTGCGACCGCTATGACAGCGGAATTCCCCAAGACTGCCAGGTTGCGCCCGAGCGTTGTGACCGTGAGGACAACGACTGCGACGGTGCCATTGACGAAGATTACCCGGATCTAGGGAAAACCTGTTCGGTAGGCACGGGAATTTGTCTCCGGGTAGGAAATCTCGTCTGCACCTCGGACGGTACGGGTCTTTCTTGCGACGTAACGCCTGGCCCCTCCGATCCCGAGGTTTGTGACGGTGTGGACAACAATTGCGATGGAGTCATTGATGAAGGTTGCTAAATATATCTTAGGGTGTCTTTTGGTTCTCCTCATGGCTTGCGGCAATGGAGGTCCTTCTGGCAATAATGACATGATAACGGTGGATCCCTCCCTAGAGCTGGGTCCAGATGCCGAAATCTACAATGAGGCCCTGGCTAATTACCCGCTGGGCATTATGTATTCCTCGGACGAGGGAAAGCTCGCCGTTGTTGTCAATCGCCTGATCGTCGACCCCGTTGATGAAAGCGGCCTGAACGAGATCCTGCAGAAATACCATGCTACCGTCGTCGCAGATACCAACATACCTGTGCCAGAAGACACCATTCTGGATACGGACGGAGCCCATTCCGGCGGCACCACCTACCGACTGATCGAATTCGATCCCACCCTTGGAAAGAAGGGCTATTACTCGGAATATCTCCGCAATCAGAGCGCTACCTTGAACATTGTGGTCGACTCACCGGAGACGGAAGGTTTTCTTAATATTCTAGGGCAAATGTACCTGGAGGACTCAGGTAAACTGAGGGATATCCAGGTGGCCGTTTATGCGTCGGAGAGTCCGATCTCCCTACTTCAGGACATACAGTTTCCGCTGAACGTTTGGGCGACCTGCAGGTGCCTTTGGGAGGATGGGGACAACGGCTCCTTAAAGCTAAGAGACGGAGCCACCTGGCATGATGAAGTACGGAAGGCCCCTATTTATAACTCCTTAATAACAGATAATACGGTCAGCCCTCCCAAGTACTGCACCTACAATGATGGGCTGGAAGCTTCGGGGGACAAATTCCTTTCCCAAGGGGATAACGTTCTGATCGCCAATTTTGCGACCTTTTATTCAAACCATGAAAAGAACAATGCAAAATCCCAGACCGGCCCCGAGGGGAATATGCATTTGTGGGCGTTTCCAACTAGCTACCTTCCAATCCACCTACCCTCGCAACTTAAGGATTCTCCTCCGGGAGCAGTGCATATTAATTTAAAAGGTCCCAGCGACAAATGCGAGTGGTGGCCTTCGGAAATCGACCAATATCTTGCTTACCAGAACGTAATATTATGGGATTGGGATCGGGCCCCTAATGAAGATTTGGCCCTTTTCCTTTGGGAAGGGGATGAGTGTTTTTTCGTCTTTATCGGGGTTAAGGCCTGCAACCCCGATGACAAAATTGCCATGTTTCAGGTGGCCCGAAACAAGACCACCTCCTCTAACGGATTACTCCTTCGTGATATCGATGTAAATTCACAAGGAATACGCATCCAAGACATGTCGTCTGAGCGAGATCTCGACCTAAGGATTCAAACGGTTGATTATTGTCGAGGAAACGTACCCGAGGTGATTGAATACTGTAACGGATATGACGATACCTGCGATGGGATAATTGATGAGGGATTTGAATCTAAAGGGACTGCTTGTGAAAATGGAGGAATTGGCCAATGCAAATCTACAGGAATTTTTATCTGCAATGACCCCCTTAAGCAGAAACAGGGGAATCCACCGTTAATCTGCAATGCTATTGCCCGCGTTCCCTCGCCTTTTGAAATCTGTGATGGCTTAGATAATGATTGTGATGGACTGGTCGATGAGGATTGGATCCAACAGGGTCTGGCCTGCGGGTTGGGAGTAGGAACTTGTGGGGTTGGGGCTTTAGGATGTACAAATGGCCACATTAGCTGTGAGGGAGAAATATTGCCTTCGGTCGAAATTTGTGACGGGCTGGACAATGATTGCAACGGAATAACGGATGAAGGCTGTGCATGTATACCGGGGGAATCAAGGGCGTGCAGTATCGATGTAGGCCCGTGTACGACAGGAACTCAGGATTGCCTTCCAAATGGCACATGGTCTCCCTCTTGCTCTGGAACCGTTCCTCAGCCCGAGATTTGCGACCAGGTTGACAATAATTGCAACGGATCTGTAGATGAAGGGGTTCTAAACAAATGTGGTCAATGCGGCCCCGAACCGGCAGAGATTTGTGATGGAATTGATAATGACTGTGATGGGGAAGTAGATGAAGGCGTTAGCAATTCTTGTGGCGGATGTTGGCAGGAGGGCCCCGAGATCTGCGATGCTATTGACAATGACTGCGATGGAATTATTGACGAAGTAGATTTTACTGTTTCATGTGGGTTTGGGGCCTGCGAAAGGTCGATTGATTCGGTTTGTGAAACATGCATTCCTGCTGATCCACAATTCCAGGTTGAGTCATTCGACAACGACACCTGCAATAATGGTGTGGACGATGATTGCGACGGACATGCAGATTTTAATGACCTTCCGGATTGTCTTCAACTACAAGGAGGCGGCTAACAATGAAATTTTTGCTCTCTATTTCCCTCCTACTTTGTCTGTCCTCGCTGAATTCATGCGCTGGGGGTTGTCCCACTAGAGATGTCACGCAGGAGGTTGCCCAACTGGAATCTTACCAGGTAACAATTTCCGATCCGGGCCCCGTTGAATTCACCGCTGAAGCTAATCCGGATCAGCCGTCGCCGGGTTTTCAGGTAATCGACGGGTATATATATCCATCGAAGCCTGCCCCCTCAGACGGAGTTTCCTTTAAGTTCTTTTTTCGGGATAATGCCCTACCTGGAGGGGAG
>JAANMX010001826.1_pt1 | contig 22947 bp, 19 predicted proteins | sample 7279681 | NCBI WGS metagenome assembly JAANMX01 (sample SAMN14094542, study PRJNA606508) | bioreactor metagenome | isolation source: A lab-scale SPAN reactor treating ammonium-rich wastewater day 351 | place: Ireland: Galway | collected 2018-01-01
GGCGCAGCGCCACCCAGCCACCGGTGATCGCGGCGCAGCGGGTGCCGCCATCGGCCTGGATCACGTCGCAGTCGATGACGATCTGCCGTTCCCCCAGCGCGCGACGGTCCACCCCGGCACGCAGCGCGCGGCCGATCAGGCGCTGGATCTCCTGCGTGCGGCCGGACTGTTTGCCCGCCGCCGCCTCGCGCCGGTTGCGGCTGTTCGTCGCCCGCGGCAGCATGCCGTATTCCGCCGTCACCCAGCCCTGCCCCGAGCCCTTGAGGAAGGGCGGCGCCTTCTCCTCGATCGTGGCCGAGCAGAGCACGCGGGTATCGCCGCAAGAGATCATGCAGGAACCCTCGGCATGGCGCATGATGCCCGTTTCGATTGAAATCGGGCGCATATCACTTAAATTCCGGCCAGAGGGACGCATCTTTCATTCCTTTCGGGGGTTTTGCCGTTCAGATACAGGTCCGAGGCCCCCGACCGCAACCCGAGAACGTCCTGACAGGATGCCGATGCCTGAAACCGCGCTGCTTTCCGATCTCAACGACCGCTCGCGCGAAGTCTTTCGCCGGGTCGTCGAAGCCTATCTTGCCACCGGCGAGCCAGTCGGCTCGCGCACGCTGACCCGCGAGATGTCCGAAAGGGTCAGCGCCGCGACGATTCGCAACGTGATGCAGGACCTGGAACTGCTGGGCCTGCTGGACCACCCGCATATCTCGGCCGGACGCATGCCCACGCAGCTGGGACTGCGGCTGTTCGTGGACGGGCTGATGGAGGCCGGGCCGGTCGCCGCCAGCGACCGCGAGATGATCGATGAGACGCTGGGCAACGACAGCGGCAATACCGGCGTCATGCTGGACCGGATCAGCACCGCGCTGTCGGCCCTGACCCAGGGCGCCTCGCTGGTGCTGATGCCCAAGCAGGAAGCGCCGGTCCGGCACATCGAATTCGTCAGCCTAGCCCCGGACCGCGCGCTGGTGGTGCTGGTCTTTGCCGACGGCCGGGTCGAGAACCGGGTCTTTGCCCCCCCGCCCGGCCATACCGCCAGCTCCATGCGCGAGGCGGCGAATTTCCTGAATGCCGTGGCGGAAGGTCGCACCCTGGCCGAGCTGCGCCGCAGCATCGCGCAGGAAATCCAGGCCAGCCGGCAAAAGCTGGACAGCATCGCCGCGGCGCTGGTTTCCTCGGGCCTGGCGCTGTGGGAGGGCGAAAGCAGCGATCCGCGGCTGATCGTGCGCGGCCGCGCCAATCTTCTGGCGCATGAACTGGCCGACCTGGACCGGATCCGCAGCCTGTTCGACGACCTGGAACGCAAGCGCGACATCGCCGAATTCCTGGAACTGGCCGAACAGGGCGAGGGCGTGCGCATTTTCATCGGCTCGGAGAACAAGCTTTTTTCACTTTCCGGTTCCTCTCTCGTCGTTTCGCCCTATATGAATGCCGACCGAAAGATTGTTGGCGCGGTCGGCGTCATCGGTCCGACGCGGCTGAACTATGGCCGCATCGTGCCGATCGTGGATTATACTGCGCAGCTTGTCGGCCGGTTGATTTCGGGCCGGAAAGGATGATGAGGACATGACGAAGGAAAACCCGAACGGCAGCCCGCTGGATGAGGAGATCATCGACCCCCCGGCGGATGACGAACCCTCGGCCGGGGTCGAGGCGCTGATCGCCGAGCGGGACGAATACCGCGACCGCTTCATGCGCGCGCTGGCCGATGCCGAAAACGCCCGCAAGCGGGCCGAGAAGGATCGCCGCGACGCCGAGCAATACGGCGGCTCGCGCCTGGCGCGCGACCTGCTGCCGGTGCATGACGCCCTGACCCGCGCGCTGGATGCCGCCGGCGACGAGCAGCGCACCGCAGCGGCAGCCCTGATCGAAGGCGTCGAGCTGACCCTGCGCGAGCTGAACAACGTCTTCGCCAAGCATGGCATCAAGGTCATCACCCCGGCCCTGGGCGAGAAATTCGATCCCCAGCAGCACGAAGCCATGTTCGAGGCCCCGGTTCCGGGCACCATGGCCGGGAATATCATCCAGGTCATGGACAACGGCTTCATGCTGCATGACCGCCTGCTGCGCCCGGCCAAGGTGGGCGTCAGCTCCACCCCCGCAAGCTGAACCGATTGCGCTGAAAAACGTGAAACCCCGGAGTCGCCTCCGGGGTTTTTTCTTGGCTTTATAGCAAGTCTAGGGGGCTTATTGCCGCCCTATACCAGATATTGTGGTCAGTTGCCCGCAAGGATCTGGCAAATCCGGTCAAGCTGATCCAGGTCGCGATAGGTGATGACGACCTGGCCGCCATCGACTCCGGCATGGTTGATCGCCACCTTCATTTTCAGATGCGCGGTCAGATCGCCTTCCAGCGCGCGGGTGTCAGCGTCCTTTTCCTGCCTGGAGCCCTTGGACTTCTGCGCCTTGGTGCCTTCGGCCTGGCGACGGACCAGATCCTCGGTCTCGCGCACCGACAAGTTCTTTTCGATCACTTTCCGCGCCAGCTCGACCGGGTTCGCGGCGGTGATCAGGGCTCGGGCATGCCCGGCCGTCAGCTTGCCTTCCTTGAGCCAAGCCTGCACCTGTTCTGGCAGGTTCAGCAAGCGCAGCAGGTTGGCGATGTGGCTGCGGCTTTTGTTCAGCGCCTCGGCCAGCTTTTCCTGGGTATGGCCGAACCGGTCCATCAGTTGACGATAGGATGCCGCCTCTTCGATCGCATTCAGGTCGGCGCGCTGGATATTCTCGACGATGGCGACTTCCAGCACCTCGGTATCGTCCAGTTCGCGGACGATGACGGGAACTTCGTGAAGCTGGGCGATCTGCGCGGCGCGCCAGCGGCGCTCGCCGGCGACGATCTGGTAAAGGCCGCGATCCGACGGATGCGGGCGGACGATCAGCGGCTGCAACATGCCGCGCGTCCTCAGCGAATCGGCCAGTTCCTGCAAGGCCTCGGGGGCAAAGCTGCGGCGGGGCTGGTCCGGGTTCGGGGTCAGCTGCTCGACCGGAAGGATCTGCCGCGGCGCGGGACGTTCGGACGGAATCAGGTCGACATCGGCCATCAGGGCCGAAAGACCACGGCCCAGACCGCGCTTTTCAAGCTTGTTCTCTGCCATGATTCCTCCTCAGGCGGTCGCGAGTTGACGGGACAGGAACTCGGTCGCCAATTCGCGATAAGCGTGGCTTCCCTTGGAGTTCGGATCGTATTGCAGCACCGGCATGGCATGGGACGGCGCCTCGGACAGCCGGACGTTGCGCGGAATCACCGTGCGATAGACCAGACCGGAAAGCGTATTGCGCGCATCCGCCTCGACCTGCTGCGACAGGTTGTTGCGATTGTCCGCCATGGTCAGCAACACGCCCTCGATCCGCAGGTCGGGATTGGCGGTCTGGCGCACCTCGCGCACGGTCATCAGCAGCTGCGACAAGCCCTCGAGCGCATAGAATTCGGCTTGCAGCGGCACCAGCACGCTGTCCGAAGCCACCATGGCATTGACGGTAAGAAGGCCAAGCGCGGGCGGGCAATCGATCAGGATATAATCCAGCTCCGAAGGAACCGTCAGCTTGCGCCGCAACAGCTGGGTCCGTCCGGGACGATTGGACAGCTCGAAATCAGCCGAAGCCAGGTCGCGATTGGACGGCACAAGGCGAAGATTGGCGATGGTGGTGTCGCGCAGCGTCTCGTCCAACCCCTGCTCGCCGGTCAGCAGGTCGTAAGAGGTCAGAACCCGATCTTCCAGCGCCACGCCCAGCCCGGTCGAAGCGTTTCCCTGCGGATCAAGGTCTATGATCGCGACCCGCTGGCCCTGCTCGGCCAGGGCGGCGCCAAGATTGATCGCCGTGGTGGTCTTTCCCACCCCGCCCTTCTGGTTTGCAACGGCAATGATGCGTGTGTCATGCATGGCGAATTTCCGTGATTTCCAGAATGGCCGCGTCAGGATCGGTCGCGCTTTGGTGGGGCTTTAGTTCGAATTTCCAATCGGTTCGCGCCTGAGCGACTTCATCTTGCCAGTTTCGGCCTTTCATCAGCCATGCCGTTCCCGATGCGCTCAGGTGCCGGTCTACATATGCCATGAGCAGCGGAAGCGGGGCAAGGGCCCTTGCGCTGATATTGGCGGCATCAAGCCTATCCAGCGCCTCGATGCGCTTGCATATCACCCGCGCGCGGGGCAGCGCCAATTCGCGCACCACGTTGCGCAGGAAAGCAGCCTTGCGCTGATCGCTTTCGACCAGGGTCAGATCCAGGTCAGGCCGCACGATTGCGACGACGATACCGGGAAAACCGCCGCCGCTGCCCAGATCGACCCAATTTCCCGGGCCATTTCTGGCCATTTCGGCCAGTTGCAGGCTGTCTGCGACATGCCGCGTCTCGATCTGGTCCAATGTGGACGGCGCAATTAGGTTGATGGCCGGGTTCCACTTTCGTAGCAATTCCGTATAGGCGGCAAGGCGCTCTGTTTCACGTGAAACACTCATCAAGCCGTTTTCCGCTCGCCGGTTCGGATCACGGCAAGGATGAGCGTCAGCGCCGCGGGCGTCATGCCCTCGATGCTTGCAGCCGCTGCCAGGGTCGCGGGGCGATATTTGTTCAGCTTGGACTTGAGTTCGTTGGAGAGGCCGGAAAGTGCGTCATAATCGAACCCGGTCGGAATCGCGACTGATTCCTCCTTGCGCAGCAGCTCGGCATCCTTGCCCTGGCGGTCCATGTATTGATGATACAGCGCATCTGCCGCCAGTTGGGCAATGGTGGCCCGATCGTGCGACGAAAGCTCTTCATCCAGCGCAAGAACCTGATTCTGCGGTATTTCCTGCTGGGCAAGCAGCGCGAACAGACTGCGCCGAGCGCCGTCTTGCCGCACTTCGATCCCCGCGCGAGAAAGCTCAGTGGGCGTGAAGCTGACGGATTCCGCCCGGCGGCGAGCTGCCGAATAGCGCCGCATCTTTTCAGAGAACGCCTCCTGGCGGGCGTGACCCACGCAACCGATCCCGATCCCCAGCGGGGTCAGGCGCTGATCGGCATTGTCAGCCCGCAAGGACAGACGAAACTCGGCGCGAGAGGTGAACATGCGATAAGGTTCGCTGACCCCGCGCGTGGTAAGATCATCGATCATCACGCCGATATAGCTTTGGGAGCGGCTGAAATGCAGGCTCTCCCGCCCCTGCGCCTTCAATGCGGCGTTAAGGCCAGCCACCAATCCCTGCGCTGCCGCCTCCTCATAGCCGGTCGTCCCGTTGATTTGCCCGGCAAGAAACAGCCCCGACAGGGCCTTGGCCTCCAGCGCGGGCGTCAGCGCACGCGGATCGACATAGTCATATTCCACAGCATAGCCGGGTTGCACGATTTCCGCCGCTTCCAGGCCACGGATCGAGCGGACATAGGCAAGCTGCACCTCTTCCGGCAGAGAGGTCGAAATGCCGTTCGGATAGACCAGATCGCTGTCCAGGCCCTCGGGTTCCAAGAAGATCTGGTGCGAATTCTTGTCGGCAAACCGGACGATCTTGTCTTCGATCGAAGGGCAATAGCGCGGCCCCACCCCATCGATCCGGCCGCCATACATGGCCGACCGAGCAAGATTGTCACGAATGATGCCGTGGGTGTCCGGGTTCGTATGGGTGATCGCGCAGCTGATCTGCTGCACCTCCGGGCCGGAGGACAGGTATGAAAACATCACCGGCTCGTCGTCACCCGGCTGCTCATCCAGGCTTTCCCAGTCGATGCTGCTGCGGAGAATGCGCGGAGGCGTGCCGGTCTTCAGCCTGCCCAGCGGCAGGTTGAGCGGGCGAAGCGACGCCGCGAGCCGCACCGATGCCGACCCGCCCCAGCGGCCGGCGGGGCGGGTGATCTCGCCTATGTGAATCAACCCGTTAAGAAAGGTTCCCGTGGTCAGGATGACCTGCCGTGCCTGCAGTTCCGTGCCATCGGCCAGACGCAAGCCATGAACCACAGCCCGCTCATGCAGCAACTCAGCAGCTTCGCCCAGCACCAGCGTCAAGCGGGCTTGTTCGGCCACCGCCCGCGCTGCAGCCGCTCGATAAAGCTTGCGATCGGCCTGCGCGCGCGGTCCCTGGACGGCAGGCCCTTTGCGCCTGTTCAGCAAGCGGAACTGAATGCCTGCAGCATCGGCCAGCCTTCCCATGACCCCGTCGAGCGCGTCGATTTCCCGCACCAGATGGCCTTTGCCCAGCCCGCCGATTGCAGGATTGCAGGACATCGTTCCGATATCGTCCTGATTCAGCGTTATCAGCGCGGTTTCGGCGCCCATGCGTGCGGCCGCCATGGCCGCTTCCACACCGGCATGACCTCCACCAATCACGATTACGTCGTATTGTTTCACGTGAAACCCTACTTTCCGATGCAGAAGGAACTGAAGATCTCGTCAAGATAATCCTCTGCCCCCACACGTCCAACCATCATCGCCAATGCCTGCGCCCCTTGGCGCAAGGCTTCGGCAAGAAACTCCGGCGCCATGTCGTGATCGACCTCCAGGGCCGACAGGGCGCGCTGCAAGGCTTCCGCCTGTCTTTTATGTCCGACCAGCCCGGTATCCGCCGCCCTGACTCGCAAGCGATCATAAACCAGATCCAGAAGCTCGGCGACCCCTTCCCCGGTCAGCCCGGAGATCGAGATCCCCTCGGCCCGGCCCAGATCGGCCTTGGCGCGGACAACGATGTCGCCCGCCGTCGCCGCATCGGCAATCCCGTCGACCGTAAGGTGGATACGCAAGTCGGCCTCGGCCGCTCTCTGCAATCCCCGCGCAACCCCCATGGCCTCGATCGGATCGCTGCTTTCACGCAAGCCGGCCGTATCCAGGAAGGTCACCGGCAAGCCGCGCAGATCGGTATGGAGTTCCAGGATATCGCGGGTCGTCCCCGCGACCTCGGACACCAAGGCGATGTCGCGCTGGCCGATCCGGTTCAGCAGCGTCGATTTCCCGGCATTCGGCGGCCCGACGATCGCCACCACATAGCCCTGCCGCAAGCGTTCGGTGGCGGGATAGCCTGCCAGCATCAGCCGAATATCAGCGCGAACCGCCGCGATCAGCTCCAGCGCCTCGGCCGGAACCTCTTCGGGCACTTCTTCATCCGCGAAATCGATGCTGGCTTCGATCAGGGCTCCGGCGCGAACCAGTTTGGCGCGCAATTCGTCGGCTTTGCACCCCAACTCGCCTTCTGTCGCCCGCATCGCCAGCTTGCGCTGCGCTTCCGTCTCGGCGGACAGCAGATCGGCCAACCCCTCGGCTTCAGCCAGGTCCATGCGGCCGTTGAGAAAGGCGCGCTTGCTGAACTCGCCCGCCTCGGCCCTTCGCAGCCCTCGCGACAGAAGTGCCTGCGCCAGCCGGTTGGCGATCACCGGAGCACCGTGCAGGTGCAACTCGGCCACTTCCTCGCCGGTAAAGCTATGGCCTTCCTCGAACCAGAGGACCAGGGCGCGGTCGATCAGATCCTCTCCATCCCGCAGCGCCCGCAAGGCCGCCAGGCGCGGCGTCGCCACCGGCCCGGCCAGGGATTCCAGGGTCGCACGCGCCTTCGGTCCGCTCAGGCGGACGACGGAAACCCCCCCTCGACCGGGCGGGGTCGCCTCGGCAAAGATCGTATCCACCGCATCCTCCGCGCCGTCAGGCATTCATCGAATCGAAGAATTCGCTGTTGGTCTTGGTCTGCTTCAGCTTCGAGATCAGGAATTCGATCGCATCGGTGGTGCCCATCGGGTTCAGGATGCGCCGCAGCAGATAGGTCTTTTGCAGATCCTTGGCATCGACCAGCAGCTCTTCCTTGCGGGTGCCGGATTTCAGGATGTCCATGGCCGGGAACACGCGCTTGTCGGCCACCTTGCGGTCCAGCACGATCTCGCTGTTGCCGGTGCCCTTGAATTCCTCGAAGATCACCTCGTCCATGCGCGAGCCGGTGTCGATCAGGGCCGTGGCGATGATGGTCAGCGAGCCGCCTTCCTCGATGTTGCGCGCCGCGCCGAAGAACCGCTTCGGCCGCTGCAAGGCATTTGCATCGACGCCGCCGGTCAGAACCTTGCCCGAACTGGGCACGACGGTGTTGAAGGCCCTACCAAGTCTTGTGATCGAGTCCAAAAGGATCACAACATCTCGTTTATGTTCGACCAGGCGCTTGGCTTTTTCGATCACCATTTCCGAAACGGCGACATGGCGGCTGGCCGGTTCGTCGAAGGTCGAGGAAATCACCTCGCCCTTGACGGAACGCTGCATGTCCGTCACCTCTTCCGGCCGCTCGTCGATCAGCAGCACGATCAGGTAGCATTCGGGATGGTTCTTCTCGATCGAATGGGCGATGTTCTGCAGCAGCACCGTCTTGCCGGTACGCGGCGGCGCCACGATCAGCGAACGCTGGCCCTTGCCGATCGGCGCCACCAGGTCGATGATCCGGGCGGAGCGGTCCTTGATGGTCGGATCCTCGATTTCCATCTTCAGCCGCTCGTTCGGGTAAAGCGGCGTCAGGTTGTCGAAGGCGACCTTGTGGCGGGCCTTCTCGGGGTTCTCGAAATTGATCTTCTCGACCTTGGTCAGGGCGAAATAGCGCTCGTTCTCGCCGGGCGCGCGGATCACGCCCTCGACCGTGTCGCCGGTGCGCAGGCTGTGCTGGCGGATCATGTCGGGGCTGACGTAGATGTCGTCGGGACCGGGCAGGTAGTTCGCCTCGGGCGAGCGCAGGAAGCCGAAGCCGTCCTGGACCACCTCCAGGACGCCGTCGCCGCCGATTTCGAAGCCTTCCTCGGCATGTTCCTTGAGGATCGAGAACATCATCTCGCCCTTGCGCATGGTCGAGGCGTTCTCGATCTCCCATTCCTCGGCCATGGCCAGCAGGTCGGCCGGGCTCTTGGCCTTGAGATCGGACAGGTTGAGGCGTTCTTCGGTCATGTCTAGCCTATGGGCACGCGCTGTCCGACGCATGATCGGCCCGCGCAGAAACTGTGTCAGGAAAAATCCGCCGGACGGCGGATGCGGGTCACATAGGCATTATCGGCGCGCGAGTCAATTCTTCTAGAATTTCACGATCACCGACAGCACGATGACAACCATCAGCAGCGTCGGCACCTCATTCATCATCCGGTAGCGCCGGCCGCTCAGCCCCTGGCCCAGTAGCAGCGCCTTGCGCTGGCCGGCCAGCCACATGTGAAACCAGGTCATCCCCAGCACGCCGGCCGCCTTGGTCCAGGGCCAGATCATCGTCCAGTCCACGATGCCCGGCGTCAGCACCAGCGCCAGACCCGCGATCCAGGTCACGATCATCGCCGGATTCATGATCATCCGCAGCAGCTTGTCCTCCATGATCTGGAAGGACTGCACTGGTTCTTGCCCGATATGGCCGCGCTCGGCGTGATAGACGAACAGCCGCGGCAGATAGAACAGCCCTGCCATCCAGGAAAGCACCGCCATGACATGCAGGGCTTTGATCCAGGGGTAAGCAAGGGGCAGGAAATCGTTCATGGCACACCTCCGGCGCCATCTCTCTATCAAAAATAAAGGAAGATAAAGAAAGGATGATGTTGTGGTTGGGGCTGTGGATGACTGGAAATCTTCGCTCCGCGCCGACATTCCCCAACTCACGCCGCTTGGGGAAAAAAACATCATTAACGATTTGTTAACGAAAAAACCAAATATAAACAGCCTGATAGGAAAAAGGCGACTGTGGATAAGTTTGTGAAAATTTTTCTTTTCCACATCTTGTGGGTGGTTTCCGCCCGGTTATCGACATGTGGAGAAGCAGCATCCGTTCCCGCTCTGTCCCGCGGGGTCATCCACGGGCGGAAAAAGGCCGCGCAATCTCCACAGATTCGACCCCCCGAGTCGCCGCGGCTTATCCCCAGGCTTATGCCCATGCCTTGCGCGCATCGCGGTCCTGCCCCCGTCCCGCGCCGCTTTGGGCCGGACAGGAGGTCACGCAAAGCCGCCCGAGGTTCGTTTGCGTCATCCGGGCGTCGCATTTGGCAAGTTACGGCGGGGAAAACGGGTGCAATGCTTTGCGAAGGATGCCCCTTTGTGACGGAATCAAGCCATGCTGAACACAGCTGAAATCCTGGACCAGCTCGCCAACCGGCGGAAGAACTTCTCGCTCAGCCGCGACCTTTACTGCGACGAGGGCGCCTATCACGCCGACCTGGAGAATCTGTGGTATCGCGAATGGCTCTTTGCCATTCCGACCTGCGACATCCCCAAGACCGGCAACCACGCCACCCTGCAGATCGGCGAATATCCGGTGGTGATCGTGCGCGGCGCCGACGGGCAGATCCGCGCCTTTCACAACGTCTGCCGCCACCGCGGCCAGCGGCTGTGCCCCAAGCAGAACGGCACCTCGCCCAAGCTGGTCTGCCCCTATCACCAATGGACCTACGACCTCGACGGCAGGCTTCTGTTCGCCCGCGACATGGGCCCGGACTTCGATCCGTCGCAATTCAGCCTCAAGCCGGTGCATTGCCGGGTCGAGGGCGGCATGGTCTTCATCTGCCTGGCCGACAACCCGCCGGATTTCGAACGGCTGGGCGGCTTCCTGCGCGACTATGTCGGCGCCAGCGACCTGTCGAACGCCAAGGTCGCCTTTACCTCGACCATCGTCGAGAAGGGCAACTGGAAGCTGGTGATCGAGAACAACCGCGAGTGCTACCATTGCGGCGGCAGCCACCCCTCGCTGTGCCGGACCTATTCCGACAACCCGCTGATGACGGTGATGGAGGGGCCGAATGCCGCCTCGCCCGAGATCCTGTCGCATTGGGACCGCTGCGACAAGGCCGGCCTGCCCGCGCGCTTCGTGAACGATCCGGGGATGCAATGGCGCTTTGCCCGCGTGCCGCTGCTGAACAATGCCGAAAGCTTCACCATGTCCACCAAGGCGGCGGTGAACCGGCGCATGGGCATGATCCCGTGGAACGACGCCGGCAGCCTGATGTTCTATCACTTCCCGTCGAGCTGGAACCACTTCCTGCCCGACCACGCCATCGTCTTCCGCCTGCTGCCGATCTCTCCGACCGAGACCGAGGTGACGTCGAAATGGCTGGTCCACAAGGACGCGGTCGAGGGCGTGGACTACGACCTGCAAAAGCTGACCGAAGTGTGGCTGGCGACCAATGACGAGGACCGCCGCGTGGTCGAGGAGAACCAGAAGGGCATCCTGTCCCCGGCCTACGAGCCCGGCCCCTATTCCCCCAGCCAGGAGGAGGGCGTGATCCATTTCGTCGACTGGTATGTGCGGCAGATGATGGACCGCCTGTCCCCGCGTCCGGCGATGGCGGCCGAATAATGGCGGTCCTGGTCAAGGCATTCGGCGACCGCCCGTGGAAGGACGACGAGCCGCTGGAATGCGCGATGGTGGTGCCCGAGACCTCGGACACCGCCACCTTCACCTTCCGCGCGCCCTCGGGTTCCTGGTTCGACTATCAGCCCGGACAGTTCGTCACGCTGGATCTGCCGGTGCCGGGCGGCAACGTGCAGCGGACCTATACCATCAGCTCCAGCCCGTCGCGGCCGCTGTCCATCTCGGTCACCGTCAAGGCGCAGCCGGGCAGCGTCGGCGGGCGCTGGATGATCGACCACCTGCGGCCGGGAATGAGGCTCAAGGCCTTTGGCCCGGCGGGGATCTTTTCCTTCGTCCGGCACGAGGCGCCGAAATACCTGTTCATCTCGGCCGGCTCGGGCATCACGCCGATGATGTCGATGACGACCTGGGCCTGGGATTCCGGCGAGATGCCGGACATCGTCTTCGTCCATGCCGCCCGCGCGCCCGCCGACATCATCTTCCGCCAGCGGCTGGAAGGCATGGCGGACCGGGTGCCCGGCTTGCAGCTGCGCTTCACCGTCGAGGAGGCCGATCCGTTCCGCACCTGGCACGGCTATCGCGGCCGGCTGAACCAGATCATGCTGGGCCTGATGGCGCCGGATTACCTGGAGCGCGAGGTGTTCTGCTGCGGACCCGAGCCCTTCATGCAGGCGGTGCGCGACATGCTGATCGCGCTGGGCTTCGACATGGAGCGCTATCACCAGGAAAGCTTCGGCGCGCCGATCCGCAACGAGGCCGAGGCCCCGGTGCTGGACGACGTGGTCCCGGACGAGGAAAGCGCCGCCCAGATCACCTTCGAAAGCTCGGGCGTGGTGGCGAAATGCGCCGAGACCGACACCGTGCTGGCGGTGGCCAAGGCCAACGGGCTGAACATCCCCTCGGGCTGCACCTTCGGCCTGTGTGGCACCTGCAAGATCAGAAAGACCGCGGGCGAGGTGCATATGGTCCATAACGGCGGCATCACCGACGAGGACATCGAGGAGGGCTATATCCTGGCCTGCTGCTCGCATCCGATCGGTGCAGTCTCGGTCGAGGTCTGAACTTTCGTTATGCAAGCATAAACATAACGAAATAACAAGAGCTTGGGGGCGCGGCCATGGCCGCGCCTTTTTCGTGCCAAGCTTGACAGAACTACCATACCGCGCGATCCTGACCCCGTACCTATCTCTTCGACAGGCAAAAGGAGGGCACGATGAATATCGACCTCTCGCGGCGCGGTTTCCTGAAACTGGCGGGTGCGGGTGTCGCGGCGACATCGCTGGGGGCCATGGGCTTCGGCGGGGCGGAGGCGGCGGAACAGGCGCATGTGCGTGCCTTCAAGCTGGCCTCGACGACCGAGACGCGCAACACCTGTCCCTATTGCTCGGTCGCCTGCGGCGTCATCATCTATTCCGACGGCGACCTGAAGGCCGGCGAAGAGGCCAGGGTCGTCCATATCGAGGGCGATGCCGACCATCCGACCAACCGCGGCACGCTTTGCCCGAAGGGCGCGGCGCTGAAGGATTTCGTCAATGCCGAGACGCGGCTGACCACGCCGCGCATCCGCCGTCCCGGCGCCGCCAGCTTCGAGGAGATTTCCTGGGAAGAGGCGCTGGACAAGATCGCCCGCGCGCTCAAGGACGACCGCGACGCCAACATGGTGCTGGCCAACGACGACGGGGTGCCCGTCAACCGCTGGACGACCACCGGCTATCTGGCGGCCTCGGCCACCACCAATGAAACCGCATGGCTGACCTACAAGACGGTCCGCGCCATGGGGATCGTCGGATTCGACAACCAGGCGCGCGTCTGACACGGCCCCACGGTGTCCAGTTTGGGCCCGACATTTGGCCGTGGAGCGATGACCAACTCCTGGACCGACATCAAGAACACCGACCTCGTGGTCGTCATGGGCGGCAATGCCGCCGAAGCCCATCCCTGCGGCTTCAAATGGGTGACGGAGGCCAAGGCCAATCGCGGCGCCAGGCTGATCGTGGTGGACCCGCGCTTTACCCGCACGGCCTCGGTGGCGGACTACTATGCGCCGATCCGTCCCGGCTCGGACATCGCCTTCCTGATGGGCCTGATCAACTGGATGATCCAGAACGACAAGGTGCAATGGGACTATGTGAAAGCCTTCACCAACGCCGCCTTCATCGTGAAGGACGAATTCGGCTGGAGCGACGGGCTGTTCACCGGCTACGACCCGGAAAAGCGCGACTATGACAAGTCGAGCTGGGACTATGTCATCGGCGAGGACGGCTTTGCCCAGGTGGACATGACGCTAGAGCATCCGCGCTGCGTCTGGAACCTGCTCAGGGAACATGTCTCGCGCTACACGCCCGAACTGGTCGAGCAGGTCTGCGGCACGCCCAGCGACCGCTTCCTGAAGATCGCCGAGATGATCGGCGAATGCTCGGCCCCCGACAAGACCATGACCTCGATGTATGCGCTGGGCTGGACCCAGCACGCCAAGGGCTCGCAGAACATCCGCGGCATGGCGATGCTGCAGCTGATCCTGGGCAATATCGGCGTCCGGGGCGGCGGGATGAACGCGTTGCGCGGTCATTCCAACATCCAGGGGCTGACCGACATCGGGCTGATGTCGAACCTGATCCCCGGCTACCTGAACATCCCGACCGAGAAGGAGCCGGACTGGCAGACCTACATGTCCAGCCGCAGCTTTACCCCGCTGCGGCCGGGGCAGACCAGCTATTGGCAGAACTATCCCAAGTTCATGGTCAGCTTCATGAAGGCCATGTGGGGCGACGCGGCCACGGCCGAGAACGACTGGGCCTATCACTACCTGCCCAAGCTGGATGTGCCGACCTATGACATCCTGCGCATGTTCGAGCTGATGGATGCCGGCCAGGTCAACATCTATTTCTGCCAGGGCTTCAACCCGCTGCTGTCCTTCCCGAACCGGGCCAAGCTGACCTCGGCGCTGAGCAAGCTGAAGCTCTTGGTGGTCATGGACCCGCTGGCGACCGAAACCGCGCATTTCTGGGAAAACCACGGCGAACACAACGACGTGGACACCGCCTCGATCCAGACCGAGGTGCTGGAACTGCCCTCGTCCTGCTTTGCCGAGGACGACGGCGCGCTGGTCAACTCGGGCCGCTGGCTGCAATGGCACTGGTCGGCGGCGACCCCGCCCGGCCAGGCCAGGCACGACACCTGGATCATGGCGCAGATCTTCCTGCGGGTGAAAAAGCTCTACCAGGACGAAGGCGGGGTGTTCCCCGACCCGATCCTGAACCTGACCTGGGACTATGCCGACCCCGACGAGCCGACGCCCGAGGAACTGGCCAAGGAGCTGAACGGCCGCGCGCTGGAGGATGTGCGCGACCCCGCCGACCCGGCCAAGGTGCTGACCGCCAAGGGCAAGCAGCTGCTGAACTTCAGCCAGTATCGCGACGATGGCACCACCATGGGCGCCTGCTGGATCTATTCCGGCTGCTGGAACGAGGACGGCAACAACATGGCCCGCCGGGACAATGCCGACCCCGACGAGACCGGCGCCTATCCCAACTGGACCTTTTCCTGGCCGCTGAACCGGCGGATCCTCTACAACCGGGCCTCGGCGGATTTGCAGGGCCGGCCCTGGGATCCCTCGCGCAAGCTGCTGGAATGGGACGGCGAGAAATGGACCGGCTATGACGTGCCCGACATCGCCCCCACGGCGAAGCCCGGCGATGTCGGTCCCTTCATCATGAACCAGGAAGGCGTCTCGCGCCTGTTCAGCCGGGGCATGATGCGCGACGGGCCGTTCCCGACGCATATGGAGCCCTTCGAATCGCCCCTTGCCAACGTGTTCAACCCGCAGATGCGCGGCAATCCGGTGGCGCGGGTCTTTGTCGGCGACGCCGAGCAATTCGCCACCAGCGAAGAGTTCCCGATCGCCGCGACCTCGTATCGCCTGACCGAGCATTTCCACTACTGGACCAAGCACAACCGCATCAATGCCGCGCTTCAGCCCGAGTTCTTCGTCGAGATCAGCGAGGAACTGGCGGCCGAGAAAGGCATCCGGCGCGGCGGCTGGGTCCGGGTCTGGTCCAAGCGCGGCGAGGTCAAGGCCAAGGCGCTGGTGACGGGGCGGCTGAAGCCGATGCAATGCGGCGACAAGCTGGTGCATGTCATCGGCATCCCGCTGCACTGGGGCTTCATGGGCGCGGCGCGCAAGGGCTTCGGCCCGAACAGCCTGACGCCATTCGTCGGCGATGCCAATGTGGAAACGCCCGAGTTCAAGGCGTTCCTGGTCAATATCGAACCCGCGACAGGGGAGGCGGTGTCATGACGACCGATCCGAACCTCGACAGCCCGCGCACCGCGGTCTCGAACCCGCCGGTGCAACCGATGCAGGCCAACCTGGGGCCGGGCGACGTCGTCCGCGCCTCGGCCACGCCCGACCTGCCGCCGCCGACGCGCGAATTGACGCCGGTGGCCAAGCTGATCGACGTGTCGAAATGCATCGGCTGCAAGGCGTGCCAGTCGGCCTGCGCCGAATGGAACGACACCTATCCCGAGATCGAGCAGAACGTCGGCCTCTACGAGAACCCGCACGACCTGACGCCCGACATGTTCACCCTGATGCGGTTTTCGGAATACGAGAACCCGCAGACCGGCGATTTCGAATGGCTGATCCGCAAGGACGGCTGCATGCATTGCGCCGATCCGGGCTGCCTGAAGGCCTGCCCGGCCCCCGGCGCTATCGTGCAATATTCGAACGGCATCGTGGATTTCATCCACGAGAACTGCATCGGCTGCGGCTATTGCGTGACCGGCTGTCCCTTCAACATCCCGCGCATCAGCCAGAAAACCCATGTCAGCTACAAATGCACGCTCTGCTCGGACCGGGTGGCGGTGGGCCAGGGGCCGGCCTGTGCCAAGGCCTGCCCGACCCAGGCCATCGTCTTCGGGACCAAGGAGGACATGCTGGCCCATGCAGAGGCGCGGGTCGACGACCTGAAGTCGCGCGGCTACGACAATGCCGGCATCTACGACCCGCAGGGGGTGGGCGGCACGCATGTCTTCTATGTGCTGCACCATGCCGACCAGCCCTCGCTTTACTCCGACCTGCCGGAAGAGCCGCGCATCTCTCCGGTGGTCGAGGGCTGGAAGGGCGTGACCAAGACGCTGGGCCTGGCCGTGATCGGCGCCGCGGCCATCGGCTCGGTCCTGCACGGGCTGATGACGCGCGCCAACAAGGTCTCGACCGAGGATGAAACCCATGCCGAGCAACTGGTCGAGGGGCGTGAACCCCCGGTTCCGCCGGGAAGGGAGGTGCTGTGATGGCCAAGCGCATGTTCTCCGAAGCGGGCGACCATATCGAAAGCCGCCGCCCGGTGACGGTCAGCCGCTATCGCGGCATCACCCGGCTGAACCATTGGGTGACGGCGGCCAGCCTGATCGCGCTGCTGCTGTCCGGCCTGGCGCTGTTCCACCCCTCGCTCTACTTCCTGACCGGGCTGTTCGGCGGCGGGCAGATGACGCGCTGGCTGCATCCCTTCGTGGGCGTGCTGCTGTTCTTCAGCTTCCTTCTGCTGTTCCTGCAGATGTGGCGGCTGAACCTGCCCCGCCCCGAGGACCGCACCTGGGTCAGCCATATCGGCGAGGTCGTCCGCGGCGAAGAGGAAAAGCTGCCCGAGCTTGGCAAATACAATGCCGGGCAGAAATTCGTCTTCTGGGCCATGTCGGTGCTGATCGTGGTGCTGATCGTCTCGGGCGTGATGATCTGGCAGGAATATTTCCCGCATCTGGTCTCGATCCCGGTGCGGCGCTGGGCGGTGCTGGTGCATGCGGTGGCGGCGGTCGCGATCATCCTGACCTTCATCCTGCATGTCTATGCGGCGATCTGGACCCGCGGCACCATCCGCGCCATGACCCGCGGCACCGTGACCGGCGGCTGGGCCTGGCGGCATCATCGCAAATGGCTGCGCGAAGTGGCTGGACGCGAGGGCGGCGGCCCGGCAGAGTAGGCGCAAGCGACCCGAAAGGAAGCCATGTCCACCGCCCTGAAACCCGATCCCGCGATGATCGGCGGCGTCGCCAAGGTTCCCCTGGCGCGCCTGCCCGATCCCGCGGCGCTGTTCTCGACTCGCGCCGAGCGGTTCGATTTCCTGGCCGGCCACAGCCCGAACCTTGCGCCTTACCTGCGTTTCCTGGCCGGGCTTTGCCGGGCGCAGGCCGATCTGGCGCGCGAATTGCCGCCGCCCCTGCCGCTGCTGCCCGAGCGGATCGAACTGGCCCGCGCCAGCCGCATGCCGCCGCTGGACCGCAACGCCATGCGCGAAGGGCTGGCGCAGGCGCTGCCCTTGCTGCTTGGGCGGCTGGCGGCGCTGGACATGCCCGAGCCTGCGCGGCTGGCGCTGGCGGCCTTGCAGGCGGCCGAGCCCGCGGATCGCGACTGGGTCATCGACAACGTGCTGGCCGACACCATCCCCGAGGACAGCGTGGCCCCGCATCTGTTCGCCGCCGCCGCCCTGCAGGTCCATGCCGCGATGCAGGCGGCGGCGCTGGACGCCGAGAAGCTGGTGCCCATCCGCACCGGCATCTGCCCGGCCTGCGGCGGCCGCCCCGCGACCAGCCTGGTGACCGAAAGCATCGGCGCCGAGGGCGCGCGCTATTGTTCCTGCGCCACCTGCCAGACCCTGTGGAACGAGGTGCGGGTAAAATGCCTCTGCTGCGGCTCGACCAAGGGCATCAGCTATCGCTCGGTCGAAACCGGCGAGGCCACGGTCAAGGCCGAGGTCTGCCGCGAATGCGACCATTGGGTCAAGATCCTGTATCAGAACCGCAACCCCTCGCTGGAGCCCATCGCCGACGACGTGGCCAGCCTTGGCCTCGACCTGATGATGCGGGACACCGAATGGAAGCGGGGCGGCTTCAACCCCTTCCTGGCCGGTTATTGACGGCGGTGCGGCGCGGGCGATGATCGTCGGCACGGCAGGGCATATCGACCATGGCAAAAGCGCGCTGGTCCGGGCGCTGACCGGCATCGAGACCGACCGGCTGGCCGAGGAAAAGGCCCGCGGCATCACCATCGAGCTGGGCTTCGCCTATGCCGACCTGGGCGGCGGCGCCGTCACCGGCTTCGTCGACGTGCCGGGGCACGAGAAATTCGTCCACACCATGCTGGCCGGGGCCGGCGGTATCGACCTGGCCCTGCTGGTCGTCGCCGCCGATGACGGCATCATGCCGCAGACGCGCGAGCATCTGGCGATCCTCGACCTGCTGGGCATCAGCCGCGGCATGGTCGCGCTGACCAAGTCCGATCTTGCGCCCCCTGCCCGCATTGCCGCCCTGAGTGCCCAGATCGCGGAACTGCTAGCCCCGACCGGGCTGGCCGGGGCGCCGGTCTTTCCGGTCTCGTCCCTGACCGGGGCGGGCATCGACGCCCTGCGCGCCGCGCTGGTGCGGGCCGAGGCGCAGACCGCCGCCCGCGCTGCCGAGGCACGGTTTCGCATGGCCATCGACCGCAGCTTTACCCTGGCCGGGACGGGCACCGTCGTCACCGGCACGGTGCTGTCGGGCCGGGTCGCGCCGGGCGACCAGATCGTCCTCAGCCCCACGGGACTGCCGGCCCGCGTGCGTGCCGTCCACGCCCAGAACCGCAAGGCCGAGGCCGGGCTCGCTGGCCAGCGCTGCGCCCTGAACCTGGCCGGCGAGGGCGTGACGCGCGATGCGATCCATCGCGGCGACGTGGCGATGGACCCCGCGCTGCACGCGCCGACCCAGCGCATCGACGTCAGCCTGCGCGTGCTGGGGACCGAGCCCAAGCCGCTGGCCACCTGGTTTCCCGCCCGCCTGCATCTGGGCGCGGCGGAAACCGGCGCCCGCATCGTGCCGCTGGAAGGGCCGCTGGCACCGGGCGAGGAGGGGCTGGCGCAGCTCGTCCTCGACCGTCCCCTGGCCGCGACCCTGGGCGAGCGCTTCATCCTGCGCGACGTCTCGGCCCGGCGCACCATCGGCGGCGGGCGGCTGATCGACCTGCGCGCCCCCGCCCGCCACCGCGCCCGGCCCGAGCGCCTGGCGGTGCTGCGCGCCATGGCCCTGCCCGACCCGGCCGATGCGCTGGCCGCGCTGGCAGGCGCGGCGCTGATCGACCTGGACGGCTTTGCCCGCGACCGCGCGCTGGCCCCGGCCCAGCTTGACCGCGCCATCGCCGCCTCGGGCATCGCCATCGTCCCCGGCACGCGGCAGGCGCTTGGCCCCGACCGGCTGGCGGCGCTGCGCCGGCAGATGCAGGCGGAACTGGCCGCCTTTCACGCCGAGAATGCCGATCTCCAGGGGCTCGGGCGGGAAAAGCTGCGGCTCATGCTGGACCCGCGCCTGCCCAAGCCCGATTTCGCCGCCTTCCTGCGCGCCGAGGCGGCGGCGGGCCGCATCGCGCTGGACGGCGCCTTCATCCGCCTGCCCGGCCACCTGCCCTGCCTTGCGCCCGAGGACGAGGCGCTGCTGGAGCGCATCCTGCCGCAGCTTGCCGGCGAGGACCGCTTTCGCCCGCCCCGCGTGCGCGACTTTGCCCATGCGTTCGGTGCCGAGGAACCCGAGGTCCGCCGCATCCTGCGCATGGCCGCGCGCCAGGGCCGCATCGACCAGATCGCGCAGGACCATTTCTTTGCCCGCGCCACCACGGTCGAGATGGTCGGCATCATCCGCGACCTCGCCGCCGCCAGCGCCGACGGCTGGTTCTCGGCCCCGGCCTTTCGCGACCGGGTGCGGAACGGGCGCAAGGTGGCGATCCAGATCCTTGACTTCTTCGACCGTCTCGGTCTGACCTTGCGTCGGGGCGATCTTCGTCGCATCAACCCGCACCGGGTCGACCTGTTCACGCCGGACGGGTCGGACGAGCGGGAATAGGGAAGAGAAGCGTCCCCGGTGGGGCGGCCGGACTTCAAATCCGGTTGGGGCAGTGAGCCTGTCTCGGGTGGGTTCGACTCCCACTCTCTTCCGCCAGATGCGACGAAAGGACGGCAATGGACAGCACGGTGCTTGGCAGCAGCAAGGTTCGGGTCAGCGCGGTCTGCCTGGGCACGATGACCTTCGGCAACCAGACGGGCGCGGCCCAGGCCCATGCCCAGATGGACCGGGCGCTGGCCGCCGGCATCACCTTCCTCGACACGGCCGAGCTTTACCCGGTGAACCCGGTGCGGCGCGAGACCGTGGGCCGGACCGAGGAAATCGTCGGCGACTGGCTGTCCGCGCGCGGCGGCCGCGACCGGGTGCAGATCGCCACCAAGGCCGCCGGCCCCGGCGACAAGGTGCGGGCCGAGGGCTTCGACGGCGCCATCCTGCGCCGCACCATCGACGCCTCGCTCCGGCGGCTCAGGACCGATTACATCGACCTTTACCAGCTGCACTGGCCGGTGCGCGGCAGCTATGCCTTTCGCCAGAACTGGCGCTACGACCCCTCGAAACAGGACCGCGCCGCGACGCTGGCGCATATGCAGGACGTGCTGGGCGCCCTGGACGAGGCGGTGCGCGCCGGCAAGGTCCGTGCCATCGGCCTGTCGAACGAATCGGCCTGGGGCACGGCGCGCTGGATCGACACGGCCGAGCGCATGGGCGCGCCGCGCATGGCCAGCATCCAGAACGAATATTCGCTGCTCTATCGCGCCTTCGACACCGACCTGGCAGAGCTGGCGGTGAACGAAGGGGTGACGCTGCTGGCCTATTCGCCGCTGGCGGCGGGGCTGCTGACCGGGAAATACCAAGGCGGGGCCGAGCCCGCTGGCAGCCGCGCGGCCACCGATCGCGCCAGCGGGGGACCGGGCGACCTGGGCGGGCGGCGCACTGCCCGCGCCGATGCCGCCGTCGCCGCCTGGCACGGGCTGGCGGCCGAACTGGGGCTGGACCCGGTCCACATGGCCATCGCCTTCACCCGCCAGCGCCCGTTCCACGCGATCCCGATCATCGGCGCGACCGATCTTTCGCAGCTCGACCATCTTCTGGCCGGGCTGGACCTGCGGCTGCCGGCAGAGGCGCTCAAGCGCATCGACAAGCTGCACCGCAGCCACCCGCTGCCCTACTGAAGCGCCCCCGCGACGCCACGGCAGGGTTGGCAGCATGGCGCGGCGCGGGCAATCTGCCCGCGTCACCTGCCCCACGAGGATTTCATGCTGCCCCCGATCCTGTCGCACCTGCGCATCCCCGTCGTCGCCTCGCCCATGTTCATCGTCTCGGGGCCCGAACTGGTGATCGCACAATGCAAGGCCGGGATCGTCGGCAGCTTCCCGGCGCTCAACGCCCGCGAAAAGGACGGCGAGCCGGTGCTGCTCGACGCCTGGCTGACCCGCATCGCCGAGGAACTGGACCGCCATAACCAGGCCAATCCCGACAAGCCGGCCGCCCCCTTCGCGGTGAACCAGATCGTGCACCGCTCGAACGCGCGGCTGGAACGCGACATCGAGATCTGCCACCGCCACCGGGTGCCGATCTGGATCACCAGCCTCGGCGCCCGCCCCGAGGTGAACGCGGCGGCCCATGACTGCGGCGGCATCGCCCTGCATGACGTCATCAACAACCGCTTTGCCAAGAAGGCGATCGAAAAGGGCGCCGATGGCCTCATCGCGGTCGCGGCGGGCGCCGGCGGTCATGCCGGGCCGCAATCGCCCTTTGCCCTGGTGCAGGAGATCCGCGAATGGTTCGACGGCCCGCTGCTTCTGTCGGGCGCCATCGCCACCGGCCGCGCGGTGCTGGCGGCGCAGGCCATGGGCGCGGACCTGGCCTATGTCGGCAGCCCCTTCATCGCCACCGAGGAAGCCAACGCCCAGCCCGAATACAAGCGCATGATCGTGGATTGCGGGGCCGAGGACGTCGTCACCTCCTCGCTCTTCACCGGGGTGTCGGGGAATTACCTCGCGCCCTCGATCCGCGCCGCCGGGCTCGATCCGGCCAGCTTGGAGCGCGGCGACGTGTCGGACATGAACTTCGCCGAGGCCTCGTCGCGGCCCAAGGCCTGGAGCCAGGTCTGGGGCTCGGGCCAGGGCATCGGCGCGGTGCGCGAAATCCTGCCCGCCGCCCGGCTGATCGACCGCCTGGCCCGCGAACATGCCGAAGCCCGCGCCGCCCTCTGCGCCTGACCCCCGGCTTCTTCGTTCCCCAAATACTCCTGCAACGGCGCGGCGGGGCGCCAAGGCCCGCGCCTTTCACCGTCTGCCAAGCACTCCTCCCCACCGCGCCAGCCGGCGCGGCGGCGGTGCGTTAGGACACCGCCAGCCCCTCGGTCGAGGCGAAGAACATCGCCTGGCTGACGGCCGAGCGCACCTGTTCCTCGGAATAGGGCTTGGAAATCAGGAAGGCCGGCTCGGGCCGGTCGCCGGTCAGCAGCCGCTCGGGGAAGGCGGTGATGAAGATCACCGGGATGTCGCCCATGCTGGCAAGCAGCTCGTTCACCGCCTCGATCCCGGACGAGCCGTCGGCCAGCTGGATATCGGCCAGGATCAGGTCCGGGCGGCTTTGATGCGCCAGGTCGACGGCGGCGGCATGGGTGCGGGCGATGCCGGTGACATCGTGGCCCATGGCCTGCACGATGCCCTTCAGGTCCATGGCGATGATGGTCTCGTCCTCGATCACCATGATTTTTCCGGCCAGCGACTGGCCCATCTCGTTCAGGGCGATCTGCACCAGCTCCTCGGCCTCGGGCTGCGGGCATTGCATGATCTGCGCGATCTGGTCGTAGCGCAGTTC
>JAANMX010001829.1_pt1 | contig 22896 bp, 15 predicted proteins | sample 7279681 | NCBI WGS metagenome assembly JAANMX01 (sample SAMN14094542, study PRJNA606508) | bioreactor metagenome | isolation source: A lab-scale SPAN reactor treating ammonium-rich wastewater day 351 | place: Ireland: Galway | collected 2018-01-01
GGTGAGGGCGGACGCAGAGCGTCCAGACGGCGTTCCCACGCGGAGCGTGGGAACGAGGGCAAACGAGGGCAAGCTCCATCGACCCCTTCCCACCGCAACCCGCCCCAAACGCCATCGACAAACCCCCCTCTCCCAGCCCGACCGACAGACCCAGCCCGCCGTCGCCCTGGCTGGGAGAGGGGCCGGGGGTGAGGGCGTTGACGCGAAGGCAACGCCACCCACCCCTTTTGTTTCTCGTCCCCAAACTTGCTACAATGCTGACAACGAAAGTGCCCACCTGCTTGCCCATCTTCCCATCACCTGCCAGGGATTCCCCTATGCCTACTTCCGACTCATCGCAAGTTACCGCCAGGGATGTGAGCGCCGAGACCTTCGTCGGCAGAGATCAGTACAACTACCAGATTGCGCTCCACTTCTCCGGTGCTCAATTGCAGGAGAATTGGGACCAACTTCTGCCCCTTCTGCGCCGGGACGATGTGGCCGTGGCCGACGGCGTTGTGACCAGCCGCAATCACAGCCTTGCCATCGACAGCGCCCAGGCCGACGCGCTGGCGAAGTATATCGCGGCCCAGCCCCAGGCCGACGCCCAGAAACGGGAAGAAGCCTATCTGGTGCGTCTCTGCCTGGACACAGGGCTGCGCCGCGTCTACAGCCGTTACGTGCCCCTCTCCGGCGGCTATCGTTCTGCCCACGAACTCTCGCCCAGCTACAGCCGCCTTCTGGTGCGCGGCGAAGGCTCCCAGCGCACGATTGAGCGGGTGCGACTGGACGACATCCGCCAGGCGCTGGACGAACACCCCTCTTTCATCCTCTTGGCCCAGCCCGGCGCGGGCAAGACGACTGTGCTGCAACGGCTGGCCCTGGAACTGGCGCTGAAGCGGCTGCAAGTGGGCGGCGAAGCCTTGCTGCCTCTCTTTGTGCGTCTGGCGGAGCAGAAGCCGGACGAAGCGCCCCTGGACTTTTTGGCCCGTCTTTGGCAGAGGGAAGCACCGGGCCTGCATACAGACACCACCGGCGAGATCACCATTGCCCTGCGTCAAGGACGCCTCTGCCTGCTCTGCGACGCGCTCAACGAGGCCCGCCGGGAGAAGTACCGGGAACGGATGCAGGAGTGGGCCGACTTTGCCCGCCATCTGCCCGCGGGCAACCGGCTGATCTTCACCTGTCGTAGCCAGGACTACAGCGGGGAATTGGCTGTGCAACAGGTGGAGGTGGACGCGCTGACCGCGCAGCAGATCGAGAGCTTTGCCCACCAATATCTGGGCAAAGAGAAGGGCGCTGCCCTCTGGTTGGCCCTGCAAAACGGCCACGCCGACCTGCTGGAGCTGGCCGCCATCCCCTACTACCTGCTCCTGATGAGCGAAGCCTACGCAGCAGCCGGGACGTTGCCCGCACACCGGGCCGGCCTCTTTGCCAGCTTTGTCGAACGGCTTTTCAAACGGGAGATGGAGGAGAAACGCCACGCCGATTGGGTGGACGCCACGGCCCAACATCTGGCCCTCAGTCGCCTTGCCTTTGCCATGCAGGAGTTAGGAACAGGCACACAGGTGGACACCCAATGGGCATTGGCGGCCATTCCGCAAAATGTCACGATTGAAGGACAGACGACTACAACACCACCGGAAACTATCCTGCGTCTGGGCACAGCCGCCAATCTGCTGGCTTTGCCGGATGGAGATTCAGTCAGATTTATCCATCATCTGCTCCAGGAGTATTTTGCCGCCGAAGAACTCTCGCGCCGTTACCGCGCCGGAGAAGATCTGACCGACCTCTGGCGCGTGCCTTCTCTGGCGCGCAGGATGCCCCCAGCCGAACGCGGGCAGTGGGACCCCCTGCCCGAGCCGCCCACCCGCGGCTGGGAACAGACGACGATTTTAGCCGCCGGTCTCTACCCGGCCCTCATCGACGGCGTGCAGCCGGTGAACCCGGCATTGGCGGCCCGCTCTTTGTTGGAACTGGGGGAAGACGCGCAGGCCACGCAGAAAGATGTCAGCCGCCGAGCGCTGCTGGAACGGCTGGGCAACGTCGCCATCCATCTGCGCAGCCGGATGGAGGCGGGGCTGCTGCTGGGCCGTCTGGGCGACCCCCGCTTCCCTGTGGAGACGGTCAACGGCGTGCAGGTGATTCTGCCGCCGCTGGTAGAGATAGCCGCGGCCACGGCCACCATCGGCAGCGCCTGGTGGGACAGACAAGCCGACAAAGACGAACGCCCGCGCCACAGGGTAGAACTGGCCGCCTACGCCATCGGGCGCTACCCGGTGACCAACGCCGAATACGAATGCTTTCTGAAAGCCGGGGGCTACGCCGACGAACGCTATTGGAGCGCCGGGGGCAAATATTGGCTGCGCGGTGAATCCGTACCCGGCGAAGACGACCCGGCGGATTGGTATCTGCGGACGTGGCAGCGTTTCAAAGATGATCCATCGGAGATCGATAGATTGATTCGTCAAGGTGTTATGACAGAGCGGGATGCGGACAATATGTGGCGCATCCTCATCACTTGGTCGAAGGATCGAGTGTTGGCCCAGCTCCGTGAGTGGTATCCGCAAGGCGAAATCGTGCGCCAACCCCGCTTCTGGGACGATGTAGCCTTCAACAACCCTTCCCAGCCGGTGGTGGGGGTCTGCTGGTACGAAGCCGTGGCCTATGCCAACTGGCTGGCGGAGGTGACCGGTCAACCCTACCGGCTGCCCAGCGAAGCTGAATGGGAGTGGGCGGCCCGCCGCGGCGGGCGCGCCTTCCCCTGGGGCAACGGCTGGGACGAGACAAAGCTCAACTCGCTGGAAGGGCGGGTGATGCGCACAACGCCGGTGGGGGCGTACCCCCAGGGGGCCACGCCCGACGGCATCCACGACCTGGCCGGCAGCGTCTGGGAGTGGACAGCCAGCCGCTATGCAGTGTATCCTTATAATCCAGACGCCGACCTGGAAAATTTGGAGGCTACGGGGATACGCATCGCCCGCGGCGGCGGGTGGTCAGTCAATCGTAAGATGGTGCGCTGCGCCTATCGCCACTGGAACAACCCCTGGGACGGGTTCAACCTCAGGGGCTATCGCCTCGCCAGGACCTACTCTCGTTAGGCAGTTGTCAACTGTCCGCTGTCAACTGTCCCCTGGAACCAGAAACATCCGTGGAGAGATTGTCGGCCTTCGCCCAATTTGGCCCGTCAGGGCCGCGATTTTTGAAAAACTGAACCCCCACCCCGGCCCTCCCCCACAGTAGGGGAGGGAGAACCAACACAATGAAAACCTATCGCCATCTCCACGAACAGATCAGCGACTTTGGCGTTCTCTATGCCGCCTTTCGCAAAGCGCGCAAGGGCAAACGGCACAAGGCCGAAGTCGCCGACTTTGAGTACAACCTGGAAGCCAACCTCTTCCAGCTACAGGCGGAATTGCAGGACGGCAGCTATCGGCCTGGCCCCTATCGCAATTTCTACGTGCGCGAGCGCAAACTGCGGCTTATCTCCGCCTCGCCTTTCCGGGACAGAGTCGTGCATCACGCCCTCTGCCGGGTGATCGATCCCATCTTCGAGGCCCGCTTCATCCACGACACCTACGCATGTCGGGTGGGCAAAGGCACCCATAAAGCCGTAGATCAGGCCCAGCACTTTGCCCGGGGTCACGCCTACGTGCTGCAATGCGATGTGCATCAATTCTTCCCCGCCATCGACCACGCCATCCTCTACGCCAAGCTGGCGAAACGGATTGCCGACCCCCAAACCCTACAGCTGATTGCCCGCATTCTGGAGAGCGGCGCGGGGGTGCTCTCCCCGATGTATTCGATGGAGTGGTTCGACGGCGACGATCTGCTGGCGGCTGTGCGTCCGCGCGGGCTGCCTGTGGGCAATCTCACCTCCCAGACCTGGGCCAACTTCTATCTGGATTCCCTGGACCAGTTTGTAAAACGGGAATTGAAGTGCCGCGGCTACCTGCGCTATTGCGACGATTTTCTGCTCTTTCACAACGACAAATCCGTGCTGCACGGCTGGAAAGAGGCGGTGAGCGAACATCTGAGCGGTCTGCGCCTGGCCCTCAACTGGCGACGCTCGGTCGTCTATCCCACGGAGACAGGCATTCCCTTTCTGGGCTATCGCCTCTTCCACGACCACCGGCGTCTGCTGGCGGCCAATCTGCGTACGGCTCGCCAGCGTCTGCGCCACAACCGGGCCGCCTATCTGGCCGGCCACATCTCCCTGGCAAAATTCCGGGAGTCTCTGGTTTCGTGGATAGCCCACGCCAGCCACGCCGACACCTGGCGTTTGCGGCGCAAAATGCTCTCGGATATTGTGCTGACCAGGAGGTAGCGATGGCGACCACCGCCCCGGCGAAAACCAACACAAACCAGCGACCAGAGCGGGAGAGCGCTCTTTTTGTGCGGTACAACGACCTGCTGCTCTGGCTCACCGAGCGCACCAAAAGCTTTCCCCGGGAACTGCGTTTTGTCCTGGCCGAGCGTATTCTTGACAGCGCCTACGCCTGCTACAGCCATCTGGTGCGGGCCAAAAAAGTGAACGACGCAGCCCGGCCTGCTGTTCTGTTGGAAGCCGACATCCGGCTCGACATTCTGCGCGCACAGCTACGAATGGCCTTTGAGATGCGCTGCCTCTCCCTCAGCCAGTACGAGCACGGCGCGGGGCTTGTCAACGAAGTGGGCAAGATGCTGGGCGCGTGGCGTGCCCGATAAGCCGTTTGCCAATCCGGTTCTTTTGCCCCACAATAGCCGTGGGAAGCGTTCACAGGTGCGCTGCGCCTATCGCAACAGGAACAACCCCAGGAACAGGAACAACAACAGGGGCTATCGCCTCGCCAGCACCTTTCTGCCAGGGCCAGCAATGCCGGATGTGTACGCACTTCCGGCCGCGGCGCAAACGAGAGAGGTCCAGGACGCTTTCCAGGTTTGAGCGTACGCTCAAGCCAAAGACGAACCGGCTCCACGCCTTTCAGTAGCGGTACAAAGCGACCATCGGCGTGGAGCCATCTAAAAGATACACCTCCACTTTCGAGAGACACGCGACGATTCCCGGAATCAGCACCCGCCGCCCCGCCAACCATTCGCGTCATCCTCCCATTCGCGGTAACGCCTGGGACCGCGAATAGGAGGATGACGCGAATAGACAATTCGTCTCCCCAGCCTTTCGCTGATACCAACCCCAGATCACCGACCGCGCCGCCAACCATTCGCGCAATCCTCCCCATTCGCGGTCACCCCCGGAACTTCCCCCCACCCCCCGACGTCTATACGCGTAATGAACGCACACCCGACGACCCGCCCCCGAACCCGAAAAAACCTGCCCGGTTTTCTGAAATCTGGCAGGTTTTGGCTCGTCCTGATTTTACTTCTTTTTGGCGGCTGGCTGGCCCTGCGTCTGACAATCCTGGCCGATCTGCCCTCCGTAGACAATCTGCAAGCCCGCCTGGTCCGCCCCACCACCCGCATTCTGGACCGCAACGGCCGCCTGCTCTACGAAGTGCTGGACCCCAACGCGGGCAAGCAGATTGACCTGGCCGCGGACACCGCGCCAGGCAGCCGCTACGCCATCGCAGGCATCCCCGACGCCTGCGTCCAGGCCACCCTGGCCACGGAGGACAGCCGCTTCTTCTGGCATCCCGGCGTAGACCCCCTCGCCATCGCCCGGGCCTTCTGGCAGAACTGGCGAGCCGGTGGCGAAATCAGGAGTGGGGCCAGCACCCTCACCCAACAATTGGCCCGTTCTCTGCTGATGGAACCGGCGGAGCGTTACACCCAAAGCTACGACCGCAAGCTGCGCGAGGCGGCCCTGGCCCTCCAATTGGAGTGGCGTTACAGCAAAGCCGAACTCCTGCGTCTCTACCTCAACCAGACCTACTACGGTCACTTCGCCTTTGGGCTGGAGGCCGCGGCCCAGAACTTTTTTGCCAAACCCGCGGCCCAACTGAGCCGGGCCGAGTGTACCCTTCTCACCGGGCTGATCCAATACCCCACCGGCTACAATCCCTTTGCCGACCCCGAATCTGCCAAGAACCGCCAACTGACCGTCCTGCGCCTGATGGCCGACGCTGGCTTTCTCACCCAGGCCGAGGCCGGGCAGATCGGGGCCGAACCTCTACGTTATCGTTCCCAACTCTTCGCTATCGAAGCGCCCCATTTTGTGATGTACATTCAGGAGCAACTGGTGGGTCAGGTCGGTGTGGATCGCCTGCGCGGCGGCGGGCTGGAGGTGCGCACGACTCTCGATTTGGGTTTGCAGCGCCAAGCCGAGGCCGCGGTGGTTCGACGTTTGGAGCAGTTGAACTGTCGTCCCCAGGGACAAAAGAAGAGCCAGACCGGACAGACTGTCTGCGATCCGGGCACAGAAGTCGCCCGCAACGGTGCGGTGGTGGTGCTGGACGTAACGACGGGCGAGATTCTGGCGATGGTGGGCAGCCCGAACTATTTCGACGAGACAATTCAGGGCAATGTCAACGCGGCCCTCTCCCAGCGCCAACCGGGCAGCGCCATCAAACCCCTGACCTACGCGGCCGCGCTGGACCCGGCGTGGAGCGCCCAGGCCGGCGTCGAACCCCTCACCGCCGCCTCCATCCTGGCCGATCTGCCCACGGCCTTTCCCGGCGGGCGGGGCGCAGCGGTGGCGGCCAACGGCTCCTACGGGGATTCCGGAGCCTATCGCCCGGAGAATTACGACCTGCGCTATCACGGCCCGGTGACTGTGCGCGAGGCCCTGGCCAACAGCTACAACATCCCCGCCGTAAAGGTGCTACAGCGCATCGGCGTCACTTCCCTGCAACATATCGCCAGCGCCGCCGGCATCGGCAGCTTCACCGGCGACTACGGCCTGGCCCTCACCCTCGGCGGCGGCGAAGTCTCGTTGCTGGATTTGACGACGGCGTATGGGATGTTCCCGCGAGGTGGGGAGCGATTGGAGACAAAAGGGATATTGGGGATTGGGGACAGGGGACTGGGGAGTGGGGACTGGGAAGTGTCGGATCCCCGATCCCCGATCCCCAGTCCCCAGCCCCCTATCATTTCCCCCGCCACGGCCTTCCTCATCACCGATATCCTCGCCGATCCCGCGGCCCGTATTCCGGCCTTTGGCGAAGGGTCGGTAGTGGACCTGCCCTTCCCCGCCGCGGCCAAGACAGGGACGACGACGGACTGGCGGGACAACTGGACTGTCGGCTTTTCCAGCACCCGGCTGGTGGGGGTCTGGGTGGGCAACGCCGACAACAGACCGATGGTGGACGTCACCGGCATCGACGGCGCTGGCCCTATCTGGCGGGATGTGATGCTGGCCGCTCACCCCACCGCGCCGCCCGCTTTCACCCGCCCAGCGCGTATTAAAGAGGTCACCGTCTGCGCGGCCAGCGGTCTGCTGCCCAGCGCCGACTGTCCCCGGCTGCGACGAGAGTTTTTCATTGTCGGCACAGAACCGACCCGTCCCGACGACCAGTTCATCCGCCTCCCCATCGACCGGGCCAGCGGCCAGCCAGCGCAAGCGGACACCCCCGCCGAACGCACCGTCGAGCGCGTCTTCTGGAATCTCGGCCCGGAATACACCGAATGGGCAGCAGCCCAGGGGATTCAGGTGTTGGGGAATAGGGATCGGGGACAGGAGACTGGGGCATCGATCCCCAATCCCCAATCCCCAATCCCCAATCCCCGCCCCCTATTCCTCTCCTCCCCCACCCCCAACTCTGCCTACGCCCTGCACCCCGGCGTGCCCGCGGCGCGCCAACGGCTGCCCGTGCGGGGCTACGCACAGGGCGGCGAATGGCACAGCCTGCGTCTGCTGGTGGATGGAGAAGTAATCGCCCAGACAGAAAACGCCGTCGCCGTCGAAAGCTGGTGGCAACTCTCGCCTGGCCCCCATCGCTTCTGGCTGGAAGGCGAACGATTAACTGATGGAGCTACCGAACGCAGCGAACCCGTTTTGGTTGTGGTAGAATAGAGGATGAGGAGGAACGCAGATTGCGCAGATGCCGCAGATTTCCGCAGATTCTATCCGTGTCAATCCGTGTCCTATTTTAGCTGACATACAAGAATTCCCGGCCCACCCGCGTCGCAGGAGATGAACGATGAATACCCAGCGCCCTACCGCACTGATCACAATTTGCCTTTTGATTGCCCTGGCCCTGGCCGCCTGTGCCCCGGAGATTGTCAACCTGCCGCCCACCCCCACCGGCGTCCCGCTGCTGGAAGGCGGCCCCCTGCCCACCCGGGCCGCGGGCATTTTGCAGGAAGTCAGCACACCCATCGCCGTCTTCACCCCCGGCCCGCCCTCCCCGTGGATTGGCCTTTCGTCCTGGTCCCTGGCCTCTGTCGCCAGGGCCGCTGCCGTACAGGAAGTCCCGGCCACCCCTACGGATGAGCCGACCGCGACCCCCACTGACGAGCCGACCGCCACACCTACCGACGAACCCACGGCTACACCCACCGATGAGCCGACCGCAACGCCCACTGACGAGCCGACGGTCACACCGACGGATGAGCTGACCGCGACCCCGACCGACGAACCGACCGCCACCCCCACCGAAACCGCCGCCCCTATCGGTCTGCCCAGCAGCCCGCCAGAGAGTGCCGGGGGCACGCCCGCAGCCGAGGCCCCGGTCGGCGCGCTGAAACTCGACCTCGCCAACGCCATCGCCCAACAGCGGGCCATCAGCGAAACCCAGCCGGTAGCCGAGAGCCAACCGATAAGCGATGTGGCCGCACTGTCGTCGCCTGTCGCCCCGTCGCCCGTCCAGAAACCAACAGCCACCGAAACAGCGACAGAGACCCCAACTGCCGAACCGACCGCCACAGCCACCGCAACCGCGACGGAAACGGCCACCCCGCAACCGACGGCCACCCCAACCGCGACGGCAACCGACGAACCCACCCCTACGCCCACGGCCACCGACCAGCAGGTAGTCCTCTCCCTCTCCATCTCGCCCAAACAGGCCACTACCGATACGCCGACACCACCCAATCCCCGTTCCCCAATCCCCAATCCCACTCTTCCCCTCCTCCTCCTCTCCACCGAGCCTGCCGACGGTGGGGCCTGGCGGGGGGAAGCCGTCGTCTTCACCTTTGACGGGGAGATCGACCCGGCCAGTGTGGATGGCCTGACAGTGACGCCCTTTGTGGGCGGCGTCGCCACTGTGGATGGCGCAACCCTGACTTACACGCTGGAAGAAGCGCCCCAGCCCGACACCCGCTACCGCTTCACCCTCGGCCCCCAGATCGTCTCGACCGGCGGCCAGCCCCTGGCCGGGGAGTTGACCGTCGAACTGGTCAGCCCCGCCCCCTTCCTCGTCACCAGCACCCAGCCCAGCGACGGCAGCCAGGAAGTGGCCGCCAATTCGCCGATCGTCGTCGTCTTCAACCAGCCGGTTGTGCCCCTCAGCGGCATCGACGACCAGACCGGTCTGCCCAACCCGTTGACGATTGAGCCAGCCCTGGCCGGCACAGGCGCGTGGATCAACACCAGCCTCTACCGCTTCCAACCGGCGAAGGGGCTGGCCGGGGCTACTGACTATACTGTGCGCGTAGCCGGCGTCACCTCCCTGGCCGGGGACGCCCTGGCCCAAGACCCCACCGAATTCAGCTTCACCACCACCGCGCCGGTCGTCCTCGCCTCCACACCCAGCGGGCCGGGGATCGCCCCGGACGGCGTTGTGACCGTCCAGTTCAGTCAGCCGATGGACCAGCCCAGCGCCGAAAGCGCCTTCCGCCTGCTCCACCTGGCCGGGGATGGCCCGACGGTGGCCGGTTCTTTTGCCTGGCCCCCCCCAGGCGACAGCGTTACCTTCACACCCGACAATCCGCTGGAATTTGGCGAACGCTACGCCCTGATTGTCACCACCGACGCCCTCTCCTATTCCGGCGCGGGCAATCTGGCTGCCGAATGGCGCGAGAGCTTTCAGGTCGTCGGTCTGCCCGGCATCGCCAGCACCGAACCCCAGGACGGGCGGGATGAGGTCTCCCCGGAAGCGGGCGTCACCGTGCGTTTCACCGGCCACCTGAGCATCACAACCGTTCTGGACAATGTGACCATCAGCCCGGCCATCACCGACACCGCCGTCTACAGCTACTTTTCGCCCTACAGCAACGAACTCTACCTGAACTGGGCGATGCAGCCCCAGAGCCGTTATACCGTCACTCTGGGCGGGGCCATCGCCGACATCTACGGCAACAGCCTGGGCGAGGATCGCAGCTTTAGCTGGACCACCGGCGACCGCGCCCCGCTGGTCCAGCTCAACCTGCCCCGCTTCACCCATTTCAGCGCCTACACCGACAGCCGGGTGAGCCTCTACTACCGCAATATGCCCAGCCTGGAGATAGCCCTCTACGGCCTGCCCCAGCCCGAAGTGCTGCGTCTGCTCGGCCAGGAGCAGTGGCAGGTCTGGCGCAACTACCAGCACCCCAACCCCCGGGATTTCCTCATCTGGCAGCACAGCGTGCCCACGGCTGCCGCGGTCAACGAACTGGGCCAGCACCTCTTTTTTCTTACGGACAAGCGGGGTGAACGGCTGCCCACCGGCGTCTACCTCCTGCAAATCGCCCTGCCCCCCTCCCCCGACCCGGAGGCCGAGCGCTTCGCCCAGGCGATGATTGTCCTCAGCAACGACAATCTGCTCCTCAAGCGGACCGGTGCGGGGGAGAGTCTGGCCTGGCAGACCGATCTGGCGACGGGCGTGCCGGTGTCGGGCCAGCCGGTCGCTTTTTGGGAAGAAAGCCGTGACGTTGGCGGCGGGCTGACCGATGACGACGGCATAGCGTCTGCTCCCTTGGCCCTCAACCGCGAGCAACCCTGGCTGTCCGTCATTGCCATCAGCGGCGCGCCGGGCGACGAACACTTCGCGCTCACCTCCTCCGCCTGGGAAGAGGGCATTGCCGCCTGGCAATGGGGGCTGAACACCAGCCCCGTGGCCGACGAAGTGCGCTCCGCCTTCTACACCGACCGCCCCATCTACCGCCCCGGCCAGACCGTCTATTGGAAGGGGATTGTGCGTCTTGTCAGAAGTTCGACTTTTTCCGAAAAGTCGAACTTCTCCGAAAAGTCGAACTTCTCAGAAGGCTATCAACTGCCGCCTGTAGGAATGCCCGTCTGGGTGACAATCCGGGACGACCGGGGCAATGTGCTGGTGGACCGGGAGTTCCCCCTCAACGAGCACGGCACAGTCAACGGCGAATTGGCCCTGGCCGACGCCGCGGCCACCGGCTACTACGGCGTAGAGGTTCGTATCCCACTTTCCGGCGACCGCTCGGCCTATGCGGGCACAAATTTTCAGGTGGCCGAATACCGGGCACCCGAATTTGAGATCAGTGTGAACAGCTCCCAGCCCGCCTACGTTCAGGGCGAGACTGCGCAGATCGCTGTGGAGGCCCGTTACTTCAGCGGCGGTCCCCTGGCCGCGGCCCCCGTCACTTGGCGGCTGCTGGCCGAACCCTACTACCACACCTGGCCCGACGCGCCCGCGGGCCGTTTCTACAGCTTCGAGCCTGTGGAACTGGACGACCAGAGCAGCAACCCCTACGGCGGTTTCTCCGCCGGGCTGCTGCAGGAGGGCGAGGGCGTCACCGACGGCGTGGGGCGACTGACTATCCAAGTCCCCGCCGAGTTGGCCCAGGCCAGCCGCAGCCAAATGTGGAGTTTCGACGCCACCGTCCAATCCCCCTCCAACCAGTGGGTGAGTGGACGAGTCAGCGTACCCGTCCATCGCAGCCAACTCTACATCGGCGTCAGCCCCCGCCAATATGTGGGCATAGCGGGCCAGGAACTGGCCTTCGATACGGTCAGCCTGACCCCGGACAACGCACCCTTCGCCGACGCTACGCTGGATGTGGTGGTCTACGACTACCGCTGGAACAGCGTCTACGCCCAGGCCGCCGACGGCGCCTACTACTGGGAGACCAGTGTGGAGAAGACACCCGTCTACACCGGTACGGTCACCACCGACAGCGACGGCATCGGCGAACTCCTCTGGACTCCCCCAGCCGGCGGCCAATATCTGATCGCCCTCGCCGGCCAGGACGCCGGGGGCAACCCGACCAGCAGCGGCGTCTTCGTCTGGGTCAGCAGCGGTGAAAGCGGCTTTGTGGCCTGGCCCCGGGACAACAACGACCGTCTGGAATTGGTGGCGGACAAGAAAGCCTATGTGCCTGGCGACACCGCCAAAATTCTCATCCCCAGCCCCTTCAGCGGCCCGGTCTACGCCCTGGTCACCCTGGAACGGGGGGGCATTCTGGAGCGCAGCGTGCGGGTGTTGGAGGGCAACAGCGAGACCCTGGAAATCCCCATCCGCTCGGAACACATCCCCAACCTCTACGTCAGCGTCGTGCTGGTGAAGGGGGTGGACGCGGGCAATCCCGTCCCGGCCCTGCGCGTCGGCTATCTCCTCCTGCCCGTGGACGCCGCGGAGAAGGAGCTTTCCATCCACATCGAAACCTCCGTAGGTCGGATTGGGAATCCGACCGCCCGCCCCGGCGAAACGGTGGCCTATAGCCTGACTGTCACCGACAACAGCGGCGCGCCCGTCCCCGGCGCGGAGCTGAGCGTGGCCCTGGTGGACAAAGCCGTGCTCAGTCTGGCCGTGGGCGACAACCGCTCGCTGATGGACCAGTTCTACTACCAGCTACCCCTGGGCGTCTCTACCGGCGCGCTGTTGACGATCAACCAGGACCGGCTCAACCAGCAGTTGAGCGAAGGGGGCAAAGGCGGCGGCGGCGGTGGTGATGGGGGCAGCCTCAGCCTGCGCCAGAACTTCGCCGACCTGGCCATCTGGCGGGCGGCGCTGGTGACAGACATCGACGGACGGGTCGCTTTCAGCGTCACCCTGCCCGACAACCTGACCACCTGGCGGCTGGCCGTGCGCGGGGTCAGCGACGATACCCGGGTGGGCGACGGCTTCGACGACCTGACCGCCAGCAAAGAGTTGCTCCTGCGCCCGATTCTGCCCCGCTTCTTCACCGCCGGGGATCGGGTGCGTATCGGCGTCCTGGCCCAAAACACCACCAGCAACGATCTGGGCGCTGTGACTATCACCGCGGAGGTGGCGGGTGCCACATTTATTGGCGGCAACGACCCGCTGAACGCCGGTTTGGATGTGGCCGGGCAAGTGGAGATGTACCGGGTGATTGAAGTCGGCCAGGAAGTGGAGAGTGTGGAGATCGTCTTCTCTGCAACTGCCAACGGTTTTGATGACGCCGTGAAATTGACCCTTCCCGTCCACCGCTACGAGACGCCGGAAGTCGTGGGCACGTCGGGCAGCGTCCCGGCCAGCGGGCGGCTGGAGGCCATCCGGGTGCCAGCGGCGGCCACAGAGAGCGGCGAACTGCGCGTCACCGTCGAGCCGAGCCTGGCCGCGGGGATGCTGGGCGGGCTGGACTATCTGAAGCACTATCCCTACGAATGTGTGGAGCAGACGGTCAGCCGCTTCCTGCCCAATCTGGTCACGGCCCTGGCCCTGCAACGATTGAATGTAGACAGCCCAGAATTGCAGGCCGAGCTGGACGAGCAACTGAGCGTCGGGCTGCAAAAGCTGGTCAACTGGCAGAACCCGGACGGGGGCTGGGGCTGGTGGGCGAATCTGATGAGCGACCGCTACATCACCAGCTACGTCCTCTGGAGTCTGTGGACGGCCCAGAGCGCGGGCTATCCTGTGCCTGCCAACACCCTGGCCGACGCCATCTTCTTCATCGAACAGAACTGGCTGGCCCCGTCCCAGGCCGAGCACTGGTATACGCTCAATCAGATGGCCTTTGCCCACTTTGTCCTGGCCGAGATGGGCGAGGGGGACCCGGGGCGGATGAGCACCCTCTACGACGAGCGGGAGCGGCTGGACATCTACGGCAAAGCCCTGCTGGCCCTGGCCCTGGACAGAGTGGATGTAAAAGGGGTGGACAGCCGTGCCCAGACTCTGCTGGACGACATCGTCGGTCAGACCCAGCTTTCGGCCAGCGGCGCACACTGGCAAGAGAGCCAGACCGACTGGTGGTCGATGAACACGGACCTGCGCACCACAGCGATTGTGCTGCACGCCTTCACCCGGCTGCGCCCCAACGATCCGCTTCTGCCCCAGGCCGTGCGCTGGCTGATGGTGGGTCGGCAGAACGGGCGCTGGGCCACCACCCAGGAGAACGCCTGGGCTATCATCGCCCTGACCGGCTGGATGGAGAGCAGCGGCGAGTTGGAGGGGGTCTATGACTGGCAGGTGATGCTCAACGGCGCGGAGCTGGGCGGGGGGAGTGTGGATCGGGCCAATCTGGACGAGACGATTTCCTTACAGGCTGGCGTAGCCGAGCTATTGCGCTACGAAGCCAACGCCCTGCACCTTTCCCGCAGCAACGAGAGCGGGCAGCTATACTACACCGCCCAACTGCGCTACTTCCTGGACGCCACGGCTATCTCGGCCAGAGAGCGGGGGCTGGTGGTCAGCCGCCGCATCCTGGCCGCCGACGGTCAACCCGCCAGCAGCGCCAAAGTGGGGGATGTGCTGAGCGTGACCGTCAGCCTGAATGTGCCCACGGACGCCCACTTCCTGCTGCTGGAAGTGCCCATCCCTGCCGGGACCGAAGCTATCGACCCGCGGCTGGCGATTACCGGCAACGAATTCACCGGGCCGGAATTCGGCACAGGCGGGCTGGACCCCTGGCAGGAGTTCTGGTGGCGCTATTGGGTGCCCACCCAGACCGACATCCGGGACGAAAAGGTGGCGCTCTTTGCGGATCACCTGACCCCGGGCAGCTACGACTATACCTTCCAGGTGCGGGCGTCCATCCCCGGCGAATACCGGGTGTTGCCGGCCCGGGCCGAGCTGATGTACTTCCCGGATGTGTGGGGGCGCAGCAGCGGGGGGCTGTTTACGGTGACCGATTGACGCTTGACCTATCTGTCTGCTTGCTCTACAATCCACAGGTGAGAGCCATTGGAAAATGGCTCTCACCTGTGGATTGCCTTCTCAACGAAAGGGTTTTCTGATGGTCAACGCGGTGATTTTGATGAATGTGAAGCGGGACAGCATTCGCTCTGTGGCGGGGAGTCTGGCTGATCTGCCCGGCGTCTCTGAAGTCTATTCGGTCGGCGGGCGCTACGATCTGGTGGCGATCATCCGGGTTGCCAACAACGACGATCTGGCTGAACTGGTCACTGAACAGATTCGCTCCTACGAAGCAATTGTGAATACGGAAACCCTCATCGCCTTCCGGGCCTTCTCCCGCCACGATCTGGAGTCGATGTTCTCCATCGGTCTGAACTGACGTGACCCCTGGTTTTGACATCCGCACGTACAACAGCCACGCCTGGGATGTGGCCGTGGAGCTGGGCAGCGAGTGGACTCTGCCCGTAGACGCCGTCACAATTGCCAAGGCCCGCCGGGGTGACTGGTCGATTGTGCTCACGCCCACCAAACCGATCCCCGCGGAGTGGTTTCCGCCCTTGGACAACGCGGCCATCCTCTGCCTGGCTTCCGGCGGCGGGCAGCAGGGGCCCATCCTGGCCGCGGCCGGGGAGGCGGTGGGCGCGTCGGTAGTCGTCTTCGACAATTCGCCCCGCCAGTTGGAGCGGGACCGGGAGGTAGCCCGGCGGGAGAAGCTCTCCCTCAAGACCGTCGAAGGGGATATGGCTGACCTCTCCCGCTTCGCCGACGCCAGCTTCGATCTGATCGTCCACCCCTGCTCGAATCTTTTCGTGCCCGATGTGTACCCGGTCTGGCGGGAAGCGGCCCGGGTATTGAAGCCGGGCGGTGTGCTGCTCTCCGGCTTTATCAACCCCATCCTCTACCTTTTCGACCAGAAGAAGGCCGACGCGGGCGTACTCGAAGTCCGCCACCGGTTGCCCTATTCCGACCTGACCAGCATCAGCGCCGAGGAGCGCCGGGAATATATGGCCGCGCAGGAAGCCCTGGAGTTCGGCCACACCCTGACCGACCAGATCGCCGGACAGATCGAGGCCGGGCTGGCCATCACCGGTTTCTACGAGGACGGCTGGCCGGGGATGGCCTTGCACGAGTATACGGAGATGTTTGTGGCGACCCGGGCGATGAAGATTTGAGGGGGCTGCCATCTGATTTGGACGACTTTTGACTCTCCCCTACTTTGTGCTACGCTTGACCTGTTCAATCTGAATGCCCATTTCTGCGACGGTGGGGAATAACCTATGCCGCCGGTTTCACATCCCTTCAAGCGTGGCGCCCTTGTGATTTTGATGAATTACAACGATCACGCGCCACCACATGTCCACGTAAAATACCAAACTGATGTGCGCAATTACCGTATCGAGATTGAGACACTGCTGTGGATGCGGCCTGGCAAAGAACTGCCACCTGCACTTCGCAAACTGGTGGAAGCGTGGGTGGCTGTACACAAAGACGAACTGCTGGATGAGTGGCAAAAAGCACGCCGCGGTGAACAGGTGATGATTGTGGGGTGAACAATGTACTGGGAAGAATGGCAGTCCTACGCTGACAACGAAGAAAACTGGCGCGACAACAGCGAACGGGGTCTGCTCAAAGCGGAGACAGTGGGTGGATATATTCTGCGTCTCTGGTTTGAGGAGGAGATGGATGTCTCCATCTACGAGCTGGATTTTTACCCCCTTTTTGTTACCGAAAACCCTGGCGGAGTCTTTTCTGTGCTGCGCGACCCGGAGCGCTTTCGGCTGGTCGTTGGGGACTACGCACTGGCTTGGCTGAACCCGGAAACAGGTGTCTACGATGAGTCTACCATCGACATTGCCCCGGAGTGTATCCGCTTTTTCTGCGAACGGTATGGCAAGAAACTAAAAATTGCAGACCGTACTCCCACACGCGAATTGGTGCTGGTCTAACTTACTCCATACATCCGGCGACGGGGCCGGGGGCGATCCTGCTTCTTTTTGGGGCAACGCAAATGTACTCTGGCAGGGAACGACGACAACGCGACGGAAACTGGTTCACCCGGGGGCTGGGATGCCTCACTCAGTTCATCGCGCTGGCCTTTATTCTCCTGCTCCTCTACTACGGCAGCTACCTGCTCGTGCGCGGACCTATCCCCGCCCGGCCCGTCGCCATCGCCCATCGGGGCGACTCGGCCCACGCGCCGGAGAACACACTGGCCGCCTTCCAGCACGCCATCGACGCCGGCGCGGACTGGCTGGAGATGGACGTGCAGATGAGCGATGACGGCCACCTGGTGGTCATCCACGACACGACCGTTGACCGCACCACCAACGGCAGCGGGCGGGTGGCCGACCTGACTCTGGCCCAGCTACAGGCCCTGGATGCGGGCAACGGTGAGCAGATTCCTTCCTTCGCCCAGGTGTTGGCCCTGGCAAGCGCAGCCGGTATTCCCATTATGCCCGAAGCCAAGTCGCCCCAACTCTACCCCGGCCTGGAGATGAAAATCGTAGAGGCACTGGCCGCCGCACAGTACGCGGAGAAAGCTGTCGTGCAATCCTTTGATGCGGCCTCCCTGGCCCGTCTGTATGAAATCGCTCCCGAACAGTCCCTTTGCGCCCTCTATGGCCTGGGCCATTTCGATCTCACCGGCCCCCAACCGGGCAACGCCACAGCCGTCTGCCCAATGGCCGAGATGGTTCTGCTCTATCCGTGGATGCTGCGCCAGGCCCATCGGGAAGGGCGCGCTGTCTATGTCTGGTTCGGCGCGCTGGAGGAGTACCCGTGGGTGATCCGTCTGCTGCTGGAATTTGGCGCGGATGGGGTAATTGCCGATGATGCCAGGCTGGTTGTGGCTGCCTGGCAGAGCCGTTGACGCAAAGCGTAGGAGAAGCGAAGGTTTTCCAGAGTTTTCATTTTTGGAAAGCTGGTCTACAATAAGGCAGAATGAACGCAGGTATACTGGCGGGGCTACATCCTACATACATCAGCATCTCAGCACGCCGGGCTGTGTACCGCTTCTGACGGACGCACCGTCAGAGCTATCTGGCGAGTCGCAATTTTGTATCGCATGAGAAAGGAACAGAAAGATGGCATTTTCGTACACCAATTCCAAGGGGCGCACCTACTTCCTACATTCGAAGGACACCACCCTGCGCAATGGCACCCAGCAGACCCTCTACTTCTTTGCCAAAGAGGTGAAGGACGAAGGCTCTCTGGAGGCGGTTCCCGCTGGGTATCTGGTTTCGGAGAGCAAGAACGGCTTGCCCGTTCTCAAGCGCGATAGGTAGCGCGGCCCGCTACCAGAAGAGATGTATGACAGGTGACTGGCGCTGTTGTTGGCGACAGTCACCTTTTATTTGTACAGAAAACAGATTTAATCAAGAAAGTTGTATGATGAGCAGCGAAATGACTATCGAAGATAAGCTCGACGCTTTGCCTGCTGCCCTGCGCGAAATCGTGGATGATTTTCGCGCTGTGGAGCCAGCCGAACGGCTGGAATATCTGCTCGATTTTGCAATGGGGATGGCCGATCTGCCTGAACGCCTCCAAAGCCACCGGGACGAGATGGAACAGGTCCACGAATGCCAGACGCCGGTCTTCGTCTTTACAGAAATCGAGAACGACGGGGTGTACTTCTTTATCGATGTGCCCCGAGAATCCCCCACTGTGCGGGGCTATGCGGCTATTGTGGCCGAAGGGCTGGATGGCGCATCCCCGGACGAAGTGCTGCAAACCCCCGAGGACATCCACCTCCTCCTCGGCCTGCACGAAGCCATCAGCCACCAGCGGTTGCGGGGTCTCCACGCATTGATGGGCTATCTCAAGCGCCAGGTGGTGCAAAAGCTGGCAGAGTGAGAGGACGGCGGTAGCTGCCCAGGCTTTGGGTGCGACGCACTTGCCACCCAATGTTGTATGGGAATACTCTCCTGGCGAGTGCGTCGCACCTGAGCAGCAACGGCTGTCGGGTGATCAGCGGTGCATCTCGCCCCAGCTTTGGGCGCGCACACCGCTGTTGATGCGCCAGTCCAGCAGCACCCGCAACAGTTCATTCTTCTGACCGGCGTGTGCGGGGTCGTCCCACAGGTTGCGAATCTCGCCGGGGTCCTCTGCCAGATGAAATAGCTGCCCTTCCGGGCTGTCGACAAAATGGACCAATTTCCATTCCCGGCTGCGTACCATTGACATATACGCAGTGCCCTGCAATATGCCGTCTCGGGCGTGCTCGGCAAAGACGTATTCCCTGCCTGGCCAGTCGCCTTCGGTCAGCCCAGGCAGCAGGGACTCGGCTTCGAAGTTGGCTGGCACATCGACCCCCGCCAGTTCCAGGACTGTCGGCCCCAAGTCCATCCAGGAGCAAAGGTTGTCCCGCTGGCTGCCCCCGGCAAAGCGGCCCGGCGACCAGACCACACAGGGCACACGGGTGATGACGTCGTACATCGTCCATTTCTGGCTGTGGCCGTGATCTCCCAGCGCGTCGCCGTGATCCGATGTAAAGATGACGACGGCATTTTCCAGATAGCCCTTGGCGTCCAGCGCAGAGAGAATCTTCCCCACCTGCTCGTCAATCATTGTGACATTGGCCAGGTAATAGGCCCGCTGCCGGTGGCGCGCCTCGGCGGATGGCTGCAACTGATGAATCACCGAGTCGTGATCGACTTCGCTGTTGTGCTGGCGCATTTGGTGGAAGACCTGGGGCTGGCCCGCCAAATCCTCTGCCAGCAGGGGGTCGATGGGCAGCTCTTTCTGCAGATACGGCTCGGCATAGCGGGGAACCGGATCGTAGGGCGGGTGGGGGCCGGGAAAGCCGATCTCCAGAAAGAGGGGCTTGTCGCCGGGCACTGGTTTGGTCTCCAGCCACCAGGCCGCCATATCCCCCACAAAGTTGTCGGGATGGGTATCTTCGGGCAGATCCCATTCAAAGGCCCCCAGCCGTTCCCGGTAGTCCGACCGGGTGCGATAGAAGCTGCGCTGCTGTTTGGAGATCCCCCGGAAGCGCAACGCTTTGTCCCACTCGTCAAAATAGAAACGCTCCTCCAGAAAGCGGTCTTTGTTCTCCACCACATAGCGTTCGTGAAAGCCCAGGGGCGTGTGATAGGGGTAGCTGTGCATTTTGCCGATATTGACGCAGTAGTAGCCGCCCGCAGCCAGATTTTCCACCCAGGACCGGGTCCAGCGATCCGCATTTTTCAGAATGCCGGTGGTGTGGGGATAATAGCCCGTGAAAAGACTGGCCCTGGCCGGCGCACAGGAGGGCGCGGTGATGAAGCAGTTGCCAAAGCTGACCCCTTCCCGCACCAGGCGGTCCAGATTGGGCGTCTCCATATGGGGAAAGCCCAGGGCTGCAATTGTGTCATAGCGCTGCTGGTCGGTGATAATAAGAATGATGTGAGGATGGGGGGTGGACATTCTATTTCTCCGCTGATGGCTGTGGTAACTGCTTACCCCCACCCAACCTCCCCCACTGTGGGGGAGGGGTAGGCTGGGGTGGCTGAACAGTTACTGGCTGTAGGTGGTCAGACAGTCTACAGTATAGGGAGAATCCGGCTGACAGGCAAGCCCGGCAGCCCCTCGTCTCTCGGCAGTAGATTCCACAGTCTCAGCGACCTCCTCCTGGCAACTCTCTATCCCATTCCTTCAAAGGAGAAACCTATGCCAACTTCCCGCCCTAATATCCTCATCTTCTTTACCGACGACCAGCGCTTTGACACCATCCGCGCCCTGGGCAACGACGCCATCCACACGCCGAATATGGACCGGCTGGTGGCCCGGGGCACGACCTTTTGCAAGGGTTACATCCCCGGCGGCAGCAGCGGCGCGGTCTGTATGCCCAGCCGGGCGATGCTGATGACCGGGCGCTATCTCTACCGGCTGGAAGGCGAGGGGCAGGGCATCCCCGCCGAGCACCTGATGCTGCCGGAATATCTACGCGGCCAGGGCTACACCACCTTTGGTACAGGCAAATGGCACAACGGCCCCGCTGCCTTTGCCCGCTGCTTCTCGGACGGGGGCGAAATCTTCTTTGGGGGGATGGACGACCACTGGAATGTGCCCGCCTGCCACTTCGACCCCACAGGCCGCTACCCCGACACCCGCCCCCATCCCATCGACTTCGGGCCGACCCAGCCGATCATTCAAAAACGCTGGGATCACATCACCCCCGGCAAACACTCGTCCGAGCTTTTTGCCGAGACGGCCATCGACTTCCTGGCTGAACACAAAAGCGACGACCCCTTCCTGCTCTACGTGGCCTTTATGGCCCCCCACGACCCGCGCACAATGCCCGCCGAATATCGGGGGATGTACGACCCGGAGGCCATCGACCTGCCGGAGAATTTTCTACTGGAACACCCCTTCGACAACGGCGATCTCTACACCCGGGACGAGCTGCTGGCCGCCCATCCCCGCAACCCCGCCGAGATTCGCCGCCATCTGGCCGACTACTACGGGATGATCAGCCATCTGGACGCCCAGATTGGCCGCATCCTCGACGCACTGGAAGAGAGCGGCCACGGCGAGGATACGCTGATTGTCTTTGCCGGGGACAACGGGCTGGCGTTGGGCCGTCACGGGTTGATGGGCAAGCAGAATCTCTACGACCACAGCGTCCACGTGCCGCTGATCTTCGCCGGGCCGGGGGTACCTGCCGGTCAACAGACCGACGCCCGGGCCTTTCTCCTGGACATCTACCCCACCCTGTGCGATCTGATGGGCCTGCCCACGCCCCCGTCGGTGGACGGCCAGAGCCTGGTCCCTGCCATTCACTCCGACGGGCCGGGCCGGGACTCTCTCTACTTTGCCTATCAGGACATCCAGCGGGCACTGCTGGGGGAGCGCTACAAACTCATCGAATACTGCACCGGGGAGGAGCGGCACACCCAGCTTTTCGACACCCAAGCCGATCCCCTGGAAATGCACGACCTCTCCGGGCTGCCGGAATACGCGTCTGAACTCGCCAGCCTGCGCCAGGCAATGCAACGGGCGCGGCTGGTACACAATGACGTGCAGGAACAGGGCCAGCGCTTTTGGGCGCGATACGAAAACAGCCACGGATGAACACGGATGAATACGGATGAACACGGATAAGCACGGATGAACACGGATAAGCACGGATGAACACGGATAAGCACGGATAAAATCTGATTCTTTGGGAATTCAGGAGGTCAGGAAGAAACCACCAGATCAGCGCTGATTGAGTAGGCTGGGGCAGTTTTCAGCCGCATCGCTTGTACTGAGCCTGTCGAAGTGAAATCAAGCGGTTCGCCCCTTGAATTTCTGTTGAACCTGAAATCTGCGGAAATCAGCCTTTTCCGCGTCATCCGCGTTCTATTTCCATCGTTACTGTGCCCAATCGGAAACGAACATTAATTCGTAATTCATAACTCGCAACTCGCAACTCGAAGGGAGAAAACCCTCTTGCCTATCACCAAAAACAGTGTCGTCGCCTTTGCCTACACCCTCACCGACGACGGCGGCGAAGTGCTCGACAGCGCGGACACCCAGAATCCCCTGGCCTATCTCCACGGCCACGGCCAACTGATTGCTGGAATGGAAAAGGCCCTGGCCGGTCGTGAAGTGGGCGACCAGTTAAGTATCGTCCTCCCCCCGGAAGAAGCCTATGGCATCTACGACGAGAATCTGGCCGGGGCTGTGCCCCGCTCGGCCTTTCACGGCGCGGACGCAGTGGAAGTGGGGATGCAGTTCCAGATGGAGTTTCCCGGCGGGCTGAAAGTTGTCACTGTCCGGGAGGTGGACGGCCAGCACGTAACAGTGGACGGCAATCACCCCCTGGCCGGGGAGACCCTGCACTTCGACATCGAAGTCGTCTCCATCCGCCCCGCCACGAAGGACGAGATCGAACACCGCCACGCACACGGCGCCGGCGGCGCGCACTGATCTGAACCAGTTCGCCAGAAGTTCGACTTTTCAGAAAAAGTCGAACTTCTGTTAAAACGTAGGTGCGGTTTGTAACCGCACTTTCACCCGGAGAAGTGCGGTTACAAACCGCACCTACAGATTCCACGATCTTCTTGATCAGTACAGAAAAGTCGAACTTCTGTTA
>JAANMX010001830.1_pt1 | contig 22894 bp, 18 predicted proteins | sample 7279681 | NCBI WGS metagenome assembly JAANMX01 (sample SAMN14094542, study PRJNA606508) | bioreactor metagenome | isolation source: A lab-scale SPAN reactor treating ammonium-rich wastewater day 351 | place: Ireland: Galway | collected 2018-01-01
GGCCAGCCAACTGAAACGTGAAACGTGAGGTGTCGTCACGCAATCTCACGTTTCACGTCTTCACGTTTCCCCACGCAAATCGTGGCTCCGTCACCCTACGCAATACGCAATGGCTCACCCCAACTCAATATAAATCCGCTTGTTGATCGCCCCTTTGCTCTTATAATCCGTCACCCGCATCCGCCCCACTTCGGCTGTGTTGCGGACGTGGGTGCCGCCGTCGGCTTGCAGGTCCAGCCCCACCAGTTCGATGGTGCGGATTTCGCTGATACCCTCGGGCAGCAGGTTGATTTTGGTGCGGATCAGGTCGGGAATCTGGAAGGCTTCCTCTCTGGGCAGCGTCTGTGCGCGCACGGGCCGGGCCCTGGCAATCTCTGCATTGCACTTCTCCTCTATTTCCGTGACCAGTTCCCGGCTCATCGCTGCAAACTCGAAATCCATCCGCCCCGCGCCGGGGTCCATATTGCCGCCGGTAACCGACGCCTGGTAGTCCCGCCAGACGACGCCGCAGAGAATGTGCATGGCCGTATGGGTGCGCATCAGCGCATAACGCCGCTCCCAGTCCAACTCCCCGTGGACCGACTGGCCGACGGTAATTTCCGGCAGGCCGCCGTCGGTTCCAACGAGGGTGTGCCAGATGTCAGCCCCCTCCTTTTTGACTTTGCCCACCCGCAGGCGTACACCGTCAATCGTCAGCCAGCCCTCGTCGTTGGGTTGTCCGCCCCCGCCGGGATAGAAGGCTGTGCGGTCCAGGGCCACCCGGTCGCCGTCCACTACACTGACGGTGGCATCGAATTCCTGCAAATAGGCATCGGTGTAATAGAGAAGTTCAGTCATTGTTGCATCCTCATTTTATGCAGCGGCAGATGTTGCGATTGATGGAGTAAAAGAAACTGTCCACTGCGCTCTGCTGCTGTAAATCGTCAAGCCAGCCTACCAGATCGCTTTGTGCAATTAACTGTTTTTGCGCAAGCCATTCCGTCATCATACGGGCCATTTGATAGCCGTACCGATCGGGCCGCCATTCTGTGTTGACCAGTGGATAGACCGACGTTTCTATCGAAGCAAAACCAGCCCGACGGCAGAGACCGTTAAGTTCCCGCCCCATTTGCCCATTCGGGCCGGCATCACTAAAGGCGTGGATGATGCGTCGATTGCGCTCCCGATCTGTGGCGGCAAAGACCTGCGCATCAAAATCCGTGTGTACAATCAGCGCCGCCCCCGCCGGTCGTAGCACCCGGCCTATTTCCGCCAGCGCCAGGCCAGGGTCCGGGACCCATTCCAGCACATCCACACAGAGAACCCGGTCAAAGCTGTTGTCGGCAAAGGGCAGCGTTTGTGCGTTGCCTTCCTGAAAACGGATTCGGCTATCTTCCGCCTCTGCTTTTGTGTGATTCGCCGCGTGGTGATCCAAAAAACGCTTGTCCAGACCGACGAATTCTCCTGCGTCTAGCGCTGTTCGGGCGAGAAGGCGCAACGGATCACCACTGCCGCAGCCGACATCCAGCACTTGGGCATCGTCCGGTGTGTCCAACAACGCTAAATAGTGCTGCCATTGGGCCAGCACATCAGGCATCGGTGAGTCCAGAAAGAATTCCTGTGCCATTGCTATCTCAAATCCAGCGTCATCCAGTCGATGTCGTAGTAGCGGTCATCAACTTTGATATAGCGCGGCTCCCGATGGGAGAAGACAAAACCGTAGCGCTCGTACAAACGACGGGCTGGCTCGTTGCCGACTGTCACGGCCAAATTGATCTCTTCCAGACCGGGCAGTTGCCGGGCATACTTCACCGCGTATTCCAAAAGGAGCCAGCCCAATCCCTTCTCCCGCTGCGCTGGAGTCACGTACATCTGGTAGATTCCGCCCCGGTGGCGCACCTTCAGCCCGCCATCCCGACCAAAGCCGACCAGCCCGTTTAGTTCACCTTCGACAAAAATTCCGAAGATGGAAAATCGCTCGCCCTGGGATCGCAGCCGGTCGGCCACATCACTCAGCGGCTGCACCGCAAAATCCTCGGCGGAGGAACCGAAGGCTTCGGGATGTTCCTGCAATGCCTGCAAGCGCACCCGGCGATAGGCGGCTGCGTCGTCTGTGGTCAACAGGCGTATGGTTGGCTGGTCCACTGTTCTCCTCCTTTCAGAAGTTCGACTTTTTCCAAAAAGTCGAACTTCTACCAATAGAAAAAGCCCATCCCCAAACGGGGACGGGCCAATGGGTCCGCGCTACCACCCCGGTTCCCGGCGACTTTCCTGCCGGACACCTCGCTGCAAAACGACGCAAGCGTCACTTTGCTGTGGGGATAACGGACCACAAGACCGGCGGCGTCTACTGGACGATTCATCGTAGACCGCAATACCATCAGTCCCATCGGGCGACTTTGGACTGCGGACGATTGACTCTGCGTCGTTGGGGTCGCTGCTCAGGAGGGATATTCGTTTCTGGGTGTGCGGTCCGGCTTCCACCATCCCGGACTCTCTGGACGACACCGCAGAAACTACTCGTCTCCGTCAACGCGCTTTGCATCAGATTGGCTACAGTGTAGCAACACAACCCGACTTTGTCAATCTACAAATTCCCTGCCATACAGTTCGCTGTCCGTGTCAGCGTCTTCATTGATAGATTGGGGCAGAAGAACCCGCACGGATTCGACGGCACGGCCCTCCACCGACTCAACGGTAAAGGTCACTCCATCCACTTCGGTTTCGTCACCCTCTTCGGGGATGCGCCCCAGGGAACTCATAATCAGACCACCAACTGTATGAATCTCCGGGTGTTCCAGGTCCAGGTCAAAGTGCTGGTTTAGCTCGTCCAGCAAGAGGGACCCTTGCACCCGCAACTCCCGCTCACCTAAAATTTCAAAGGGGGCACGCTCCTCGTCAAACTCGTCCTGAATCTCGCCCACCACCTCTTCGATCAGGTCTTCGGTGGTGACAATCCCGGCAGTGCCGCCAAACTCGTCGATAACGACGGCCAGAGTCGCTTTTTCCCGACGGAAACGGTCCAACATGGCATCCAGAGGCAGGGTTTCGGGGACGACCAACACTGGGCGGCGTTCGGCCATCTCGCGCAGATTGATGGGCCCATCCCCGCGCAGGCGTTGGCGGGCCAGGTCTTTGATATACAGCAGACCGATGATTGTGTCCAGGTTGTCCTGGTAGATGGGGTAGCGGGAATGGAGGGAATCGCAGGCAATCTCCAGGGCACGGGCCGGGTCTTCGTCGACGGAAATGCCTTCGATACGGGTGCGAGGCGTCATCACCTGGCCCACCATCCGCTCCCGCATATCCAGAATGTTTTCAATGTAGAGTTGTTCCGACAACTCAATCAGACCGCCCTCAAAGCTCTCTTCGACAATCAGTTCCAGTTCCTCGGCGGAGTGCAGCCGGTCGTGGGCGTCGGCCTGGGGAATGCCCACCAGCCGCATAATGGCGTTGGCGATCAGATTCAGGACGTAGATGGCGGGAGAGAAGATGCGCTCGATGAAGGAGATTGGCCCGATCACCCGCAAAGCTGTGGCTTCCGGTGCTTGCAGGGCAATGGACTTGGGCACGATTTCGCCCAATACTACGTGGAGATAGGTCATCAGCCCGATGGCAATAATCGACGCCACGCTGTGGGCTGTTACCTCCGTCAGCCAGTGGGTCTCTTTTAGGGGGTGCAGAATCCACTCGGCGATGGTGTGCTCGCCGTACATTCCCAGCCCCAGGCTGGCCAGGGTAATGCCCAGTTGGGCCATAATGATAAAACGGGTCTGCCATTTTCTATCGCCCAAAATAAGCAATACCCGTTTGGCCGCGCCGGAGCCTTCGTCGGCGAATTGGGCCAGACGGGTGCGGGACGAAGCGACGACAGCGAATTCCACGGCCACAAAGAGACCGTTGAAAAAGATCAGCAGGGCGATGATGGAGAGAGGGAGTAGGACGTCGATCACTTCAGCGCCTCCTCGATTGATTCCATCTGCTCGCTGGAGACGTGCAGGCTGATCTGGGAGATTGCATAGCCGTTGACTTCCTCTACCCGGAAGATAGTCCGGTGGATTTCTACCTCATCACCGAGTGCAGGCATTTTCCCCAGCCTGGCAACAATCATTCCGCCGATGGTGTCCACATCGTCGGATGGGAACTCTAAACCCAGAATCTGGCCGAGACGTTCCAGGGATGTGTCACCGTCCAGCAGGATGCGCTCGTCGGTAGAGATGCGCACTTCGTCATCTTCCCGGTCGAATTCGTCCTGGATTTCCCCGAAAATCTCTTCGATCAGATCCTCAAAGGCTACGATCCCCGCGGTACCGCCATATTCGTCGATGACGACGGCCATATGAAAGTGCCCCTTTTGCAGCATTCCAAAGACATCTTCCACCGGCACACTGTCTGGCACATAGGGGGGGACCCGCATAATTTCCCGCACGTCGGCCCCCTCTTCGCAGCGCAAATGCAGACAGAGCAGGTCCTTCAGATGGACAATACCCACGATATTGTCCACCGAGCCGCTGTAGAGAGGCATTCGGGAGTAGGTGGATGCGGCCAGGGTGGAGAGCAATTCGGCGCAGGGGGCATCCACCGATGCGGCGAGGAGTTGGGTGCGGGGCACCATCACCCGGCGCACGGGGCGCTGGCGCAGTTGCAGGGTATTCTCCAACAGCCGCTTTTCGGCCCCATCCAGCAGACCGCCGCGCCCACTCTCCTGTACCAGCATCAGAATCTCTTCCGGGGCGTGGATGTGAACCCCTTCGGAGACGGAAGGCATTCCCAGCAGACGCAGAAAGAGGCGGCCACTGCCGTTAAAAAACCAGATAAGCGGGCGCATAGCGACCATTGCCCAGCGCACGGGCAGGATCATAAACAGAGCGGTCTGCTCCGGGTATTGGATGCCCACAGATTTGGGGGCCAGTTCGCTCAGCGCCACCTGAATGACAGTCAGTGTGATGAGGACACCTGTGGCCGCGATGGAAACCGCCGCGGCTTGGGAGACAAAGCCCAGGCTGCCTAGCCAGGGTTCGATCAGCGGGGTGATGGCAGCCTGTCCGTAGAAGCCGAGAATCAGGCTGGAAAGGGTGATGCCTAACTGACAGGCAGCGATGTAATTGTCGAGGAGACGGGGGTCTTCCAGCACAGGCAAGAGCAACTGGGCCATCCGATCCCCTTCGCTGGCAGCCTGGGATATTCGGGCCCGTCGTGCGCCGATAGTGCCAATTTCGGCGGCGACAAAAATGCCGTTCAAGGTAATCAGAATTACTACAACTGCGATGACGATCAATACTTCCATTCGAGCTTGGGTATCCGATTGTGAGAAAAAAGGCTAGAATCGATCACAAAGTATAATAGCACACGAAGTTGATTTGAGCCGAACATTCTGGGCTGTACAGAAATTTTATCTTACCGCTCCCTATTCCAGGGAGGGAAGTGGATCGGCTTCTTCCCCCACTGTGGGGGAGATTGGGAGGGGGTGAGCAGTTACCTTTTTTGCAGGCTATGGGATGACTATACTTTCCAGGGGCACTCTTTCGTCTGGCAGGGGGACACCCCCCAGCATTCCCGGCAGGCGCTCGCCTGTATCCCAGCGATACCAGCCAACAAACAATTGGTATTCCCCCGCTGGCACGGCCAACTCCCGCTCATCCAACACCCGCTCGCCGGCTGCCCACAAGGAGGTGGGGTATTGTCCTCCGTGTGGTTCGCCATCGGATTGGGCGATGAGATTCCCTTGGGAATCGATCACATGAACAAAGAGTGTATAATCGAAATCGGGCGGCTGATCTGCATACCAGACTGTCTGCACGCGCAGTTTGCCTGGGTCTGGGGTAAGCGTATAGCCTTCTAACGCCAACATACCCACCGTTGCCGCGCTTGGATTGGCGGATGTTATCTCCAGGAGGGGCATAGGATTCTTCAGGCGCATTACCATCCCCAAATCCTCACCGTTTACCGTCTGCTCGTTTTGCTCCGTTTCCACATCCATCACACCCACCACCAACCGGTAGCCGCCGGGGGCGAGTTCCTGGGGAATGTCAAAACGATAGCTGAGGGGGACAACTTCGCCTACACGCCACGCGCTGGCACGATAGACCCCGTGAAAGAGCCAATCGTGGATACCAGCCACTTTCCCGCCATCCTTATCCAATACTTGGGTGAAAATCTGGACGTCGGCTGGCAAAAGATTTTGCACCCGCCAGAAGATATTTACATCCAGAGGCTGGCCCGGAACGAATGCAGTCAGATTGTAACCGACCAGTTCCAGCCCATTTTGGAAGGCGATGCTCGTCTCAATAGGCGCTTCTCCCTGGCCGTGCCATACACCCTCGAACACCCGTGCTGCGGTCACGCCATTGTATGCGTATAAAACTTCCGACACATCACCCAATGTGACGCGGTTGGGGGTGGTTGGCAGGAAATAGAGTACGCCATTTTTGGCTAACACCCACGTATCGGGAATATAGTTGGCCGGTGGCCCATCCGTCGTTGGCCGGTCGGGCGCCTCGGGGAGAATGACTTTTACCCGTTCTCCCTCCCGCAGCGGAGGGTTCAGCCCACCGGCCCGCTCTGGATATTGTTGCGCCAGCAAAAAGGCCAGGGGCGCACGCTGATATTCGCTGGAAACGAGCAGTAGTGCTTCGTCCGTATGGGTGTTGATGTAGGCGGCTTGCGCATTGTCCACAAGACTGCCCATCCATTCCACGCCCGGTCTGCTGAAGAATTCAGGGACAACTCGCGCCACCATATCCACATGACGTTCCACGCCAAATGCGATGACCAGCCCAGGGATCAGCCAGCCGAGTTTGGGGGAAAGCTGTTCCAGCCAGCGCCAAAGCCGGGCCAGCCCGTGTCCGCTGAGAAGCAGAATAAACGGAATCGCACCCATCAGCCGGGTTGCCGAAGGCGATATGTCCTCGTAGGTGATCAGTTCCAAACCGAGAAATGCCAATGCCATCAGCCATCCAAACAGCGCAGACGGCTGGCGTCGGATCGACAAGAACAGCCCAATCAGAAGGGGCGGGGTCAGCAGAGCCCGACCCGAAAGGTTATAGGGATTATCCCAGGCCCAGCCCAGCATACGTAGTTGGCTGGCGAGTTTCATGCCGATGAGTTGGAGGTAATCGGGTTGGCTGAAAATGAACTGGCCCGCGTTCTGGTTTGTGCGGGCAAAGAAGGCGGCGGGCGCGTTGATAAAGAAAATCCATTGGGGCAATGCCACAAGAGCAAAGACCCCCATCGTCAGCAGCAACCCGCGCCCGCGCTGGCGAAAGCGCGGATAGAACAGCGCCAGCAGACCCAGAGCCGCCAGGAGCGCCACCGGCAACGCCCGAGCTACGATGTAGGAGTATTGGCTGAGTCCAAGCAATAGACCAGCCATAGCAAAATGTATGAAATGCCCGCTGCGCAACCCACGCCAAAGAGCCGTCACGACTATCAGCGAAAAGAGGGGTAAAAGAGTGTGTTCTGTGCCGCCATTCATAAAGGCAACGAGGATAGTCGTGAGTGGAAAGCTTAGACCCGCAATCAGCCCGGCACGGTGGGCCGTGGTCGAACCCTCGTCGCGGAAGAGGCTGGATCCCGCCTGATAAGCTGCTACGCCAGCAAAGACACCTATACCGACAGTCACACCATTGAGTGCGTCCAGGGTGATGCCTAATACCCCAAAGGCAAGGGTATGCAAGAAGACAATCAGCGGGTTTGGCGCGTAGAGGTGATAGATATAGAAGGGCCACACCTGACGGCTGAGGAAATCCCAGGCATGGATGCCAAGCCGGGCGGCATCCCCATTGGTGAGCAGATGGGGCGATACTGCGCGCAGAAGGGCATAGATGCTGGCATTATAAACGAGCAGAAGAGAGGGGGTCCAACGCTGCATTACGGGAAGTTCTCTGGAGATTTGGCGGGCTATATCAAGAACGCAGGGAGATGGCACGCCGTCTCCCTGCGTTGTACGTGTCTCGGATCATAAGAGGCTTCAGCCGCTTGCTTGTGGGCTGAAAGGTATTGGAACGTCGCCGTCCAGTCCGGTGGCGTCGGGCAAGGGTTCTGCGTATAGGTATCCTTTTGGTAGTTCGTTTGTCCACTAACGGTTGGCTTCACCCGCCGCGCAGGCTCGTGGGAGCGTCTTCGCTGGAAAACTATGCAGAGGCGCATGAGGCTACCGATTTGCGTGCGCGTAGGCAGCAACAGCAATCCACAGAAGATTGCCAAAGGGTTGCGCATCGGGGAATATGGGATTCATCATCTGGAAGTGGAACAAGATGGAGATCAGCAGCTACTCCGGGTAATGGTCAAAGTACCTGTTCAGCCACCCCACCTAGCCCTCCCCATTCCAGGGAGGGAAGTGGATCGACTCCTCCCCCACAGTGGGGGGAAGTTGGGCGGGGGTGAGCAGTTACATATGTGAAAAATCTCCTCAGCCTACCGCAAATTGCCCAACCTGACAGATGCAGTATACAGTCCCATTCCTCTATAGTCAACGGCGCGTAATCCATCGCACATTTACTGCCAGCCCCCAGGAGTGAACAGGCGAAATCATCCGCCATAGACGCACCGAATCTGTAAAGATGATTCGGTCACCTTTGAACCATGCCCTTTTTTCTGACTTGTGTACTCCTTTGGACTAGTGTATATTAGCTTTTGTGTGCCGTTTGTCCGGTAGTATCGACGTCTCGAACCATTAAGGGAAGTGGAAAAATAGGGCTGTTCCAGTTGACGCAAGCCTTCGGTTACAGAGAGACAAATGTGGGTCAGCTATTTATTTCTAGTTCCCTAAACCACAAGGGAGGATCACGCAATGGCTAAGGAACAACGTTTATCACGGCGAACCTTTTTGAAAGGCAGTGTGTTGAGCGGAGCAGGATTGATCCTGGCCGCCTGTGCTGCCCCGACTGCACCCCAACAGAACGGGGCCGGTGAAGAGGCCGCGGTCGTATCCGCAGAACGGGTTGAGGTTGACGTCTGGACCGGCTGGACGGAACAGGCTGCGGTTAATATCGAGATGATTCTCGACGGATACAACCAGTCACAGGACAAGGTGACGGCCAAACACGTCGTAGTTCCCGACAGCATGACCCAGAAGTTGTTAGCGGCCATTTCTGCCGGCAATCCTCCCGGAACGGCAGTGGTCTTTGGCGCCAACATCGCCTATCAACTGGCTGCGAATGGCGGTTTGTTGGCCCTGGATGATCTGGGGAACTCGGATCAAGTGGCTACACTGAAAGGCTGGATGGACTCGGCGATCTGGGACCTCGGCACCTATGAAGGTAAGTTTGTCTACGCCAGCATGTGGAATCAGTGCATGGGTGTCTTTGTCAATGTAACTATGGCCGAAGCGGCTGGCGTGGACGTGGACAGTCCGCCCGAAACCCTGGAAGATTTGGTAGAAGTATGGGATCAACTCACCATCTACAACGATGCCGGTGATATTGACGTGCTGGGTGGGGACTTCAACTGGTCGCAGATGATCTTGGGTCGCTATCTTGGCAAGTTTGTTGAAGACGATGGCGTCACAATCACGGCCAACCACCCCAATAACGTGGCTGCGCTGGAGTGGAATGCCAATTATTGGGAGCGGGTTGGTGTCAAAAAGATGCAGGAGTACGTTGCTTCGCTGCAGGGAGCCGGTGGTCGTTCGGCCGGTCAGGCGCCCTTCCTGGCCGGTATGCGTGCAACCGAAGTCACCGGCCCGTGGCACTTCAACACAATTCACGAATTTGCTCCAGACGACTTCCGCTATACTGTGTGGCCTTTCCCTGGCCCGGCTGGGCAGGAGACCAAGGGCATGTATACCTACGGTGACGGCTGGATTGTCCCTGTCGGTTCGCCAGACCCCGATGCAGCCTGGGAGATCATCAGTACTATGACCGGTGCCATCGGCAATCGGGACGTCTATACTTCGCTCTTTACCACCTGGCTGTGCGTCAACGGGCCAGTTTCACAGAGCATGACCGAATGGCCAAAATTCCAGACCGAAGTGATGGACGCTTGCCCCGGATATGAAGACATCTTCCTGGACGATCTCTTCAACTCCGATCAATACCTCTATCCGCCCAAAGTGCCTACCAGTTCCTCGTATACTTCATTGTTGGGCGCAGAGTGGGAAAAGGCTCGATTAGGCGAGAAAACACCTCAAGAGGCCCTTGACTTTGTGCAGGAAGAGGCGCAAAAGGAGTTGGATACGTGGTTGGAACAGAGCGGTTCATAACCCTCTCTAGCCCCAGACCATGACCTACGATTGAAAGCGCCCAACGGATTTCCGTGTTTTGTAACGGAGATTCGTTGGGCGTTCTGCATAGACTCTTTGATAATTGCCGAGAAATGGGAGGCATATGTTGTCTTCGAATAGTAATCTGGCACAATTGGAATTGGACAATGGACAGGTCAGAACCCCCGTGGTTTGGCTGGCGCGCATTTCGAGATTTTTGTTAAAATATGGAATCCTGCTTTTGTTTTCGTTGTTTTTCCTTTTGCCCTGGGTCTGGATGTTGTCGACATCCCTGAAAAACCCCCAGGAACTGGTCGTCTATCCTCCCATTTGGATTCCTGATCCTGTCCGGTGGGATAACTATTTCCTTGCCTTCACAGAAGGATCACTGGGCGGATTTTTTATCAACACGATTCTGGTTACCGTGCCATCGGTGATCGGGGCCGTCATCTCCAATGCTCTGGCCGCCTATGGCTTTGCCCGCATTCAATGGCCTGGGCGGGACTACCTCTTTGCCGTTGTCCTGGCCACGTTGATTCTGCCAGATTTTGTCACCTTTATTCCGTTGTATTTGGTATTCCGCAACTTGGGATGGATCAACACTTATCTGCCTCTGATCATCCCTACCTTTTTGGGCAGCCCCTTCTTCATCTTTCTATTGCGCCAGTTTTATATGGGTTTGCCAGAAGAACTATCGGACGCGGCTCGGGTGGATGGCGCATCCGAATTCCGTATTTTTACCCAAATTGTGCTGCCCCTGGCTGTGCCCGCTCTTGCCGTCGTCGCCCTGTTTCAGTTCATCGGCAGTTGGAATGACTATTTTGGACCGCTGATCTATCTCAATGACACGGCCAAATATACGATATCTTTGGGCATCGCCAATATGCAGAACAGTTACGGATTTATGAATTTCGCCTGGATTATGGCGGCCACCTGTTTGAGTATTTTGCCCATTATTGTCCTCTTCTTCTTTGCCCAGCGTACCTTTATCGAAGGCATTGCCCTGACCGGCTTGAAAGGCTAACCAATCATGGCAGAGTCCGGATCATTTCAGTTTTCTAACCCCCGGGATCGGCAGCGCTTGTACAACGGTCTGCTCTTTATTTCACCCTGGATAGCCGGTTTCCTGATCTTTCGTGTCTACCCATTTTTCGCCTCGCTCTATTACAGTTTTACCTTCTACCCTGTACTCAGAAGTCCCAATTGGATCGGATGGGATAACTATCGAAATCTGTTCGAAGACCCACGTTTTCTCACCTCTCTTTGGAACAGCGCCTATTATGCCGGTATCGCGGTTCCATTGGGGGCTGTGGTCGGCATTTTGCTGGCCATGCTGCTGAATATGCGAGTCCGTGGGTTGTCGGTTTTTCGCACTATCTTCTTCCTGCCCAGTATCACGCCGGTCGTGGCCACGTCGATCGTCTGGCTGTGGATGTACAATCCGCGCAGCGGCGTGATCAACTTCATCTTGGAACAGGTAGGTATCAACGGGCCTGCCTGGTTGGGCGATCCGGACTGGTCGAAGCCGGCTCTGATTCTGATGAGCTTGTGGGGTCTGGGTGGCGCGGTGGTGATCTATCTGGCCTCCCTTCAGGATGTGCCCAAGGAATTGCTGGAAGCATCTGACCTGGATGGTGCCAATGCCCGCCAAAAACTTTGGTTTGTTACCATCCCCATGATCAGCCCCGTGATTCTCTTCAATGTAATCACAGGGCTGATTGCTGCTTTTCAGCTCTTTACCCAAGTACATGTGATGACCGACGGTACCGGCAGCCCTGCCGATTCGACGCTGATGATGTCCATCTACCTGTATCAGTCCGCCTTCGAGTTCTTTAAGATGGGCTATGCGTCGGCCCAGGCCTGGGTGTTGTTTCTAATTATTGTCTTTTTTACCCTCATTCTCTTCCGGGTTTCCGGTCGTCTAGTCTACTACGGGGGAAAATAGGAAAACTCATACATGCCTTCCCAAAAACTTCATCTCTCTCCAACCGGGCACCACGAATATCTACGCAGACAGATCACGCCTGCCCTGAGCTACAGCGGTGGCGACGTAGAGGCTTGGCTTGTCGGCATCCCTTAGTAGATTTAGAAAGAGCAGGAACATGAACGAACGCGAACGCTATTGCCAAACCCTGACCTTCGGCAACCCAGATCGAATACCTCTGCAACCGGGCGGCCCCCGAGAATCTACCTTGCGTGCGTGGCATAAACAAGGTCTACCCGACGATGTCCACTGGCATAAATATCTCCTGAACGTATTGGGCATTGAGGCTGAGACTCCCAGCACACAGCGCATCTCCTTGGATGTAAACTTCCTGATGATTCCAACCTTTGAGGAAAAGGTCCTGGAACACCGGGGCGGCCATTATATTGTCCAGGACTGGATGGGCAACATCACGGAGATCTCCGACGAGTACGACTATACCTATATCCGCACGGCTAAGGATTTTGTTACGCGCAAATGGCACAGCGCGCCGGTGAAGACCCGGGAAGACTGGCTCCGGGAGATTGCCTGGCGCTATGATACGAAGCACCCCGAACGATTCCCAAAAGATTTCGATGAACGCTGTCAAGCCGCGCAGAACCGAGACACCGTGCTTTCGGTGACGGTTCCGGGGGTCTTCTGGCAACTGCGCGAGTGGTGTGGGTTCGAAAATTTATGTATGATGTTTCTGGATGACCCAGACCTGGTGACGGAGATGATCGCCCTGTGGGAGCAATTTGTGCTGGATACCCTGACGCCCATCCTGGACAGGGTGACCCCGGACTACGTGCAGTTCAACGAGGATATGGCCTACAAGGGCCATAGTATGATATCCCCGGCTATGGTTCGCCAGTTCATCCTGCCCACCTGGTGTAAATGGGCGAATCTACTCCACCAGCATAGCTGCCCGATCATCTGTCTGGATTCTGACGGCTATGTAGCCCAGTTGATACCTCTGTGGATCGAAGCTGGGTTCAACTGTACCTTTCCCATCGAGGTGGCCGCTGGTAACGATCTGGTGGCCTATCGGGAGAAATATGGCACGGCTATGGCATTTCTTGGTGGCATCGACAAGCGGGCACTGGCTGTAGGCGGTTCAACCATGCGTCAGGAAGTGATGCGGGTAGCGCCGGTCATCCAATCGGGGGGATATATCCCGGGCTGTGACCACGGCGTGCCACCGGATATATCCTGGCCCAACTTCGTGGAGTATTCGCGACTCTTGGCTCAGCTAACAGGATGGCTCTAGTACATCAAAGCGCAAGTAGTTGTGTGGTTTACTTGCTCCCGCCAGGTCCGTGACCGGGTAGCGTTTGGTGGGTGAGCGCCGCCGGTCACGGACCGGCGGGGAGCAGATCGCTGGGTGATCTGGGCTACCCTGCATTCGCAACGCCCGACCCAATCCTGAGCGTATCTGTCTGGACGTGGGCGAAAAAAAGTCGCCATCGACCCGGCGCTGGTAACAGATTCCGTTGCTGGACTCTCTGCGCAATGGTCGCTGCCAACGGGTGGGCTTCCCTGCTGGAACCCAAGGGCTGCGATGAGGAGAGCCTGCGTTTTGTGGTCGATCCCCCGCAGGGGAGCACAACGAGGCGTGCTGGCGGCGGCGTTTGCCCGATGCGTTTCGGTTTCTGCTAGGGTAGTTCCTCATGCCCGGTTGTGTGCCACGGACAATGAAAAGCGAACGCAGATTCACGCAGAAACAACTGATCTAAGCAGACTTATCCCTTGGACAGACCCAGGACACCGCCGCGGCAATCCGCTTTTTCAGCGTTATCAGCGTCCTGACAGCCTCTACTGCCCGCGCATACGCGCCAGAATCCCCATCAACTTCTCATTTCCCCCCGCGGGCGGCTTCCACTCCACGTGAACAACCGCCGCGCCCTGGGCTTTCAGGCTGTCGGTGAAGGCTTCCAGACCGACGTTGAGGGCGGAAAAAGGGATTGAAGATTGGGGACTGCGAGTTGCGAACTGTGAATTGCGAATTGTGAATTGCGCAGATCGTCTGTCGTCCGTCGTCTGTCGTCTGTCGTCATTCGCCAGGGCGCGCCCTACGGCCCTGATCGCTTCGTCGTGGCGGGTGAAGACAGTTGCACCGGCTGCGCGCAATTGCTCGATCTGTTTGTCCAGCCCCTGCGGGTCTGCGTCTGTGCCGATGACCACCGCGACGACGGGCAGTTCCCGCCCCGCGCTTTTGGCAGTGGCGATGGCATGGCCTATGGCCGGGGCCAGTTCGCTGGCCGGGTCCGGGTGTGCGCCATCGCCCAACACCACATCCAGCAGCAGCAGCCCCGTCTGTGGGTCCGCGGCCTCGGCGTGGATGCGACGGACGCGCAGCTCGTTGTCCAGCATCGGGTGCAGACGGCCCACCGTAAATTCATCCTCGCCCAAATCGACAACCGAATGTCCCTGGCTTTCGTGAGGGTTTTCCAGCCGGGGGCCACCTTTCAGCGGCGCGTTGGAATGGACCGCGGGCAGGTAGTCCTGCAGGAGCAGGAGCGCTTCGTAGGCCAGGGTTCCGCCGGAGTAGAGCGCGCGCAGAAATTGCGAGTTGCGAGTTGCGAGTTGCGCAGCCTCCTGCCGTTGTCTGCCATCCACCGCCTGCGGTCTGTCGTCCACCGTCGCCAGGGTAACGGCCACTTCCGCCGCCTCGTCGAGGGTTTTGACAAAATGAACTGCTTCCCCGCGGCTCTGGGCCTCTGGCGGTGAATAGCCGATAAAGTCCACAACGACGGGCTTACCGCTCTCTCTGGCCTGGGCCAGCAACGCGGCGGCTACGACGGGCGACGGGGGTTTGGAGACGAGGACGATCACTTCCGTCTGCGGGTCTGCCGCCAGCCGGGCCAGGGCCGCCTTGGCTGTCAGCGCACCCACCGGCTCGGAAAGGTCACGCCCGCCCGTGCCATAGGCCTGGGTGATGCCTCCTCCCAGCCGGTGAATCCCCACTGTCACCGCTTGCAGACCGGTCCCCGAGGCCGCCACAACGCCGATCGTGCCCCGGCGCACCCGGTTGGCAAAGCCCAGCCCCACCCCATCCACAATCGCCGTGCCACAGTCTGGCCCCATCACCAGCAGGCCCTGAGCCGTGGCCCGCTCTTTCAGGGAGATTTCGTCTTCCAGCGCCACATTGTCGCTGTAGAGAAAGACGTTCTTCCCCAATGCCAACCCCTGGCGGGCCACCCCGGCCGCATAGCGTCCGGGCACAGAGACGAGAAGCCACTCGGCCTCTGGCAACATTTTACTGGCGGATTCCAGACTTTTGGGCCGGTAGTCGTCCGCACTGGCTGTCGAGCGGCGGCGCGCCAATAGCTCATCCACCTGGGCCAGGGCGGTCTGGGCGGCGGCTCTGCTGCCAGCCCGCACGACAATCGCCAGGTCTTCCGGGGCCGCGGCTTGCACCTCTCCTGCCAGCAATCCGCTCTGTTCCAGCAGCTCTTTGTTGGCGGCAGTACACATGACAACCCCCGCATCCTCCACGCCGGGCAGCTCGGCCAGGGAGCGTTGCAATTGCATCAGGACCACCGAATCGTAGTACGCGCCGGCGCGGATTTCGGCCAGAGAATAGGGCATAGGTCTGCTCCAGGAATGGGTCCAGATGGCGAAGGTATGGCAAGACAGCCGAGAGTTGTCTGAGAAATTGTAACTGTTCAGCCACCCCAGCCTACCCCTCCCCATTCCAGGGAGGGCACTGGAGCAACTCCTCCCCCACTGTAGGGGAGGTTGGGAGGGGGTGAGCAGTTATGACAAATTTTAGCAGTGAGAATTGGCGGGTGTCAAACGGCTGCCGCCCCAATCCCCAACAGTTCTTCATGCAACGAGTTGCGCCACGGCGGGATGAAAATTTTGTATATCACGGGTCGGAGGGAACACGGATTTTTACTAATCCGTGTTCCCTCCGACCCGTGTATACAAGCCTATTTTCAGGGCAGGCAGAGAAAGTCATCCCTGACCAGGCCGATATATTTCGCTGCGTCCACGTCCCCGGAGTGGGCAAAGGCCAGGGCCACCCGCACCTCCGCCCCGCCCAGCCACCTCCATTGCGTCCCCGGGTCTGCCCGTGTATAATGGCGTGGAGTCTCTCCGCCAATTCACCTTCGCCTATCGGCGGCCATTTACAACGGAGTAAATTCCATGAAAATTTATGACCTTTCCCAGCCTCTCAATGCCGACTGCTCGTTCTGGCCCTTCTATCCGCCCTTCGAGGTCAAATACTTCAAGCGCAAGTCGGAGCACGGGGTGAATGCCCAGTATATCCAGACCTCCAATCATATGGGAACCCATCTGGACGCGCCCAAACATTTCGTTACCAACGGCAAGACCATCGACCAGCTACCTCTGGAATGGCTCTACGGCCCCGGCGTGATTGTGGATTTGAGCGATCTGGGCGAACTGGACATCTTTACCCCGCAGATGATCGAGGAGCGGGCGGAGGTGCGGGAAGGGGACATTCTTTTCATCAACACCGGCTGGCACAAATACAGTTTCCTTGCGCCCGAAGGGGACGAAGAGAAGTACATCCAGCGTCATCCCGGCCCCCATCACAGCATCTGCCAGTGGCTGCTGGACAAGAAGATTCACCTGTGGGGCGTGGATATGATATCCACCGACCACCCGATGAATCTGCCCATTGGCCGCTTTTTGGGCCGGGGCGGTCTGGAGCATTGGCAGCGGGTGCGCAAGCAGTGCGAGGACAAATTTGGCGGCTCCGACGCGGTGGATGAACTCTTTCCCGCCGAAGCCTACCAACTCACCCACAACGCCCTCTTCCCCCACGACTGCGTACACATCGAAAATCTGGGCGGGCAGATCGGCGCGCCCGAACTGCAAAACAGACGTATCACACTGGGCGGCTTCCCCTGGCTCTTCAAGGGCGGCGAGGCTGCCTTCTGCCGGGCCGTGGCTTTTGTCGAGTCGTAGGTCGGACTGTTAGTCCGACCGGCGCTATAACGGACCGGTCGGACTAACAGTCCGACCTACGCGGCTCTATGGCTCTCCCCGTAGATCAGCGCCTCTTCCAGGAATGCCTGGATATTGTCCAGGGGCGTATCGGGCAAAATGCCGTTGCCCGCGGCCAGACACATTCCCCCCTCTGGCCGGTCGAAGGTGTCGATGAGATGGCGCACTTCCTGGCGCACCTGCTCCGGCGTGCCTTCGGGCAGAATGTGTTGCACATCGAAGCCCACCAGGAAAGTCAGCCGGTCGCCAAATTGCCGGGCCACGGCCGCCTCGTCCATCGTCCCCTTCTGCACCGGGTGAAAAACGTTCACACCGGTCTCGATCAGATCGTCCATCACCAGTGAATTGTTGCCGCAGGAATGCAGCCACCAGTGCAGTCCGTGGCTGCGTACGGCCGCGCCCACCCGCTGGTAATAGGGTTTGAGAAAAGAACGGAAGGTGTCGGGACTCATAAAGAGGGAGCGCTGGTGGCCCAGATCGTCGCTGGTCCAAAAGCCGTCGGGCTGGAGTTCGGCCACGGCCCGTTCCAGGTAGCCGCAATAGAGGGTGCAGAGCGCATCGTGCAGCCGGTGTACCTCTTCCGGGTAGAGGTAATAATCCATCAGCAGATTCTGCATACCCCGGATACCCCAGGGCCGCTCGAAGAAGAGCCGCCACCAGCCGAAGAGGACATAACGGTCCGCCGCGTGCAGCCGCTCGGCCTCGGCCTTCAGCCGGTCAATCTGGGGGTCCGTAGCCGGGTCGGGCAGTTTGGCGATGAACTCGTCCAGCTTGCCCCAATCGTCCAGAGAATGGCGGGCGTCGCGGGGGCCGTCGTTGACAATCGGCCAGGACAGCCCCATCTTCTCTGGCACAACCGGATCGATAAAGAGAATTGTGGCGTCTTCCGGGTAGGGGTCAAAGCGCTGAAGTTGATCGCCATAGCGATCCGCCAGCCCTTCGCCCCACCATTTGGTGCGCACCAGCGGGATGCGCGCCGGCCTCCGTCGTTCCAGTGCTTTGACCACTTCTGCTTTGGGCAGGGGTGTCCACTCTTGTTTCGTCTGCGCCATCGTTGCCTCCTCTGTGGGAAAGATAGGGGAATTACCTGTTCAGCCACCCCACCCTACCCCTCCCTATTCCAGGCAGGGAACTGCATCGACTCCTCCCCCAAAGTGGGGGAGGTTGGGTGGGGGTAAGCAGTTGTTACGGGTATCAGTACAACCCATCTGATTACCCTATCAGCAGATGCGGCACAGATCAACCGCCATAGGGACAGGTTTATGCTACGGCTGTCCGCTCCACCAGAAAGGGTGTCCCTTCTCTTGCTTTCTCCTCAAATTCCCGAGCCGCCAGATGGCCCATATAGACCGCCTGGGCAATGATGCCAGGGGCCTCTGCGTCGCCGATGACCCGCAAAGAATCCAGCTTTCCCCTATCCAGCGCAGGCAGAAGCTCTGTGTAGAGCGCATCGTTGGGCTGCCGTTCGGTCACCAGCACCACCCCATCACAGGGGATTTCGTCCACCCCGCCCCGGGCCAGATCGTTCACCTGTGCGCCGTCGGGCTGGATGGCGGTCAGGCTGTGCTGGGTGCGCCAGAATACTCCCAGGCGGGCCAACCGCTGTTGGATGCGCTTCTGCTCCAGGGAGTATTGGGTCCAATAGGAGAGAAGGGTGGCCGGGGTGATGAGCGTGACCTGACAGCCATTGGCCGCCAGCAGTTCGGCCAGGACGCCGCCCATATAATAGCTGTCGTCGTCGTAGATGACCACCCGGCCCGTCGGCAGCCGCCCGGCCATCAGATCATCCGGGGTGTAGACCTGTGGGCCGTCGCTGCCCGGCACAGGCCGCCACAGACTGCGCCCGATACCGTCCCGCCGCCAGGTGGCTCCCGTCGCCAGCAGCACATTGGGGATGCCCGACTCCAGCACATCCGCCGCGGCCATCGGGCTGCCGGGATAGAGGGAGACATTCGGCAATTTGGCCAGTTGACCCAGCCGCCATTCGGCCACCCGCCGCCATTCGCTCAGACCGGGCAGGGCCGACTCCAGAATCACCCGCCCGCCCAGCTCCCGCCGGGCTTCGGTGAGGACGACTGTATAGCCCCGTTGCCCCAGGGCCCGGGCGCATTCCAGACCAGCCGGGCCGCCGCCCACCACCAGCACTTCCTTTGCGCTGCGTCTGGGCTGAATCTGCTCCGGGTGCCAGCCCCGCCGCCACTCCTCGCCCATTGTGGGGTTTTGGGTGCAGCGGATGGGGACGGTCTGCATATCCCCGGTGACGCAGATGTTGCAGCCGATACACTCCCGGATGTCCTCCAGGCGGTCTTCCTGCACTTTGCGGGGCAGAAAGGGGTCGGCGATGGAGGGGCGGGCCGCGCCGATCAGATCCATCACCCCCCGGCGGATGGCGGAAACCATCGAATCCGGCGAGGTGTAGCGCCCCACGCCCACCACCGGTTTGCTGGTCAGGGATTTGACAAAGGCGATGTAGCGTTCCTGATAGCCCTCCTTCTCGAAGCGGGAGGTGGCCGAATCGTTGGCCCAGCCGCTGACATTTACATCCCACAGATCGGGCAGCTCGGCCAGCATCGCCACAATTTCGTAGCCTTCGCCCTGGCTGGTCAGCCCGTCGTCGCCCAGCAATTCATCCACCGCAAAACGCACAGCCACCCCGCAGCTATCCCCCACCGCCTCTTTGGTATCTTCGATCAGTTCCCGGAAGAGGCGCACCCGGTTTTGCAGAGAGCCGCCATATTCGTCTGTGCGGTCGTTGTAGCGGCGCAGCATCAGCTGCATGGCCAGGGTCATATTGTGGGCTGCGTAGCAATAGATAATGTCAAAGCCGGCCCGTTTGGCCCGCAGCGCGGCCTCCCGGTGCCAGCGGCGCAGGTTGCGAAAATCCTCTTTGTCCATACGCCGGGTCTGGACTGGCGAGAGGGAGGAGACGCTCATCGAGCGGGGGCCGAGAGGGGGCACCCGGGAAAAGAGATTGGGGACGTGCAGGCCGTTGTAGGCCAGTTCGATACCGGCCAGGCTGCCGTGGGCGTGGATGGCTGCGGTCATCGGCTGCCAGAGGGGGATGTCCTCGTCGCTCCACAGGCGGCCCTCAATGTAGGGTGCGTTGTCGCTGGTGTGGTGGATTTCCACCTCTTCGGTGCAGATGACACCCCAGCCGCCCTCTGCCTTCATACCGCGCATGGCGGCCATCGAATGGGGCATCCGGTAGCCCATACCGTTGCAATGGGGCACCTGATAGAAGCGGTTAGGCGCGGTCACCGGGCCGATACGCACCGGTTCAAAAAGAATATCGAAGGGAGTAGTCATTGGGGTACCTTTGGGATAGGGCGTTTGGCATTATACTTTATACTCGACACGGGCATAAACTGACATTTTTTCACCCTGTCACCCGGTCATTTTGTCGCCTTGTCAGGTATACAAGGAGTGGCGGCTGCCAAAGACCTTCACCTGGCGGCTGGCCGCCACAATCTCTTGCAATTGCTCAACAGTTTCGGGGTGATGGGTGCAGGTGGACTGATAGGAGACATTTCCAGCCCAGTTGTGTCGAAAATCACTCACGGGTATACTCCTTGCAGGTGGATGTTGCGCCGGACAATAGATTCTAAATTCTACACCATTCAGGCCAAAAGAGATATGACAACTACCCATTCCCTGCCCGGACTTGTTCTCACCGACCACTGGTTTGATCTGCCTTTGGACCACTCCCGGCCAGACGGACCGACCCTCTCCGTCTATGGCCGGGAAGTGGTCGCGCCCCAAAAGCGCAACGACAATCTGCCCTGGCTGCTCTTCCTGCAAGGGGGGCCGGGTTTTGGCGCGCCCCGCCCGCTCACGGCCAGCGGCTGGCTGAAGCGGGCTATGCAGGAGTTTCGCATCTTTCTGCTGGACCAGCGGGGCACGGGGCGCAGCTCACCGGTCAACCGGCAGAGCCTGGCCCGTCTGGGTTCTCCCCGGCAGCAGGCGGACTATCTGAAGCACTTCCGGGCTGATGCGATTGTGCAGGATGCCGAGTGGATTCGCCGCCGACTGGTGGGGGAGGAGATCGGGTGGAGCGTGCTGGGCCAGAGCTACGGCGGTTTTTGTGCGGTCCACTATCTTTCCGCCGCACCGGAGGGGCTGAAGGAAGTCTTCATCACCGGCGGTCTGCCATCCCTGACAGCCACAGCGGACGAGGTTTATCGGGCCACCTACCGGCGGGTGCTGGAGCAGAACGATCTGTACTACCGCCGCTATCCGGGGGATGCCGAAAGAGTCCGCCGCGTCGTGGAAATGTTGAGACAACAGGAGGTGCTGCTGCCTTCCGGGGACTTGCTTACACCCCACCGTCTGCAACAGTTGGGGCTGGCCTTTGGGGCCAGCGATGGCCGGGAGCAGGTCCACTACCTCTTCGAGCAGGCTTTTGTGGCGGGCAGCCGCGGGGAGGAGTTGAACTACGCCTTTCTCAGCGACCTGGAAGGGATGCAGTCCTTCAACACCAATCCCATCTTTGCCATCCTCCACGAGTCCATCTACTGTCAGGAGTTTGCGTCCAACTGGTCGGCCCAGCGGGTACGGGCGGAGTATCCCCAGTTTGCCCCGGAGCAGGGCGGGCCGCTCCTTTTCACCGGGGAGATGATCTACCCGTGGATGTTTGAAGAGTATGGCGAGTTGCAGCCCCTGCGCGAGACAGCCGAATTATTGGCCGTTGACGGGGATTGGCCCCGGCTATACAATGTGGAAAAGCTGGCCCGCAATCAGGTGCCGGGGGCCGCCGCGGTCTACTACGACGATATGTATGTGGAGCGCTCTTTCTCCACAGAGACGGCGCGGAGCATCCCCAATCTGCGTATGTGGATCACAAACGAATACGAACACAACGCCCTGCGCGCCGACGGCGAAGTCGTGTTGGATCGGCTGATTCAGATGGCACGCGGCGAACGGTAACAATCTATTCAGCACAGGGAGAAAACCAATGAACAACGCAAAATTTCCACTCGGCAGGCTTCAGTACGCTGTGATTGTGCTGACTCTTCTCACGGCTCTGCTCCACCTGGCCCTGGGCATCGGCTTTTTCCAGGATACGCTGGGCAAGCTTTTCGTCCTCAACGGTGTTGGCTATCTGGCCCTGCTGGCCGCGCTCTACTTTCTGCCCCAGTTCGCGGGGATGCGCTCCACCGTGCGCTGGGTGTTGATGGCCTTTACCGCGCTGACAATCGTGGCCTATTTCGTGATGAATGATCAGGCCCTCACCAGCCCGCCCGGTCTGCTGGACAAGGCGATTGAGGTAGCGCTGATTGTGTTGCTCTATCGGGAGAGCCAGGCGTAAGAAGTAAAGCGTAAGGCGTGAAACGTGAAACGTGAATGTACGGCGGGTGCTCTCACGTTTCACGTTTTACGCCTTACGTTCCTTGCCTACCCCTTGCGCCAAGCCAGAAACTGAACAATACCAAAGAGCAGGCAGAGATCTGCCACCCCGCCCCCCAGCGCCCACCCGAGCGCCCCGTTCACAGGCAGCCACCCCGCCAGCAGCGCCAGCCAGAGCAGCACACCTGCGTCCAGATTGAGGATGGCGAACCAGCCTACCAGCGAACGACCGTAGCCAATCGTCCGCTCGAACAGGCCACACGACCGGCTGACACCGATAACGACGAAAATGTTGTAGGTCGGACTGTCAGTCCGACTGGCCTGTTCTGCCACCTTGAGTTTGGCTCTCTGGGGGAAGAAGGGAGGTTGCGAAGACAAAGAAGGTTGGGCAAACAGAAACCTCCGGCATCCGGTAAGAGACGACTGAGTCG
>JAANMX010001832.1_pt1 | contig 22885 bp, 21 predicted proteins | sample 7279681 | NCBI WGS metagenome assembly JAANMX01 (sample SAMN14094542, study PRJNA606508) | bioreactor metagenome | isolation source: A lab-scale SPAN reactor treating ammonium-rich wastewater day 351 | place: Ireland: Galway | collected 2018-01-01
CTTGACGCGCTCATCCCCGAGTTGGAGCAGGCCCTACGGATATCGCTCATTCCCAAAGACGAGGCCGATTCCAAAAACGTGATTCTTGAAATTAGGGCCGGGACGGGCGGGGACGAGGCGGCGCTGTTCGTCGCTGATCTGTTCGGGATGTACCGGGGATATGCTGCGCGCAAAGGTTGGAAGCTGAATGTTGTCGAGGCATCGGAGAGCGTTCTGGGCGGGTATAAGGAGATCATCGCGGAAGTGAGCGGCAAGGACGTGTTCGCGCGGTTTAAGTTCGAATCCGGCGTGCACAGGGTGCAACGTGTTCCCAAGACGGAGGCAGGCGGACGAATTCATACCTCCGCTGCCACGGTGGCGGTCCTGCCGGAGGCGGAGGAGGTGGATATCCAGATCGATACGAAGGATCTGCGGATCGATACCTATCGCTCGCAGGGGGCGGGCGGTCAGCACGTCAACACGACGGACAGCGCGGTACGGATCGTTCATATTCCCACGGGGGTTGTGGTGGAGATGCAAGAAGAGCGTTCCCAGCACAAGAACCGGGACAAGGCGATGAAGGTTTTGCGGACGCGGCTATACGATCTCAAGCGCCAGCAGCTGCACGATGCCCGGGCGCAGGACCGCAAATCTCAGGTGGGGTCGGGCGACCGATCGGAGCGGATCCGCACCTATAACTTTCCGCAGAGCCGGGTGACGGATCACCGGATCAACCTCACGCTTTACAAGCTGGACGAGGTTATGAACGGGGCGGCGCTCGATGAGATTATTGACGGGCTTGTGACCGAGCATCAGGCGGAAGCGCTGGCTGCGCTCAACAATTAAGGTTTTCCTTATGACTCATGATTCAACTGAAGCCGTTTCCGACACGATCGGCGGGCTTTATAAGCATATCAGAGGTTTGCTTCTGGGCGCCGGTATCGACAATCCGGCCTTCGAGGCGCGGCTCGTTATCGAGAAGCGGACGGGGCTGGATCAGGCGGTTCTGATTTCAGAGCCGGGGCGGCTTGTTCCCATCGCTCAAAAAAACCGAATCCTTGAGGATATTCAGCGCATGGCGCAGGGGGAGCCGTTGCACCGGATTTTCGGGGAGCGGGAATTCTGGGGCCTCACGTTCGCGATCGGGACGGAGACGCTGGAGCCAAGGCCGGATACGGAGACCCTTGTGGAGGCGGCGCTGAAACTTTTCGGGGCTGCTCCGCCGTCCGCGATTCTGGATCTTGGGACAGGATCGGGCTGCATCCTTTTGTCCCTCCTCAAAGAATGGCCGTCCTGCGAAGGACTTGGCGTCGATCTTTCGTATGAAACGGTGAAGGTGGCGCGGGCAAACGCTCAGAGCTTGGGCCTTTCTTCGCGGGCGCGGTTCATTTGCGGTTCATGGGGGGAGGCGCTGGGGGCGCGGTTTAGCCTGATCGTCTCGAATCCGCCCTATATCGCGCGGGATGTGATTCCAACCCTTGAGCGGTGCGTGCGGGAGCATGACCCGATTCTGGCCCTCGATGGGGGGGAAGACGGTCTGGATGCCTACCGTAAAATCTTTTTTTCGCTTGAGCGGCATCTTTTGCCGGGCGGGACGGCCCTGTTCGAGATCGGTTTCGATCAGGAGGAAAGCATCGTGCGACTCGCGGAGAAATATAGGTGTTCGGCGCGTTGCGTATATCGCGATCTCGCAGGCAGGGCGCGGGTTGTGGAAATCTCCTGTGGGGATAAATGAGAAAAAAAATTGAAGGCGGGTTGATTGGAAATTTGCATTGGCAGTACGGTAAAGATGTTCAACGCATCGCGACACAATATGCGGGCCGATTAAAAAAGAAACGCCAAATATATTGTGTTTAACTTGTGAGTCCAAGGACTTGCGGGGTGGCCATATGCATGCATATGGAGTAACTTGTACGTGTGTTGTTGTGAAAAATATTATTTATCTGAGCGGATTAGGACATGAGGCACGGAACTTCGAACAGAAGACACAGAAACCGCGGAAATGGCGGAAACGGCGGGCGTCGCAACAACCACCAGCGCACGCAAGTCTTTGACAGCAACGGGCCGGATGTACGCATTCGCGGCACCGCGCATCAGGTGTGCGAAAAATATCTGGCTCTGGCCAAGGATGCGTCGTCTTCAGGCGACTGGACGATGGCTGAAAACTATTACCAGCACGCCGAGCACTATCAGAGAATTATCAACGGGTTCGAGGAGTTTTCTGAGCCGGAAGGTGAAGAGTCTTCGCGTCGGCATGAAAGCCATCAGGAAGGGCGACGAGAGGAACAGCGGTTCCCGCCCCGGGCGAGTACGGGCAGCAACGACGATCTGGCCCTGCCGCGCAGTATTCTGGGTGACCGGACGAATATTCCGGGCGAACAGCCGCAGGTTCAGGTTCAGCCGAAGGCCGTTTCGGTCGCGGACTGAGAAAAGTTTTCGGGCGTGGCCATGATCACAGCCCCGCCATGTTGACGGTCTAGACAGTGTTTTGCTTATTAATACGGTGATTTTCAGAGATGGGGCGGCTTCGGTCGCCCCATTTTTCTTTTGGGCGCGGCGTTTGATCTTGGTCATTGTCTTGGCCGCGCGAATGGCTAAAATGCCATGGTGTAACTCTTCGTATGCTCCGTAATTTTTATATCTTTCGCTTCGAATTTTGACTGACAGGAGAGCGGTTCATGGATTTCGAGAAACTGACCGAAAAAACCAAATCGTTTTTGCAGGCCGCGCAGACCCTTGCGTTGCGTTCGGGGCACCAGTCGCTGGAGCCGGAGCATCTGCTCAAGGTTATGCTGGAGGATGAGAGCGGCATGGTGCAGAAGCTGCTGCAGGCCGTGGGCGGGGATCTGGCGCGGCTCAAGCGCGAACTTGAAACGGCGATCGCGAAGTTTCCCGTCGTGGGCGGGCCGGGGGCCGGAGGGCTGCGGCTTTCGGGCGATCTGGCACGTATATTCGATAGTGCTCTTGATCTTAGCGAGAAGGCGGGCGACCGTTTCGTGACCGCCGAGCGATTGCTTCAGGCGATGGCGATGGCCAAGAAGCTGGATATTTCCGGTTCGCTTGAATCGGCGGGCGTGACGGACAAGGGGCTGAACCGCGCGATCAACGATATGCGGAAGGGCCGCACGGCGGACAGCGCCACGGCCGAGGACCGTTTCGACGCGCTGAGCCGTTATGCGCGGGACCTTACGGAGGACGCGCGTAAGGGCAAGCTGGACCCTATCATCGGGCGGGACGAGGAGATCCGGCGTACGGTGCAGGTGCTTTCGCGCCGGACGAAGAACAACCCGGTGCTGATCGGCGACCCCGGCGTGGGGAAGACCGCCATCGTCGAGGGGCTAGCGCAGCGGATCATCAACGGCGACGTGCCCGAAGCCCTTAAGGGTAAGCGGCTGATGGCGCTGGATCTCGGCGCACTGGTGGCCGGAGCGAAGTTCCGGGGCGAGTTCGAGGAGCGGCTTAAATCCGTGATCGACGAGATTTCAAGCGCGGCGGGGGAGATCGTTCTGTTCCTCGACGAGATGCATACGTTGGTCGGGGCGGGGAAGGCGGACGGGGCGATGGATGCCTCCAACATGCTCAAGCCCGCGCTGGCGCGGGGCGAGTTGCGGATGGTCGGCGCGACGACGCTGGACGAGTACCGCAAGCATATCGAGAAGGACGCGGCGCTGGCGCGGCGGTTCCAGCCGGTTTTCATCTCCGAGCCGACGGTGGAGGATACGATTTCCATCCTGCGCGGCCTCAAGGAGAAATACGAGTTGCATCACGGGGTGCGCATCACGGATGCGGCCATTGTTTCGGCGGCGACGCTTTCCAACCGGTATATCACCGACCGTTTCCTGCCGGACAAGGCGATCGACCTTGTTGACGAGGCATCTTCGCGCCTGCGGATGCAGGTGGATTCCAAGCCCGAGGAGATCGACGAGTTGGACCGCCGTATCATCCAGCTCAAGATCGAGCGGGAGGCGCTGAAAAAGGAAAAGGATCAAGGTTCAAAGGACCGTCTTGAAAAACTTGAGGTCGAGCTGAGCCAGCTTGAATCCAAGTCGGCGGACCTGACCGGGCAGTGGAAGGCGGAGAAGGAAAAGCTTAACGCCGCGCAGAAGGTCACGGAAAAGCTGGACAAGGCGCGGATTGAGCTTGAGAAGGCTGAGCGCGAAGGCAACTGGTCGCGGGCGAGCGAGCTGAAATACGGCGTTATTCCCGATCTGGAGGCCAAGCACAAGGACGCGGCGGCGGCCGGACGGGCGAATATGATCAACGAGGAGGTCACGCCGGACGATATCGCCAGCATCGTCAGCCGCTGGACGGGTATTCCGGTGGACAAGATGCTGGAGGGCGAGCGGGAGAAGCTGCTCTCTATGGAGGCGAAAATCCAGCAGCGCGTGGTGGGGCAGGAGGAGGCCGTGCGGGCCGTTTCCAATGCGATCCGGCGTTCGCGGGCGGGGCTGCAGGACCCCAGGCGGCCCATTGGCTCGTTCCTGTTCCTTGGCCCGACGGGTGTGGGCAAGACGGAGCTGACCAAGGCGCTGGCCGAGTTCATGTTCGATGATGATACCGCCATGGTGCGGATGGATATGTCGGAATATATGGAAAAACATTCCGTGGCGCGGCTGATCGGCGCGCCGCCGGGTTATGTGGGATATGAGGAGGGCGGGGCGTTGACCGAGGCGGTGCGGCGCAGGCCCTATCAAGTCGTGCTGTTCGACGAGATCGAGAAGGCGCACCCGGACGTGTTTAACATCCTGTTGCAGGTGTTGGATGACGGGCGTCTGACTGACGGGCAGGGGCGGACGGTGGATTTCAGCAATACCGTTCTTATTATGACCTCGAACCTCGGCAGCGAGTATCTGGTCAATCAGGAACCGGGGGAAGACGTTTCCAAGGTGCGCGAGCAGGTTATGGGCGTCGTGCGCTCTTCTTTCCGGCCTGAATTCCTGAACCGCCTTGATGAGATTCTTTTGTTCGCGCGGTTGGACCGGGCGAAAATCGCGGGGATCGTCGATATCCAGCTTGGCTATCTGCGCAAGCTTCTCGCGGCTCAGCATATTACGCTGGAGCTTGACGAAGGGGCGCGGGGCTGGCTGGCCGAGAAGGGTTACGACCCTGTATACGGGGCGCGGCCCCTTAAGCGGGTTATTCAGACCACCATCCAGAACCGGCTGGCCGAGATGATCCTGCGCGACGAGGTGCGGGCCGGGGCGAGCGTGCGGGTCAGTGCCGGTAAGGACGGGCTTGTCTTCACGGTCGGAATTCCCGGGGGCAAAGGCTCCGGCAGCCCGCCTAAGGCAGATGGCGAGAAGCGGAAGTCGGTTGCCTAAGAGGCTGAAAACGGGGCTTTAAACTGCGTTATTGTCCCTGCGGGGCGGGCATGTTATAACTTTTGGCAGATTATTTATTAGGTAAAATCACTGTTATAAGAAGTTATGCCATGACACACCGTTCTTACAGACTTGCCGTTCTTTCTTTTTGTTCCGTTATGGGCCTTAGCGCCTGCGTTTCGACCAAAACTCTGGTCAATAGCGGTTTTCAACCTCTTGCGTTTTCCGTAAAGGGTGCCGATAAGGCCAGTTGTTACGCCTATACGCAGGATGCCCGGTATCATGTAAGTGCACCCGGCACGGTGAATGTTCGGAAGTCGAGCGAAGATCTTCGTGTGACCTGTATCTCGGGGAATAGAACCGTGGATATGACCGTTCCGTCGAGCGTCGAGGAAAAGCCCGTTTGGCGGGGTGCTGCTGGTGTTAGCGATGGCTATAGCACCAAAATGAATTATTCCTATCCGCCCGAAATCGTTGCGGATTTTGGTGTGTTCGCGGCGCCTGTGGCATTCAAGGCCGTTGAAGAAGATCAGATAGAAGGCGAAGAAACCGCCGTCGGTCCTTCGATGTTGCCGGATGTCGATCACAGCGGGGAGCCACTTTCCGTGACCGTTCGGCCACCCGCTGCGCCCGCCCCGAAGGCCGAGCCGGAGAAGAAGGATGGTTTCGCGGGTTTGCTGGGCAAGCTGGGCGCCACCGAGCCTGAGGCCGGCGACCCGGAAGATGCGGATATCGTGGAGATTAACCCTTAAGACGGTCTGATTTTCTTCAATCTCTCCCGCTGGCTGGAAACGGCGCGGCTCTGTTTTTTTTTAAGACTTTCACCTGAGCGCCCATGGCCGCATCCGACATCAAAACCTATTTCTTTTGCGGCGTGGGCGGCAGCGGCATGATGCCCTTGGCGGCCTGTCTCGCGGCCTCGGGCCACCGGGTGCGCGGCTCGGATCGTTCGCTGGATCAGGGCAAGAGCGCCGAGAAATTCATCGCGCTCGACGCAGCGGGCATACGGCTTTATCCGCAGGACGGGAGCGGCGTGCGCGACGGGGCGGATGTTCTGGTCGTCTCCAGCGCTGTCGAGGACACCATTCCCGACGTGCGGGCCGCAAAAGAGGCTGGAATTCCCATCATCACGCGCGGGGCGCTGCTGGCCCAGCAGTTCAATGCGGCGCAGGTGCGCGTCGCGGTGGCCGGGACCAGCGGCAAATCGACGGTTACGGGCATGACCGGGACCATCCTGACCGAGGCGGGGCGTGATCCGACGGTGGTGAATGGCGGGATCATTCGCAATTTCATGAGCGGCGGGACGGCGGATTATTTCGCGAATTTGCGCACCGGGCGGTCGGGCGTGTTTGTGGCGGAGATGGACGAGAGCGACGGGTCCATCGCGCATTATCATCCGACCGTGGCGGTTTTGAACAATATCGCGCTGGACCACAAGCCGATGGAGGAGTTGCGCGGTCTGTTCGGGGAATACCTGAAGCGAACGCAGGGGGCGCTTATCCTGAATTTTGACGATGCGGAGATTTGCGCGATGGCGCGGGGGTTTTCCGAAGCGTCCGTTTATTCTTATGGCATTGAAAGCGCAGATGTGCGGTTGGGGGCGGCGGATATTCGTCTGCGGCCCGACGGGGCGGATTTCGTTTTGGTTTTGCGCGAAGGCGGGCGATATCCGGTAAAACTCAACGTGCCGGGGCGGCATAATATATTGAACGCGCTGGCGGCGCTGGGCGCTGCGATTGCGGCGGGCGTCGATCCGGCGGCGGCGGCTTCAGGGCTGGCCGCGTTCAAGGGGATTCATCGCCGGATGGAGGTGGTGGGTATCAGCCCATCAGGCGTCACAGTGATCGACGATTTCGGACATAACCCGGACAAGATCGCGGCGAGTTTGCGGTCGCTCAAGGATTTTCCGGGGCGGCTGATCGTTTTCTATCAACAGCACGGGTTTAAGCCGCTGGAGCGGATGCGCACGGAGTTCGGCGCAGCGTTCGCGGCGCATCTGGGGCCGGAGGATTTGGTCTTGCTGCCCGATGTGTATTACGCCGGCGGGACGGTGGAGCGCAGCGTTAGCGCGGAGGATTTCGCGCAGGATTTGCGGGCGTTGGGGCTGAACGCGCTCTGGAAACCCACGCGCCCGGAGTTGCTGGCGGTTATTGCCGAGCAGGCGCGGCCCGGCGACCGGGTCGTGATCATGGGGGCGCGGGATGATACGCTTTCAGAATACGCAAGGCAGATTCTGGACGCGCTGGCCTAGGTTTTCTTTTTGCGGGCGGGCTTGGCCTTCGCCTTTTTCTTTTGACCGTAACGGCTTTCGATCAGCGCGATCAGGGTACGCAGGCCCGTATCCGCGCCGCCCTTGGGGCGCCCCGCTTTACCGTAGGGTTCCCACGCGTAGAGGTCGAGGTGAATCCATTCGATTTTCTGGTCCACGAATTCGCGCATGAAGAGGGCGGCGGCGATGGCCCCGGCGAGGCCGTGGCCGGTGCTGCTGATGTCCGCCGCGTCGCTTTTGAGTTCCTTGCGGTAGCCGTCCCACAGGGGCAAGGGCCAGACGGGATCGTCCACGGCGCTGGTCATCGAGAGTTTTTTGACTTCCTCCAGCGTTTCATCACGGTTTGAGAACAGGGCGGGCAGTTCCGCGCCCAAGGCGGTGCGGGCCGCGCCCGTGAGGGTGGCGAGGTCGATGATCAGTTCGGGCGGGTTTTTATCCTCTCCCGCATAAGTCAGGGCGTCGGCCAGAATGAGGCGGCCTTCGGCATCGGTGTTGCCGATCTCCACCGTCAGGCCCTTACGGCTGCGGATAATATCCATCGGGCGGAAGGAGTCGCCGGAGACGGAATTTTCGACCGCCGGGATCAGGATGCGCAAATTGACGGGCAGGTTCAGGGCCATGATGGCCGAGGCCGCGCCGAGCGCGTGGGCCGCCCCGCCCATGTCCTTTTTCATGATCAGCATGCCCTTTGAGGGTTTGAGGTCGAGGCCGCCCGTGTCGAAGCAGACGCCCTTGCCGACGATGGTGATCGCGGGGTCGGAGGCCTTGCCCCAGCGGATGTCGATCAGGCGCGGACGGCGGGGGCTGCCTCTGCCGACCGCGTGGATCAGGGGGAAATTCTGTTTCAGCAAGTCGGCGTCGCGGATCACGGTCATTTTCGCCTTGTGGGCGGTGGCGACCTTTTTGGCTTCGGCCTCCAACTCGTCAGGGCCGAGATCGTTGGCGGGGGTGTTGACCAGCGTGCGGACGAGGAAGGTGGCCTCGACCAGTGCGCGGATGCGGGCACGGTCGGCTTTCGCGTTGAGCAGGAGGGCGGGTTTCTTTTCCTCCTTGGTCTTTTTGTAAATGTCGAAGCGGTAATGCTCCAGCCCCCAGCCGACAGAGAGGCGTTCGATTTCATCGGCGGAAAGTCCGGCGGCGGCGATTTCAAAGCTTGTGTCGGTGAGCATTTTCGAGCCGAAGCGGCGGGCGACGAAGGCGCAAAGCTCCGCGCCGTTGCAGTAGCGGACGGTGGCGCCCAGCGTCATGAAGACCTGCTGCGCCTTCGCGGTTTCACCGCGTATGATTAGGTATTGCCCGTCCTTGCCCTCGAAGCCGTTTTCCGCCGCGATGGTGCGGATTTCATCGGGCTGATTTTTCAGCCAGCTTGCGAAATCCTTATGCCGGATACAGGTGATGACGATGTGGGATTTACGTTTTTTCTCGGCGAAGTGAAAGGCGGGCATTCGTATACTCGTTTTTCAAAGGTTGCAGCAATCAGGCAATTCAACGGCAAAATTGATATGAAAACAAGCCTTTGTAAGCAGCCTGTCGGGGTTAAAAGAGAATTTTCCCTATTTTTTACGGGCGGCATCGATCATTCCGGCCAAGTCGGGGCCGATCTCGCCTACGATTTTGTGGCGGATGGTCATATCAGGGCCGATGATAAACGTTTCCGGGAACATGGTGGTGCCGAAGAGGTCTTGCACGACTTTGCGCTGGGGGTCTATGGCGATCACTACGTTGGGCCGTTTCAGGCGGCTTCGGGCCGTTTCGTCGAAGCGCTTGAGGAACGGGTCGATCTGCGTCGGGTTTTCATCCACCGAGATGGCCAGTAGCACCGTGTCGTCAGCGTTCTTTTCAGCCAGTTCAAGAAGAGTCGGAAATTCGCGCAGGCAGGGGGCGCACCAGGTGGCCCAGAAGTTAAGTATTACCGTCTTTCCCCGAAATTCCGCGAGGGTCCGGTTTTGTTTCTCCAGAGTCGTAAAAGTAAAATCAGGCGCGGGCGGGCGGGCGGTTATCTCACGGTGCGTCTCGACGGGCGCTTCGATGATCTGCGGCGGCGGGCCGAGGCTGGTCAGGGTTTCCAGCGCGAGGCCCAAGATCACGATCAGAAGCACGATCAAGAGTTTTTGTTTCATGCCGCGTTACCTCTGTGTTTCTTTTGCGATCGAAGGTAAGCCAATGCGCCGAGGCAGAACGTGGTTTCGGCGATCAGGACCGACCAGAAAATCCACGCGGCGGCATCGGTGAAGCCGTAGGCGTGGAGGCCGATGCTCAGCAGGTTTACGCCGAACCATGATACGGCGACGACAGCAATCGTATAGGCGAGTCCTGCGGTAAAGAGCGCGGGGGAGAATTGTCCGGCGATGCGGCCATGGACGATCCAGATCAGCCAAAGGACGAGCAGAAGCGCGCCGTTTTCCTTGGGGTCCCAGCCCCAGAAGCGGCCCCAGGACTGGTCGGCCCAGATCCCGCCGAGAATGGTGCCGCCCGCGCACAACAAAAGCGCAAGGAGGGCGGTTGTCATCATCGGCGTGAAGAATGCGTAAGGCGGTTGCTCGGTTTTTTCCCTTATCATGACGATCAGGCATACGTGTGCGAGGAAAGCGGTCAGGATGCTGAAACCGTATCCTGCTGTGATGCACAGGACGTGCGTAGCCAGCCAAAAATTCGTGTTGAGCACGGCGGAGAGCATCAGCAGGCTGTCGGCGTCGGTATCATGGGAGAAGCCCAACAAGCCGAGGATGATGCCCGATGCCGCGCCGAGGCCGAGCCAGAGCGTGCTTTTCTGGCGCAGGCTCATCACAAGGGCGTAGAGGGTTGTCACGGCGGCGACGAAGATGATGGATTCGTATAGCGTGCTGACGGGCGGGCGGTTAAGGATATAAATACGTGTGGCAAGGCCCGCCAGGTGTATCATTACGCCCAAGGTTAATGCGCTCATGGCGAGTTTTTGAAAGACGGCGGCCCGTGTCATCGCGCCTGCGCCCAAAGCGGCGGCACAGAGGACGAAAAGCCAGAAGGCGATATCGAACGGGGCGAGGCGGCTGTAATGGTATTCGGCGTCAAGTCGGTCGCGTTCACCGGGCCGAAGATGGGGGGCTGCGGTTTCCCATGAGAGAGTCTCGATGGTTTCGTTCCATTTTTTACGATTGCCGGACTGATAGGCTTCGGCAAGGGCTTTCCAGAGCGCGAAGGATTGAGCGGTTTGCGGGTTGGCCGAGCCTTCGAGCGTTATGGACCATGGCGATTGCCAGTGCGTTTCAGCGATTGCCATCGTTGGAATGACCTTAAAACTTTGGCTGGATTTGCCCTTTTGACGCAAGCCCGCCGACGAAAAGGAGAGGAAGACGAGCGCCTGTTCGCTTTGAGTGTAGGTCTCGATATTCTGCCCTTTTCGCTCGACGATGTTCTTGACCTCGTCTTCAAGTGACTTTGAGAATTTAAGCGTGTCGAGATAAGTCAGGGTCTTCCCCGCGTCGGGTTTGAGGTTTTCCGGGGCATCGTCAGGCAAGGTGGCGGAAAGCGGAAGAATCAGGCTGAGGCTGCTCATCACGTCGTTCAGCAGGGCCAGATGTTCATGCAGCGTTATGAAATCGCGCTGGGACGGGGTGCGGTCTGCCTCAGAAATTTTGAGGGTTTCGGCCAGACGGTCTTTTTGTCCGGTAAGGCTTTTGGCAATTTCCTGTGCGCTGTAGCGGTTGCCGGGGCGGTTGGGAAGGTTCAGAAGGCTTCGGAGTTCGGGGTTGAGTATTTTTACGACTTCGCGGCCTTCAGCGCGGGCGGGATCGAACAGCGCCTCAGCCAGCCAGTTGACAGCGGGAAGGTTGTGCAGGTGATCTTGCCCCGAAAGGCGCTTGAGAATGGCGCGGGCGAAGCTGTCGAGCGGCTTCATACGGCCCTCGTGCAGGACGGGCAGCTGCGCGAATTTTTCCATCGGTAGAGGCGGGGCCTGTGCATAGGCGGGGGATGCGGATAAGAGCGCGAGAGCCAGCAGCGGCAAGGCGCGGCGTTGGAACATTCCGGCGCGGATCAGAAGGTGGAGGATGAGGCCGAAGCAGATCGCAAGACCGGAGATATAGGGGAAGACGCGGCCGGTATTCTGGACCACGGCCAGAACGGACATCGTGCCCGCCGGGGTTTGCGCGAAGGAGGATTGGAAGAGCGTATAATCCTTATACCGTACCGGCTGGTTCATACTGACCACCGTTTCCCAGCGGGCGGGGCCATCGATGATCTCGATGCGGGATTCATAAGCGCGGGCCATCTCTGTGCCGGGGTAGAGTTCGCGTTTGAAGTCGATCAGGCGTACGGAAAATGGCAGGTCTCGGCGATGCTTGCGCATGGCGAATTTCAGGACCGATCCGTTGATGTGGATTTCCGGTAGCTTTGGCACCTCGTCAAGCGCCATATAAATCCCGTCAGTCTCCGTGCCGCTTACTGAAAAGGTCACACCCGTAAGGTTTTCTTCGTCTTGCAGTTTGAGCTTGTCAGGCGTGATTTTCATTTTCGAAGCCATGCCCAGATGGTCGGGCGTGGAATCCTCGCGCATAGAAATTGCGCAATTGCGGCAACTTTCAAGAATTTCGACAAGAATGGGCGGTTCTGTGATGTGGAGTTTTCGGCCGGGCGTGAGTTCGTTGTGGTTGTAGGATTCAATTATTCTATCCTGTTCATCCAGAAGGACAAATTCGCGGAGGTGGTAATCTGAGACATAAGATTTTTCCTGTCCTTCGTAGAGATCCAAGTATCCTTCTTGAGAGAAGATGGCCGTAAATAAACCGCCGATCAGAAGCAGGAGCACGCCCATATGCACGATGATTGTGCCCGCCGTACGGGCATTCCACGGGCTTTTGAAGAAGAGTTTGCAGGACAGGTTCACCGTAATAAGCCCGAGCAGGACTGGCAGGCCGGGAAGGGGCAAAGGACCAAGCCAGAGTATGAGGTTTGAGAAGAATATCTTCGTGGCCTCATACAGGCCTATATATTTCTGGGCCACCGTTCCGGCGATCAGGTAGAGCATCAGCACCGGCAGCACGGCGTTGAAGAGCCTCGGCCCCGAGAGAGAGTCAATGATCCTGCGCGCGTTCATGGTTTGCGGCACTCCGGTTTCACCGCATAGGAATACTCCCCTTTACAGGCAAAGCAAGGGGTTTTTGGTGCCTTTTTCGCTCCGAATCGATCTATTCGGTTACCGGGGGGTGGCTTACGGGGGGAGATTCCGGAGGGGAGCCCTCGACCGTTTCCCCGGGACCGGATTGAACGGGCGGTATTTCGCCGGTCACGCCGCCTTCTTCACCGGGGCAGGGGGCGAATTCACAGTTCGGGCCGGTGCGGGAGACGAAGCTGCCGTCCGGGCACTGTTTGGCGTCCATCGTGCACATGACGGCTTCCATCGCGATGGCGGGAGCCGCAAAGACCAGCGCGGCGCAGGTTATCGCTATCGCCGCGAGCAGGCGGGGCTTATTCGGTTTGGCTTCAGGCTTTCTTGCGTTCATGTGTTTGGTCCTTTGCGCGGTTGGCGTATTTTTTACGCAGTTCGATAATTTCTGCTTCCGTTGGGCCCGTCGTGCCGTTGATGTTATCTGAGCCCCAGTTCAGGATTGCCGTCATCACGGGCTTGAGATCCAGCCCGCGCTGCGTAAGGGAATAAGCATAGCGCATCGGCTTTTTCTGGTAAGGGGTTTTGTTCACGAGACCGTATTCCTCAAGCTTTTTAAGGCGGTCGGTGAGGATGTTGGTCGAGATCCCCTCGGGTGATTCCAGAAAGTCGCCGAACTGGGATTTGCCGATGAAGATCATGTCGCGGACGATCAGGAGCGTCCATTTGTCGCCGATAATGTCGAGCGCGTTGGTCAGGGGACAGCAGGACCGTCCGGCACAGGCCTCGATATCGATTGATTTATGAGCGGTTATGGACTTAGTCATTCCGATTGTACCAGTTTAGAACTCTATTGAATTATCCTAATCATTTTTTTCCGCGGAGCGGAAGTCTTTAATGAACGGAGAACAGAGCTTCGCGGACCATATCGGGCGCGTCGGAGAATACGCCGTCAATACCCCAGCGCAAGAGGCGGCGAGCTTCTTCCGCATCGTTGACGGTGTAGGCGAGGATGGGCAGGCCCATGTCCATGACCTGTTCGGTCTGCTCGCGCTGGACGGTTTTCGCGTTGACGTTGATGCAAGAGAGTTCGAGGAAGTCATGAACTTCTGCGATATTTTCTGGCCAGTCTTCGCCGATCAGCAATGCGCGGGGCCAGTCCTGGGCCATGATCAGGGCGGTTTCCATGCTGACGAGGGAGAAGGAGGAGATGAGCAGGCGGTCGTGGTCGTCCCAGATTTGCGAGAGCACATCCAGCGCGGCTTCGGCGGTTTCACGTTCGCGCCCCGGGCAGGGTTTTATTTCCAGATTGAGGCCGAGGTTGCGGTCGATGACGGCCTCCAGCGCTTCTTCGAGGGTAGGGATTCTTATTCCTGCGAAGGAGTCTGAGAACCAACTGCCGCATTCGAAGTTTCTGATTTCCTCGAAGGTGAGGTTCGCGACGAGGCCGGAGCCGTTGGTTGTGCGGTCCAGCGTATCGTCATGGAAGATCATGGGGACTTGATCTTTTGTGATCTTTACGTCCAACTCCACCCATTCGACGGCCATGTCGGCGGCGGTGTGGATGCCCTCGATGGTGTTTTCGGGGGCGTAGGCGGCGACGCCGCGATGGCCGATGATTTTGGGAAGCTTGAGGGTCATTCGCGGGCGGTCCTGATTATCCGGTTATTGCTTCTGTATTGACCTCAGGGGAGAGTTTTTCAACCTTTATTTCCATGAAGCGGGCGATTTTTTCGGCGAAGGCGGTGGCTTCCTCCTCCTGATTTTCCTTGAATGGCCGGTGGCCGGGCGGGTGGATCGGGATGCGTAGGTCATTGTTTAAGCCAACGAGGTCAAAGCACCAGATCGGCGGCTTTTTGGTCAGTCGCCCGCCCGGGGTCGTTACGACAACCAGATACATCTGCACGGCGAGAAAATCGCCGAAGCGCTTTTTCCAGCCCTTACTGCCTCCCGGGGAGTGACATTCGTACTCCACGGAGCGGTTGACGCGCCGCAAGGTCAGGCACTGATAAGCGCTGACGAAAAGGAAGAGCGCCAGCAAGGAAATGCCGCCCATCATCAGGAAGGCATAAGACAGGGCCGATTTCAGGGGGAGTTCGTCGTCGAGGGGGAAGATTACGCTGAGGTATATCCCCCAGAAGAACAGGCACAACACGAGCCCCAAGGCGATGCTGTAGGCCCGGTTATTGCGGAATTCCAGAAGGTCTTTCAGTTCCCTGAAAAGGAAAAGGTTATAGGCATGATTTTTCGGGAGTGCGCGCATGCGCGGATTTGCCCTTCGGTTTCGAATGATGCAGTTTAGCGCGGATTTTCAGAATCCGAAGCAGAGACTATCGTATCCGTATTCGCAATTCCGGCCAAGCGTTCACGCGCGGGTTCGTATCCCTGATCCGCCGATTTACGGTAATATTCCAAAGCCAGCGTGAGCCGGTTGGGGTTGCCGTTCATACGGCTGTATACGATGTCCCCGTAGGTTTTCTGGGATGCGGCGTGGCCTTGCTGAGCCAGATCAAGAATCATATCGTCGCCTGCGTTCATGTAGAGGCGGGAGAATATGCCCTTCTGATAGAGACTTTTGGCAATTCGCAACTTTTCGTCGTCGCCGGAAATGCTGGCCAAAATCTGGTGCTGGGCGATGTCGATCTGGAACAGGGTGGGCGCAACGTCAGCGACCTTGATCGTTTTCGTTCTTACGCCCGCGTAGACAATTACGGCTGCCGAGAAAAAGCCAACGCTCATCAGCAGACAGATGCCCAGAAACACCCGGAATCTTTTACGCGCTTTTGAGATCGCCATATTCACTTTCATCCCGTTATTATACCAAATATTATGTGAAAGTTGTTTACTGTCCAGAAAAAATCGATTTTTGGGCGTTTTGGGGCCGCCATTTGCTAAATGTGCGCCTTTCTGATAGAAAAAGTAATAAAATTACTTAACTTATAAGGAGGGGTTTATGGCGGATGGTATTCATTTTCTTCAGCAGATTGTCGCTTTGCAGGCTCAGGAGGCTTCCGAGGACTTGAGCGGTCCACGGGAGGTGGCTGTAGAGCCTCCGGTTCAGGTTGTTGCGCCCCGGGATATGGGCAAGACCGTTCAGACGCTGGTTGATGACCTGATCCGTGCGGCCAGGGCCGATGGGCGGGACGGGCGGCTGGTCGATGCGGTCATCGAGAAATTCTGTAACGATCAGTTCGCGTTGAACGAGGCCAAAGGGGATCAGGTCGAGCGGATGCTCAAGGCCACGATTCATTCAGCCATGCAGGGCGGGTTGACGCGCGGCGAGACGCTTGCTGCGCTCAGCCAGACCGGGGATGCGGTCAAGGGTGGCGGGCCGGTTCCGGCTGAGCTTTATGTGGCGGCGGGCCGGGTTGCTGGAAGCGAGAGCCATCATGTTATCGGGATTGCGCAGCTTATGACCGAGATGGACGGTTCGAATGCGCCTAAGCCTGCTGTTGCGGTTACCCGCGATGCCGAGGTGCGCAGCGATGTCGGTGCTCGATATGAGCAAACCTTAAACGGGATTGCCCAAAACTTTAAGTAGCGGGTTATCGTCCTTGGAAATAAAAAAGGAGGCTTTAAGCCTCCTTTTTCGTTGTCGGTATCGGGTGGAACGGCTTAGCCGTTGGCCTCGCGCTTGCCTTTGGGCTTGTCCTCGAACGGGATTTCCTCGCCGGTTTCCTGATTGACGCGCTTCATGGAGAGTTTGACCTTGCCGCGATCGTCCGTGCCGAGCAGTAGGACCTTGACGATGTCGCCTTCCTTCACCACGTCCGTGGTCTGGGCAACACGGTAATCGGCCAGTTCGGAGATGTGGACGAGGCCGTCCTTTGCACCCATGAAATTGACGAATGCGCCGAAGTCCACGCACTTCACAACTTTGCCCTGATAGATCTTGCCGGTCTCGGGCTCGTCAGTGATGTTGCGGATCATCTGGATCGCCTTCTCGATGCTTTCGCCGTTGGCGGCGGCGACCTTAATGGAGCCGTCATCCTCGATGTCGATCTTGGTTCCGGTCAGTTCGATGATCTCGCGGATCACCTTGCCGCCCGTGCCGATGACTTCGCGGATTTTGTCGGTCGGGATGCGGATCTGAACGATCTGCGGCGCGAACTGGCTCAACTCGCCGCGCGCTTGTTGAAGCGCCTTGTTCATTTCGCCCAGAATGTGGATCCGTCCGTCTTTGGCCTGCGCCAGCGCGATGGTCATGATTTCCTCGGTGATCGAGGTGATCTTGATATCCATCTGGAGGGCGGTGATGCCTTGCTCGGTTCCGGCGACCTTGAAGTCCATGTCTCCCAGATGATCTTCGTCACCCAGAATGTCGGAGAGAACGGCAAAGTCTTTGCCTTCCTTGATCAGGCCCATCGCGATGCCCGCGATCGGACGCACCAGCGGCGCACCCGCATCCATCAATGCAAGCGAGGTTCCGCATACGGTCGCCATGGAGGACGAGCCGTTGGATTCGGTGATTTCGGAGACCACGCGCATCGTGTAGGGGAAGGCCTCAATGTCGGGCAGAAGCGGGCGGATCGCGCGCCATGCCAGCTTGCCGTGACCGATTTCGCGGCGGCCCGGGGCGCCCATGCGTCCGGCTTCGCCGACCGAGTAGGGCGGGAAGTTGTAGTGGAGCATGAAGCGTTCGCGGTATTCGCCTTCGAGCGCGTCGATGATCTGTTCGTCCTGTCCGGTGCCGAGGGTGGCGACCACAAGGGCCTGCGTCTCGCCGCGTGTGAACAGCGCGGAGCCGTGTGTACGGGGCAGGATGCCGACTTCGGCTACGATCGGGCGGACGGTCTTGGTGTCGCGCTGGTCGATGCGGTTTCCGGTTTTCAGAATCTGGCCGCGAACCACGTCGGCTTCGAGGTATTTGAATTTGGAGGTGATGACGTTGGCGTCGATTCCGTTCGCTTCATCCGTGAAGGCCTCGATGGCGGCCTTGCGGACCGCGTCAACAGCGTTGCGGCGCTCCAGCTTGTTGAGGATGCCGTAAGCTTTCTCGATTTCGCCGGCGTATTTGGTCTTAAGGGAGTCCTCGAGTTTCTGGATCGGTGCGGGCGTTTCAGGAATGTCCCAGGGATCCTTCGCGCACATTTCGGCGAGGCCGATGATGCCGTTGATTACGGGCTGGAACGCCTTCCAGCCTTCCATGACGGCTTCGAGCATGAGTTCTTCGGAGAGTTCCTTGGCTTCGGATTCCACCATCAGGACGCCTTCCTGCGTTCCGGCGACCACGAGGTCGAGGCTGCTTTCCTTGATTTCCTGCATCGTCGGATTGATGACGAACTGGCTGTTGATATAGCCGACGCGCGCGCCGCCGATGGGGCCGAGGAAGGGGATGCCGGAGATCGTCAGAGCGGCGGAACAGCCGATCAAAGCCACGATGTCGGGGTCGTTTTCAAGGTCATGCGAGATGACGGTGGCGACGATTTGAATTTCGTTCAGGAAGTTTTTCGGGAAGAGGGGGCGGATCGGACGGTCGATCAGGCGGGAGGTTAGCGTTTCCTTTTCGCTGGGTCTCGCTTCGCGCTTGAAAAAGCCGCCGGGGATTTTGCCTGCGGCGAAGGTCTTTTCCTGATAATGGACGGAGAGGGGGAAGAAGTCCTGGCCTTCCTTGATGCTTTTATTGCCGGTCACGCAACAGAGGACGACGGTGTCGCCCATGCTGGCCACGACGGCGCCGTCGGCTTGACGGGCGATTTTTCCGCTTTCGAGGGTTATGGTCTTGCCCGCGAAATCAATTTCTTTTTTGTAGACAGTAAACATTCGGTCATTTTCCTTTTTTGATAATCTTAAGCGGCCCGTTCCCTGCAAGGAACAAGCCTGTTAAACGAACAAAGCGCTTCGGGGGGAGGGGGGCTTCGGTGGACTGTTAAAAGCAGATATGTCCGCCTTTAATCGTCAACCGCAAGCCTTGCGCCCTTCCGGGCCTTTGCGAATTGGGAACAGTGATGCCACTATCCGAGGTAAAAGTCAAAGTTTTCTTTGGTTTTTAGGGAAAATCGGAGGCGTTCTGGAGTGATTTTTGCGCGGTTTACGTGGTTTTTGGCACGGGGTGTGCTTGTGGATTGATCGCCCGGGCAAAACGGCTTATACAGTGGCCGGGTTTATGTCGTTAACTTTTCGAGTGAAAGAGCCATCATGGGAAATTTTCTTGTCTTGCTGCGCCACGGGCAGAGCCAATGGAACCTTGAGAACCGTTTTACCGGGTTCAAGGATGTCGAGCTTTCCGATCTGGGCCGCGAAGAGGCGGTGACCGCCGGGCAGAAGATCAAGGCGGCCGGTATAAAATTCGACACGGTTTTCACCAGCACGCTCAAGCGCGCGAATAATACGGCGCAGCTGGCTCTGGAGGCGGCGGGGCAAGGAAATCTGATCGCAGGGATGGTGGCGCATGACGATCTGCGCGAACGGGATTACGGCGACCTGACCGGGCTGGACAAGGACGAGACGCGCGAGAAATACGGCGCGGATCAGGTGCATATCTGGCGGCGTTCTTATGACGTGCGGCCGCCGGGGGGCGAGTGCCTGAAGGATGTGGTCGAGAACCGGGTGCGCCCCTATTACGAGGCGGAGATCAAGGGTTTGGTTGATGCGGGGAAAAATATTCTGGTGGTCGCACACGGGAACTCCCTGCGGGCGCTGTTGATCATTCTTGGCGTGGAGACGCCGGAGACCATTAACGACGCCGAGTTCCCGACCGGGGTGCCGCTGGTGTTCGAGCTTGAGGGCGGAAAAATCAAAAAAAGAGCCTTTCTTCAGTAATGTTTGTTTGACATAATTTTGTTTAGCGTTTAAGAGGCTGCGTTATTATGCCCCTGACACAGATTTTTTCGATTCTTCAGCCCCATGACGATCACGGCGATGTCCGTTTGAGAACCCGCGCCCATGAGATCGCGTCAGGGATGGCCGAAACCATTACGCAAGGCGGCGATACGGGCGTTTTACGGGCGCTGAACGAGTTCGGCGAGATCGCCAAGCTGGACTCACGCTATATATCCAAAGAGGATTGCCGGGCGCTTTTCGATACCTTGAGTGCCGCCGGGTATGAGGCAGACGTCTTTCTGGGCGAGCATTTCACCGTTGACGATGCCGATCAGATGGCCTGTTACCTAATCGGGCAGGCGATGAGCGAGCTGGGCGCAGGCAAACCGCCGCCGGGCATTTTTCTCGCCCGCAGCAGCATGGCGCTGAACGGTGTCCCGTATTCGGACTGGCAGCGGGTGATCAACCGCGAAATTCTGATGATGTGAGGCGGCTTGGGGCTGCCTTTTTTATGACTAACAGCGGAGAGAAACCAGATGGCAAACATTAAGATTGATCTTACGGACGGCGATATCGGCGGGGAGTTAAATCTCGGGGACGATCTGCGCGAGGTTTCGTTGCGGAACGCGACGATCGGGGTTTTTCATGCCGAAGGTAAAAAGTTGACCGTTGAATTTCTTGAGGGGGCGCGGTTCGGCCAGCTGACCGCCGACGCGAGCACGGAGTTTTATAACGAGGCTGGACAGCGGCTGCCCTCCGGGTCGGTCAGCCTCAACCGTGACGAGGACGGTTATTACTTTCAGATTCATACAATGTAGGCGTTGGTCTTGCGGGCATTAAAAAAGGCGGCTTGATGGCCGCCTTTTGTTTTATTCCGTATGGGCGCCGGATTAACGGCGGATGCCCAGAGCCTCGATCAGCTTCTTGTAGCGGTCTTCATCCTTGGACTTCAGGTAGTCCAGCAGCTTACGACGCTTGGCGACCATGGCCAGCAGGCCGCGACGGCTGTGCAGGTCCTTGGGGTGCTGGTTCATGTGCTCGGACAGTTCGTTGATGCGCTGTGTCAGAACAGCGACTTGAACTTCCGGCGAACCGGTGTCGTCTTTTTTGGTCTGGAAGTTCTTGATCAGGTCCGCCTTGCTTACGGCGGTTGCGGTCTTCGACATCGTTTCCTCCTTATATAAGGTTACAGGTTAAATACACGAACGGGCCGGATTTCCGGTCCGCGATTTTCTACCAGCGCCACCGGGGCGCCGTTGAAGACCGCGAGGGCCTGTCTGTCTTTCTGTCCGCCCAGCCCCTCCCGCGTCAGGCGGGAGAAATCGGGACGGGAGATGAAGGTCAGGACCTGCCCGCTCTTGAGCCTTGCCGCCTCTTCTTGTTTTACGGGCAGAGCCGGGATGTCGTCCAGCACAGCCTGAAGGGGCAACAGGGCCTCGTTAAGGGCCGAAACGTAGTCCATCTCCTCCAGAAAGTCCAGAGAAATCGCGTTCTCCAGCGTCAGGGGGCCGACGGCTTCGCGCCGCAGGTTTTTGACGTATCCACGGGTGCCCAGTTCGAGGGCCATATCGCGGACGAGGGAGCGGACATAGGTGCCCTTGCCGCAGATCATGCGGAAATCGGCCTCATCGGGGCGGAAATCTATTAATTCGAGGGTTTCGATATAGACCTCCCGGGGTTTCATTTCCGGGGTTTCGCCGCTGCGGGCGAGGTCGTAGGCCCGCTGGCCGTCGATCTTGATGGCCGAATAGGCGGGCGGGGTTTGCTGGATATCCCCGGTGAAATCGGGCAAAACGCCTAGAATATCGTCTTCGCCAGGCCTGTTTGCGCTTACGGCCACAATCTGGCCTTCCGCGTCGTCGGTGTCGCGTTGTTCGCCCCAAGCGGCGGTGAAGGTATAGGTTTTCAGGGCGTCCTGCACGAAGGGGATGGTTTTGGTCGCTTCGCCCAGCGCGATGGGGAGGATTCCGGTCGCCATCGGGTCGAGGGTTCCGGCGTGGCCGATCTTCTGGGGGTTCAGGACGCGGCGGACGCGGCCGATGGCCTGCGTCGAGGTCAGGCCTGCGGGTTTATCGAGGTTGATCCAGCCGCTGACGTGCTCGCCTCTTTTTTTGCGCGCCACGGGGTCATTCTCCTTTTTCGGCGCTGTCATCCGCGCTTGTGCCGCGCAGAAGATTTTCGATCCGTTGCGCCTGATCGAAGGAGTCGTCGCTGACGAAGCGGACTTTCGGGGTGAATTTTAAATTCGAATGGCGGCCTATATCTTTCTGGAACACGCGGGCCTCGTCGTTGAGGGCTTCGAGAACGGCCTCAATCTGCCGCCCGCCCAAAGTCATCACGTAAGCCCGGGCGTGTTTGAGGTCGGGGCTGGGGCGCACTTCGGTGATCGTGACCTTGCTGGCCTCGTCCATTAGGACCTGGCTGTGGAAATGGCCGCGCTGGAGGGTCTCGCACAAGATGTGGCGGATTTGTTCCCCGACGCGGAGTTGACGCTGGGACGGTTCGGATGTGCGATGTTTCATAGCGGAATCCTACTCTATGCGGATCGCGCCTGCCGACTTAAGTCAGCGAGCGCTCTTCCTCTACCAGCTCGAAACATTCGATGACATCGCCTTGCTTGATATCATCGTAGCTTTCGAAGGCCATGCCGCATTCAGTGCCTTCCTTGACCTCTTTGACTTCGTCCTTGAAGCGCTTGAGGGTCTTGAGCATGCCTTCGTGGATCACCACGTCGTCGCGCAGGAGGCGGACCTTGGCGCCGCGTTTGACGCTGCCGACCGAGATTATGCAGCCTGCGACCTTGCCGACCTTGGTGATGTTGAAGACCTCTCTGATGAGGGCCTGACCCAGATAGTTTTCGCGGATGCGCGGGGAGAGCATTCCGGTCAGAACAGCCTTCGCGTCGTCGATGACGTTGTAGATGATGCTGTAATAGCGGATATCCACACCGTCCCGTTGGGCGAGGCTTCTGGCCTGCATGTTCGCGCGGACGTTGAAGCCTATGATGATGCCCTTGGACGCCTTGGCGAGGATGACGTCGGATTCGGTGATCCCGCCTACGCCGGTGTGCAGAATTTGAACGTCCACGTCCTCGTTTTCCTGCACCACTTTGCGCAGGGCTCCGGCGATGGCCTCCACTGAGCCGTGCACGTCCGCCTTGATGACGACAGGCAGGCGGGTTTTTTCGCCGGTCTGCCGCAGGTTGAGGATGTCCTCCATGGTCGTTCGGCTCTTGACCACCATTGCGGCCTGGGAGTCCTTGATTTTTCTTTGGCGGTATGTTGCCACTTCGCGGGCGCGGGATTCATCTTTGACCACGAAGAAGGAGTCACCCGCGTCGGGAGCGGAGTCCGACCCGATGACTTCGACGGGTTGGCCGGGTTCGGCCGAGGTTACGTTCTGGCCCTTATCGTCGATCATCGCGCGGACTTTACCGATCGTGGCGCCGGCGACTGCCGTCAGCGCCAGCCG